>Ga0307939_1000389_pt1 | contig 25658 bp, 27 predicted proteins | sample OrgLakmetagen122_FD_201844 | JGI IMG/M metagenome (GOLD analysis project Ga0307939, IMG submission 201844) | Saline water microbial communities from Organic Lake, Antarctica - #122 | ecosystem: Environmental > Aquatic > Non-marine Saline and Alkaline > Saline | place: Antarctica: Organic Lake... | reverse complement strand
GCACCGGCGCGAACTTCTTCCACTCTTTCAGCGCAGATGGTTTGAACTCCAGGGCATACTTAGAGTGCATCCAAGGTCACCGGAATACCACGCTCAGATCGTCGCGACTCCACTAAACGAATCAGTTCCTGATCGTCCAGTCTCTCCAGCATGGCCTCGTAGACATCCGCTGGCACGCAGTAGAATGCTGGTTTATTTCGGTTTAGAACGACGATCGGAAAACCTTCTCCGGCGCCCACGACCGCCATTGGGTTTTTCTTCAATTCAGAGATACTCGCCGTGATTTCGGTATAAATGGGTTGAGTCATAAACGTAACCGTTCATTCCACGACGTAGTTGACTTACTTCACGTCCCGAAGTGGCCTGAGTAATCCCGGCGAGACCTTGTACTGCTTCTTGCCATCATCGCCCAGCACGATCACACTTTTACGGTTGATCTTGGTGACGATCGCGAACACCGGCCCTTCCCGGCCTTCGAAGGTTACTTTCAGGCCGACCCGCAACTGACTCAGGGCTTGCAGGGTTTCGTGCTCTTGCAGTTCATCAATGCGCTGGCAGATGTACTGGTTCAGTTCCAGTAGCTGATCAATGCTCAGGTCGTCAATGCGCATGAACGGTGGCCTCCGGCTGTTTGCTCTGGCGGTCAGGGTGGCGTGGGTCGATCAGTGCGCGTAACGGCGTGTCGGCGAACCGGGTTTTCCAGAGTCGCGGTGTCAGGTCCGCCACCTCGCGGGCCGAGTGTTGGCTGATGCGTTGCAGTACGTCCACCAGGTAGGTGTATGGATGGATGCCATGCAGCTTGCAGGTACTGATCAGGCTCTGGATGATCCCAACATGTTCAGCCCCCAGTTCGGTCCAGCAGAACAGCCAGTTTTTTCTCCCCATTGGAATGGGGCGCAAGGCCCGTTCCAGGTGGTTGGTGTCGGGTTGTACGTCCGGATCCTCCAGGAACACCGTCAGGCTCGTTTCCCGGCTGAGCACGTAGTTCAGAGCTTTGGTCAGCGGTTCGCTGGGCAACAGACCACCGCGTTCCAGTTGATCCCGGCACCACTGGAAGAAGTCGCTGACCACCGGCTTTGAGTGGTCCAGCCGGTACTGACGCTTCTTCTCACCAGTCAGTCCCAGGGCTTTGATGGCATCTTCGGTGCTGTACAGCTTTGCGATCTGTTGCAGGGCTTCGGTGGCCTTCTCCGGATGATCCTTCTGGGCGTCGATAAAATATCTTCGGCTATGCACCCAGCATTGAGCGTGGGTAATGCCTTCCTGGGCCTCGGCATAGCGGGCATAAGCGGCATAACCGTCACTGATCAGGGTGCCACTGAACTGATCGTTCAGAACCTGCTCGATGTGCAGTCGGCCTCGACTGTTCGAGTAGGTAAACACCACTTCATCGGCATCGCCGTACAGCGGCCAGAACCAGCCGGATTTCATCTTGCCTTTTTGCGGGCCTGCCCGGCCCTGGTGGCCGGCCTTGATGGGCGTTTCGTCCATGGCTAGCACCCGGCTGCGCAGCACGTTGTCGGTCTGGGCATCCACAATGGGTCGAAGCAGGTCGATGGTCCGCTTCACCAGGTTAGTCAGGGTGCTGCGGCTGACGGTGATACCGGCCTGTTGGATGCGCTGATGCTGGCGATACAGCGGCAGATGGAACTGGAACTTGTCCACCAACAGCCCGGCCAGCAGGCTGACATCGGCCAGGCTGTTGTCCAGCACGTTGAACGGAGCCGGCGTTGTCACTGGCTTCTCGGTTCCTTTACGTCGGAACACCGGGCGTTCGCACTTGAGCACCACATAGCTGGAGGCCCGCTGGGCCAGCCGGTAAGTGGTTTTGGTGCCGATGATGTCGTACTGGTCGGCATCCGGGCCGGTCAGCTCTGGCGGTAACTGTTCGATGACTTCCACCGGGACATCGGCGGTAAAGCGCAGGCCAGTATCATTCAGGCAATCGTCGTCCCGCTGCTTCTTGCCGGTGCCGCGCTGATAGGCTTTAACGATGCGCTTTTCTTCCTCAGCAGGCTTTTCAGGCAGTAAAGCTTCATCCGACTGGAACAGGTTGTCCTGTTCCGGAATATCATGGACCTGCTTCTCGGATTTAGGGCCGAACAGCTGCTTCTTGAACCAGTCCAGCTGGTGTTTCAGCTGACGAATCGCGTCAGACTGTGCGCTCAACTGCTCCCGCAGCAAGGCGTTCTCCTCGGCCAGGGCCGAGTAGGAAGGTGCGTTGGAATGGGGTGCGGAAGCCGTTGAATTCATGGCTGATATTATACCAAACACCCATCCCTTATGCCCCTCGAAAACGCTTGAATTGGCGGTATTTTTGCACCTCAATGCCATCAATCAGCAGCTGTAAATCCGTCTGGGTCAAGGCTCGCTGACCCGCGGCGGAGGGCGGCACCCGGAACTGTCCCTGCTCCAGACGCTTGGCCCACAGGCAATAACCGGTGCGGTTAAAATACAACATCTTCATCTGGGTTTTGCGACGATTGACGAAGACGAAATACTGGCCGCTGAGCGGATCGTGCTTGAGCTGGTTTCGCACCAGGGCACTCAAGCCCCGGAAGGATTTGCGCATGTCTGTGGGCTCGGTGCACAGCCAGATCCGGGCCTGGCTATCGAGCCCGATCACCCGTTCTGGCTCAGCCGCAGTTCGACGCCGTTGCCGAGGCTCAGCACAATGTTCCAGCCTGGACTGGATGATTGCGACGCGCCCATCAACGATGACAAATCCAGGAAGCTGGCTTCACCGGAATCCGCCGAAGCACCAGCCGACTGATCGGGCAGGCGCTTGCGCCAGTTGCAGAAGCTGGCGTAACCAATGCTCTGCTGCTTGCAGAACTGCATGGCCGACAAGCCGCTGTTCTGTTGCTGATCAACCAGGGCCTGCCATTGTTCTGGGGTTCGGTGTTGTCTCATGGGGGTAACCTCGTGCTGGGGAATGTGAGGTTACTGTAGAGAGAAACTCATCGGGGTGGCAGGACGTCCTAGAATGACCGGTTACGTCGAACTTACGTTCTCTTCCTTTTTGTGACTGATTCTGATTAAGAACTTTACCAGGTATCATCTCGATAACGCTCTCATTTTCGTTAGCTATATCACAGTCTTGTGAGAGCACTACAAGCCTTGGGCCGACCTGTCTATTGCGATACCGAGCAATGGCGCGAGCGTCTTTAATTTTGTCCAGGACCTCAGGAGGCAATTGCTCTGCATCAATAATCATTCCTTGGCGCAACTCAGCCACGGATAGCGCTGTAATGGGCTGATTGGTTGGTTTATTTGTTGGCACAGTCGATCCTACTGCTTACCCTTGTCGAGAAATCGCGTGTACCCGGCTACGAGCCTCTTTCTTCGATGGTGCGGGGGCTAATTCTACTGTCTGCAGCTTTTGATCCACCTCTTGAGCCATCTGCGCAATTCCGTCTGGATCCGAGAGGCTCCGTTTCAAGTGGTCTAACAACGTGGCACCGTCGACTATGACGTTTTTGAGGCCTTTTTTGATGCCGCCCGGCACTCGCGCTTCGACGGCAAGACTGACGTCATAAAGCTTTCTGTAGCGGTCAAGCTCGCGTGGGGATGTGTCTTTCAAGTGCTTATACAGGGCTGCACGGGAAACACCGACAAGTTTAGCAACTTGGTGTGCATTTACTCCCAGAATAGATTGGGCGTGCTTTACCATATCTTCTACAGAAATCGCACGAGCATTCATGTCTGCTGACACCGAAAACTCGTCATAAGCCGAAATATTCATTGGTTGCTCGTAGGCGTCACCGAGCGGTAGAGTCAGATCCTCTAGGTCAAAATTACGGACGAAATCCCCATTTAAGAATCTACCACTGGCATCTCCATTCTCGAAGCTAACAACGCTTGTAGAAGGGATGAGCGCCTCTGACAATGCTCTGTATTCATCATACTGTGCAATGTACCCGTCCATTAGTCGACTTCCCTATACAGCCAGTCCCTATCGCATACTGACTTATTGATGATTTCGTTAAAAGTTTCTTTGGTCACCTGATGGGAGCTCGTGAACACCTCTTCAACATTCAACTCATTGATTCTCTCTTTAACGATTTTGCTAGCTTGGGTGGTCAACAAGCCAAAAAAGGATCCCGAAGGTTTTTCATTCGTCCATTCATCGCGAAGCTGAAGCTTCATGCTGAACTTTTGATCTGGCTCGCTAACTGGGCCGGTCAGCCATTTTCCCGGCTTCCCGTCCTTATTAAAAGGTAGTTGTTCCAAATGCACAGCAATCTTCTCATTTGGCGCAATAACCCGAGTGACTTGCAGCTGGCCTGTTTGGAATACATCGCTTTGCTGATGGTCACGGACAAAATCCAAAGGGAGCACTGATGCTTTCGTGCTGAAGTATTCTTTCAACTCTCGACCGTACACTGGGATAATTGCATCGCAATACGTGAGAGTAATTTCATTGGTAGTAAGATAACCAAGAATTTCGATCGATTTAAGGCCTTCAAGAATTTCAGAAAATCGCTTAATGAAATTCTCATATTTGCCGTATTCGGTAACACGATATTCGAAGTTATTCCGGTCGACAATCAAGCTCTCGCGACCATCAGGGCCGAAGAAACCCCAACGGACTTCTTCTTTGGGGCCCTTAAAGCCGGACTGGCCGGGATTGCTCACCGCTTGGTGCAGCTGATTGAGGTCAAAGCCGTGAGATATACTCTCTCGACGCTCTGTTAACCCCGCTCGAATCATGGCGTGGTGAAGCTTCCGTTCATCTGCGCCGTCAAGTTCAGGGATTTCGACTAATCGAACGTTAGCAGTGACATATACCAAGGGCGCTTTCTGAAAACTGCCAGACATCGTACGTCTCTCAATTATGATATAGACATTTTTGTAGACACATTATACGTCCGCAAGCCGAATTAAAACCAGTTACATGACCGATCAGCAGTGACCAACTCAAAAATTAACGGCCTCAGCCCGATCACTCTTTTCAGCACAGCCGTCTGGCTGGGCAGCTAGGCTATGAGACAGCTCCTTGCTCCCACTTTTTGATAAGGCTGCGTATTTTCTCAAGCCCTGCTTGGGTCTCCATCAGCGATACCGGGGCATGGTTGCCCAAGACCCTAATCGGCGAAGAAAGCCATTGTTCAGCAGTCACTCTATCGCCCTCGAAGAGCTCAATAACCTCACGATAAACCCGCTCCCTCAGTTCAGCTAAAACTTCCTCTTCACTCACATCCGATACCCCAGCCATTCATCGTTAAGTCTGACAGGCTCCCCAAATTCATGCCCCAGGCCCCTCTCCAGACCAATTGCTTGGTCAAACCGCGACTTCATGTATTGTGGAATTCGACCGGTCAAAAATCTAATTTCACAGGAGTTTCATTATGAGAAATGCACTCGACGAAATCAGCTCATTGCTGAGAGAAGCACTCGCGGTTGCGGAAACCATTGATCCCTTCAAACGTGCCAGCGCGTCACTGACGCTGTCTTGTTTCGACGGCAGCACCGCCAGAATTACAGAGACACTCGACAACCCCGGCGATGACACAGACAACACCGGATCGTCAATCTCGCAAACGCCGCCCCAAAAGTCATTGGTGGATCAGTTGGGCGACATCAAAAAGAACAACTGGTTCTGAGGAGAGCTAATTATGAAATCAATGTTCGAAGCAAAACGTCTGGCCGCCGCACTTGCGGCCGAATTCGGCTGCGGCGACTTGCATATCAATGTCCAGATGGAACGTGGTGAAGACTGGATGAACATCGATATGTACCAGAACGCCAGCGAACCGGGTCGCCTATTGGCGTCTGTCAATTGTGATGCTGACGTGGGTTTGATGATGAAGGAATCCACCACGCTGCACTGAGCGCCGATAGACAGTCCCGATCACATCCCAGTGGTCGGGGCCGTTTGCTCTCGCCAATACTTTTTGGACCGTTTGATTCCGACCTCTCCGGGGCGGCCGCCTCGTTCCGCCGCGGATTTGATTCCAAGAGCACCCAACCAGGTTCCGGGTCGGCCCAGCGCTCGAACAATTAGTCCAAGCGCCCGCATATATTCCCGTTGAGTCGATGTTGACTTCGAACGGTCTGGCAACCAGACATTCCGGAAATACTGGCAGTGTTTCAACTTGATCTGTTCTGGCCGGGTTACGTGAGGGAATTGCTCCTCAATAACCGCGAAAATTCGATTTATCCGATTGATGTACCGCCTCCGCTCCGTTTCGCCGAGTGAGCTGAAATCCAGCCGCTTAAACAGATAGTCAAGCTGCATTGCGCATGCCTCCCACGTATGCACTTGCGACTGATACTCGGTTGTGGCCCAACCGCCGTGAAACCTCCTCTCTGGCTATCCGATCCATGACTTTGTCGCGGATCGGTCCTTTTAACGGTGAAGGCCCACCCATCACCTCCTCATAGATATCCTGGGCAAAACCTGCCCTGAGCTCCATAAAATGGGGAATTCCGGACAACAGCAAAAATTGCCGGCACGGATTGATTTCGGTTCTCAAAAAAGACTTTACCGTGTCGGTTTCCGACAACAAGTTCCGAGATCCTTCGGGTCGAACTTCGATGGCGTAATTCAGTGCTTCCATCCGAAATGCATTCGCCTTGATCGTGCGGTCTTTCGAACGCCTTCCGCCTTTGCAGCCTTCAAGAATCGTAGCTTCTCCGGTGGCCTCGATTTCCCGCTTCATGCGTTCAAGATCCTGAAGGATGCACTCTCTGACTCGCATACCCCAAGCACGGGCCAACAGAATCACAGCAGCACCAAGCTCGAATCCAGCAGCAATTGCCACGTTGGCTGCGTACCTGGCATCCAACACGCCTGCCTTAATTTTTTTGGTCCGAACCGATTCCCTGCATACTCCCAGAACTTCCCGCGCGGATACTTTCAGAGCGTCATCACCACGAAATGCGCGCATTACGGTGTTAACCGTGCTGATGGCATTGTGTGCGTATGCAACACTGATTTGCTCATCAACATCCCCATCCGGCCACTCGTAATCGCCATCCAGTCTGGCTTTGATGTAGGCTCCGAATTGAAGAATGAATTCCCGATCGATTTTTCGCGAATCGTTCATGCTTTGGCGTTTGCAATAGCTCACGAACACACCTGAGCGACGCTTGTGAGTTGCTCTCGTGTTGAAGTGGCTGTCCCGACCGTAATGCTGGTCCAGGGCCTGATGAATAGCCTCGCCCAGCTTTTTGCCATAGCTGTAGTTTCGCCTGTAATCCGGTCTTCTCCGCTTGGTGGAGCGACACCCTCGTTTAACAGATTTATTACTCATACCTGCCTCCGTTCTGTTGAAAATTCATGAATACAGTGTGCGTGGCAAACCATGCGGAATCTGGGGCAAAGAGCCGGCTTCCACGCTGATGCTCCGCCCCGTAGTCCGCATTAAGTGTGACTGTGCCAGGGTCCAGAAGGCCTTGACGGTGGGAGCATCCATCGTGCTGCTGTATCAGCACTGTTTCGTCTCGATTGCGAGCCGTGAACACGAGGTCGAGAATCAACAGCGTGTACGGGGAGCGGCATCTCTTTATCAGCGAGATATCGCAACGGAGGGTTTGCCAAACGGCGGTGGGATGACCGGGGAGGTGAGCAGCCAACGATGATGCGCTGGTAACGTTCCCTGTTGCTCGATTGCGGAGTTAACGTAAACCGTTTCCGCAATTTTCGATCATTGGGCAGGCCTGCAAGTTATTGATATTAATAATCTTGCAAGCCTTTTTCTTGTACCCATCTCCTTCTATAAACAGCAGCACTGCTGAGTGGCCAGCGGATAGGATTTTGGTCAGGCGTCGGTTAAACGACGCACATGCGTAGGCTGGTGGCTCGGCCACCATTTGGATGATACGGATCATTGATGATCCATTGGAGGGGTGATCACGATGATCATTTCTGAGTCCGGCGAAGCCGGAATTAATTGCTGATTGTTTTGAATGCCCAGCTAGCAACCCCCTGTCCATACGGAAAGGGAGGAATTGCTTTCAATCATGACGAAATGCCGTAAATATCTCAACGCGAGAAAACGCGAAATTTCCGCGTAAACTCAAAAGTATTGCGCAATATCAGCAAGCGGCCAGCACTCAAAAGACAGGCATGCGGAGAGGCAGCTAGCCATCTTTCGTGGACTCCAAGTGGACTCGAAGTGGACTGACATGTTTCCTTCGGCAACGAGGGCCATCCCAACAGTCCACTTCGAGTCCACTTGGAGTCCACTTAGATCCGCGAGGTAACAGGGGCATACGCAAATAACAGTATGAACCTGGAAGGGAATGGAGGGGAAAGCTGCTCTATTTTTTGATCACATATGATGAGTGCAGAGTGGGTTTGGTCAGGTGGCGCGGGGGCGGACCCCAAAATATCTCGCTCAAGCTGCTTATCTGCAGTGACAGAACCCAACCAGCATTCCGGCTGAGTTACTGTCGCTGCCGACACCCATACCTCGAATAGACAGCTCAGCCAGCATCTAACAACGCTTGCAGACGCTCAATCTCCGCCTTGATAGCCGAGGGATCCTTCTCTTTACCGAGGTATTCATTGGAGTTCAGATCAAACCACTCGTCATTCGCGAACAACACCTTTTCAATTTGACGATCGCTAGACCAAGCTGCCTCACTACGGTTCAGGATTTCTTGACTAAGCGCTTCCTTGGCATCCGGCTCGCCATGGTTGATGAACACTGTGGTGCCTCTGCCGCGTGCGCGATAACCTCCGAGCTCAAAGATGTTGTCCAACAAACGCTGTTGATCCCCATGTCCAGAGTAATGAGAAGAAAGGTTCACAACCTCAGCACCGCCAGCAGAACCTTCTAACAGTTCTCGCCCAGCAGAGCCCGCGGCCTGAAAGCCCGTTAGTATGATCGTGTTTTTCGGATCGTCCTTGAGCAGACGCAGGTATTCTGCTGACGGCCCACGGTCACACATCCCTGAACTAGCCAGTATGACGTCATAGTTCTTCAAGCAGTGACCGAATGGATCACTAGACCCTTGTTTTGGTGGTGCAAACGATGTACTCAGCCTTACTCGGCCCTTACTGACCGTTCGCCCTTCACTCAGAGAACCATAAAGCGCTGCAATATCCGAGGCCGAACACTGGGCTCGTTGAGGCAACTCGCTGCTCATATACTGAAACTTCCCGTTTCTCAGAACCTTTTTAAACTGCTCTGAGTAAACTCGATTCAATCGATTGCTAAGCGGACTGTGGCACAGGATTCTCAAATTCTGCCCGTCGGGCAAGTCCAAGCAGAGACGCTCATGCTGGTCTGAAGCTATAGTCCAAAGATCTGCTATGAGCTCCTGCATTCGGTGATACGCAAAGCTCGGAATAAGAGTTTTTCCACCTTTGTCTCGAACTGTGCGCAAAATGCTGTTCGCTAGTATTGAGGTTCGCGACTTCCAGCATTTCGCATCCCGGTTCCTGTTCCCGTATGTCGATTCGGTAACGATATAGCCAGCGTTCGGATAGGGGCTATGGTCCGCCTTCAGCAGCGGAAGGTAGGGGTTATCGTCTGTCTGACACCCGAGATCCCCACTGAAATGAATTGAGGCAAATTCTTCCGGCTTGTCGCTTGGACTTTTCGCCCATGAGACCGATACTGAACAACCACCTAAAACATGAGATCCCCTGTTATAGGTGGCGGTCAGATCGTCTGAGAGAGTCAGAATCCTCCCCCAGCTGAACTCTCCACGATCAATAACGTGCCAGTTGATCCCATCCACATCTTCCTGGCTATAAAGCTGTGAGATTTTGGCCGAGTCAGCGAGTAACTCCGTCGCAATCTCCATAGTCGCCTGCGTGCAGTAGACCCACCCGCGAAAGCCTTCAGCAAAGAGCTTTGGCAACAACCCACAATGATCCAGGTGAGCATGAGTAAGCAGCACGTACTGAACCTCTGCCGGGTTAAACGGGAACGGTTTTCGGTTTAGCCATTCAATGTGGTGCGGGCCCTGATGGATGCCGCAATCCACCAAAAACTGCGTGTCTGAATCGGTGTGCCATAACCAACTACAAGAGCCGGTAACGCCTTGGATTGCTCCGATAAACTTAACTTTCAGCATAACTCCACCTCCTCAGATAATCTCGGCACCGGGAATGTATCCGCCTTTCTCGGCTATTCGTGTCTTGATCAAGTGCTCAGGAAGCTCATCAAGGCCCAGCCAAGCTCTTACTTCGTAGAGATGATCAAATACATGCCTGCCAATAATCTTCGGAATCACGAATGTCCATTGAGGATGGTGATGGCCTCTTGGTATCGAAGCTGCATGATCGTTTCCTACCTCGATCAAAAGGCAGTAGTTGCAATCGTTCCTAAGAAACAGCTCGATCCGGTAGGTAGTCCAGTAGTCGAGGTCCCAGCTCGTCTTTTTTCTGTATTGGGACGTGCCTAGAAGCGTAGGCTGCTCAAACCTCGGTTCCACAACCTCTTGAGAATTTCCATTGGACTTCCTAAAGATGCTTTCTTCCGCAAATGGTTGGCCAATTTTCGGCTTTGCAAACTCACCCTCTTCTTCCCAAACCAGGTCTCCAGTAACTACGAACTCATTTCTATCCATCAAATCCACGTTCAGGTTTTGAGGGAGAAGTGAGAGCGGTTTCTTCAGTTTGGCGGCCCAATGGTGCCGTTCATCTTGCACTGCAAGAAACGCGGCGCCTATGGCAGCGAGGTCTAAGGCGTTCATCTGGACGAAATCTAAGCCTGACTCGCCAGCCAATGCTTCCAGGCCTGCATCGCGTGGCAGGTCACAATCTCTCGCCGGAATAGGGATCTGCTCAATGAGTTCAACGTTGTAGTATTTCGCAGCCCAGAAGTAGCTCTGCATTTCTCGAACGCCAAGGTCTTCCTGCATGAGCTTCTTGTGCCCAATTCGCACCGCCTGCAACCAACGGGAAAACTCTGGGCTCAGCAAAAATTGCTCAAATGCAACGAGCGTCTTTGTCACTTGCGCCGCTGTCAAAGCGGGGTAAGGAAAGGCGGTATCTGAAGGTCTTCGATAGACAGTTTCTGCGAGCTTTTCCTGAAAGCTTTGATCGCGAAAGGTTTCAAGTACAGAGGCGAGATGGTGCTTTCGATAGATCTCCGATGCTTGGTCGAGAAATGCGGAAAAGGAATCAAATTGCTCAGCACGAATATAGCGGCCAGCGGCGCCCCTCGGTTGCCCGAACTTTTCGATCAGCCTCTGCTTGTGTTCTGGCTTTAAATTCCAGGCTCCCCGCAATCCTTCAGATATTCGTGGGGGTTTAACATCCAGCTCAAGCGCCAAACTCAGATTGGTCATTCGCTTGGACGTTGCGAGCGCATGCCTAAGCAACTGCTCCGTCTCGGTTACGGCATAGCTGTCTTGATTGCTCACTATCGATCTCCTGTCTATTCATGTCGTCAGGGACAGCTTACAATCATTGAATTACGAATATGCCGTATTTAATACGTTATTTATTACAAATATTGAAAACATAAGGCGTGAGCCGATAAGGGAGCAGTTCAAGCCACGGGCATTTGTGTTCAGAGTTGCACATTGCCGGTGCAAGCCGACGTCGATACACTCGAAAGCACTTTCACCTGCATGGGACAGGAGCTACATCGCTCCAACTATCTAAGACGCTTTTGCCCCATGCTCATTGCAGTAGATGGAACCCATTGAATGAGCCACAACATTACCCTTCAGCAACTTGAATCCTTCCTGTGGGAAGCCGCCGACATTCTTCGCGGCAACATGGACGCATCCGAATACAAGGACTACATCTTCGGGATGATGTTCCTGAAGCGCCTGTCCGATGCCTTTGAAGAAGCACAGGAAGGCGTTGTTCGCTACTACATGGACAAGGGCAAGTCCGAAGAACAAGCCCGCGAGCTGGCGGACGATGAAGACGAATACGACAAGACCTTCTATATACCGCCCGTTTCCCGCTGGAATGCATTGAAAGACCTGAAGCACGACATTGGCTCTGAACTGAACACCGCCACCGAAGCCATTGAAGAATACAACGCCTCCCTGGAAGGGGTGCTGGTGTCCATCGACTTCAACATCAAGAACAAGCTGTCTGATAAAAAGCTGCGCGACCTGCTGAGCCACTTCAGCCGCTACCGCCTGCGCAACGAAGACTTTGAGCGCCCGGACCTGCTGGGCACGGCTTATGAGTACCTGATCAAGATGTTTGCCGACAGCGCCGGTAAGAAAGGTGGCGAATTCTATACGCCCTCCGAAGTGGTGCAGTTGCTAGTATCGTTGTTGGAGCCCCATGCCGGAATGCGCATCTACGATCCCACTGCCGGTTCTGGCGGTATGCTGGTGCAAACCCGCAACTACCTTGCCCGCAATGGTGAAAACCCGTCTAACCTGTCCCTGTTCGGTCAGGAAATGAACCTGAACACCTGGGCAATCTGCAAGATGAACATGTTCTTGCACGGCGTCTACAGTGCCGACATTCGCAAAGGTGATACCTTGGGCAATCCCCAGCACACCCAGGGCGGCGAACTGATGACCTTTGACCGGGTGATCGCCAATCCGCCCTTCAGTTTGAAAAAGTGGGGTAAAGAAGAAGCCGATGCCGATTCCTACGGTCGCTTCCCCTATGGCACCCCACCGAAGGATTCCGGTGATCTGGCGTTCGTTCAGCACATGATCGCCAGCCTGAACAATGAAGGCATGATGGGTGTGGTTATGCCCCACGGCGTTTTGTTCCGGGGTTCCAGCGAGAAAGCCATTCGCCAGGGCATCCTCAACGATGACCTGCTGGAAGCCGTGGTTGGCTTACCGTCAGCCTTGTTCTACGGCACAGGCATTCCCGCCTGCCTGTTGATCATCAACAAGAACAAACCAGCAGACCGAAAAGGCAAGGTGTTGTTCATCAACAGCGAACTGGAATACGAAGAAGGCAAGAACCAGAACAAACTCCGCCAACAGGACATTGAAAAGATCGTCCAGACCTTCGACAACTACGCCGAAATCAAACGCTATTCAAAAGTGGTCGCACTGGCAGACATTGCCGAGAACGATTACAACCTGAATATCCGCCGCTATGCCGACACCAGCCCGCCCCCGGAAATCTTCGACGTGCGTGCCATCCTGCACGGTGGCATTCCGGTGCGGGAAGTGGAAAGCGACTACATCCGGGAAGAAATTCTGGAAGACTTCGATGTGTCCACGGTGTTCGTGAAGCGGGATGCAGAGCCTTCAGCGCATGGAGAGTACTACGACTTCAAGCCGGAGATCGACACCAAAGAAGCCATTCGGGAAGCCGTGGGGGATGTGGATGCCAAGGTGGTCACCCAGCTGGAACGCTGGTGGGATAAGTACCGGGTGTCGTTGAACGAGTTGGATGCACAGGTGGCTGAATCTGAAAGCGTAATGAAGGGGTATCTGAAGGAGCTGGGGTATGAATAGTGCAGTTCCCGAAGGATGGAAGGTTCGACCTATCGGCGATCTGGTAACACTCCAGTACGGCAAGTCACCAAAAGAAGTCATGGCTGAAGACGGTCAATACCCCGTGATTGGCACCGGCGGGGTTACTGGCTACGCATCCTCATATCTTTACGACGGCTGTACGACCGTTATCGGGCGCAAGGGCACCATCAATAAGCCGTCCTATGTTGAAGGGAAGTTCTGGGCAATTGATACCACGTATTTTGGCACAGGTTACGAAGCAGCAGAGCCAAAATGGTTTTATTACAGCCTGAACTCATTTGATTTGTCCAAATACAACGAAGCAAGCGGCGTCCCGAGCTTGGGTCGTGACACGCTTAATGCGATTCCGCTGCTAACACCCCCACTCCCCGAACAACAAAAAATCGCAGCCATCCTGTCATCCGTCGATGACGTGATCGAAAAAACACGGGCACAGATCGACAAGCTGAAAGACCTGAAAACCGGCATGATGCAGGAGTTGTTGACCAAAGGGATTGGTCACACGGAGTTCAAGGATTCGGCGCTAGGACAGATACCTGCTTCATGGGACGTTCGTTACATTTCTGACTTATGCAGTCACATCGTTGATTGCGTGAACAAAACTGCCCCAGTTGTAGACCACGTTACACCGTACAAAATGATTCGCACCACAAACGTTCGTAATGGGCGAATTGTGATGGATGGGATGCGCTACGTTAGCCAAGAGACGTTTCAAGCGTGGAGCAGACGTCTCGCACTTCGGGCTGGTGATTTGATCTTTACCAGAGAAGCACCCGTTGGTGAGTGTGGGCTAGTCCGGAATGCTAATGGGCTATTTCTTGGTCAGCGCACAATGGTTTACCGGGCAGCTCCTGAGAAGCTGGATTCAAGTTTTCTGCTCTGGTCCATGCTTAGCGAGTACTGTCAGAATCAGATTCAAGACTTGAGCGGTGGTAGCACCACTCCACATTTAAGGGTACCCGATTGTGGGAAAATTCTTCTTAAAGTCCCACCGTTGGCTGAGCAAAGAGAAATCAGCAGCGCAATCCAGTCAGTAGCAACATTGTTGGAGCAGAAGGAAATAAAGGTTGCTCACGTGACCGGATTGAAAAAAGCCCTCATGCAAGACCTGTTAACCGGCAAGGTCAGAGTCAACGTCCGCGAGAACGAAACAGCGGTAGCGTGAGAGTGGTGGGGACAATTGTCCCCACCACTCAATCACCACTTCTTACGAACCTTGATCGGAAAAACCTTACCCTTTCTCGGGCGGATGATCTTTCCGTTCTTACGGATGTAAGGGCGGAAAATCATCTCATAGTCGCCTTTGCGAGCCATGGGATCACCTCCAGCTACAACCACGGCCCTGGAAACTTCGCAAAGTTGACCTGCAGGCCACTCGCCAATTCATGCTTTACGCGAAAAACACTACATCTTGTGCGCCCGCGCAACAAATCCACCTATCAGGTTGACACTTTTAAATCTTAAACTAAAATCGTCAACCAATAGTTGTCAAGGTTAAGGAAGAGAGCCATGTTGCATGATAGGTTGCGTCGTGCACGAGTCCTGAAAAACATGTCCCTGCAGCAGGTCGCCGACCAGATGGGAGACATCACCAAGCAGGCTCTGTCGAAATATGAGCAGGGTAAGGATGCGCCCAATTCAACTCGCTTGATTCAGCTCGCGGATGTGCTGGGCGTGAATCCTGAATACTTCTTCCGCTCGGATTCTGTAGAACTGGGCGAGGTGGATTTTCGAAAGCACTCGGCGTTCGGCAAAAAGCAGCAGGAAGCGGTGAAAGAACAGGTGCGGGAGCATCTGGAGCGCTACTTGGCCGCGGAGCGCCTGTTCGATACCGATAATGACGACAACGGCTTCGCCCAGTGGCGGGAGCATTTCCGGGTGTCGAATACCGACGATATCGAAAAGGCCGCAGAAAACCTTCGGAAAGGATGGCACCTTGGCACTAACCCTATCGCCAATCTCACCGAGACCCTGGAAGAGAACGGCATCAAGGTGGTTGGGCTTGCTGCTCATGAAAAGTTCGATGGTTTGTGTGCGGTGGTCAACGGTGGTGCCGATGCCGTGATTGTCAGCAACATCTCTCGCCCCGGCGAACGGCAACGGTTCAACCTGGCTCACGAACTCGGTCATCTGGTGATGGGCATTCCAGATGACATTCATGGCACTCGGGATGAAGAGAACTGGTGCCACCGTTTTGCCGGTGCGTTTCTGTTTCCCGCCAGCCAGGTCCGGGCCACTTTTGGCAACCACCGGAGCCGGGTACTGCTCAAGGAGTTCCTGCTGGCGAAAGAAGAATGGGGCATTTCCATTCAGGCTTTGCTGCGGCGCCTCTATGACCTGGGCATTGTTCAACAGGGGCTCTATCAGAGTACTTTTCGTTTCTGGTCGTCTCGTGGTTATCGCAAGGGTGAACCAGAACCTCTGGATTCGGAAAATTCCTATCGTCTGCGCCAACTGGTTTACCGGGCACTGGCCGAGGGGCTTGTAACCCCATCCAGAGCAGCGGAATTATTGGGTGTCGGTCTTGGAGAGATCGAGGATGTGATGGCTAACGGACAAGCAGGTGATGGCGCCGATGCCTTCGAAGATTCTCGTCTCTGACACCAACATCTGGATCGACCTGCACCACAGTAACCTGCTGGAAAAAGTCTTTCAGTTGCCACACCAGTTCGTCACCACGGACTTTGTGTGGCGGGAGCTTCGGAAACCGCCAGGGGCGCAACTGCAGGACATGGGGCTCACCATTGAAGCGATCAGCAGTGAAGAGACCTTCGAACTGTTTGGCTTAAAGCAGACGCTGAACAACTCCTCCCTGGCCGATGTTTCCTGTTACTTCGTCGCCAGGGAACGGGGCTGGACTTTGCTAACCAATGATGGCGCTCTCCGGAAATCCGGCCGACGCGCTTCTTTGGACGTTCGAGGCGTGCTGTGGATATTGGACGAACTGGAACACTACCAAGTTCTGTCCCCCACAGATCTGTTCACCGCATTAACAGCAATGCTTAAAACCGGGGCCCGGCTGCCTGAAGACGAATGTGACAAACGCCTTGCCAGATGGCGTGCTGGCTGACATCCAAATTCCCCTTTCAAACTGCTAATCTAGGCTAATACCAATTAGTTGCCTCCAGCAGCAGGCACACGCTTACCAGGGAGTTTCCCTTGTTTCAGGATGAAGTCGAAAAAGTTGAACTGCCCGCCATCGAACAGCTAACCCGCCTTGGCTGGACCTACGTGCCCGGTGCAGACCTTGCGCCGGTGTTGCCCGTTGATGGCTCACCAGTAGGCGAGCGAGGCTACTACCGGGATGTGGTACTGTCCAAGCGCCTGGAAGCTGCCGTGCTCCGGCTGAACCCGTGGATCAGTGACGAAAACCTGCGCAAAGTCGTGCGCGAGTTCACCCACCCCAATCACGCGGCATTGATGGAGTACAACCAGTCTATCTATGACCTGCTGGTGAACTACCTGTCCGTTGAACAGGACCTGGGTGCCGGTCGCAAGGGGCAGACGGTCAGGGTCATCGACTTCGACAATCCTAACAACAATGAATTCCTGTGCACCAATCAGTTCAAGGTTGAAGGCATCAACCAGAACATCATCCCGGATATTGTCTGCTTCGTGAACGGCTTACCGCTGGCAGTGATTGAGTGCAAATCGCCGTATATTGCTGACGCCGTAGCCGAAGGCATTAATCAGCTGCGCCGCTACGCCAACCTGCGTTCCCCGGAAGACGATGAAGGTGCCCAGAAGCTGTTCTGGTACAACCAGCTGATGGTGTCTACCTGCCGGGATCAGGCGAAGGTGGGCACCATCAGTTCCAGTGCCCAGCATTACGGTGACTGGAAAGATGCTTACCCGTTCACCGATGCGGATATTCGGGCAATGGTGCAACAGCCTGCCTTCATCTCTACCGGGTCTACCTCAAGCAGTCACAGAACCGGTGATGTGCCTTCCCCGGAATATCTGGTTGCCGCTAAGCAAGTCGCTGGCGGTGTCGATTCAGGTGCTTCCGGTAGTTCCAGTGAGGTCACACCGCAACAGCGGTTGCTTGCCGGCATATTCAACCCCGCCAGCTTCCTGGACCTGATGCAGAACTTCACCCTGTTCGAACCGGTGGATGGTCGCCTGATCAAGAAGGTGGCGCGGTATCAGCAGTACCGGGCAGTGAACAAGGTCATAGAACGCCTCAAGAACGGCACTACGCGCAAAGAAAAGTCCGGGGTAGTCTGGCATACCCAAGGGTCCGGAAAGTCCCTGACCATGGTTATGCTGGCGGTAAAGATGCGGCGTGATCCAGAGTTAAAACAATACAAACTGGTGTTCGTAACCGACCGCACCCAGCTGGATGGTCAGCTTTCCAAGACTTTCCGGGATGCCCAGAACGAAACCATCCACAACGCCGGATCGGTTGCCGACCTGAAGGACCTGTTATCAAAGGATTCCTCAGACATCGTGACCGCCATGGTGCAGAAGTTTCAGGATGCGGAGAAAGACGATGATTTCACCGACCTGAACCCCAGTGACAAAATCATCGTGCTGGCGGACGAAGCCCACCGCACACAGTTTGGCGGGTTGGCGATGACCATCAACGCCGCCCTGCCCAATGCCCCGAAGATAGGTTTTACCGGCACACCACTGCTAAAAACCCAGAAGATGGATCAAGCCTTCGGCGGCTACATCGACCAATACAAGATCAATGAAGCCGTGGATGACGGTGCCACCGTGCGCATCATCTACGAAGGTCGCCAGGTTCAGAGCGATGTAGTGGGTGATTCACTGGACGCACTGTTTGAAGAATACTTCAAAGACAAAAGCGACGACGAAAAACGGGAAATCAAAAAGAAATACGGCGTAGAGCGTGCGATACGTGAAGCCCCTGCCCGCATTCGCTGGGTGTGTATCGACCTGCTGAAGCATTACCGGGAAAAAATTCAGCCCAACGGCTTTAAAGCCATGATTGTTGTCGGCAGCCGGCATGCTTGCACGGTCTTTAAAAAGACCCTGGACGACCTAGAAGCGCCCCCATCCGAAGTCATCATATCCGGTACTCACAACGACCCGGCATACTTGAGCCAGTATACCGACAGTGCGCACCAGAAGCAGGTGATCAAGAACTTCACCAAACCACTGGGGACCGATAAAGATAAGGAAGACCCCACCAGCTTCCTGATCGTCAAGGATATGCTGCTGACCGGCTTTGATGCCCCCATTGCCCAGGTGATGTATATCGACCGGAGTTTGAAAGATCACACCCTGATGCAGGCGATTGCGCGGGTGAACCGGACCTACAAGGGCAAAGCCTGCGGTTACGTGGTGGATTACTACGGGCTGTCGGATTACCTGACCGACGCCCTGAACCAGTTCAGCAGTGAAGACGTGGAAGGCACCTATCACACGCTGAAGGACGAAATACCGCGCCTGAAGGCGGCTCATACCCGTGTGGCTGCCATCTTTGCCGGTGTTAAAGGCACGGATGTAGATGATTTCGTTCTGCATCTGAAGGACGAAGACACCCGCCAGCAGTTCGAACTGGCATTCAAAAAATTTGCCAAGCAGATGGACGTGATTCTGCCGGATACTGCCGCCAAGCCATTCATTCCGAACCTGAAGCTATGGGGCAAGGTTCAGAATGCTGCCCGCAATCGTTACCGGGACCCTGGACTGAACATCAGCGATGCCGGGGCAAAGGTCCGCCAGCTGGTGGATGAACACATCATCAGCACCGGAGTAGACCCGAAGATTCCGCCGGTGGACCTGATGGAGGCGAACTTTAAGGAGACGGTGGAACAGATCAAATCCCCCGAATCCCGCGCATCCGAAATCGAAAGCGCCATCAAGCACCACATCACCGTGAACCTTGACGAAGACCCGGAGTACTACAAATCCCTGAGCCTTCGCCTGCGAGATATTATCGAAAAGACAGCGGGCAAGTGGGACCAGCAACTGGAAATGCTGCTTCAGATGGTCGATAGCATGGAATCCGAGCACAAGCAGGCAGCGGATGATCTTGGGTTGAGTGAAACCGAATTCGCGTTTTACAACATCCTGATGGCGGAAGTGACCAGCCATGCCGGTGAAGATGCCATCAGTGAAGCGGTACACGACGAAATCAAAGCCACCAGCCAAAACCTGGTAGGCATGTTCAATGAAGCCACCCAGATTGTAGACTTCTTCAGCAAACCGGACGAAGTGAAGCGGATGAAGAAAGAGATTAAGCGGGCAGTTTTGGATTGCTCCTTCGGTGAAAAAGCCTTGGTCAACGTGGTTCAGGATCGATTCATGGAACTGGCACAGAACAAGTTCAAATGATGGCAGCGGCAAACAAACCAGAATACCGGGATGGACACGGTTTCATTGCCGAAGTTATCCGCACCAATCGCCGCAAGTCTGCGGATATTCGCGTGGAAGATGGGGCGGTGTCTGTTGTGGTCCCAGTGAACACTCCTGCCGAAAAGATCGACCAGTTACTGGCAGCCAAACGCCGCTGGATCAAAGAGAAGATCACCCTGCACCAGGAAATGACGCCCGCCAGCAGCAAACGATATGTATCTGGCGAAGCCTTCTGTTATCTGGGGCGCAACTACCGCCTTAAGGTAGAAACGGGCAATTTTGCGCCTGTGAAGCTGTTGAACGGACGTTTAGTGGTCACCGTACCCAATGGCACCGAACAGCCCCGCATGATCCGGAATGCCCTTGTACGCTGGTACAAACGACAAGCCGAACAGAGGCTAACAGAGAAAGTGAACCGCTTCGCGTCCATGGTTGGCGTAGAGCCTGCTGGCGTGGGAATCCGCACCTTCAAATCCCGTTGGGGCAGCTGTACCGCCAAGGGCAAGCTGGAATTCAACTGGCAGATTATGATGGCACCTAACCGGATGGTGGATTACGTGGTGGTTCATGAACTATGCCATTTGATACGCCACGACCACTCCCCGGAGTTCTGGCGAGAGATGGCACGGGTGATGCCGGATTACCCTGACCGCAGGGAGTGGTTACGAGCTCATGCTGCCAAGCTCCTCATGTAGCACTTGCCTGTCGAACTTCGACGCTGAGGCAATCCAACTGGAAATTTTGCTGGCCAAAAAGACCTTCATCAGTGCTTTTCATCCCGAGCTGTCATTCGGTCAATCAGCCAGCAACGAACCTCTTCGTAAACATAGAAGGCTGGAGCCTGCTGAGAGCTGCCGTCTTTGATCGGCTTGGGAAAGCTGGAATCACGCTTTTTCAGCTCGTAAAAACCGCTGCTGGAGAGATCAAGCATCTCCATTAAAGTTTTCTGGCGGATGAGGATTTTCTGGATTTTTTTGGACATAGGTGTCGCTCCTGAGTTTGTTGAGAACGACACCTATACTATTGCTGAATTGGGCGTCTGTGGTCCGCCTAATTTCAATTTAACCGCAATTTGAGCATGATCACGCAGCAGCCTGTTGACCTGGCTCGATCGGCCGATACCTGATCATTGCCTCGACAACACGCTGCTCAAACTGCTTTTTCTGTTTTTCGGTCAATCCCTTCCTGAGCGCGTCCAGATAATCGGCATACCATTGCATCATCACCCGGCGGGCTTCCAGATAAGCAGCTTGATTGTAGACACCAGCAACACCCGGCATCGTATGGGAGAGCTGAGCTTCAATGTGGTAATGGTGCCAGCTATGCTCATGTAGAAGAGTAGACGCGGTGTGCCTGGAGCCGTGGCCGGTCAAACGCCCTTTATATCCGATTCCCCGAAGCATCTTGTTAATCGAGTCTGTGGACATCGTCGGATTCTTTGGCCCGATGCTTGGAAACAGGTACCGCGAACGACCGGTCATTTCTTTGAGCTTTCTGAGAAAAGTCACGAGCTGAGTAGGGAGCGGAACAATGTGCTGCTTCCGATTTTTCATATGCCCCTCGGGGACAACCCAGAATGCGAGATCCAGATTTACATGGGTCCACTCCGCTTTGACGACCATTCCAGGGCGCGACGCTGTAAAAAGCGTCATTTTCATAGCAATCACTGTCTGTAATCGGGAAGTAGAGGATTCTACAGCTTTTAGGAAATCTGGCAGCTCAGGCTCCAACAGGTAAGGAAACGGAGTTTTTCCCCCGCGTCGCTTGGCAATATACCGTAATTCAGACGCGGGATTGGTAGCGCAAATTCCGCGACCAATGGCGTAACGGAAAATCTGGTTCAGAGCCTGGCGAACCTTCTTGCTTTTATCGAAGCGATGGCTGAGCTCAATCTTTTGTTGCAGGTCAGCACACTGCTTTGGCGTAACCTGCTTGATCGGAATGTTTCCGAGCTCTGGCAAGATGTCATTATCCAGATATCCACGCATTTGCTCGGCGGTGCTTTGGGCGTAGCCATCATCGAGTTTCTTGTTGTACCAGTACTCACAAGATTCTGAGAACGGATGTTCGATTAAAGCCTTTCTGGCCGCTTCTTTAGCACGGCGAGCCTCCCGGGGGTCCTTACCGTCCGATACCTGTGCCTGAATGAGATCGGCCTGCTTACGCGCGAGTTTGGCGCTAACGGCGGGGTAACCACCAACACCCAGCCAGCTCCATTTGCCATCGAGCCTCTTGAATCTAACTTCCCAGCGCTTGGATCCATTGGCAGCCACGGTGAAATGAAGCTGGTTTGAACCATCCTTTATCCGGTAAAGTTTGTCCTCAGGTTCAAGACTTCGCAGCACCGTCTCGGCGAGGGGAGTCCTTTTGATTTCATGGCGTTTCATAGCGATCTCTTTGTTTGTATAGCTGAGTTCGCCTTTGAAACTACCATACAAGCCGCCATACACAACGGGGCCCGAGGTACAAAGATCTATAAGGACATACAAGGATAGTCGACGGCCACAGGATACTGATATTGATAGCTTTAATTGATATTCGAGGACGTAGAAGGATATCGGTTTGGAGCGGGTGAAGGGAATCGAACCCTCGTCGTAAGCTTGGGAAGCTTCTGCTCTGCCATTGAGCTACACCCGCATCCTACGGCCCAATATAGGTGTGCAGTCGCACGCTGACAAGCATCCGCTCGGAAACTAAACCTGTCCTAGATGTCCTACTGACAGCGCATACTCAATCGCCGCACACACCGCGGCACCCTGCGCGGCATTGCATTGATCGGGGGTCACCCGGTCGCTGTTCTGTCACTCTGAATGCGTTACAGTTGATACAGTCTGTCGGCGACCCACAACAAGGAATGGGATGAGTAAATCTGGCATCATCAGCCCCGAAATCCGGTACTTACTTTACTTCGCTGCTTTCTGGGCTGTGTTTCTCGCCGCTGTGGCGTATTTAATCAGCGGTTGGGACTCCCAAAAAAACAACCCAAACCAGCAACTTGTCAGTCAAACCCGCGGCGGCTCCACTGAAATTGAACTACAGGCCAACCGCCAGGGCCATTATTTGGCAAACGGCACCATCAACAACCAGGAGGTTACCTTCATTCTGGATACCGGCGCCACAACCGTGTCAGTCTCGGAATCTGTCGCCCAAAAAGCAGGCCTTATCCGGGAACAGTCCGGCCTCGCGCGCACCGCAGCTGGCACAGTAAATGTGTGGAGCACTACCATTGAGGAACTCCGCCTGGGCGATATCACGTTCAATAATGTATCCGGCACCATCAACCCCGCCATGGACCCCGACATGGTGTTGCTGGGAATGAGCGTGCTTGGACAGCTTGACTTCTCCCAACAATCGGGCGTTCTAACCCTGAGCCAGGAAAAACGCTGAAGAGGAACCATGAAGCATGCCCAGGGCCAGCTGTTCCTGGCTCGGGATTTCGATACCTACCGGCTGGCGAAGGATTTATCGTTTAGCTGCCTGGCGGCCGAAGCCATCTGTACGAGATCAAGTCACCGCTGATTCTTCAGCCCGGGCCGAAGGCGCTGATCAGGCAATTATTCGAGATCCGATGCACTTCTCAAATATCCCTGCCAACCGCTCATAGTTACAAACGACGGCATCAATATTGGCCTGCAGCCACTCATCAGACTCAACATGCCACCAGTCGATCTCGAACCCGGCATTGACAATGATTTGCTCAAACAGAAGCCGCTGGGCACGGCCATTACCCTCGCGGAACGGATGAACGACGTTCAGGTCACCGTAATATTCAGCAACCGATTCTACCAAAGCATCACGCTCAAGCCCCTCCAGCCAGTTTCTATCTGCCAAGGCGTCGAAGGTCTTGTTGGCCTCCGGTTCGATTCGGGCAACATTACAAAAACGCGTATCACCTTTGGAGATATCAACCGTTCGGATCTCTCCGGCCCAATCATACAAATCCCGAAAAGATGGCGATGCAATCGCTTCAAGCAGGTCAAATCATAGGGAGGGAGTTCAAATTCAATTTCGCTGGCAGTTATGCGCCCTAAGCACGGCTTTGCGGGATGCCGGTTTTACGGCGGCATCACTCTGAGTTACAGGCATTCCCTCCAGTCGCATACTGGCGACGTAGTTGGACCGGCGGACCCTGGCAAAGTAATCTTTTTTAGCTTTCAGATCGCACATAAATTGACCACTAACCACTCTGAGTTCGTGGCTATTATAGCGCAGAAATAACTACATTGGCCAAGCGATGGAAAAGCCATGTTTTACGGGCTTGGGGTCAGACCCCAGTATATTTGGTGCTGCAAAATGACATGGGGTCTGACCCCATGGGGTTTGACAACCGGAACCACGGCGGCATGACCCGCAAAATGATTTACGAGGTATAGTGCCCCCATGAATTATCCACAGCGCATCGTCTGCCTTACCGAAGAAACCACAGAGACCCTCTATGCCATCGGCGCCGAGGACCGCATCGTCGGCATATCCGGGTTCACCGTGCGGCCTGAAAGAGCCCGGCAGGAAAAGCCAAAAGTCTCCGCGTTCACCTCCGCCAAGATCGGGAAAATCCTGGAATTAAAGCCTGACCTGGTGGTGGGGTTTTCCGACATGCAGGCGGACATTGCGGCCGAACTGGTGCGCAGCGGCGTGGCCGTGCATATTTTTAACCAGCGCACCGTGGCCGGCATCCTGTCCATGATCCGAACCCTCGGCGGCATGCTGGGCCTGGCCGAGCAAACCGACGCCTACGCACAAACACTGTCCGACCGGGTGGAAACCATAAGATCAGAGCGAAGCAAGGGCAAAGGGGCGAGATCCGACCGCCCGCGGGTTTACTTCGAAGAGTGGGGCGACCCGATGATCACCGGCATCGGCTGGGTGTCCGAGCTGATCGGCATTGCCGGTGGCGAGGATATATTCCCGGAACGGGCCGCTGAGCCGGGCGCCAGGGAACGCATCATCGAGAACCCGCAAGACGTCATCGCCCGCAAACCGGACATCATCATCGGTTCCTGGTGCGGCCGAAAATTCCGCCCGGAGCAAGTGGCCGAGCGCCCCGGTTGGGCCGATATCCCGGCCGTGGCAAACAACCACCTGTACGAGATCAAATCACCGCTGATTCTTCAGCCCGGGCCGGCGGCGCTGACGGATGGGCTGGATGCGTTGTGTGGGATTATTGATCGGGTGTGAACAAACGAAGCGCATAGTCGATCGCCGCACACACCGCGGCAACCTGCGCGGCATTGCATTGCTCGGGGGTCACTTGGTCGCTGTCCGGATAGACCTCGGTGGTGGTCCTGTAGCGGGCGTTGGTCATGCTGGTGCAAAGGCCAAGCTGCGCCAGCGGATACTGAATAACGCCCCGAGCGGCCGCCGGTGAGCCGAGGATTTCGCCCCTGTCATCCGCCGGCGCGATATGGGTGATCTTTTCCACCGCCTTGATCAACGCCTGCTGGAATTCAGGCTGCGGGCTTTCAGTGTCTTCCACCAGGTAGAAGCCGTCCGGAATGTTACCCGGCTCAAAGGGTTTGCCATCGCGGGCTGCAAGCGCCGGGCGGAACACGGTCTCGTCAGTATCGGTAGTCTCGTGCAGGTCAATGTGCAGCAGTATTGGCTCGTCTATCGAAGCGACCAGTTGCATGAGCGCCGCTGACTCCCCGGCCTGGCCGTCATCACGGAATGAGCGGTTTGGATCAATCGCGTTCGCGTTCCAGCGATGGATGCGTTCGTAGGCCCAGGGGCTGACGCAAGGCGCGACCAGCAGGTTTACACGACCGGCGTAATCCAACGCATGTTGTTCAACGAATTGCAGCGCACCATGGACGCCGCTTGTTTCATAGCCATGCACTCCGCCCGTAATAAGCACCACGGGCCGGTCGGCACGCCAGTTGCGGCTGCGGATCGCCATCAGCGGATAAACGTCCGGGCCGTAATCCAGGCGGCCATACTCCTGCACGTCGAAGCGC
>Ga0307939_1000344_pt1 | contig 26874 bp, 23 predicted proteins | sample OrgLakmetagen122_FD_201844 | JGI IMG/M metagenome (GOLD analysis project Ga0307939, IMG submission 201844) | Saline water microbial communities from Organic Lake, Antarctica - #122 | ecosystem: Environmental > Aquatic > Non-marine Saline and Alkaline > Saline | place: Antarctica: Organic Lake... | reverse complement strand
CGTAGCTCGGCACTATCTGCGATGATACTCGGACTACTGATCGGCCTTATCGCACGGCCTGAATCCGTGCTAACCAGCTTCTACGAGCCGCTGTTCAGAGGCTTCCTCTCCATCCTCATGCTCGTTCTTGGAATGGAAGCATGGTCACGGATCCGCGAGCTCAAGGGTGTCGCGCACTGGTTCGCCGTCTACGCTCTGATCGGCCCCATCGCGCACGGATTGATCGCTTTCGCGCTCGGCTACCTCGCACACATTTGGGTCGGATTCAGCCCAGGCGGCGTCGTCCTCCTCGCAGTCATCGCCTCTTCAAACTCGGATATCTCCGGCCCGCCCACCATTCGTGGCGGCATACCATGGGCGAACCCTTCCGCATACATCGGCGCATCAACCAGTGTAGGCACCCCAGTAGCTATCGCCGTCTGTATCCCGCTCTTCATCTCACTTGCCCAGATCGTCTTTGATCTCTAATAAATAGAAACCCAACACCTCAATCATCATGTTTCATCCAGCAACAAAACTCGTCATCGTAATCGAGCATTTCATCTGTAAAAGAGTCTGCGACATCATCGAGTCCTGTAACGGCAAAGGCTACACACTCGTTCCCGCCGGTGGCAAAGGTCTCCACCATCTACATTCCACCGCCGATAAAGCCACCGTCATCGAGGGCTTCGACAATCTAAAAATCGAAGTAGTAACCCACGACCGCACGATCGCGGAAACCATCGCAGCGAAAGTCGTGACGGAGTGTTTCAACGACTACCCAGGCGTCGTGTATCTCGAAAACGTGGAAGTCTGCCGCCCGGAGCGCTTTTAATATCAACCCCTGTTGGGAGCTAATTAAATTTCATACAACCTCAGGTGCTGAACATGCGCCTGAGGTTGTATGGGTTTTAATACTCAAGCTCCAAAGCCTGACTAAACCGATATCTCAGGATCGCTCTCTTCTTCATTGAAAGTTGTATTCTGAAGGTTGAACATAATCTCGTGCTTGCCTTCTCCACCTGCTGGAACAACTCGCGCCACACCGATGGCGAAGAGATGATAGACGAAATCCTTGAAATGGGATTTTCCAACATCGAGCTCTCCCACGGAATGACCGTGACCAAGCTTCCCGGCATACGCAAAGCCTTCGAGGCTGGGCGATTCACTTGCGCCGGCGTGCACAATTTTTTCCCATCCCCCGTTGAGGTGATGATCGATGCGCCCGACGCCTACGAATACACCTCGCACCGCCCCTTCGAGCGTAAACGCGCGATGGAGATGACCCTGAAAACACTCGAACTCGCAGGTGAGTTTCATGCGCAATACCTCGTTTTACACATGGGCTCCGTTCCCATGAATCATCGCAAGTTCACCAAACCCCTGACCCAGCGCGTCGCTGCCGGAGAACAACACGAACCGGCCTATATAAAAGATAAGCTCAAGTTCGTGAAAAAACGCGAGAAGCTAGGGCCTCTTTATTACCAGCGCGCCATTGAAGCGCTCGAAGAAATCGCGGAAAAAGCGGCGGAGCACGGAGTGAAGCTTGCCGTGGAATCCCGATCGCGCTTCGAAGACATGCCCACCGAGCGGGAAATGGTAAAGCTCCAGGAGCATTTCAAAGATAATCCATGGGTCGGTTACTGGCACGACTTTGGCCACGTCCAACTCAAGCACAACCTCGGCCTCCTCGATCACCTCGAATGGCTCGAAACCATCTCCCCGCACCTCCTTGGCGGCCATGTGCATGATGTGCAATGGCCGGCCCGCGATCATCGCACTCCCTTCACAGGCACACTCGATTACCAAGCCATCCTCCCTTTCTTCCCAGAAAACTGCCCGCTCACATGGGAGCTCAGCCCCACACGCAAGACCGAAGAGGTCCGTGAGGCCCTAGAGATCTGGAGAAAACAATTCCCAGAGCGTTGCTGAAAAATCGAAACCAATCAAATCAACCAAAGTGACGGCCGGTCTTTTGATTTGACCCCGTCTGAGGATCTCCCAACATCAAAATACGGACTAACTTAAGTTCTCGACGTGACTCATGCTCCGCACCTCATTCATCTTCCTACTCTCTTTCCCATCGGTTTTCGCCCAACAAAACGACTCCGGTATTATCGAGCTGCGTGCGACGATATCCAAAATTGTCGACGTTCAAGTGATTGAGTCCAAAGAGCGCCTCGCCTGGGAAACACGGAGACAAGAACTCGGCAAGCTTCTCCAGTTGCATCGACAAGAGCTCGTCTTCTTAGATGAAGAACTGGGAGAAGCCGGAAACTCAGCTCCAGCACACGCCGAAGCAACCGCGGAAATAAAGGTAAAAATCGAAGCACTCAAACAAGCCCGTCGCCTTACTTCTGAAGCCGTTGCAAGAAATATTCCCCGCATCATGCACCTCGCGAAGTCACTTCCCGAACCTTTGACCAAGGAACTCGAGACAGAACTCGCAACACTTAACTCCTGGCAACCCTCCGACGAGCCACGCGCCGCGCTGCGCTCCATCATCGCGCTACTAGGTAAAGCGGAGCAATTCAACCGACGCTTCACGCGCACCACCGAAGTCCGAGAGGGCCAAGAAGTCGGCGTTCTTTATCTAGGCCTAGCCCAAGCCTTCTACGCGGGAAGAAAAGACAAAGCTGGCATCGGCCAACCCGGACCGGATGGCTGGACTTGGAAAGTCCAACCGGAAATCCATTCCGAACTCATCAATACCTTCGAAATCCTCGACCAAAAGCAGCCACCCTCCATGGTCACCCTACCTTTGGAAATTCGCTAATCCACATTACCGATGGCAAATCACTCTTCCAAATCTTTGAAATTCTACCTCCATTCACTTTTGTGTTTTGGATGCCTCTTTGCGACTCTACAAGCAGAGACCACGGTTGAAGACGCCTTAAAAACCGCCAAGTCCGATCTCACCATAGCACTTTCCTCTTTGGAAAAAACGCGCGCACAAATCACTGACGAAAAGCCTGCGTTATCCGCTAAGTTCGAAACCGTCGAACTTGAGCTTCGCGAAAAGCGCCGCCTCATGCGAATCGCTCGGCTTAGTGAAACCGACCGGACCCAAGAACTCCAGCAACTCAGAACCGACCTCGCAACGCGCCAACAAGACGCCTCTTACCTCGCCGGCCTATTGAAAGATCAGGCACTTAAGACAGCAACCCTTGCTACTCCGGGCTCGCCCGAATTGAAAGTTGATCCGAAAACCCTGGCCGCAGAATCATCCAACTCAAGCCAAGCTCTTACCCAGCGTATTGCCATTCTGGATGCATCCGTAGATCGCCTAAAAGAACTACTCGGAGGTTCCACAGCCCCGGGATCCGCAGCTAATCCATCGGGAGCTGTTGAGTCGGGAACCCTCGTAGCCATCGGGCCAGTATCTTATTTCCTCTCGTCCGATCAATCTTCCGGAGGTGATATCGTCCCAGCAGCTGGTGAAATACCTGAATACGTCCCCGGTCCCACTGAACAAATCGCCTCGCTCATCGCCGGAAAATCCACCCGCCTCCCACTAGATCCCACCGGCGGCAACGCACGCGCCATGGACGAAATCGATGGTGGCCCGCTCGATCTCATACGCAAAGGCGGGCTGTGGATCTGGCCAATTCTACTTTTAGCCCTCCTTTCACTCGTCTTCGGGCTGATCAAGCTGGCCCAATTCGCCCGCTTCAAAAATCCATCTGATGCTTGGGTCAACGCCATCCTAGCCGCGCTGCAAGCCGGCGATCGTAAAAAAGCCTCACAAATCGCCAGCGATTTCAAACATCCCGCCAGCGACGTCATGGTCAAACTCGTGACTGTCTGTGAAAACTCCGTCGATCTAGTCGAGGAAACTCTCTACGAACAACTTATGTCCGTGCAGAGCAAATCCTCCTCGCTGCTCCCCGTCATCGCCATCACCGCCGCCACCGCGCCACTCCTCGGCCTACTCGGCACAGTCTCCGGCATGATCACGACGTTTAATCTCATCACCCTATTCGGCTCCGGTGACCCCAAACCCCTTGCCGGCGGTATCTCCGAGGCACTCATCACCACCCTCTTCGGCCTGATCGTCGCGATTCCCGCACTCATCCTCCATGCCTTCCTCTCACGTCGTGCACAGGGAATCGTCCAAACCACCGAGCGCCTGGGCCTCTCCTTCATCAATGCCCTAAAGACAAAATCCTGAGCAGAGAGCTTTAAGATTTAGAGCCTGAAACTTAACATTTAGAGTTTTGAAAAACGCCATCCAACAAACCCTCCACGAAGGCGGCCCCACCCTCTACGCTCTGCTTGCCCTGGCCATCACGATCTACGCCACCCTCTTCAGCGTCTGGCGCCACCTCGCCACCCTGAGAAAGGAACCGCGATTTAGAAATCGCGACCTCGCATGCGACCTATCTACACCCCGCGAAATCCAGCGCAAATATGCCACCTATGAGCTCGACGAAATGGCCTGGGTCGAGCGCCGCCTGCCCTTCCTCACCATACTCATATCCACCGCCCCATTACTAGGCCTGCTCGGAACCGTCGCCGGAATGCTCCTTACCTTTTCCGGAATCGCTTCTGGAAACGCCACACCCATCGACACCATTTCCACCGGTATCTCCCGCGCCCTCGTTACCACCCAAGCAGGTTTGGTAATCGCCATCCCCGCCGCATTCCTCCTAGCCATCCTAAAACGCCTAACCGAAACCACCCACCTCCAACTCCAGCGCAAGCTTCACCAAACACTTTCCAAACAACCAGCTCTTCCACTGATCACTGATCACTGATCACTCGGCACTTTATCCCATGCGAAGATTCCGCCACAGCACCAATCCCGAAACCTCAGGAAGCATCGACATATCTCCCCTGATTGATGTCGTCTTCCTTTTGCTGATCTTCTTCATCGTCACCACCGTCTTCGTCAGCGAAACCGGAGTCGAAATCTCAAAACCACGCGCCGCCTCTTCCGAAGATCTCGACCGTCAGGCCATTCTCATCGCAGTCACCTCAGAATCCCGAGTCTGGCACGGCGGTCGGGAAATCGGCCAAGACGGTGTACGCGCCGTCGTCGCCGCACTGCTCGAGGAAAACCCAGAAATACCTGTTATCATTCGCGCAGATGCAGCAGCCCCCACCCAAGCGGCAGTCCAAGTCATCGATTCCGCCAAAATCGCTGGAGCAAAATCCGTTTCCCTCGCTACCGAGAAATAATCCGTTGAACTATAGATCCACCATCGTCGGCATTGCCGCCTCCGCCATACTCTTAGCGGTGCTTGGAATCGCACGCTTGTTCACCGTCAGTGCAGTGACCCCCGATCTAACCATTCGCGAAGTCGAGACTTTAACCCTCACTCCCCCGCCTCCACCGCCCCAGGAAAACCTTCCCGACACACCCCCGCCACCGCCCGCCCTCACCGAGGTCAGCATCCTGCCGGATCCAACCCGAGTCCCTATCCCAAAGGCACAAATCCCGATGGACATCACTGCTCCGGTGGAAAGTTTCTTTACGGACCTCGCGCCCGCGCCGCTTCCGGTCACACCGGAGCCGAAACGCATCGCACCTTCCGAGCCTCTGCCTACTCGGCAACCACCGACCACGAAATCCCACTACAGCGCTAGTGAAATTGACGGCACCCCTCGCCTCCTCCGCCACGGCTCAGCTATCTTTCCGTCCTCACTCGCCCGCAAAGGCGTCACCCGTGGCACCGTCACCTTCGAAGTCGAGCTCTCCACAAGCGGCGCGGTTAGCGTCCGCCGCGTCGTTTCCGCAACCCATCAGGAACTCGTCTCAGCCGCCCGCAGCGTTGCCTCTAGCGCTCGCTTCACCGCACCCATGCGCAACGGTAAATCTGTCAAAGTTATCATGAACTGGCCCATCGTCATTCAGAAATAAGATGAAGTCCCCAGTGATCACTATCAGTCCTATGAAGCCTTTCCAAAAAAATCGCGTTTGTTACGCCCTTCGGGTGCCTCCGCGTTTGTTACGCCCTCTGGGTGCATTCGTGGTTCTTTTCCTCTTTCAGACAAGTTTGGCATTTTCTGCCGAGCCCCTACCGCTTTCCACAAACTATTGGAAAGACCCAGCTTTCCTGAAATCTTTTAACGGCTCCTACCGCATAGAAGCCCGTATCGAGCCCAACGTCTCCACCGAAGAACGCGGCCTTCTCGTCGATATCCAGGAACTCATGGCAGATGGCAAACGCGATGCCGCCTTACAAAAAATCATTTCCAGTAAGCTCACCGCAAACTCCGCCGCCCTCACCTTCAACCTCGGTAATCTCCAATTCGAAACCGGAGCAAACGAGAAAGCCATCCAAGCTTACGAAAACGCTTTGGAGAAATACCCTTCGTTCCGCCGCGCCCATCGCAATCTCGCCCTCGCCCTCATCCGCGAGGACGAAATCGAGAAAGCCCTCACCCACCTCACCGAGGCCATACGCCTTGGCGATTCCGACGGCTCTACCTACGGCCTTCTAGGCTACTGTCGCCTCAGCCGGGAGGAATACGCCAGCGCTCTGCAAGCCTACCGCCTCGCTCAAGTTACCGAACCAAACGTTGCCGAATGGAAAGCCGGCATCGCCCAATGCCTCCAGAACCTCGACGAGAAAGCCAAAGCCATCGCGCTGCTTGAGGAAGTGATTCGCCAGCGTCCGCTCGAAGCTTCCTACTCTGTTCTCCAAGCCAACATTCACCTGGACCTCGGCCAATCAGAGCTTGCAGTAAAGGCCCTTGAACTCCCCTTTCGCCTAAACCTCCTCGATCCCAACGCCACCCTCCTTCTCGCGGACCTCCACCTCCGCGCCAACCGTAAAACACCCGCCACCAACGCCATCGAGGCAGCCTTTTCCGGAGAAATCAAACCCTCCACCACATTCATTCTCCGCCTTATCACCACAGCCAGCTTCCGCAGCGATTGGCCTTTGGTAAAAGACCTGCTGGCGAAGACAGAAACCGAAAAACCTGACCGTGCCCTAAGACTCGCCAAAGCTCGCTACCTTATCGAATCCGATGAAGACCCCACGGCCGGCGCCGAGCTCCTCACCACCCTCACCAAAGAAGACCCCACCGATGGCCGAGCACTCCTCGCCCTTGCCGGACATCTAATCAAAACCGGCCAACCAGCCAGCGCCGAACTCCTCTTCGAGCGCGCCACGGTCGACTCCACCACAGCTTACCAAGCACAAGTCGAACTAGCCCGTCTTCACGTTTCACAAACCCGCTACGCCGACGCCCTCAAAGCTGTCGACGCAGCTCTCGCGCTCAATCCCACAGAGAGCCTCCGCACTTACCGCCAAGCTCTCCAAAACACCTTCTCCGCATCGGAGTAGCACCTCGCATCTCGGACAATAAGCATTTAAATACCTTCCGAAATTAGATGCCTTCAAAGCCGTTGAAAATTTAAAGCCCAATGCAAGACCACTCGCCCGCTCTCCCGAGCACGCCGCCGCAGAAACAGCCCTCCGGCGATGACAATCTTTGGATCGTATTCTCCCATATCTCACCCCTGCTTGGAGTCGGTCTCATTGTTCCGCTTATTACCGCCATAGCCGCCATGGTATTTTCCATCATCGCTGCAGTGAAGTCATCCAGCCCAATCCCATGTCGCTATCCGCTTACACTGCGGCTGATCAAATGAGCTTCCTAAATTACCATCACCTCCGATATTTTCGTGCCATTGCCAACGAAGGAACGTTAACCGGGGCAGCGCAGAACCTCGGGATCGCCCAGTCAGCGGTAAGCACCCAGTTACGACAACTGGAGGACAGCCTTGGGCATCCCTTATTTCTCCGAGAAAATAAATCACTAGTTCTCACCGAGGCCGGGCGCATCGCCCTTCAGTATGCAGAGACTATTTTTAGATCGGGTGAAGAGTTGGTCAGTGTGCTTGAAAACCGGTCAACAGCGAAGCGGAGCATGCTCCGAGTCGGAAGCGTCTCGACGCTTTCTAGGAACTTCCAACTAGCTTGCTTACAGCCTTTCATCGCCCGCCCAGATGTCGAGCTAGTCCTGCGATCCGGTAGCATGAGCGAACTGCTTTCCCAACTGAAAGCACACACTCTAGATATCGTACTCTCCAATCTTCCCGTGCGCCGAGATGCGGACAACGACTGGCACAGCCACCTGCTTGAGCAGCAACCAGTCTCGCTGATCGGCAAAAAACTTGGCCGAGGCAAGAGCTTCAAATTCCCCGATGATCTGGCAAATACCCCCCTGCTTTTACCATCGCTCGACAGTCATCTGCGCTCTGCCTTCGATCAGATTCTCGAGCGCCACCGCATTCACCCAATTATTGCAGCTGAGGTGGACGACATGGCAATGCTGCGTTTGCTCGCACGTGATGGTGGCGGCATGGTCCTCGCACCACCCGTGGTGGTCACCGGAGAACTCAAGCGTAGACAACTAGTGGAGCACCACCGTTTCAAAGAGATTCACGAAAATTTCTACGCGATCTCTCCGACACGTCGCTTCCCCAACCCACTGGCCGAGGAGCTCCTGTCCTTTGCGAAGCGGCCCAAACCGACGAAGGTCTGAACTACTTACTTAGGGACTACCGTTGGGCGTACGCCTCAACCGTGTCGCAAGTGCAAACCAGATTCCGATCGCCGTGAACGTTGTCGATGCGTGAAACCGAAGGCCAGAATTTGTGATTCCGCAGATATGGAAGTGGGAAGCCCGCCTGCTCACGTGTGTAAGGATGCGGCCACTCTGTAGCGCAGAGGACGCCAGTCGTGTGCGGCGCATTCTTGAGCGGGTTGTTCTCACGATCGCTTTCCCCGTCGATGATCGCCTTGATTTCGCCGTAGACTGAAATCATCGCATCGCAAAATCGATCAAGCTCATATTTGGATTCGGATTCGGTTGGCTCTATCATCAGGGTTCCACCAACTGGCCAAGACATCGTTGGCGAATGGTAGCCGTAGTCCATCAAGCGCTTAGCAATATCTTCAACCGTGATTCCAGACTTTTCAGAAAGATCACGGCAATCGATGATGCATTCGTGAGCCACAAGGCCCGTTTTACCAGTGTAGAGAATCGGGAACGAATCGCCGAGACGCTTGGCAACGTAGTTCGCGTTTAGAATGGCGACCTCTGTCGCGTTTCTCAATCCGGCGGCACCCATCATCGCAATATACATCCAAGAGATTGTATTGATCGAAGCGCTGCCATACGCAGTGGAGCTGACGGCATGTGACTTATCTTCCATACCGAAGTGCCCCGGGAGGAATGGAATCAATTGCTTAGCGACGCAAACTGGGCCAACACCCGGACCGCCGCCGCCGTGCGGTATGCAGAAGGTTTTGTGAAGATTCAAGTGACAGACATCCGCGCCTATCAGACCTGGTGAAGTGAGCCCCACCTGCGCGTTCATGTTCGCACCGTCCATGTAAACTTGGCCACCTGCATCGTGGATGATGGAAGTGATCTCGCGGATTGTTTCCTCAAACACCCCGTGAGTGGAAGGATAGGTAACCATCAGGGCGGCGAGGTTATCACGATGCTCTTCGGCAAGAGCGATCAGATGCTCCATGTCGATATTGCCTCTTTCGTCGCATTTCACGCCAACGACTTTCATTCCGCACATCACTGCGGAGGCTGGGTTAGTTCCATGCGCAGAAACGGGAATCAGGCAGATTTTACGATGACTGTCACCCCGCGATTTATGGTAGCGGAGGATGGCCAGCAAGCCGGCATACTCACCCTGCGATCCAGCATTTGGCTGGAGGGACACGGCGGCGAAGCCCGTAATCTCTGCTAGCCAGTTCTCAAGCTGAGTGAGCATCTCCGTGTAACCTTTTGTCTGCGATGCAGGCGCGAAGGGGTGAATGGAGGAAACTTCCGGCCAGCTCAATGGCAGCATCTCGGAAGTCGCATTGAGCTTCATGGTGCAAGAACCAAGAGCGATCATCGATTCATTGAGCGTCAAATCCTTGGATTCCAGACGCTTGATATAACGCAGCATCTCGGTTTCCGAATGGTAGGAATTGAATGCAGGAGCTTTCAAAAAGTCCGTGGTGCGATCAAATTCCGAAGCCCACTCATTCCCAGAGATTTGCTCCTCTATCCGAGAGACTTCGAACAAACGGCAAAGCGCCCAGACGTCTTTTGAAACCGTAGTCTCGTCGAGAGAAATGTTGACGTGAGACGTGTCAATGAAGCCAATGTTGAAGCCGTGTTCCGGAGCAGCATCGACGAGCGCTTGAGCTTTTTCGGTTTCCACCACGATGGTATCGAAAAATCCTCCGTCTTCGACTTTAAGCCCACCGGCGACCAACGAAGACTTGAGTTCGCGAGTGTGTGAGTGAATTTTCCTAGCGATCTTTTTAAGACCTTCAGGACCGTGATAGACCGCATACATGGAAGCCATTACGGCGAGTAAGACCTGCGCGGTGCAGATATTCGAAGTCGCTTTGTCACGGCGTATGTGTTGCTCACGTGTCTGTAACGCAAGGCGGTAGGCTTTCTGGCCTTGGGAGTCGACAGAAACCCCGATGAGGCGACCCGGCATTTTACGTTTCAGGGCGTCCTTACAAGCGATGTAGCCTGCATGCGGGCCTCCAAATCCAAGTGGCACACCGAAGCGCTGGGAGGAGCCTACGCAAATGTCGGTTCCGAACTCGCCCGGCGATTTCAGAAGAGTGAGAGCCATGAGGTCGGCACAACAAATCGTGACCGCCCCTGCCGCTTTCGACTTCTCGAAAAATTCAGCGAAGTCGTCAACGCGGCCGCGTGCGTCCGGGTATTGCACAATTACTGCGAACAAATTCTCTACTGAATTCGGATCGAAATTTTCCCAATCTTCAACGATCACTTTCAAGCCAAGGGGCTCCGCGCGTGTTTTAACGATATCGATGGTTTGTTGAAGACAGCGGTCCGAGATGAAAATTGCTTCGCCTTTTGGCTTACCTGAGAGAGCTAGTGTCACTGCCTCCGCAGCGGCGGTTCCTTCATCGAGAAGCGAAGCATTAGAAACATCAAGGCCGGTTAGGTCCGTGACCATTGTTTGGAAATTCAGCAGTGCCTCCAAGCGCCCTTGAGCGACCTCGGCTTGGTATGGCGAGTAGGCGGTATACCAACCCGGATTCTCCAAAACATTCCGCAGAATCACGCTCGGAGTCAGAGTCCCGTAGTAACCTTGTCCAATAAAGCTTTTGAGAACCGTATTTTTCTCCATCCATGCACGCAGCCAAGCGAGGGCCTCGTTTTCGGAAAGCGCAGGAGGTAAATCCATCTCTTGTTTCATGCGGATCCCAGCTGGAACAGCTTCGGAAATAAGTTCGTCTAGTGAGCCGTGGCCGACCTTTTTGAGCATTTCTAATTGATCAGCTTTCGAGGGTCCGATGTGGCGGGCGAGGAATGAAGAGGTATCTGGCATAACTACAGGTCTTCTCATGCAACAGGAATGGCGTATCTGCAACCTCAGAAACGCAGGAAAATGATCTTCTGTTTGACCCAAGGTTTTTAAATGGGAATATTAACCTATGTCAGAAATAAAAAACCTAATCGCAGACGAAGCCATTTCAAAGCTCCAGGACCTGGTCAGAGGTTCGGATACCTGCATGTTCGGCTCAAATCTATCCAAGGCTCCTATACATATTTCTCCCATGCGCGTGCAGGAGACTGCCTATGATGGAAACCTGTGGTTTTTCAGCGAAGCAAACAGCACCCGTAACGCTCACATCGAAGCAGATCCTCGTGTGCAGTTAATTTTCACCAATAATCCGGAAATGGAATACCTTACGGTGTTCGGCAACGCCTCTGTCTCCACCGACAAAGAGCAGATCAATCGCCTCTGGAACGGTATGGTCGAAGCGTGGTTCGATGGTCAGGATGATCCAAATATTAGTCTAATCTGTGTCCAGCCAACAATCGCCCATTATTGGGACACCGAAGATGGCAAATTGGTAGAGATGGCTAAAATTCTAACTCGCGCTGCCACTGGTTCAGATATTGCAATCGGACAAGAAGGCGATCTTAGCGTGTGAAATGGACATTGCTAGGAGCCTCAGATCCCGACCTGCTTCAGTCTATTTTAGAATTCATCCCTTTGGTTACTTCTTGATGCCTCATCGAAACGAACACCGAAAAAGCAACCAAGGCGCTGCGGCGCTCTTAGCGTGAGCCAGCAGTGAACTCGCAATGAAATTTTCCTAAAGAACTCCGTATCAATAAGCTAACCTCATACCAATGAAAGACTTCCCGAACCCTTACAGCCGTCGCAACTTTCTCAAAGGCTTGACCGCCACCACAGCCGCAGGCCTCGCAATGCCAAATCTATTGCTACGCGCCCAAGATACGCCTGCTGGTAAAAAACTAGGGATCGGATGCATCGGCGTCGGAGGAAGAGGTTTCAAGGACATGATGAACGCCTCGTGGGAAAACGAGATTGTCGCGATCTGTGATGTCGATGCGAAACACCTCGCGAAGGCTGCCAAGAAATTCCCCAAGGCGAGGCAGTACCGCGACTTCCGCATAATGCTGGAAAAAGAAAAAAGCATGGAAGGTGTCGTCATCTCCACTCCCGACCACTCACACTACCCCGCCGCGATGCACGCGATTTCACTCGGCAAGCACATCTGTGTGCAGAAGCCGCTGGTGAATACTCTCTGGGAAGCCAAAGAGCTCGGTCTTGCCGCGAAGAAAAAAGGCATCATCACCCAGATGGGCAATCAGGGCCACACCTACGAGGAAAACCGCCTGATGAAGGAATGGTTGGACGCGGGAGTCATCGGCAAGGTCAATGAGATCCATGTCTGGACCAACCGTCCGGTCTGGCCGCAAGGTGAAGCGGCAGCGCCGAAGCCAACCGCGCCAGTCCCCGACTTCCTCGACTGGGAGCTTTGGCTCGCACAGACACCGGACATTGATTACCGCCCGGGCATTCACCCTTTCGATTGGCGCGGACTCTACGAGTATGGTGCGGGGGCCATGGGCGACATGGGTTGCCACAACCTTGACCCCATCGTGTGGTCACTCGGACTCGGTATGCCCGATCGCATCGAAGCCGTTGCCGACGGCCTGACAGACATCGCTTGGCCACGTGGCGCAAAAGTCCAGTATGTTTGGAAAAACGTGCCGGAACACGGCGAGATCAAGCTCTACTGGTATGAGGGTAAAAACACCGATGGCTCGGATTGCCTGCCGCCAGTTCCTGAAGGCTTGGACAAGCCTCACAGTGCCGCCGGCTTCTACCTCAAAGGCGAAGAAGGCATTCTTTACAACCGAGGCAGCCAGGCACAGAAACTCTCGATTCTTCCCGAGGAGCGCTCGAAGGACTTTCTCGCCAATCCTCCCGAAAAAACCCTACCACGCAGCCCGACTCCCGGCGACGCGCAGAAGGAATGGTCGTTGGCGGTCAAGCAAGGCAAGGAATTCCCATTCATGTCGAACTTCGACTACGCCGTCCCACTCACCGAGCTCTGCCTGCTGGGTGCACTCGCAATCCGCAGTGAACAACCCATCGAATGGGATCACGAGAAATTCATGGCGGTAGGCAACGAAGAAGCGAACAAGCTCATCAGACGTGCGCAATACCGCGATGGCTGGGATTACACTGCGGCGAAGATCTGATCTAATACTACTTTCGCGTAGTAGACTGCTTACAAACTACGATAACCCAATATCGCGCTCCTCTCGAAGGGCTGTGGACGACCGATAAAACACAGAACTACTGATGTTTACGCCGTTATTTCTTCTTCGCTTGATTCATTGCTTGCGTGAACCAGTCATTGCCAGCGGGCGCAGCTTGCTGGCTTTTATCGCGGCGTGGTTGTGGGCGCCGGTTGCCATCGGCGTCGGATCCGCCGCGTCGTGAACCGCCCTCAAAGTCGGGATTCGATTTCATCGAAAGCCCAATGCGATTGCGCTTCAGATCCACCTCCATGACAGCAACCTGGACTTTCTGACCGACTTTCACGACCTCGCTCGGGTCACGGATAAACTGATCGGAAAGCTGGCTGACGTGGACGAGGCCGTCTTGGTGGACGCCGACATCAACAAAGGCTCCGAAGGCGGTGACGTTGGTGACAATGCCGGGGAGTCTCATGCCGACGGTGAGGTCCGCGGGTTTCTCGACTCCTTCGGCGAAGCTAAACATTTCGAACGCTTTGCGCGGATCGCGGCCAGGCTTGGAGAGCTCTGAGACGATGTCCTGAAGCGTCGGGAGACCTACTTCTTCGCTGATGTAGCTCTGGAGGTTGATTTTTTTCCTAAGGGAATCGTCGCGCATCAGATCGGCGACCCCGCAACCGAGGTCTGCAGCCATTTTTTCAACCAGTGCATACCGCTCCGGGTGCACGGCGGAAGCGTCCAATGGGTTCACCGCATCGCGAATACGGAGGAATCCTGCGGCTTGTTCGAAGGCCTTTTCACCGAGGCGGGGGACGTTCTTGAGTTCCGCCTTGGAACTAATGCCTCCGTTTTCAGTCCGATAGGAAATGATGTTTTCGGCCAGCGTCTGACTCAGTCCGGAGACATAGGCGAGGAGATGCTTGGATGCGGTGTTTAGCTCAACGCCGACACCGTTCACGCAGCTGACGACCGTATCGTCGAGCGAACTTTTCAAGGCGCGCTGATCCACATCGTGCTGATATTGTCCGACGCCGATCGCCTTGGCATCGATCTTAACCAGCTCCGCGAGCGGATCCATCAAACGGCGACCAATGGAGATGGCTCCACGAACAGTGACATCTTCGTTGGGAAATTCGTCCCGCGCGGCCTCAGAAGCCGAATAAATCGAAGCTCCGCTTTCATTGACCATGATCACATGGATCGAGGCGGGAAGTTTGAGTTTCCTGACAAACGCTTCGGTCTCACGTGAGGCGGTTCCGTTGCCGATGGCGATCGCTTGGATATCGTGCTTCTTGATCATGGCCATCAGTTCAGCCGCTGCTTCATAGGCCTGACTGTTCGAGCCAGCGGTGCAATGGAGCACTGTGTGATGAAGGAGATTGCCCTGGGCATCGAGGACAACCGTTTTGCAACCAGTGCGGAAGCCTGGGTCAATGGCAACGGTGCGTTTACTGCCAAGCGGCGAGGCGAGCATGAGTTCGCGAAGGTTGTCTGCAAAGACCTGGATCGCAGTTTCATCAGCGCGTTTTTTACCGAGCAATCGCATTTCGGTTTCCATCGAGGGCATGAGCAAGCGCTTGCAGCCGTCCTCAACGGCGAGACGGACTTGCTCGGCAGCCGCACCATTTCCCGTCATCCAAATCGGCACTCCGATGTGAGTCACGCGCTCCAGCGGGACCTCGACGCGCATGAACAGGAAGGCTTCTTTTTCACCGCGGCGTATCGCCAGCATGCGGTGGGACGGGATGGATTTGAACGACTCCGACCACTCGAAATAGTCGCGGTATTTCGCGGCGTCCGGTTCCTCGTCTTTGCCATACATGATCTTCGAAGAAACGGTTGCTTCCTCTTCGTAGATTTTTCGGACTTGGCCGCGGAGGGTTGCGTCGTCCGCTACACGCTCTGCGATGATGTCGCGGGCTCCAGCAAGGGCATCTTCGGCAGTGGCGACTTCCTGTTCCGCGTCGATGTATTTCGCGGCTTCTTCGGCGGGGTCGGCGTTTTGGTTTTCCAAGAGGAAATCGGCGAGCGGTGTGAGGCCACGTTCGATGGCTTTGGTGGCGCGGGTCTGGCGCTTCGGACGGAAGGGTGCGAAGACATCTTCAAGCGCGGTGATCGTCAGGGCGGCGAGAACTTTTTTCTTCAGTTCTTCGGTGAGCAAGCTCCGCTCATCGAGCGATTTTAGAATGGTCGCTCGGCGTGAATCGAGCTCAGCGAGCTGGAGCATGCGATCGCGAATGGTCTGGATCTGCACCTCATCAAGTAGGCCGGTCGCCTCCTTCCGATAGCGAGAGATAAAAGGAATCGTTGCTCCCTCGACTAAGAGCTTGGCGGTCGCCTCGACAGAGGAAAGCTTGATACCAGCCTCACTGGCAATAAGCGCCAGGTGAGCATGGGGAGCGGAAAAGGGTGTGAGTTCTGACATAAAATTTCGAGCAGGTCTTTTATGCTGAAAACCTAGCCTGTGACAAGCAATGCGAGGAGAATTCCCCACATCGTTCAAACCGTATTGACTCCAAAATGAACTCGCCAGCGCACCCACTCATGGGCATTGCTTTCAGGAGTGATTGAAGCCAAACAAGAACATCTCCGACCGAGGTTGAAATTCATCGACCTCGCAAGGTCGATTGCGATTTTGCTAATGCTGGAGGGGCACTTTGTCGGTCTCACTCTCTCATTGGAATCCCGTGATCCGTCTAACCCAGCCTATCTCATCTGGAATTTTATTCGAGGTTTCACTGCACCGCTGTTTTTCACCGTCGCAGGTATGATCTTTGTATTTCTCCTCACAGGTGAACAGTCATCACCGTTCTTCAAACGCGAACGCGTCCGCAAAGGCTTCAAGAGAGCCTTGGAACTACTTTTCTGGGGCTACGCGCTACAAATCACTGTCAGCAAAATCCCCGGCTACTTTCGAGGAGATTTTGAAACCTGGGTCTTTGCCTTCCACGTCTTGCAATGCATTGGGGTTGCTCTGATTGCCCTCATTCTGATCGCCGGCTTGCAGCAATTTTCGAAGAGGCTGCCGTTGGTATTCTGGTATGCCGGAGCTGTTGTCATCTGCATGGCAGTGTATATTTGGCTCAAAAGTCTCCCCCAAGGAACCTACGTTCCAACCGATTGGCCGCAGGTTTTTCAAAACGCGTTAAGAGGCCCCCGAACCGTATTTCCACTGGCTCCATGGCTGGGCTTCACCTTTCTCGGCGGAGCGATGGGCGCCTACATCCGCTCTATCAGCCACAGGCCCATTACCCAAATGTCTTGCGCTTGGTTTTTCGGCCTCGCACTCGGGCTAATCGTAGTTTGGCTGGCAGCCGGTATTTTACCAATATCCGCAAACGCTTCAGCCGCCCTCACTTGGTTCTTTGAACGAGCCGCAGAAGTGGTTGTTTTTCTTGGTATCCTGCGCTGGCTCGAAATCAGGTTCGGAATCGGTGTCCCATGGATGCTCCGAGTTGGTCGCGAAACCTTCTCGATCTACATCCTGCATGTCATCGTGTTATACGGTGGGCTGTTCGGAATCGGCCTGAATCGATGGCTCAAAAATGAACTCAACCCTTGGCAGGCTGCAGGTGGTGCCGCCTTGTTTCTACTCGTTTTCATTCTTTTCGCCCAAGCTGTGACGCTTGCGAAAAAACAGTTAGGCAGTAGAAAACTCGGTTAGACAAATCGTCACCGAGGGCAACCTCGCTTCTTCCTGACCCGATCAATGATCAGAGCCAAAGAAGTCTCCGAGTCAAACCTACTTCCCTAAAGCCTTAGAGAAATCAATCCGGACGCATTTCACCGCGCCCAGCCTGAATGACGTTGAGCAGATGATTTCCGACAGCTTCCATATGATTGTTGAGGTCGATGAAGATCATCTCAGTCTGAACCACAGCACCTTCCTGCATGCGTTTGGCCGCGGCTTTATTGCTACGTTTCCGCAAGCGGTCCACACGATCCTCGATTTCGTGCGCTTCCGCGTAGGTCGCACCGTCCAGACTAACTAGCGAATTCTTCGCGATATCCAGAAGGAACCTCACTTGAGTCCCGCTGGAATTCAGATCTTGGTGCTGGATCTCTGAGAAATCACGGCCCTTCTCGTATTTACGCTGCACGATTTTGACCATTCGGTAAATCCGGTCCGTAGCCTCTTCCAATTCTGCGACCACACGCAGCATTGAGGTGATGCGAGTCGCGTTTTGTGCTCCGATTTCGTGGGTCGAGCACTGGATCAGATAAGAGGTGATGTCATGCAGCATATCATCACAGACATCCTCGATGCCTTTCAGCTCTGCGACACGCTCAGAAAGATCTTCTTTAGGCCGGTTCAATACTTCCACCATACCGTCGAACATATCCGAGGTAATGCTCGCCATCTTTTTGATCGCGCCCTCAGCTTCAGCAAGGCTGAGCTCTCCCATATCCACCAGCGAACTTCCGATATAGCGCAATTGAGACGCTTCCGGCACACCCTGCGCCGACTTTGGTTCCTTGATCCACCACTTCACGATCTTCTCAATTTGTGGCACGAACCAAACCAAGATCATGATATTAGCGAAATTGAATGTGGTGTGGAAAATAGCTGTCGCGAAAGCGATTTCTGATTGTGACATCCCTTTGTTCGCACTGCGTAGCGCGTAGGGCAGATCATCCATGAACGACCAAACTAATTTCGTGAAGGGATAGAATAACGCGAGACACCAAAGCACCCCTATCACATTGAAAGTAAAGTGTGCGCGAGCCGCCCGCTTGGCACTCACATTAGCTCCTGCGGATGCCAGCCACGCGGTAATCGTCGTGCCGATGTTCTCTCCGAGCACGATGGCAGCCGAACTCTGGAAGACTCCGAGTGGATCCTCAGTAATATTCCCGAACCAGCCGTTGAGTGCGCAGGTAATCGTAATCGCCATCGCTGCGGAAGAAGACTGAACCAGCAGGGTGAGGACGATGCCCGCCGTCATGAACATGATCACGGAACCGAAACCATGGCCTCCGATCATATTGATTGTGTTCTCGATGAACTGCGCCGTCTCGGGATTTGTCTCAAGCATGGTTCGCAGATCCGGAACCGAATCTTTAAGTAATCCTAGCCCGAGGAAAACCAGACCAAACCCAATTGCAGCTTCACCCCAGTTCCGAGCCTTATCTTTACCGGTGAAAAATAATGGCAGCCCGATGCCGATCACCGGCAGGGCGATTTTCGCAACTGAGAATTTCCCGACCAACGCCACAATCCAAGCGGTCGTTGTCGTGCCGAGGTTAGCGCCCATGATCACACCGATCGCCTGCATCAAGGTCAGCAGGCCCGCATTAACAAAGGACACAACCAATACCGTGGAGGCCGAGGACGACTGAACCAAGGTGGTGGTAAAGAAACCCGTGACCACACCCCGGAAACGGGTTCCCGTCATACCCGCCAGTGCGGCACGCATTTTCTCTCCAGCAACTTTCTGAACCCCCTCAGAGAGGATCTTCATTCCGTAGAGGAAAATTCCCAGTGCCCCAAGAATTTGCAGGAGCGCGAGAGCGGTTGACCAGATAGAGAAGGTTGCGACGAACATTTAGGTAACAAATTCGTCACATAAACCGTTACTTCGGCCAGAAAAAAGCGTCGGAATTAGACATCTTCATCACAAGCATCGGCCCCAATCCAGCAACAGCAAGGATCAGGACGATCTTATAATTTCGCTAAAAACATCACACCGTGCAGATTTCGATACCCTGCTTTAAGCTCTGCAACTTATCTTTGCGCTTCGGAACGAATTCCTGACCTACGAATCCTTGGTAACCGGTCTCAATAATCGCACGCATGATCGCCGGATAATAGAGCTCTTGGCTCGCATCGATTTCATTTCTGCCAGGCACACCACCGGTATGGTAATGGGAGAAATATTCGTGCTTGTCGCGGATTGTCGCAATCACGTCCCCCTCCATTACCTGCATGTGATAAATGTCGTAAAGTAACTTGAAATTGCTGCCACCAATCCGATCGACCAGAGCCGTCCCCCAGATACTCAGATCACACATGTAATCCGGATGCTCGACCTTGGAGTTCAGTAATTCCATCGTCAGGGTAACGCCCAGTTTCTCTGCCAACGGCAAAATCCTCTCTAAACCAATCGCGCAATTTTCCAAGCCCTGCTCATCGTCCATTCCCTCACGATTTCCTGAAAAACAGATCAGTCGCTCCGCGCCGACATCCGCGCATTCCTTTAGTTTTTTTTCGTAAACCTCCACCAACGCATCGTGATGTTCGATTCGGTTAAAAGCTTTCTCAATCATTCCCACCTCGACGCCGTCCTTCGTCGTTGCGGTTGGGAAACTCACCATCGCACAAGTCAGGCCATGCTTTTCGATAACTTTGAAGTCGGATGTATCCAACAGGTCTATCGATTCAAAACCCATCTCTTTGACGGCGATGCAGAAATCCTCCAACGGAATATCATCGTAGCACCACCGGCACACCGAATGCCGGATTGACCCGCCGGTGCCGGACTTTGAAATCGCGGCTTCGGATGCTTGAATACGCTCGCTCAAAGACTCGGCTACTTGGTCAATGGCTACGTGCTTGTCTGGGTTCTCCATGGATTCTGATTATTTAACGTTTAGCGGATTCTCTCCGATCTTGGAATCAGCCTGCAGAGCATGGAATACCGATGCAAGGATTTCGCAAATTGCACAGCTCTCGCACGTAAAAGATCGGGACCTTTAAACGATCTAACGTACTTCCCAAACGATCTTATCAAAGCGCCAACCATCATCACTTTCGAACCAGCTGATGGTCACATCATAATGACCATCGACAGGGCGATAGCTCGGAAGCTGCATGAAGCCCTCGACCTCAATCGTGACATTCGCACGATTATCCACGATGCTGATTTCTTTGAAATCTCTGATCTTGAACTCAGCCTCTTTGGCATTCCTACAAATCCACGAAAAGGCAGACTCTACAATGTCATCGTAGAAAACACCCTCAGCTCTAGGAATCGAGGGGCTGACGATCTCGAGCTGCTGCGCCAACATACCATCGAGGGAAAAAACTTTAGACTGCCGGAGAATCGCAGTCGTCCCGCTACTCAGACTGATGACGTTCATCAAGTGCTTCGTCTGCCGCTTGATCACCCGCTCAGGAGACAACCACCAAAGACTTAGCGGTATAATAACCGCTGCAACTGCAACAATGATTAGAAGTCTTTTCATTCTTTTTTATGGGGGTCGTAGAAAATACGTATATCCGCCTCTTTGGTGCCAAGAAGTTGCTGAGCACGCAGCAGCGCATCGCGTGTGGAGAGATTTGGATTCGATGGCATGGTGAGGAAAATATTGCTCTCACCCATTTTCCGGTTGGCGCCTTTTTGCAACGTCTCAAGAATACCTGAACGTTTAAGCACCTTGTAAACATCCTTGGTCGCTCCAGAGATCAGAAGAAACAAGCCCTGCTTCGCCATGAATTCCACCAAATCTTCCAAGGCCATCACGCTCGTCGCATCCAAGTGACGTGCGTTTTTCAATCGGAGAATAATGACCTTGATCGCCGGATCCACGACGGTGTTCTGAATCTGCGTTCGGAAAATTTCAGCCGCACCGAAAAATAGATCACCTTCAACATGAACGATGGAAATTGCCGGAATCGGGCGCACCCCGTCCTCTTTTTCACGTAACTCTCCGACTTCGTTGAACTCATATTCTTTCAGAAACGGTTTACTGGCTTTCCTCAAAAACAGGGTAATGGAAATCGCCACTCCGATGAAAATCGCCACGTGAAGCGGAGCCAGAAGAGTCGCTAGGAATGTCACTACGATAACAATCGCATCGTCACCTGTGGAGCGCAGGCAGATACGGATCTGATGCACATTGAAGAGAGAAAACGAAATCGCGATCACCAGCACTGCAAGCGTCGCCTTGGGAATGTAATCAATAATGTTAAGTCCAGTCTCGCGCGACCACGCGATCAGAATCACGAACGCCAAGGTGAACAGACCAGTGTAGAGTGATGCTGCTTTTGTCGCCGCACCGGAGCGGAAATTCAATGCCGACCGAGTCAGAGAGCCGGAGGCCGGCATCCCGCCCGCAAGTGCGGAGCCAAGGTTCGCATAACCGACTGAAAGCATATCTTGATTCACGTCCGCTCGATCACCCGTTTGTGAGGAAATTGATTTCGCCATCAGGGTGTTTTCCAAAGATGCGAGAAACGCGATCGCCAATGCAAGGCCGATGAGAGTGGAGATATCGTTGAAAATCCCCGGCCTGACGAGCTGCGGCAGAGTCGGAATCAGCTCCTTGAAGCCAAATGTGCTAAACGTCGCCTCTCCCTCGAAGGGGCCTATTCCGAAAGTTATCAACGGCCCGAAGATGGCGGAACCAAGAATTAATGAGATCGAGAACGCAGGCCATGTTTTCTTCCAACGCTTGAAACCCAGATAAATCAGAAGCGTTGCCAGACCAATCACGACCGGAACCCAATTCGTGTGATCGAGCGATTTGGTCAGCTCCCAAACCAAACCGAAAAAAGTCGCGGTCTCCTCGGAATTCACGAATTCGCTAAGCCCAAGTAGCGGCTTGAGTTGATTGCCGATGATAAGCACCGCCGCGCCCGCCATGTAACCAACCAATACACTGCGCGAAACATATTGGAGCAAATCTGCCACTTTGAGCACGGCGCCCAATATCGAAAAAATAGCGATCAGCAGCACCAACAATGGCAGCAATTCGGGAATCCGCGCCTGCAGGGCCGGATTAACCGCGAAGAAGCTGAACAACATAAACGCGGTCGCGTTGGTTGGCCCCAACTGATTGTAGCGCGAGCTTGCGAAAAATGGTGCCACAATGGCAGCAATGGCGGCGCTCACCACCCCGTAAATTACATCTAGCCCGGCTATCGCGGCATAAGCGATAGCCTGTGGCAGAGCCAACAAGGTCACATTGGTCGCCGCCCTTAGATCGCAGCCAAACTTCAATTTTGAATAGTCCCGCAACGGTCCCACCTTCGGGAGAAAGCGAATTTGCTCGGTAGCGAAGTACAATCGCGTTTGGCGATAGGACTTCTTAATCAAATTTCCGAAACTCATGCGATCCCGGGATTCTTAACGGAAACGCGCTCGCCTGAACAGCCACAAGCCCAAAAGGATGCAAAAAACATTCGGGGCCCAAAGTGCGAAGCTTGCTCCGGCATCCGTCTCAAATTCATCCGCGAGCACTGTGAATAAAAAGTAGGCGGTTCCTATCAATAAACTTACAATAAGGCCGCCCGAGGTATCCCTGCGCCGGCTCTTCATTCCAAGCGGAACCGCTATGCAAGCAAACGAAAAGCAGGCCAGTGAAAAAGAATATCGCTTGGTGATTTCAGCTCGGAAATTCACACGCTTTGCTTCCGGAAGCTCGGGATGATTTTCTAGATATGTGGTAATTTCACCATTGGTCATCGCACTTGTCCGCACCTTCTTGTTGCGCTGCGTGCCAAAGTCGAACAACCACGGTTCCATCTCTCCAGCGAAAACCAATTTGGAAGTTCCATCCGCGTCCTTTGCGTCGATAAAGGTATCAATTAGTTTCAATCTAAGCTGCTTCTTCTCCTCGTCGACAATCAGTTCCACGCTGCCCGCATGAATATAAGATTCTGCCCGAATAGGCGTGCCGTTCGCCCCGTTGGAAATCTGATATAGGTGAAATCCTTTGAGCGCATCACCATCGCGCGACTCTACGAATACTTTTTGATTATCGAAACGTGATTGGACCACTCCGGGATCGAGAAGAGACCGCGGATCACGCTTAACCTGTTCGTAAACCATATCGGTCAAAGAGGCTTTTGCCAAAGGCACTACGTTCACGTTTATCCACAAACATGCCGCAGAAAGTAAGCCACCAATTACAAAAACCGGCAGCGCCAAACGGAACAGGCTAATGCCAGCGACGCGGAAGCTAGTGATCTCGTTGTCACTAGACATTCTCCCGAAAACCAAAAGCACTGCAGAAAGAAATCCCCACGGGATCGTAAACATTAGCGAAAACGGAAGAACGTTGATTACGAAGCGGAGAACCAAACTCAGAGGAGCATTTTGTTCAACTAGAAGCGGGCGTGCCTGTTTGAACAAATTACCCATGACCAGCACCAGACTCAGAACCACAATCGCGTAAACAGTTCCGACAAGGATCTGTTTGGCAATATACCGGTCGCTCAGGCGCATAGCAGAGACTCGCGATCTCAAGCGCATCTGGCAAGTTACAAGATGGGAATTAGATGGCCCCCGAAAATTTATACACACGTGGGTTCACCCGACTCATTCACGCCGACAAAAAACTCTGTAAAAAAATGAAGAACCAAGCGATAACTCGTCCCGAACTTTTTACCGTGCGCCACGTCCTCATCATTGAAACCTCGACCGACACAGCATCCATTGCACTGGCGACGGATGGCAAAATAGTGGTTGAAAAATCTTTCACCAGCGACCGCAGGCACAACGCGCTTTTGTTCGAGCCACTCGGAGAGATTATTCAAGAATACGGAAAGCTCGCCTTGGATGCCGTTTTGGTCGGCAGTGGTCCGGGAAGCTACAGCGGCACACGGGTTGGCATTGCAGCAGCCCAAGGAGCAGCTCTGATCGCTGGCTGTAATGCTATCGCCATACCTTCCATACTAGGAACCGAAGTAGCTCTCTCCAAAAAATCCTGCCTAGCCGTAGGTGACGCACGACGCGGATCTTATTGGCTAGCGCGCATTGACGAAAACCAACTGATTGGGAATCCGGAAATCACCGATACCATCGGTTTCGACACCGCTCTCAATCAAGCCGAGGAAAACGGCACCCTCTGCTTCTGCATGGAAGCAATCCGTGATCGGGAAATCTCAATCACAAAACCCACTGCCACCGGCCTCTGGAAAGCTTGGCAGAATTCCCCCCCTCAGACTCAGTCGCTGTGGGCAGAAAAAATTCCTCAGCCGATTTATCTAGCGCCTCCACATATCACGCCCTCGAAAAAGCAGGTCTTCGGCTAGACGTTATCAGAGACGCCTCGCGTTACGCCCTTCATCGATCAATTTCCAGAAATGCTTTGATCCAGCGAGTGCCTCGTCCTCACCAAGCGGCATCTTCGAGCGAAATAGAAAGTCGGAAAACCCGCCCTTGTGGAGAACCCGATGAACGATCACCAAGCCCTCTTTTACTTCGAAGTAGAACCGATATTCCTTTGCGCGGAAACGATAGAGCACATGCCCATCTCGTTCGATTTTTCCAAAATCGTCATTATTCAAACCGTTCAGATCCTGCTCGGTTACTCGGAATTCTTCTAGCAACTCAAGCTGCTCAAGAGTCCCTAATGCTGAGATCTCTGCGGCACTGATTTCATTAAAAACGATTTGGAACACACTTTTATGCTAAGCAGACACCAAAGCTTCGGGAAACAAAAAACCGGGAGACTTCGAGAAACCGGATACTTTTCCCTGGAATTCCCATTTCCCTTCCGGAATCAGCACGTTAGGGTCTCTCCATGCGTTGCTTTTACTCCCAAGCTCTCGAGCTTGAACTCCCCGCGGGACACCCCTTCCCGATGGATAAATTTCGGATATCCAAAGACATGCTTCTCTCCGAACACATCCTCAGGCCAGAGGAAATTATCGATGTGAAATCCGCGGATTTTCATCATATTCTCCGTGTTCACGATCGTTCTTATATCGAAAAAATTCAATCTGCCGCGCTTGATCGTAAAGAGCAGATGCTACTCGGTCTCCCTGCTTCACCGAATCTCTTTGCGCGCTCTGCTACTGAAGTCGAGGCCACGCGCCTCGCTTGCGAAGCAGCACTCGCCGAGGGCGTTGGCGTCTGCCTAGCGGGTGGAACGCACCACGCATTCCGCGAGCACGGAGAGGGTTACTGCGTTTTTAACGACATCGCCATCTCCATACGCGATCTTCAAGACAAGCAGCCCAATATCAAAATCATGGTGGTCGATACCGATGCGCATCAGGGCAATGGCACCGCCTCCCTTCTGGGCGATGATCCGCGAGTCTTCACCTACTCAATACACGTCGGGAAAAACTACCCCACGAAAAAGGCGAACTCCTCCTTGGATGTGGAGACCGTGCGCTACGTGGAGGGAGAGATGTATCTTCAGCAGCTATTCAGCACTCTTGCAAATGCGCTCGACAAGTTTTCTCCGGATCTGGTGATCTGGATTTCAGGCGCTGACAACCATCGCAATGACCGCTTCGGGCAGATGCATCTTTCACTTAAGGAAATTCAGCGGCGCGATGAGACCCTGCTGCGCGCCATGATCAAAAATCATATCCCCGTCGCCATCCTCTATGGCGGCGGCTACAATCGGCAGCCAGAATTCACCGCCAAGCTGCACCGCAACACCATTGCCACCGCCAAACGGCTGGCTAGCGAATACAGGGGTTTGTAAACGGGCTTTAATCGTGCCTCACGGAATGAAGCCGGCGACGCGAGTTCACTTCGCATCGCTATCTCTCAACCGATCTCATCGAATTCCCCGAAAGACTCGCTGTCACCGGTCTCATCAAAATCCATTTCGCGAACGCGCTTGCTGTCGCGCATGGCCTCGACAAGCTTGCGAAGTTCTTCGCGAACCTTAATGCAATTGCGGACCGCATTGATCTCGAGTTTGGGAAGAGAGCGATCAGAAGTTTCGAGATGAACGGTTCCTAGGCCTGTGAGGCGCATCCACCATCTCCGCTCTATCAAAATATCTTTGACTCGGTAGAGCTCAATTTCATCGATGTCTTGGTTGATGACACCAGTGGTGATGCGCAGGCGTTGGGTCGTGATTTCGAAAACATTGCAACGCACCGAGAGATATCGCCACCCTGCATAAGTCACTGGGATGATCAGGCCGATCAATGACGGGACCCAATAGACACCACCTACGACGAACGCGGTAGCAAGCACAATAGCCAGAGTAAACGGGCCGAGATTCGTCCATTGCGAGGGGCTACCTTTCCAGAAAGTCGTTTCTTCGGTCATGTATACTGCGGAAGTTATCCGATGAGGTTAAGCGAATCAAGGACTTGGAGTGAGCGACACTGGCTTGGGCAGCTTGTAATCTCGGAGCCAGCCACATTTCTTACATTGCACGCGCCGCGATACCGGCATTAGCACCGACAAAATACCAAAAATCAACGAAGGGAAAAACATCATGCCTAAAACTGCCCAAGATTGATGGTTATCCCTGAGGCTTTTAAAAAATTCAGGTAGTAAAACAGGGAGAACAAATCCGCCGAGTAAGAGGAACGGCAGAAAGCCGAAATAGGCGATCCTACGCAGCACACGCCCCACCTTTCCAGGGCCGACCGAAAGGTTAAATCCATGGATAAACCGCGTTCCACAGACACCACATTTCTCGGGAATATCCTCCGGC
>Ga0307939_1000301_pt1 | contig 29267 bp, 21 predicted proteins | sample OrgLakmetagen122_FD_201844 | JGI IMG/M metagenome (GOLD analysis project Ga0307939, IMG submission 201844) | Saline water microbial communities from Organic Lake, Antarctica - #122 | ecosystem: Environmental > Aquatic > Non-marine Saline and Alkaline > Saline | place: Antarctica: Organic Lake... | reverse complement strand
ATTGCCAAGCGTGAAGTCAAAGACGTGGATCTGAGGAAAAAGATACTGGGCGACCTGAAACACCTGGAAAAGGTTGTGCAGAGCAAGGTCGAAGAGATTGAGGCCGACCTGAGAAAACTATAGGCCGATTAACGGCCAGAATAACCTGCCCGGCAACCGGCGCATCTATGGTTTGTTGCAGGGCTTCGCGCTCCGAGGCTGAGCTGGAGAATATCATAGCCGTGGCGGGCACCTGAATATCGCTAAAATACTTGAACAGGTCATTGGCTGCGATCAAATTAGGCAAACGATCCTGAGCAATGATGGAAAGCTGGGTGTTGCTGGTATCCAGCCGGTTCAGGATGAAAGCATCCATCTGTATAAAAATCAGGACAATGCCAACAAAGGTGGCAGTCAGCCGCGTTCGGATTGTGAACTGTTATAGCACGGGGCGATTCCTCGGCGTAATCGTTGATAAGTCTCATTGCTCGGGGCCGTTAGCCGATCTATTGATAGATCTATATCACTATGGTATCGGCTGGTTAAACCAGTCATTGAGTTTTTAATACCGCTTGATGGTAGACTCGCGCCGCTCTGGCGTTCTCGACGTTCGCCGTACAGTCGCCCTGCCTGTGAGGAAGCGTTCTAGTGTTGTCCCTATTCTTGTTTTCGTTACAGATTACTGGCCCAATTGCCCTGGTTGTTGTGTTGGGGGCTGCGTTCAAACGCCTGGAATGGATCAATGATGCCTTTGTGCAGAGTGGTTCCAAGCTGGTTTTTAATGTCGCACTGCCAAGTTTGCTGTTCCTGAACATTGTCGGCTCCAGGCCTGAGACTATACCCGGAGGCGGCATCATACTGGTGGCGGTGCTGTTTACGCTTGGCTGGTTTGCAGTCTTATCAGTCATTGCCCCATTGCTGGTGCCGCATAAAGATGAACGCGGCGTTTTCGTGCAGGGCAGTCTTCGTGGCAACATGGGCATTATTGGCTTAGCGTTTTGCCTGAATGCCTTTGGTCAGGAAGCGGCGGTACTGGCCTCGGTTTATCTGGCTTTTATAACGCTGTTGTATAATGTTTTGTCTGTGATTACGCTGAGTCGCTGGTCGCCCCGGCAGGTGGCCGGGCACCCGCTGGTATCAGCCGTCAAAGACATTGCTCGCAACCCGCTGATCATTGCCATTGCACTGGCGGGTGCCATAGTGGTGCTGGGTATCCCCGTGCCTGACTGGGTATTGGATACCGGAGACTACTTTGCCCGCATGACCTTGCCGCTGGCACTGATCTGTGTCGGCGCCAGCCTAAGCTGGGCTGGTTTCATAGAGGCGGGCAGGGTAACTACGCTGGCGGCTGTGTTCAAGCTGGCGTTGATACCGATCAGCGGTGTCCTGTTGGCTTATGGTCTGGGGTATAGGGATGTTGAGCTGGGAGTGTTCTTTCTGATGGCCAGCACACCAACCGCAGCCGCCAGTTATGTCATGGTTCGTGCGATGGGCGGCAACGCCAACCTGGCCGCGTCTATTATAGCGTCCACGACAGTGATCAGCCTGATCACGACCAGTCTCGGACTGGTCGTGTTGCGTGCATTAAACTGGGTTTGAGAGGGTGTCAGTTAGCCTTGCCTTGAATGCGTTCCAGTGATCTTTGAGAGTAGGCGCTCACATCTGATGCAATCCAAATATCAATCTGATGCTGAGACGGGCGTCAAGTATTCTGATGCCCGTTGGATCAGGTGTTTCGAGCCTTCACCAGTTCTCAAGCGACAGCGGGCTCCCGGAAGCCCGCCTCATTTGCACATCAGTGACCGAGTATCTGACTCAGAAACAGTTTGGTGCGGTCATTCTGCGGGTTATTGAAGAATTCATTAGGTTCGTTTTCTTCAACAATCTGGCCTGCATCCATGAAAATGACACGGTCTGCGACCTGTTTGGCAAAGCCCATTTCGTGCGTTACACACAGCATGGTCATGCCTTCTTCGGCCAGCTCGATCATGACATCCAGCACTTCTTTAATCATTTCTGGATCCAGAGCCGAGGTCGGTTCATCGAACAACATGACTTTCGGGTTCATGCACAGAGAGCGTGCAATGGCGACGCGTTGCTGCTGGCCGCCGGATAACTGACCTGGGTACTTGTTGGCCTGCTCGGCAATTTTGACCCGCTCCAGAAACTTCATTGCGGTTGCTTCGGCTTCACGTTTGGGTTGCTTAAGCACAAACATAGGAGCCAGCGTCAGGTTGTCCAGCACGCTCAGATGCGGAAACAGGTTGAAGTGCTGGAACACCATGCACACATCTTTGCGGATGACTTCGATGTTTTTAACGTTGTCACCGAGCTCAATGCCGTTAACGGTGATGTGACCTTCCTGGTGTTCTTCCAGACGGTTCAGGCAACGAATCAATGTTGATTTGCCCGAACCGGAAGGCCCGCAGATTACGATGCGCTCACCCTGTTTGACATCCAGCTGGATGTCGGTCAGGACATGAAAGTCACCGAACCATTTGTTCATCTTTTCGACCTGAATAACAGATTCACGATCGGCCAGTCGATTTTGTTCAGTCATGTGCTGGACTCCTAATGTGAGGTGCTTTTCTTCAGGTCATTGTCGAGATACGCACTGTAGCGCGACATAAAGAAGCAGAAGCAAAAGTAAATAAGGGCAATAAAGAGATAAGCTTCAATAAATTGCTGACGCCACATAGGATCATTGACCGCTGCACGGGTTGCCGCCAGCAGATCAAACAGACCGATGATGACCACAAGCGAAGTATCCTTGAATAGCGAAATAAAGGTGCTCATGGTGGGCGGAATAACCAGACGCAACGCCTGTGGCAAAATGATCTTGAAGGTCTTTAGCCAGTAGTTCAGGCCAAGTGAGTCAGCTGCTTCATACTGGCCTTTGGGTATAGCCTGCATGCCACCGCGGAACACTTCTGCCAGATAGGCTGCCTGGAAGAAAATAATACCAATTTGTGCACGCAACAAGACATCGATGCTAACACCTTCAGGCAAGAACAGCGGGAACATGACCGACGCCATGAACAGAACCGAGATCAGAGGAACCCCCCGGAACACTTCAATGATAACGATGCATACTACCTTGATCAGAGGCATGTCGGAGCGACGTCCCAGCGCCAGCATGAGCGCGAGCGGTGCTGCAAAGGCAATACCGACAACCGCCAGGACAAGTGTCAGCGTCAAACCGCCCCACTGTGCAGTGCGCACTACACTGAGACCAAATATGCCGCCAGCAAGGATGAAATAGACAGCCACGAAGCCAGCGATCCAGGCAACAGCCAACCAGGGTGACCAGAAACGGCGGTTCATGCTCAGCAGCATGCCAGAGGTCAGCATGATCATCGCCACCAGTGGCCGCCAGTGCTGATCTGCCGGGAAGGTACCGAACAACAGGAAGCGCCACATATCGTGAACGTAGGCCCAGCATGCACCCGTCGCTGTCTCACAGGCTTCTTTGGCTGCGCCAAAGCTGGCATTTATGACGGCCCATGAAACCAGGACATCAAGTAAACTCCAGATGACATAGATACAGAACAGGGTAATGATCGTGTTAAGCGGCGTTGAAAAAAGGTTTTCTTTCATCCAGCGCAGGCTTCGATTAAGAACCGGTCCAGTGAGGGGCCGGGCTCGATTGGTTGCCTCGGTCATATCAACGCTCCACCAGCGACATGCGCTTGTTGTACCAGTTCATAAAGAGGGAAACGATCAGACTGATGCTGAGATAGACCCCCATGAAAATCGCCACGCCTTCAACGGCTTGTCCGGTTTGGTTCATGGTGGTGTTGGACACCGAGACCAGGTCGGGGTAACCAATCGCAACAGCCAATGAACTGTTTTTCGTCAGGTTAAGGTACTGGTTGGTCAACGGTGGGATAATGACTCGCAGTGCCTGTGGCAAGACGATCAACCGCATGATCCAGCTTGAGCGCAGCCCAAGCGAAGTGGCCGCTTCCGTTTGACCATAAGGAACCGACTGAATACCACTGCGAACCACTTCAGCAATGTAAGTCGTCGTATATAAGGTCAGACCCAGCAGCAGCGCAGTGAACTCGGGGCTCATGCGCGCACCACCCTGGAAGTTGAAACCGGCGACGGCGGGAACGTTCATTTCAGTGGGTGCACCGAACAGTAGCCAGACAATAAAGGGTGTCGCCAGAATAATGCCCAGACCCACGCTCAGATGGGGGAAGATATGACCTGTTGCTTCGAGCCGTTTCAGGCTCCATTTGCGCAGTATCACAGCACCGATAATGCCGACAATAAAACCTACGCCAACCCAGGTCCAGGCGGGATGGTCAGCCATAATGGGAATATAGAGTCCCCTGTTGGACAGGTATACACCTTCAAAAGGACTCAGCGCAGATCGGATATTGGGTAAGCCGCGGGTAATAATGGCATACCAGAAAATAAGTTGGAGCAGGACCGGAATATTGCGAAAGGTTTCAATGTAGGTAGTACCGATAATCCGCAGTAACCAGTTTTTCGAAACGGTGGCAATACCAATAATGGTGCCAAGTATGGTTGCCAGAACAATGCCAATAATGGCCACTTTCAGGGTATTGGTGATGCCGACCAACAAGGCGCGTCCGTAATCGCTTGCGGGCGAGTATTCAATTACGCTTTCACTAATACCGAAGGCGGCTTCACGTTCCAGAAAGCCGAAACCGGTAGCAATATTTTGGCTCTCAAGGTTGGCCATGGTGTTGCCGACCAGATACCAGCCAAGCAGGAAGACACCACCAAAAACCAGAATCTGATAGACGACTGAGCGAAAAGTCTTGTCATACAAAATGGTCAGAAGCGGGTTAACGTCGTTACTTTTTGAGTGTTTGGGGCTCATACCCGACGTCTCCAAGGGGAATGCAATTCAGAATAATGCAGTGAGCTGACGAAAAGCGGCCCTGCGGGGCAGGGCCGCACTGTTAACGTGAGATCAGCAACCTTGCGTTGCCCGAGTCTCTATTAACGAACTGGCTGTGCGTACATCAGGCCACCGTCAGTCCAGAGTGCGTTGATGCCGCGATCAAGACCCAACAAATCGGTTACGTTAGTCTGGTAAGACTCGCCGTAGTTACCGACCTGAGAAATGATGTTGTAAGCCCAGTCTTCGCTGATGCCCAGAGCTTCACCCAGACCTGGTGTTTTGCCCAGCAGACGCTGGATGCCAGGGTTGGTGCTGGTGTCACGCATTTGGTCAACGTTTTCTGAAGTAATGCCATACTCTTCTGCTTCAATCATGGCGTTCAAAGTCCAGCGAACGATGTCCATGAATTCGTCATCGCCATGGCGAACAGCTGGTCCCAGCGGCTCTTTGGAGATGATTTCTGGCAGGATGACGTAGTCAGAAGGGTTCTCAGCAGACACGTTACGTGCAGAGGCCAGACCAGACGCATCGGTTGTGTAAACGTCACAACGACCCGCGAAGAAGGCTGCAGTCACTTCTGACGTGTTTTCGATAACCACTGGCTCGAAATCCATACCTTTGGCACGGAAGTAGTCAGCTAGGTTAAGTTCAGTCGTTGTGCCTGGTTCAACGCAGATCGCTGCGCCGCTCAGTTCAAGAGCACTGGTAACACCGAGGTCTTTACGGACCATGAAACCCTGGCCGTCATAGTAGTTAACGCCGGCAAAGTTCAGACCCAGAGAGGTATCACGTGTCAGTGTCCAGGTAGTGTTACGGGACAGTACGTCAATTTCGCCTGATTGCAGGGCGGTAAAGCGCTGGTTGGCGGTCAGGGCAGTAAAGCGAACGGCTTCAGAGTCGCCAAGCATCGCTGCTGCAACTGCACGGCATACGTCTACATCAAGACCGGCCCACTTACCGCCAGTAGCGTTGGAGAAACCTGCCAGGGAGGTGTTTACACCGCACTGGACATACCCTTTTTCCAAAACAGCATCAACAGTCTCACCGGCTTGTACACCAGCGGCCAGGACAGTCAGGGAAAGCGCCGCTGCGGCGCTAGTGCTGGTCAGTTTCTTAAGCATTTTACTCTCCATTATTACATTGCTTTTATTATCGGCTTCGGCAGACCTGTTGGTGTATCCAAACGGGTGTAACCAAGCTCAAATTACCCTCCAGACCTGAGGCCTGGGTGGATTTTCACTCCCGGTTTGTGACCGAAAGTAAACATGATGCAAACGCAAGAACGTCTGCAATCTGTAAGGAGGATTGAGCGGCAACCGAAATCGCCCAGGTTCTAGTGTTAACGTTCACTGTATGACTAAGTTTGCAAAGATAGGGCCAGTTTGTACCGATACACTCTAATCTGCTGATTTAATGGGATTTATCGGACTTTCAGTGGCTTACTGTGCCCTTCTTTCCAATCAGGTGGCTATAACCAGAGGCATAGGTGTTTTATCAGGGGTGGAGGGAATTGGGCACTGTACCAATGCAGTGAGAGCATCCTGGTAGAATAAGTGCACTGTGGAGGTGCTATCAGGACAGTTGCCCTGTGTTTGTAGCCCGTAAGCGTTCAATCAGGACGCTGCTATAACCAAGAGAATAATTATAACCAATGGAATAGCCCGTCGAGACGAGAACCTGGTCATTCTGTCCGGTTGAGCAAAAAGGCAATGCGTCGTGCACTCACGAGTCCATTTCACGCTGTCTTTTTAACCGTTTGCTCAGCGCAGGCTGCGAAATTCCCAGAATCCGGGCCGCGATGGATTGGTTGTGGTCAGCACGGTGCATGGCCTCGGCAATCAGCAAGTCATCAATTTCAGTGAGTGTAGGTAACCGGTTGTCGGGTGCAAATTGCACCAGGGTGTTGTCATTACTGGCGCTGTCTGATCCCGGGGCCTGACTGAAAAGATGCAGATCCTGGTGGGTCATAACACCGCTGTGATGCCGGCTAACCGAGTCGAAAGCGATGGCGCGCAGCTCTCGAACATTGCCCGGAAACTCGTAGGCTTGAAGCGCAGTCCACAGTTCTGCACTGAATTCAGGAAGTGGCTTGCCCATTTCGTCGGCTGCCTGTTCGGCAAAAAAGGTGAACAGCAGCCTGATGTCTTCGCGACGGGCGCGCAACGGCGGTATCTGGACCTGGTGCGTGCACAGCCGGTAATAAAGGTCACGCCGGAAGGCACCCTCACGCTGGCGCTCGGCCAGGTCCTGATGGGTGGCGACAAAAATACGAGCTTGCAATCGCTTCGGCCGGTCTGCGCCCATCGGATAGAACTCACCCTCTTGCAACAGTCGCAGCAACTTGATCTGACTACTGGAACTCAGATCGCCGATCTCATCCAGAAATAAAGTGCCTCCGGAGGCTTCTTCTACCAACCCGCGACGCTCTTTATCGGCTCCGGTAAAGGCACCTTTGCGGTGCCCAAAGAGAGTGTCATTGAAAACATGATCATCAAGCCCGGCCACGTTCACAGTAACCAACTTGCCCTGGCGGCCACTCAGGGTATGGACGGCCCGTGCGACCAGCTCCTTACCCGTGCCACTTTCTCCGCAAATCATCACAGGCTGGGCGCTTTTCGCAACAGATTCCAGGTATTGAAACACCGAGGCCATGCTGCGGCTCTGGGTCAAGATGTTTGAAAAAGCCTCGGGCGAGTCGAGTCTGCGACTCAGTACCCGGTTGCGCAACTCCTGGTTTTCCCGCTTGATTTCCTGCAACTGGATGGCGCGTTTGATGCCTTCGAGCAAACGCGCAGATTCCGTCGTTTTAACGTAAAAATCAAAAGCGCCCAGCCGCAGACATTCCACCGCCGTTTCAACCTGGTTCAAACCACTGATGACAACCACGGCGACATCCGGGAAGACTTTAGCTATTTCGATCAGGAGGTCCTTGCCCGATCTTTGTGGCATGTTCAGGTCGAGCAGTACAACACCGATGGCATGAGTCTCCAAATAGCTCATCGCATCCCGGCTGTCCTGACAATAATGCAAGTTGCTGATGCCGCCTTTACGTTCCAGCATGAGACCCAGGCTGCGATGATAGGAGGGTTCATCATCAACCAAAAGAATGCCAAATTCAGGATAGAGACTGCTTTTTTTTATGGTGTTGTTTGTCATTGAGATGCAACCATCTTCCACGGAAAAGTGACGTCGACCCGGGTTCCTTCTCCGGGGGTTGACTTGAATTTAATTGTGCCATCGTAGGCTTTAATGATGCCAGCAGAGACTGATAAGCCAAGACCGGTGCCGCCCTGCTCGCGTTTGGTGGTAAAGAAGGGGTCGGTCAGGTTGGGCATGGCGTCAGAGTCAATACCACAGCCTTCATCGTACACCGACAAGACAATGCGTTGGCGTATGTGGTCGATATGAGTTTCCACCTTCACCCCATGCTGATCATCCGGTAGCGACTGACAGGCGTTGATAATCAGGTTTATGACCACCTGTTCGATGCGTTGCGGATGCCCAAGCATCGACGGCAAATAGGGGTCGAGGATCAAACTGAACTGGTTGGTGTAGCTGCGAATGGTCACGTCGAGCAAACGCACCGCGGTGGAAACAACATCATTAAGATTCATCGGTTCGATCGCATCGACTGCCTCTTGGCGGGCAAAGTCGCGCAGATCATTGACAATGCGTTTGATGCGCTGGGCACCTTCATCCATTTCGTTGATGATATAGGGGATTTCAGTGCGGATGCGGCCATAGTCCAGACCGGCAATGTCGAAACCTTCACCCTGTTCATACAAACTGTCCAGATGCGGCAAGGCATCCTCCCAGGCGTCCTTTAACATGGGTAGATTCAGCAGGATAAGGCCACTGGGATTGTTGATTTCATGAGCCACCCCTGAGACCAGGGTGCCCAGTGAACTCATCTTGTCGGCCTGGATCAGTTGTTGTTGCTGTTTTTTAACTTCCTGGGTGCGACGCTCGACCTGGCGTTGCAAGGTGCGAATCCAGACGGCTATGAGCCCCAGGCCCAGCAAAAGAACAGCACTGCCGGTGGCGACAATAATTCCCAAGAACTGCCAGTCGGTTCTACCCTGACGCTCCAGAGTGCCTAGCCATTTATCGTAAATATCCTGCTGGCGGCCGGTATTGCGCAGTATGGCCAGGCCCTCGGAAAACAGGGTGAGAACCTCTTCATTGCCTTTTTTAACTGCATAGCCGTATGGCTGAGGGCGCAACGGTCGCCACACGACTCCGATGTTGGAGAGTTTGTTTTCCTGGCTATAGTAAAGGCTGGGCAGAGTGGCACCAAGGGCATAATCGTAATTCCCGGCCGCCAGTTGGCGCAATGCATCCGAGTGGGCGGGGACAGTGACAATGGTTACACCAAAGTCATTCTCGCGCAGAAAGTCGTGCACAATGCCCTCATGTTGAACCACAACCGATTTGCCCTTGAGATCTTCGTAACTGGTCGGTTCAGGGTCGCCATTGCGAGCAAAAAAGGAGTAGTTGACCATCACCGACGGGGCGCTGAACGAGAACTCTTTTTCCCGTTCGGCCGAGGCTACCATACCTTGCAGGACGTCCATCTCGTCATTTTCCAGCTTTTCACGCATGGTTGACCAGCTGTCCAGGGTGATGTTTATTTTCAGACCCATGACTTCGGCGATGGCTCGCGTCATATCGACGTTATAACCGGCAATGTTGCCGTCCTGATCGATGAACTCGTAGGGTGGATAGCGGTCGTCGCCGCCGACCTGAATCACCTGGTTGACGGGCTCTGCTGTTGCAGCTAAAGGCAAGCTCAACAACAGTGCCGTCACGGCGTCAAACAGTATGGTTCTGAAGAGTCTCGGGTACGGCATTCGAGTTCCGGTTAGTCAGACATCGGTAAAGCAGGCATGTCCGGGCTCAGGCCGGAAACAGTCGCAACTATAGCCCGGCGCCGGGTTGTGATCAAAAATGTCACCGGGTTCAGGTGCCGTATTCTGGTCCCAGCTCTTCATGAAAGCGTTCCACCTGCTGAGCAACGTCCTCATGCATGCCCCGATAGCGCGCTATGTGAAACAAGGCATCGCCCTCGTACACCAGTGCCAGTTGGGTCAGCCCTACCAGGACACCGGGTCGTGACGCCCTGACTTCAGACGCTGACATGGTGCTCGGGTTCATGATGCGTGCCAGCACCTGATCGGTTTTAACATAGGAGCCGGGTTTCACCAGACACTGAAAGACGCCGGAATCGCTGGCGCGCTCCCAGTAGGAATTGTCGGCAATGGTTTGTGCTTTATGTGTTTTCGGCGTCCCATTGAGCATACCCAAATGCATCAGGACATTAACAATGCCACGTGTGCCTGCCTTTATACTTATCTCGTCAAGTCGCAGTGCTTCGCCTGCTTCGTAAACGATCACCGGAATGTTATTCTTCCCGGCCGATTCGCGCAGCGACCCCTCACGCAGCTCGCTGTTCAGGATCAGCGGTACGCCAAACGCTCGGGCCATGCCTTCAACGATTTCGTTGTCGAGCTCAGCCCGAATTTGCGGCACATTAAAGCGATGAATAGCGCCAGTGTGCAGGTCGATACCAAAATCGGAGCGCAGCACCACTTCCTGCATCAGGACCTCGGCGACGCGGGCCGCCAGCGAGCCTTTGGCTGAACCCGGGAATACCCGGTTCAGGTCACGCCGGTCGGGCAGATAACGGGAGCCCATCCCGAAGCCATGCACATTGACCACAGGAACCACGATGATCGTGCCCTGCAAGCCACCCAGCTTAGGGCTGCGCATAAAACGCCGGATGATCTCCAGCCCGTTGAGTTCATCGCCGTGCATGGCGGCGGTGATGAATATTGTCGGCCCCGGTTTGCGACTGCGTCGCACAAAACAGTGCATGATCGCATCGGAATTACCGGGCGCACCGGGCAGGGACAGTGGCACGTTGTGCCATTGTCCTGAGGCAAGTTTGGCCGGGTTTATTTGTGTCACTATTAACCTTCCACTCGCTTGGGTTTGTCGCCAATTTCCTTGACCAGATGTTCTATGACCATGCCGGCAATATCTTTGCCAGTCGCCATTTCGATGCCTTCCAGGCCGGGTGATGAATTGACTTCCATGACCACGGCGCCGTGATTGGACCGTAAAATATCGACACCAGCGACTTGCAGTCCCATCACCTTGGCCGCGCGGACGGCCGTTTTTCGTTCTTCCGGTGTGATTTTTGCCACCGCCGCCGTGCCGCCACGATGCAGATTTGAACGGAATTCACCGGGGGCCGCCTGGCGCTTGATGGCGGCGACGACTTTATCGCCAATGACGAAGCAGCGAATGTCGGCACCGCCGGCTTCTTTAATGTATTCCTGCACCAGAATGTTGGTGTTAAGCCCCAGAAAGGCTTCGATAACCGATTCGGCCGCTTGTCGGGTTTCACACAAAACCACCCCAATGCCCTGGGTGCCTTCGAGCAATTTCACCACCAACGGCGCACCACCGACCATCTGGATCAGATCAGGCACTTCGTCCGGACTGTGCGCAAAGCCGGTAATCGGCAAGCCGATGCCCTTGCGAGCCAGCATCTGCATCGAGCGCAATTTGTCCCGCGAGCGGGAAATGGACAGGGAGGAGTTCAGCGTGCGGGTGCCCATCATCTCGAACTGACGAACCACTGCCGTGCCGTAGAAGGTTATCGAGGACCCGATGCGCGGAATAATGGCGTCCATATCCTCCAGCGGCTCGCCCATGTAATGTATCGAGGGCCTGTGGGCTACAATGCTCATATAGCAGCGCAGAGTGTCGACAATGCGGATTTCATGACCGCGGTTTTCTGCGGCCTCCACCAGGCGCAGAGACGAGTAGTTCGAAGGCTCGCGTGAAAGCACCGCCAGTTTCATGGATAACTCCCAAAGTTGTACCGGTATTGTCTGTTGTAGCGCAGAGGAAACGGCAAATCAGAATGTGACGAGAGTGCAGTAACACAGGTTTCCCGACACGTTGTGCATCATCCCCTTAATTGACAGAGTTGCCAAGTCAGGTTCACTTTTGGCGACTGTTTTATCAGCAAAAACGCTTTTTACTTGGGTGGTGCATGGGATGGCTCGGCCAGATGCCGACTTTTTTTGCTAAAGTAAGGCATGGCCTGCTGCACAGGTTGAGTTCTTCAGCCTGCTCATCTAATGAAAGGGAAGTAACACCGATGGCAACCCGTGAAGATACCTTGCTCGAACATGTCGACTACTGGCTCAGTGAGCTGGCCGACGATCATGAACCCGCAGCTGATTGGCTGGAAGGGTTGTCTGAGGCAGATATTGCCTTTGCTCTGGAGTGTATGCCATTCGAGCAGCGTCTTACCATCTGGCAGGCAGTGCCCCCGGACATGCGAGGCGCAGTTCTGGTTGAATTGCATGACGAGCACCGCAGGTCATTATTGAAGGCCGCACCACCAGATGCCTTGCTGCAATGGCTGGGTAAAACGCATCCGGAAGATTTGCTGGAACTGATGGATGACCTGCCCGGTCATCTCGGCCGGAAAGTCCTGTACCGGATGGACACTGAAGAACGCGAGCAACTGAAAAATGCCCTGACTTACGATGATGATCAGGTGGGTCGCTGGCTCAGTTTCAAAGTTATTACAGCCGAGGCGGATACGCCTGGCCGACTGTTTCGCAAAGGGTTGCGGGAAACCGGTATACCGGAAATGACGGATGTCATCGTATTACTGAACAGCGATGGTCGATTTCAGGGCTGCCTGTCGCTTGATGCGGCCATGCAGACGCCTAGCACGGCGCCGCTCAGCCAGTTTGTGGACGACGAGCTCACACCATTGAACCCGGCGTCTTCGCTACACGAGGCCGCTCAACGGCTACGCACCGCTGACCGGGCCATGTTGCCGGTTGTCGATGAGACCGGCACCGTCATGGGCCGCTTTACCTCTCGCGATGCTCTTGATGTGATGATGGAAGAGAAAGAGCGCCAGATGATGCAACTGAGCAGTGGTCTGGAAGAGGAGGATTTGTTCTCGCCAGTGCGTCGCTCTGTGCCCAAGCGTGGCCTTTGGCTTGGTATCAATTTGCTTACGGCACTGCTGGCGGCCTGGGTAATCGGATTGTTCGAAATGGCTTTGTCGCAGTGGGTGGCTCTGGCGGTGCTGATGCCGGTTGTTGCCAGTATGGGTGGTATTGCCGGAAGTCAGACACTGGGCTTGGCGATACGGGGCCTTGCGACCGGACAATTGGGTTCTGCCAACGTCCGTAATCTGATTCGCAAAGAGGTGATGCTGGGCACTATCAATGCCTTCTTCTGGTCGGTTGCCATCGGTCTGATCGCTGCATGGTGGTTCGATAGCTGGATGCTGATGTGGATTATTGCCTTTGCGGTACTGGTCAATATGATCGCGGCTTCACTGGCGGGTGTGATCGTGCCCTGGGTTCTGTCGCGCATGAAAATTGATCCGGCTATTGCCGGTTCTGTGGTGCTGACGACAGTGACTGACGTGGTCGGATTCTTTGCGTTTCTGGGAACGGCAACGGTTGCGTTGAGTTTTGCCGGATAAACGGACGCGGGAGATAAAGAGACGTGGGACATTGAGGGACGCAGGACATTGAAAGACGCAGGACACTAAAAGACGTTGGACATTGAAAGACGCAGGACACTAAAAGACGTTGGACATTGAAAGACGCGAAACCATTGTAACGTTTTTGTGTCTCTTCATGCCCTGCGTCACTCACTGTTTCACGTCATTCAATGTCCAACGTCCCTTAATGTCCCACGTCCCTTAATGTCCAACGTCTTTAATGGTTCACCCCGTTTCACGAATTTGCAAATGGGTAGGCAATACCCGGCTTTGGTAGCGTTCAGGGTTTAGGACCATCATCGCTGCCAACCGGCCTTTTTCGATGCTGGGTTGATAGACCGTTGTGATGGTAGGGTTCATTTGGCGGGCTTCGGGAATGTCGTCGAAGCCAATGATGCGGACGTCTTTGGGCACAGTTAACCCCATTTCGCGTGCCACACTTAGCGCGGCTAGCGCCAACTGGTCCGACATGCACAGCATGGCGGTCGGACGCTGTGTCATCGCCAGTGCTTCACGTGCGGCTTTAACACCGTCAGCCCAGGTACTTTCATGGGTGTTCCAGATGCGGTCGTCACTCAGGGTGTAATTGTGTGCCAGCGCGGAATCCCGGTAGGCGTCCAGGCGCTGGCGTGAGATAGACAATTTTGCATCGAACAGTTCCTTGCTGTCGATACGTCCCACGTCGTCAGATTTTGTTAACCGCAGTCCAATAACAACAACATCTCCCCGTGTTTGACTGAACACATGGTCGGCCGCCTGTTTGGCACCGCCATAATTGTCGACGTTCAGTGAAAGATGGTTCTCAAGCGTAAAGTCGACCGTGACCACGGGTTTATGCTGTCGCACAAGGCGGTCCAGCACGCTGAGATTGCGCGGTGGCCCATAGACAATGTAGCGGTCAGGAATCGATGCTATCGCCTGCTCATGATAGAACTCGTCCCGTCCGGGCATCAGCAGTAAGTTGGCGCGTGCATCATCGAGCACTTCGGATACACCTTGCAGGAACTCCGTAGCACAGCTGTCGCGAAAGTTGTAGGACAAGCGTTCGGCCAGCATGACCCCCACAATGCCGGTTGCACCAGTGCGCAAACTGCGCGCCGCGGCGTCCGGTCCGTGATAACCCAGACGTTTGCATTCAAGCAGAATGTGATCGCGCAAGGTGGCGGATAATTGATCGGGCCGGTTGAAGGCATTGGAAATAGTGGCCGTGGAAACATTCAGTTCCCGGGCAACCGATTTTAATGTCATCCGTCGCGACGCAATACTGGGGGGTACGGGCTTACTCACTGTGGTTGTTACCTACCGTTTTTATTGTTAGTTGTGACCGTAAGCTGTAGGACTATTAACCGGTTGTTGAAAAAGGCGTCCTGCCGTTTTCAAAACACGAAAACCAAAAATGTGATTTTTACTTTTCTCCCGAAATCCAAGACTTACCAGTCGTCGATTTCGCCAGGACATCCGAAATGTCGGACCACATGTCCTGGTAGCATGCGGCTGAAATTCTGTGAATTTCAACAGCCTGTTAGTGTAACCTTTTTACTGCTATTGGGCGTTGTTGTGGTTAATTTGGGTAGGGGGGAGCCTAACGACCTGTTCGGTGGAAGGCCGCTATCAACGGCCATGGGAGATCCCCGCCCGTTGATAGCCAGCACTAAATGCCGTTATCGTACCCAGGCTGCGACGCTGTAAGCGGCGACTTTTTCACCGTCTGGTTGCACAAAGCCCGGTACGGTCACCGCTTGTCCTGGTACGGAAACAGGCAAGGCATTCGCGGTCATGTTGATGGCCACGTTGATGGTTTCCTGGCCGTTGGTCCGACGGAAAAACAACAGCTCCGGGTCGCTTTCCAGCCACTCAAAATCACCATTCTGCAAAGCCGGATGTTGTTTGCGCCAGGCAAAGATGTGTCGAGTGAAATTCAGCGTTGAGTGGTCCATTTTTGTTTGTTCAGATACCGCTAACTGTCGATGAATGGGCTCAACCGGCAGCCAGCTATGGCCGCCACTGGTAAAGCCCCCCATGGCTTCGTTGATCCATGGCATGGGGGTACGACAGCCATCGCGGCCTTTGAATTCGGGCCAGAATTCTATGCCAAACGGATCTTGCAGTTGAGCAAAACCAACGTCGGCCTCGGGCAAGCCCAGCTCTTCACCCTGATACAGGCAAGGGCTGCCACGCAACGTTGCCAGCAAGCTCAAGGCAGTTCGTACAAAGGCGTCCGGATCCTCTGCCTTGGCGCCCCATCGTGTAGCGCTGCGCACGACATCGTGATTGCTCAGCGCGAAACAGGGCCAGCCATCGTCAAGATTATCTTCAACTTTCTGAATAGTCTTGCGAATGTAGTCTGGGTCATGTGCGTCGTTCAGCAATTCGAAGGTATAGGCCATGTGCAACTTGTCACCACCGGAGGTGTATTGCGCCATGTACTTCATGCCTTGAGGTGCGCCAATCTCACCCACTGTTGTTGTACCCGGGAACTCGTTCATCACACTGCGCAGACGTTGCAGAAAGGCCAGGTTCTCATCACGGCACATCTGATTAATGTGATACTGACGGCAAAACGGATTTTTGGGATCAACTCCGACAAAGACTTTTTCGGGGCTGTCGGCCAGGCCGTTATCAGTCAGGCTGGCATCGTGAAAATACATGTTCACGACATCCAGCCGGAAACCATCAACACCAAGCTCAAGCCAGAAACGCGCGGTATCAAGGATTGCATCCTGAACCGCTACGTTATGAAAATTCAGGTCGGGTTGACTGGACAAAAAGTTATGCATGAAATACTGGCTGCGACGACTGTCCCATTGCCAGGCTGACCCGCCAAAAAGAGACAACCAGTTATTGGGTGGTGTGCCATCGGCCTGGGCATCGGCCCAGATGTACCAGTCTGCTTTGTCATTGGTGCTGTCTTCGCGGCTATCCTGAAACCATTCATGCTGATCTGAGGTGTGACTGTACACCTGGTCGATCAGCACTTTTAATCCGCGCTGATGGGCTTCATCGACCAGGCGCTTGAAGTCATGCAGTGAACCGAACATGGGGTCGACGTTCCGGTAATCCGACACATCGTAACCGAAGTCCTTCATCGGTGAGGTAAAGAACGGCGACAGCCAGATAGCATCGACATTCAACTGCGCAATGTAGTCGAGTTTGGTAATGATACCGGGTATGTCACCGATACCATCGCCATTGCTGTCGAAATAGCTGCGCGGATAAATCTGATAGATCACACCGCCTCGCCACCAGTTCAGTTCACTATTGGACAAGATTTACCTCCTCTATTTGACCGAGCCAGCCAGCAGGCCACGGACAAAGTAACGTTGCATTGAAACAAAGACGACCAACGGAACCAGCATGGTAATGAAGGCACCACTGGTCAGAATTTCCCAGTTGTCACCCCGCGAGCCAAGCAGCTCGACCAATTGCGCAGTCATCACAGTCTTGCCTTCGCCCTGTCCCAGGAACACCAGAGCGACCAGGAGGTCGTTCCAGACCCAGAGGAACTGGAATATGGCAAAAGACGCCAGCGCAGGAATCGACAGCGGCAACACAATGGTGCGGAAGATCTGGAAATGGCTGGCGCCGTCCATCCGGGCCGACTCCATCACTTCTTTGGGCAAGCTCACCATGTAATTGCGCAGCAGATACACCGCCAGGGGCAAGCCAAAGCCCGTATGGGCCAGCCAGACCCCGCCATAGGATTTGGCCTCCCAGCCGAAGATGCCGGACAGGCCGGTGTACATTCTCAGCACCGGAATCAGCGAGATCTGTAGTGGAACAACCAACAGGCCGACGATACCAGCGAGAATCCACAGGCGACCGGGGAAGTTCATCCACGACAGTGCATAGGCGGCAAAAGCTGCGATCAGGATCGGGATGAACGTCGCCGGCAAGGTTACGGTCAGGGTGTTGATAAACGCCCGGCCGACCCCTTCTGACGACAACACTTCGCGGTAGTTATCGAGCGTGAACGTCGGTGGTACTTGCGATACATAGAACACGCGTTCACCGCGAGTGAGCGCGAAGGCTTCATCGGACTCCCACCGGAACAGCCCGTCATCGGTCAGCGTCATACGGGTGCCGTTATCGAGGGTGATAGTTTCGCCAGCCTTGTTCACGGTCAGGTCGGTTGGGCGTGAACTCCAGGTATCCAGTATCCGGGCGCCTTCTTCAAACAAGCGATCTTCAATCACGAAGACACCATTGGACTGTGTTTGAGCTTCAGCTGTCGGTGTGCGATAAACCTCGTTGCGTTCGGCCGGCGCCAGGGCTGTCCACCAACCTGATGTGGTCAGAGAATCTTTGTCGCGTACTGAACTGATCAGCAAGCCCAATGTCGGTAGAGTCCATAACAGGACGAGCAGTAAGACGGTCGCGTGTTTGGCAATGGTGGCCAAAGGCAGTTTATTTGCTGATTGCATCTTGGCCTCCTTATCGGGTTTCCATGCGGGCGCGGCGGATGTTGTAGATCATCACTGGCGTTACTGCGAGCATAATGACAATTGCGACCGCACTGCCGCGTCCGATGTCACCAGAACGGAACAATTGATCGTACATGAAGTTTGCCAGCACCTGTGTTTCCCACTGGCCATTGGTCATGGCAAATACAATATCGAAGATTTTCAGCACCAGAATGGTAATCGTGGTCCAGACAACGACAATGGTGCCGAAAATTTGCGGGATGACGATTTTGAAGAAAATCTGGAAATTATTGGCGCCTTCCATAATGGAGGCTTCAATGGTGTCTTCAGGCACGCCCCGAATCGCAGCGCCGAGAATCACCATGGCGAAACCAGTCTGAATCCAGATTAGAATGACCATCAATAGAAGGTTGTTCCAGGGCTGCAATGATATCCAGGCCTGAGGTTCGCCACCCAGAGCCATCACCACCGCGTTCAGCAGACCGATTTCTTCACCGGAGCCTTTATAATCGTAAATAAATTTCCAGATCACCGAGGCGCCCACGAAAGAAATGGCCATCGGCAGAAAGACCAGAGTGCGGGCAACCTGGCCCCACCAAAGTCGGTCGGTCATATACGCAATCACAAGCCCAAACGCGGAGGACATTGTCGGTACGATGATCAACCAGAGAATATTGTTGCGAATCGCAATTCGAAAGCCGTCATTGCCGAAGGCCCAAATGTAGTTGGCAAAGCCAACAAAACCGTCCGCATTTCGGTCTTGCATAGAATAAATCAGTGAAGCAAAAACGGGATAGACCAGATACACGACCAACACCAGAACGGCTGGCCCTACAAATATCCAGGGTCGAATACCTTCACGAATGTTGTCGCGCCGCTGGCGGTCGTTATCGGACTCCAGGGAATCACTGGACAGATAACGGTCCAGTAAATAGTTTGAACCAACAAAAAAGAGAATGCTTAAGCCGATTGCCACGGCTATGACAATCATGGCTGAGATGATTTGCGCAATCACAGGGGATACTCCTGACCTAGACCGGTAATGAACTCGCCCCGCAAGGGGGCAAGTTGTCCTTAGTGCAGTTCCCGATTAATTAACGGGCAGAATCCCAGGCATCCTGGATAGAACCGGCAACATCTTCAGCCGAGTCACCGCCGACAAAATCGACCATGCCTGTCCAGAAAGCACCGGCGCCGATAGCACCCGGCATCAGGTCAGAAGCGTCGAAACGGAAGGTCGTGGCGTTCTGCAGGATCTCACCCTGACGACGCAGCGTGTCGTTGGCGTACAGATCGTTGTTAACGTTGTTGTGCGGCGTCAGAAAGCCACCGTTGGCCATCCAGATTTCGTGTGCCAGCGGTGTAGTCAGGTACTCAAGCAGAGCCTGAGCCGCTTCGTTTTCTTCCGGCATTGTTACAATAGTACCTGCACCCAGAACTGGTTTACCCAGGTCTTTTTCAGCGAAAGCAGGGAAGTAGAAGAAGTCGATGTCTTCACCCACGACAGTGTCTTCAGGAAAGAACGCAGGAATGAAGCTCGCCTGACGGTGCATGAAGCAGCCCGGCGGAATGCTGAACAGGCCGTTCGGGCTGTCGCGGAAGTCAGTGGTACCGACAGAAGCAACGCCACCCTGGACGTAGTCCGGGTTCTTGGCAAAGCTCCCGAACATATCAATGGCTTCTATAACACGTGGATCGTCGAACGGTATGCTGTTGTCGACCCAGCCGTCATAAACCGCAGGCTCGTGCAAACGCAGCATCATGTCTTCAACCCAGTCAGTCGCCGGCCAGCCAGTTGCAGCACCTGAACCCAGACCAATACACCAGGGGCTTACGCCATCGTCGACCATCTGGTCGGACAGTGCGATCAGCTCTTCCATAGAGTCCGGAACGTCGTAACCGTAATCGGTGAAGTTATCCGGGGAATACCAGACCAGGCTCTTCAAGTCGACGCGAAAGAAAACGCCGTAGAAATCGTCCTGGCCGTTTTCGTTAGGGTAGGTACTCAGGTCAACCCAGGATTGGCCAGCGGCGTAATTGTCCAGAACGTTTTGACGGGTCGCATCGTCCAGTGGCTGCAGCAGGCCACGGCTTGCCATGTCTTTAGCCAGGCCCGGCTGTGGGAAGATCGCCAGATTGGGCGCAGAGCCAGCTTGCAGATCAATCACGATCTGCTGTTCAAAGCTGTCGGAACCGGCGTAGCGGACGTCTGCACCCGTGGCCGCTTCAAAGTGGCTGACAATACCGTCGAAAATGGCGTTTTCCGGGGCCAGCCAGGGGCCAGCGACAGTTACTACCTGTCCGGACAGGTCCATGGCTTCAAAAGCAGCCAGACTGCCCCAGTTATAGTCACCGCTGCCCTTGCTCGGGTTTACTTCAGCGGCGACACCAGCGGACATGACGGCTGCGGATACAGCAACAACAAGTGATTTTTTTACTAAGGAGGTTTTCATTATTTTGCCCTTTCGTGCTGTTTTATTATTGGTTTGATTGGGTACTTTTATCTATTAGACAGTTTTAACGGCTCAATGCGAGTCGAAACAGGCATCGGTCTGCTAACGCACTTACTTATCTTAATCGTTTAAGACATGTTGTCATCTGCTTTTTTAGAACAATTTATTATTAAGGGCAGATTTAACTACTACTTAACGTCTTAATCGTCAAAGTCTAGTAGGTCACGCACACATTTCCAGCCTAGCAGACTGAAATTAATGGGGCCTGAATCTGACAGGCCGGGCGCGGCTTGTCGAAGTCGGCCCTTGTATCAGGCACCCCGTGCGCGACAGGAAGCAAACCAAACCACAGCTCCCCACCTCCGTTAGCCCTGAGCCTGTCGAAGGGCCTTGGGCAGCCTAATTAACCACATAACCTATCATCGAGCCAAAACCTGACCCAAACAGCCACCGACTTTCACCCGGCCTTGCAGGGGCCTCCCTGCCTGCTGCAAAAACCGGAACAGGCCGCTGCCTAACTCTTAGCAAATTCCCGGCAAGGTTCCACGTAGGAGGGCACCCCGTGCGCGACAGGAAGTAAAATCAACCACAGAAAATCATCTCCCTCAAAAAACTGGCCCCAACCACCACCTGATCGCTATTTCACTAAGTACACAACGAGGCGGACACAAACGATACCGCCACCAGACAAATACTTGCCAATACGGGAACAGACAGCCATGGTGAATAGACAATCTATTTTGCCTTGGGTGCCCTGTAACCGGCCGGGCGGTAGCGTGTCTAAAGTGCATCCAAGGGGCTCACCATACCTCTTTCGTGTAAGCCCGCCACATGGGTATATATCTGGGTGGTTTCCAGAGACGAATGCCCCTGAACCTCCTGAATAGTGAGGACCATCACATAGAATGGCTTAGGCAAGACGCCTATCACCGGAATAACCCGGAATATGCGTCGCAAAAGACACTGATACCGGGAATCGCCGTCTTAACCGACGGTTTTTACGGTTTTGATATGTTGAGAGTATTGCAGTTAAAAATAACTCCAAGCCTTTCGTTACTGGGCCTTAGTTGGGTCTTGTGGTAGGTTTTCTTCAGTATCTGCCGGAATAAGAGGCGGGATCGACGATGAAGAAACTGTTAGGTAAATTATGGATATTATTAATCAACTCATTCGCTATGTATTATCGATTAGTCTGATGGCCCCTATGCTAGGAGCCGCGATAGTTGTCGCTCCCATTTCCTTAGACAGTAGTTGACGAATTATTCGTAGCTGGGGCCAAACAACGATGAAGATATTCGGGGTCGTAGTCGAAGTTAAATTTGAGAACGGCCAGTCTCAGCTCGAAGAAGGTGGCGTTATAGTTGTCCTCAATCAAGAGAGCTTAATTGTCCCAACGGCTATATCCTCAAGGAGTGATAAGCGACTGATGGGTATTTGGAATATCGAGTACGCGCTTATTCCATTCTTAGGTTGGGCTACAAGCCTAATGGGCTGGATCATTGTTCGGCAATGGTCCGGACAATCTAAGAGGCAACTGCACAAGGCTGCGCTTTACGCAAAAAATGGTGGTTTAATTGTGATATCGGCAGAGGGAAAGCGGAGTATTGATGGAGAACTGATGCCTTATAAAAAAGGTGTTGCGGTTCTGCCCATTGAGTCGCAGGCTGTTATTCATCCTCTGTACATTGCTGGTGCTAGGCATTGCCTTCCGGTAGGTGAATGGAGAATTCGGCCTGGAACAGTTGTACTTCATTACTTAGAGCCAATCCCAACGGAAGGCCTCACCTATGACGATCGAAATTCTTTGCTAGAGAAACTTCGAGCGGTAGCAGAGGTTGAACATGCTCAATGTAAACAAGCCGAAGGACTAAAGTGACACCCATGTTAGTGAAATTTGAAAGCAGTTTACTATCGGAAATAGAGACTCGTTTAAAGGTGAATGGTACAAAGGGGCGTGACAGGAAGATCCCAGTGTTTAGCCCAAAATCTTGATTTTCAGGCACAGAAAAACCTCAGGTAGCCCTGAAAATTGATTCTGAGAGCGACTAAATGCATCCAAGTTAATGAAATTTGAAAGGATTTTACTATCCAAAATAGAGACTCGTCTAGAGGTGAATGGTACAAAAGGGGTGTGACAGGAAGATCCCAGTGTTTAGCCCAAAATCTTGATTTTCAGGCACAGAAAAACCTCAGTTAGCCCTGAAAATTGATTCTGAGAGGGTGTTGAACGTGGCATAGTGTCTAACCCTGACAGCCCGTTTTTATAGAGCTGTATAAAATACTGTATATAGGTCTGAGGGTCAAGTACTCGGGTGGGTGTCTAGCTAAGCCTATGTGCAGAACATGCGAGAGCATCGCCGTCAAAAATGAAGAGTTCCGCCGGGTGCTCTACACGGCGAAGAACTGCCAGTTCGTCGTCATGGCGCTAAAACCCAAGGGGGAGATCGGGATGGAAGTCCACAAGCTCGACCAGTTCTTTCGCGTGGAGGAAGGGGCGGGTGAGGCGGTTCTCGATGGCGTTCGCACGGCGATCAGCGCAGGCTTTGCGGTGCTCGTCCCGGCCGGGGTGAATCACAACATCATCAACACCGGCAGTGTTCCGCTGAAGCTCTATACGATTTATGCGCCGCCGAATCACCGGGACGGCGTCGTCCACCATACCAGCGACGACGCGGAGGCGGACAACGAACACTTCGATGGCAAAACGACGGAATAGAAGATTGACCGGGCGCTGGGTTGATCTCAGCACTAGCGCCCAGATTGACCTCCCATGGCGGTCTCTATATCGTTGGCCCCGAATCATGTTTGAAAGGAAACGCACATGGCAAGAAATAATATACCGCGTCATATCGGTTTCATTCCGGATGAAAATCGCCGCTGGGCTGTAGACCACGGCCTGACGAAAGAGGCTGGATATGCTTATGGTATCGATCCGGGATTGCTGTTGTACGAGAATTGCAAGGAATGTGGAATCGCGGAAGTTTCTGTCTACTGCTTTACCCAGGATAATACCAAGCGGCCTGCCATTCAAAATCAGGCATTCAGCGAGGCCAGCGTTGTATTTGCTTGTGAAATTGCGCGTCGTGGCGCAGCCTTACTGGTTGTCGGTGATGAGACCTCGGCGCAATTTCCCGAAAAATTAAAAGAATTCCGGCAGCGCCAGGGCAGTGGAATGAAAGTAAATCTACTCGTCAATTATGGTTGGGAATGGGATCTGGCCGGCCTTAAAAATGGTGGCCTGCGTTCAGATGAAGTCTCACGTCTGGACTTGATTGTACGCTGGGGCGGGGGACGCCGCTTGAGCGGATTTCTTCCGGTGCAATCGGTTTACGCGGATATTTATGTCCGGGACGAATATTGGCCAGATTACCGTCCGCAGCATTTTGAGCAGGCACTCGCCTGGTTTAAGAACCAGGACCGGACACTCGGTGGGTAATGCAAAATTTTGCTCTGTTTTAATTACTACATAGGGCGGAAAAGGTCGGCGGAAAAGGGGTCAGGAGCCGATACGGAGCCTAACCAGTCGTTGCAGTGGACCGGGCTACGCCCGGCCACTGAACTTGATCGTTATGTGCCAAGGAGAGTTCATTGTCAAACCAAGACTAATTGGACATGCACTTTAGTCGACTATCATAGTTGGGCTAGCTATATTCTATTACTATTCTATGTGGCGGGTGCCCACACAATCCTAGTGCTGAGGTGGGTATCCCGTTAGAAACCTTCAGACCCGAGTCTATATGAGTATCCTTATTCTATAGTCATGGCATCCATATCAGCTCAACGAGCTTGGTATTCGGATCAGTAAACTGAGCTGCCAACGCAGTCAATTGCATTGACGTTGCCGGGGGCTCGGTGGCAAAGGTCAATGCCTCTACAGGGTTCTGTCCAAACAGGGGCGCATATGCCATGACCTCGGCTTGCTGTTTGGCTCCGTTAATGTTTTGCTGAAAATCCAGTTTAAGCGTTTGATGCCATTGATTAATTTGGTTAGCTGTTGCTTGCGATTCGGCAAGCGATACCAACTGAGTTTTTACCTCTGTTAATACGGTCTCGACATTCTCCGGATCTGTTGACAATTCAATGATCAGTGTGATCTCGTCCTGCGTGATTGTTGCTCCATCAATGGTCGACCCAATCGAATAGACATAACCCCTATTTTCCCGAATCTCTTCAAACAAGGTTTTATTCAACCAGGCTTCCAGCAAATTGAATGTGGTGAACGACGTTTCCGTAAAGTCGGTTTTAGGCAGGCTGTACCTTAGTACGGCAGTTGCTGTTTGTTCGCCGCTGCCAGACACTCTGTGTGAGGCGGTTTCTGCAGGTGCAGGGTAGGCGCGCGCCACGCTCCAGTCGGCTGACTGTTGAGGTAAGGTGGCAATGGCTTCGATGATCGACGTACGCACTGTTTTTCTGCTGATGTCGCCGACGATACTGAGTTGATAATTCTGGGTGCCGGAGAAATAAGTGTCATAGATTGCCTGTATCGAATCGGCATCAATACGATTGAGCTCTTCTGCCGAGAGGGACCTGAAGGCAACATCGTTGCGAAAAAGCGTTTCCTCCACGGTTTTGATCCAGGGTTCATGAGGGTGTCCCTGGATCTGGTTAAGGTGTTCCTGATTCTGGTTGCGAATGTGACGCCATGCGGTGTCATCGACCTGAGCTTCTGTCAGGGCGCTGTGCAATAACCGCATCATCACTGGAAATTGCTGGCGTGGGCCGGACCCATACATCCCGCGCTCAAAGAAGGAGAACCTGGGCATTTGGGTTATATTGCGGGCATTGAGCCATTCACTAAGCTGAGATCCGTTCATATCGCGCAGTCCGCTGGTGCCGAGTGTGGGCAGTGCCAGGCGAGCAACGATGGTTTCCGAAGGAGACAGAGCATTGAAACCGTGCAAGCCAACCAATTCATAGTAGACCTTGCCGGGTGCCTGATCGCTGTGCCGGTAATGGACCGTCATGCCGTTATTAAGGGTCCAGCGAGTCACGTCTTGGGCGAGCGCTTCTTCTTTTACAATGGCCCCACCCGTTGCCGGATTAATTGCCCAAGCCGTATCAGTCTCGCTTTCACTGGCTACGGTTGCGAGCGGCAGAACAGCGGCGCTGTCAAGCCAGGTGTTTATGTCTTCAATAGTAGGGGCTGGCGAGCGGTACGGGTGTATCAGCGTGATCTTTGGATCGGAGTTGAACAACGCAGCAAAGGCCGCCTGAACACTTTCGGGAGTTAACTCTCCCAGCCTTTGTTCAAACAGTTTAATGCGTTCAGGTTGCCCCAGCATTGGCCAGTCAAAAAGAATATTCTGTGCTATTACATCAGCCAGGTAGGCCGCTGAATCTTGCTGAGAGCGTTCATGTTCCAGCAAGCTATTGCGCCAGTTGTCGAGCTCAGCCTGGTCAATGCCGGTGGCGATAATGCGTTGACGTTCTTGTTCGATCAATCCGATGGCCTGCTCAAAGTCATCGCCAGCCAGATTGGCCGACACGCCTATGTTCAGCGTGTCTCCAGACAGGTGATTCCAGGAATAGTCTGCGTTGCTAACGGCACCCTGAGTATCCGGCAGGCGAGCTTGAACCCGGTCGTACCAGATATCCAGCGCAGCAATCCAATGGTTAATGTCGACAAGCTCATCGATGGTATCAATGAGTGGGTAATCGACATAGTGATTGATTTCGACGTAACCGCTGGTCACGTAAGGGTCGGTCAGAATTAACCGTTCTTCCATGGCTGCCGGATTTAGCTTGTATGAGCCCGGTTCTGGGCTGTTTTGATTGTCTTCGGGGAAATACTGTGAGACCAGTTCAGCCACTGCCGGTGCATCAACGTCTCCAGCGACAATAATGGCCATGTTGTTGGCCCGGTACCAGCGCTGGTAAAACGCTTTCAAGCCTTCGGCCGTTGCCGACTCAATGCTTATTCGTGTGCCAATCGGCATACGATCTGCACCCCGGGTGCCTGCATAGTAATTCTCTTTAATTCGAGACTCGACGCGGTCTGCTTCAGTTTGCATCAGCCGCCATTCTTCCACAACGATCGCTTTTTCTTTCTGGACTTCCTGCTCACTGAACTCAACGCGATAGGCCCACTCGGACAGCAGCCGAATCGCTGCCTCAAGACGTTCAGGGTCAACGCTGTTCAAGTACAAGTCATAGCGGGTGTGGTCGAACGTGGTGTAGGCATTCACATGATCGCCTAAACTCATACCAAGGTATTCCAGCTGTTCCCTAATGGCATCACCGGGAAACGCGTCTGTTCCATTGAACGCCATGTGCTCAACGAAGTGAGCATAGCCAAGCTCTGTATCCCTTTCCTGCAAGCTGCCTGCCTTCACCAGAAGACTGAGGGTAGCTTCATTATTGGAGTGACTATTGCTGTTAGGCCAAATAGACACATAGGGTTGGCCTTGATGGGTGACGCTAACGGGTTGAGTGATTGTGTTGGTCTGTGCACAACCCACTAAAGCCAGAAGTGTCAGTAGCAGTATTGATATTCCTGATGTTTTTAGGTGCATGGCGTTACTCTTTCCTTTGAGGGTAATGTTGGTTAATACAGTGCGTGGGTCGTGTGGCATCAGCGCGGTCCTTTGCGATACCGTAAATCATCAGATAGAACGGTGCTGTAAACAGATGGTGCACCTGCGTCCAGCGTCGTTTGAAACCCGTATCAAAATCGATACTGTTACCATAAAACAGTTGGTTGGTATTTAACCATAGCGCATCGATGTCCTCGATCGATCGGATGTCGTTGCCGTGCAGCGCGTGTTCAAAGTGATGCAGGATTCGGTGTCGATGGTTCATTTCGATCTGCCTGCTTTGCCTAAAGGCGATGAGGTTCGTTTTACAGTCAGGATACTCAATTTCCAGACTTTCCAGAAAGACAGTCTCAAAATCCAGAGCCCAGGTTTCACTGTCCACAGCATTCAGTGGTTCGCTGGTGTGTGCAGAGTGTCGATGCAGGAAGTGGTGGACGGCATGCCCTATCTCATGGGCAAGCCGCACGGCAGATGAGAGGCTACCATCGAAATCCAATTGTACGTAGCTGCCAAAAGGTGTGTCTAAACACAGGTCAGGCAGATCGGCCTCGGGTAGCAAACGAAGCCTTCCCTGTGTAAGGATCCGGTCTATTTCCCGAGCGCATTCAGGATGGCATTGACTGAACGATGCCCTGAGTAGGCGGAGTGTGTCAGAAAGGGAAAAGTGAAGGTGTGCAAACTGACTGTCTTCAAGATCGCGAATGTCCGATAGCAAGGGCCGTTGAATACCTGAATCAATCTGCAACCTGGCGAAATAGGCCTGACTTTCTGCCTGATGTACCGCTGTAAAGTTGACCTGGTCGTTATGGAGGCGATTGTTGCGCATTCGATGGGTAAAGGCTATTACGCCGGGATCAATACGTGATCTGTGCGCAAGAGCGGAACAGGCCTTGAGTCTATCTGTTTCATACTGGCTTGCGATATTCGCGTAAAATTGCTGCAGTTCTGGACTGAGACATGAAGCAGTCATGCTGTTAAGCCAAGTATGAATAGTGGTCGGTAGAGTATTGACTTCAACCTCAATACAGCGAATATACTCTTCAATTAGCTGGCCAAAGTGAGCCGTTTGGTCAAGGTGCCATCTGTACAGTTCGGTATGCGTGCCTTTTTCAGATTGGCACAAAGTATAGAGGTTAAAAGCGCTCTGAATCGAAAAGAGTATCCGATCAATCTTCATTATATCGTCGTAGATACTTAACATGGATTCGGGACTCTTCGATTTTATAGTGGCTTCTGACCACAGGCGGGCAAGTTCGTATTCCAGATGCAGGCGATGATTGTATTTTTCGTAATACGACAAAACATCATCGGCTAGGGTTAGGTCCCAAGTCGTCCAATCTGGCAGCATCGTTTTCACCGTTTGCGTATGCATTCTGTTCAGTACCTCAGAAAGTAGCTGACAGAAAAGGTGGGCGAATCGAGACAGTAGACGGCATGAAACCAACCCGCTGGTTGAACTAACAGTTCGCCGGGGTTTAGGACGACCTCGATTTTTGTTGCGTTGGAAAATTCGGGAAAGCGTTTGTAGTCAGGCTTTTCCGGCCTCACCCAGCACGGTTGATAGGTGTTGTAAGTCTTCATGGGGTAGAGGTAGGGTGCTTGATTGGGTGCGAACAGTATGACTTTTTTGCGCCCCATTATCTGATACAGAAAGCCGTCCAGCGGGTCGTGATGAAGACTGCTGGCCGGCACGTTCACAGGCACAGATCCCAGCCATATTTGAGGGTCAATGTAGTCATCCCGTGTAAAATGGTTGGGCATGAAGTCTTTGTGCATGGGGTCCGGTAAAAAGCAGCCTTCCGTATAAGCCTTGGTGTGACCTTCGATGATTTGATCGGTATCGAGATCTGCGGATCTAACCCGGCCGATAAATTCGGCTACCGTTTCTTTCTGGTCAGCCGAGCGAACTCGCAGCGGAACAGTACCGTATTCTTCCTCCAGGCGTTCCAGAGACCAACGACGGTCGTTAATCAGCATGTCCAGATCGGTGATGATCATGGGTTTTCCGGCAGCGATGGATTCAAGAATGTCCAGTTCTGGCGGGTTGGAAACCCGAGGAATATCGGTCAGCTTGTAAGCTTCGGTATCGAGGTTTTCAGCCAACTCGAAGCGTTCGAGTGTATCCTCCGCAGGTCTTAGCAGTGACTTGGCAACCTGGTTGATCAAGTCCAGGTTTCCGTCCAAGTGTATGTTGCCCATGACTTCCGGGTCTCTAAAGTCGATCTCGGTGATGGTGTTGACAATGTACTCTGCCGTCGCCAACGGTAGGGTTAGGGTGGCATCGGGGTGGTCCATCCAGCCGTATTGGATGTTAAGGTCGTTTCGCGAAAAATCGATGGCCAAGGGATAGGACTGAGCGGTACCCGAAATAGTGAACTGCACACGACCGGTAATCTGTTCCGGGTTTTCGAAACCGTGCTGAATAAGATCGGCCAGCCCTCCTATCGCGGCTGG
>Ga0307939_1000283_pt1 | contig 30021 bp, 26 predicted proteins | sample OrgLakmetagen122_FD_201844 | JGI IMG/M metagenome (GOLD analysis project Ga0307939, IMG submission 201844) | Saline water microbial communities from Organic Lake, Antarctica - #122 | ecosystem: Environmental > Aquatic > Non-marine Saline and Alkaline > Saline | place: Antarctica: Organic Lake... | reverse complement strand
AACTTATTGAAATTTGTAAAGAATTCAAAATAAAACGCTTGTATGTATTTGGCTCTGTGGTAGGGGATGATTTTACAGATAATAGCGATATTGATTTTTTACTATCATTTTTTGATAACTTAACACCCGAGCAATACGCAGATAATTATATTGAGTTACACTATCGTCTTCGTAAATTATTCTTTCGAGAAATTGATATTTTAACAGAGCGTACCTTAAAAAACCCATATTTTGTAAATCAGGTTAATAAATCAAAACAGCTCATTTATGAAGCTTGAAATAAAAAAACACCTCTTTGATATTAAAGTTTCTATAGAATCGATAGATGAATATTTAGAGGGTAAAAGAGATTTTTTAACCTATCAAAATAATAAGATACTAAGAAGAGCAATTGAGCGTGAGATTGAAATCATTGGAGAGGCAATGAATCGTGCTCTAAAAAAAGACCTTAATTTAGAAATAGAAAATGCAAAAAAAATTGTTGACACTAGGAATTGGGTAATACATGCTTATGATGCTGTAGATGAAATTATTATTTGGGGTATTATTTTGAATCATTTACCAAAATTGAAAGAACAAATTGAAGAAATTCTAAATGATAAATAATTTTTAAAGTACGATGAAATTAAATCTTTATTTTAAACCTTCACAGAAATCCATTAAACTCAAAATATAATTTGCTTAATCTATCAAATAATGATAGACTTGTATAAAATTAACGAGATGGCAGATAAAATGTACAATAAGCTGAGTCGACTATATCGTATAGTAAACAAATTACGAAATTCACCTTCCTCTAAAAAAGAGTTAATGCAATTGCATAGTGATGCTGGATTTCCCATAACAGAAATTACTTTTGAGCGGGATAAAAAAACACTAAAAGTCGATTTTGGAATTGATTTACACTACAACAAAACCAACAAAAACTATACCTTACAAGAATTGGATAAAGGACAGCTTGCTCAAGCCATTCAATTTTTGCAAATACATCAACTTTCTGCTGCGCTAAATCAGCCTAGGTTTGACCGCAACACTTCTTTGGATTTTATACAATTTGAAAATGAAAATCAGTTGAATGGTATAGAATACCTAGAAAGCCTTTTTCTAGCAACAAAGCAGCATCAAATTATCAAACTAAAGCACCGCCGTTTTGAAACCCCCAACGCAATAACATACACCCTAAAACCCTACCTCATTAAACAATACCAAAACAGATGGTATGTAGTTGGAGAAACCAATACTAAAGTTAAAACCTTTGGTTTAGATCGCATTGAAGAGTTAGAGTTTACAGGAGAATATTTTAAACCAGATTCCAAAAATCACAAAGACCGTTTTATGAATTGTATAGGCGTATCTGATATCAACGGTAAAAAAGAACACATTATCATAGCTTTTGATAGCTCTCAAAAAGAATATTTAGACAATTTGCCATTGCACCACAGCCAAAGAATAGTTGAAGAAAATGAAGAGAAAGTTATTTATGAATATTTTCTTGTCAATAATTTTGAATTAAGACAACACATTTTAAAGTATGGGTTTTTAGCTAAAGTACAAGCTCCCAAAAGTCTTGCTGATGCTATAAAAGAAGACCTGAAAAAAGCATTTAAGGCATATTAATTTTTTGCTCTATCTTAAATTGATAGTCTTCGTTTTTACATTTGCATTTATATTATGATAAACATCAGTAAAAACCAAATATTCATAAATTTATGAATTCAAAATTTTAAATAAAGTAGTAATTTAACCCAAAATTGTAAACATGGATAAACTTAAAGCAGATTACAATGATTTAATGCAAGAGGTTTCCGATTTTAAAGCAGCGCTAGAATCATCGGAAATTTTTAATAAGGTAAAAGATACTTACAAAGGCTTCCAAATCCTGTATTCTCCATTGCAATACCAACCGGAATTGATGTTTGTTGGAATAAATCCTGGCGCAGGCTATTTTAATAGTACAGGACAAGTAGCAAACCGACTTGCACCAGAAAAGACAATGGAATATGTATATGAAAACTATGCTTTAGCTAGAGAAACCAAAGCTCTTTTTAAATTAATGGGATTAACCGATGCAGACCTAAGTCAAGCTGTAAAAACGAATTTCTATTTTTTAGCTACTGAAAATGAAAATGATTTGAATAAAATCATTACTTTTCTTGACGAAATGGATTTTGAGAAAAAATCTAAAGATTGGAACAACAGACTCCTAAAAATGATCCAACCCAAAATCATTATTTGTGAAGGAAAATCTGCTTATGCCAAAGTGCTACAGCACGATCGATTAAATGAAAATTGGGATGGCGATGTGGCTTATAGCAATTGGAATGGTACTCATGTAGTAGGGTATAAAAGATTGTTTAGTAATATAAAAGGGAAAGATAAGGTGAGTGAAGTTTTAAAAGGAATTTTGAAATAAATATTAAAAATAAATTTAAATAAACATTATGGATAATCAGAAAAAAGAAAACACAGAGGGAATTAAAAAAAATCTAGAAAATGAAATAGATAATAACTCAAACAATACTAGTTTTAATGAACAGTTTTTTAAAGAACAAAAAGACCTTGAAAAAAAACTAAAAAAACCCAATATATTAATTATAGGAAGAACAGGAGTTGGGAAAAGTACAATTATTAATGACATTTTCGGCGAAAATTTAGTTGAAGTTGGTGTTGGCAAGCCGATAACTAAAAATTTTAAAAAAATACACAATATTAAAACAGATGTAGTGCTGTATGATTCTGAAGGCTATGAAATTGATGAAAAAGATGGTGATGACTTCATAGAAAACACTCTAAATTTTATAAACTCTAAGCCTGCAGATGATGAAGGTAAAATACATTTGGTTTGGCTTGTAATTTCCGCAAATAGTAATAGGGTTACAGATTATGAATTGAAGCTTTATGAAATAATAAAAAGCACAAGTACCCCAATAGCTGTAATATTTTCAAAGTGTGACGAAACGAATGCAGATGATTTGAACCCTATGATTCAAAGATTATTCCCTGAAAAAACATTTGAAAAAAATAGCAATGATAATGACTCACCTTTTTTTACAATATCTAGTGAAATAAACCTTGAAAATGAAAAAAACTTTTTTACGAAAGAACCAATAATTAAGTGGAGTGTAGGCAAACTTCCTGAAATATGTGAATTAGCATTTATTTCTTCACAAAAAGTGTCTTTAGATTTGAAGCAGAAGTTAGCTTTAAAAATTGTAAAAGAACATTCTGCTGGAAATGCTTTTACAGGATTTATTCCGATACCTGGAGCTGATGCTCCAATATTAATGGCATCACAAACTGCAATGTTAGTTAGAATATTTAAAGCTTATGGAGTTTCTGGTACTACAGCAGATCAAATTGCAAAATCTACAATTTTAGGAACACTTGCTTCAAGCCTAGGAAAAGCATTAGTTGGGAGACTTTTAAAATTTATCCCTATTGTTGGAACTGTTGTGGGGGGTATTATTAATGCATCGGTTGCTTCAAGCATTACTTTTGCTATGGGAGCTTCTACTAATGCGATTTTATATAAATTTTATGATGGTAAAATATTAAACAAATTACATATTGATGAAGATTTAGTTGATTTTGTTAAAAATAATTTTGACGAATATTTCAAAAAATATTTCAATAAGAAAAGTAATAAAAATATTTAAACTATGAAATCAATAAATCTAGCAATAATTGGTCAAACTGGGGTTGGGAAAAGTTCTCTTATAAATTATCTGTTTGATGAAAAAGAACTTGCAGAAACTGGAAGTGGTAAACCAGTTACAAAACCAGGTTTTCATGAATATAAAAAGTTTATTTCTAAAAAAGAGTACACTATTTACGATTCTTTTGGATTAGAAAAGGGTAAAACTAGAAAATGGGTTGAAGATTTTGAAAATTTTATTGGACCACTGCAAGATTCCAAGGATGTTACAGATTGGTTACATAGTTGTATTTATTGTTTTTCAGGAGCTTCTTCAAGATATCAAGATTTTGAAATTGAAATTTTAAATAAACTTATAGGTAAAAAATTAAAACCTGTAGTTGTTATATCAAAAGCAGACTCCAAAGATGCAAAAAAGCTTGCAGAAGAAATCAGGAAAAAAACTAAAATTGAGCCTGTTCTAATTACAAGCATTAATAAAGCTAATTTTTTAAGTGATGTAAAGCCTATGGGGAGAGAAAAACTCATGGATGCTGTTCTAAAAAACTCATCTGAAAGTTTTTTAGAAAGGTTGGAGTATATGCTAAAATCTATAGAATTGGAAAATCTAAAAAGAATTTATAGTGAAAATTTTGAATTTGTAAGATCATATCTTTTGATGGAACAAAACTTTATAAACAATATACCTAAAAAGAAATTAGATTTTGTTTTCGACACATTTAAAAAAAACATTGAAAGAGATATGGTAATATCTCAACTTAAACTTAATAAGATTTCTGAAAGGGCTGCATTATTCTACAAAAAACAAATACTTTCAACAACTATAAAATACAAAAGTATCGAGAACTTTAATCCATCAGATTTTGATGATGTAAAAATAAGTTTTTCCGAAGGCTTATTAGCATTCACTTTAGGGTTACCAATCGTAATCACATTTGGCTTAGCCTATATTTTAGGTCCAAAGACGGATTCAGAGAGCTTTCTTAAAGGATTAAAATCAACCATATTGAAAAACATGAATAGTAATAGAGAACTCCAAATGTATTTAGAAAAAAATCTTAATACTTCATTAGAGGTATCAGATGAAGCTTAGTACGCAAGTCAATGGCTTCTTTGTATATACTCAATTGTAAACCCTAAAATCATATAGTTTCTTTGTTTTAATCATTCCCAAAACCTTCAAGATTTCAAAAATCTTGAAGGTTTATTCATTTGCATTTCAAAACCATTTAACCTCAATTCCAACAAAATCAAACATCAAACAAAAATGCTAGCATTCCCGCCAAAAGTCTATCTATCTTTGCAAAAATTTTTTTTATGCCAAAACAGTTTTCAGATTTAGGGATTAATGAGCAGTTAGTACAAAGTTTAGACCATTTACAAATTACTGTTCCTACCGAAGTTCAACAAAAAACCATTCCTGTGGTGCTTGAAAGTAGTAAGGATATTGTTGTTTTATCTAAAACCGGCTCGGGGAAAACCGCTGCTTTTGGCTTACCTTTATTGTATTTTACTATTTTTTAGCTGATTTTAAACGGTAATAATATAACTAGACCTATTTATACTTTTCTTTAATATGCTCGATAATCGTTACTTATTTCATCTTGAAAATTAGAATACTTAGGTTTCATCTTGCTGTTCTAGGTTTTGTCATAGTTTATACCACTTTAAAAAGGCTTATGTATTCACTAAAAATAAACAATTTATTTCGTTGTGCCCCTGAAGCTTGTTTTAGAATTTGCATTTCCTCTAGAGTATTTAACAACTTGTAGGAAGTAACATTAGATTTTTGAATAATTTTTTGCACATTATTTACTCCAATAACTGGTTGAGTATATAGATAATCAATAACTTTCTTTGCGTCTCCGCTTCGGCTTCCCAAAGTTTTAATTTTAATTTCTAATATTTTTTGAAGCTGCATGATACCATCAAAAGTGGTTACCCCTTTTTTTGCTGTTTCAATTATACCAGTAAGAAAAAACTTAAGCCATTGATTAATATCATTATTGGTTCGTACACGCATTAAATTATCATAATACAACATTCTGTTACGCTCAAAAAAATCGGAAAGGTAAAGGATGGGTTGTTTAAGAATACCTTTATCGACCAAATATAGCGTAATGAGTAAACGTCCTACTCTTCCATTGCCATCTAAAAAAGGATGAATTGTTTCAAATTGATAATGAATGATAGCAATTTTTAGTAAATCAGGTAGGTAGTTCAATTCATTATTGGCAAAATGTTCCAGGTCGGACATGATTTCCCCAATCGAATTATGAACTGGAGGAATAAACATTGCGTCATTAATGGAAGCACCACCAATCCAATTTTGAGATTTCCTAAATTCACCAGGTAATTTGTTTGCTCCACGAACACCTTGTAGTAAAATTCTATGTGTTTCTTTAATTAAACGAGAAGAAAACGGTAGAGTGTGTAGTAATTTAAACCCTTCATTCATGGCTTGTATGTAGTTTTGTACTTCTTCCCAGTCATCTCTTTTGTCTAAAGAAACCTCATCTCTACTTAAAAAAGCATCTTCCATATTTGTTTGTGTCCCTTCAATTTTTGATGACTGTGTTGCTTCTTTAGCTATGTGCATCCGAATAAATAAATCAATATTTACATATTCAGAATACATGTCCAAGCGCCCCAATTGTCTATCCGCTTTACTGAGCAAGCCTATAACCTCCATGCTAGAGATTTCCCAATCTCTATTTATAGGATGGGGCTGAAAGCTTTGATAATAGCCTTGATTTACATATTTACCTGAAACAAATTTATCCATAATGATATATTGCTTAAACAAATATACTCTTATTTAAGTAAAATGCACTAAAGCTTAAATAGTAATTTCATTAATTAATAGAAATGGTAGTTTTGTTAATTAATAGATTATATTGAAGTATTCATAAATTATAGTGAAACCAACCCCAAAAACAAACCAATCACCAATTTTACCATAAAACCCTATTCCCGCCAAAAGTCTATCTATCTTTGCAAAAATATTTTTTATGCCAAAACAGTTTTCAGATCTAGGGATAAATGAGCAGTTAGTACAAAGTTTAGACCATGTAAGCATCTACCGTAAATTCAACACGTTGCCCTTCTTTTACATTACCAATATCTGCTTCATCCACATCTGCTTCTACCTGCATTTCCTTTAAATCTTGGGCAATTGTAAAGAGTGTGGGCGTACTATAACTTGCTGCAACCGTTTGACCTTCGTCAATATCCTTGGATAAAACCACCCCATCGATTGGCGAATAAATATTGGCATAACCCAAATTTGTCCGTGCCGATTGTAAATCTGACAAACGCTGCGTAACGGTACCTTTTGCCGTTTGGTAATTGTACTCCGCATCATCATAATCTGATTTACTGATTACCTGATTATCGTAGAGGGTTTTTTGTCTATCGTGAATGGTTTGCGTGTAATTTCTTTGACTCACGGCATTGTCATAAACAGCTTGTGCTTGTGTGAGTGAGGCTTTAAGATTGGTTTTATCTAATTCTGCGATAAGCTGTCCTTGTTTTACTTCGCTATTATAATCCACATAGATTTTTTCGACCACGCCTGAAACTTGCGTTCCCACATCTACTTGATTGATGGGTTCTATCGTACCTGTTGCAGTAACCATTGTGGTAACATTCGCTTTTTTTGCAACAACGGTTTGCGCTTCTATAATGATAGCATCGCCGCCTTTAAAAAAACTGTATCCTACTACAGCAAGCACGAGTAGTACAATGCTGCCAATGATGATTTTCTTTTTAGTTTTCATTTGTTTATAAATTAAAGTTTGATGTCGTTTCCTTGATAAAATTGTAATAATTGATGGTATAATACACTTAGGTATTTCGCTTGTAAATAGTTTTGTTGTGCGTTGGTGTAGGTGTTTTGACTTAGCACCAAATCGGTAGTGCTTAATCCACCTAAATCGTATTTTTTTTGTGCTAATTTGTAAGACTGTTCTGCTGCGATTTTAGACGCTTCAGACGCTATAAGTTGCTCTTGTGTAGAGAGTGCATTTTGGTAGGCGGTCTCTACTTTTTTATAAACTTCTTTTATGGTTGTTTGTTCGCTAATTTGTGCTTTTTCAATATTCAGTTCTGCTGTTTTTACTGCTGCTTTGGTTTGATTTCTGTTGAAAATGGGAATGGTTAATGACAGCCCAACACGCTCACTAATGTTAATATTAAACTGGTCTGTAAAAGTAGCATCATTAACACTCGTATAACCAGAAACCAGACTACTGCTTAATGATAAGGTTGGTAAATACGCACCTTTGACGATATCCAACTCTTTTTCTCTGACTTCAACAGCAATTTTACTGGCATTTACTTCGGGCATTATACCCAAAGCTTTATTGTAAATAGTCATTTTATCGAGTTCTATAGTCACATAATCAATATCGTTACTTAGGGTTTCAATTTCTATGTTTTCTGTTGGGTCTAATTCTAATAATTGTTTTAGGGTGATGATATTTTGCTGATAGGTGTTTTTTGCTGTAATCACAGCAAAGCGATTTGTTGCAGCCTGACTTTGCGCTTCGGTATAATCGCTCAAAGCAATAGACCCAGCATCTAATCTTGCCTTGGCTTGTGCTACTTCTTTTTCTGAAGTAATTAGGTTGTTTTCGGCTATGGTAATGCCTTCTTTAGCATATAAAATTTGTAAATAATTTTCTAAAATGCTTACGATAATATCATTTTTAGCGACTTCTTCTAAAAACAAAAATTGATTTTTAAGCAATTCGCTTTGCGCTATTTGGTTATTGATTTGATTGCCTTGATACAAAGTCATATTACTGTTAAGGCTTGCATTGGTGCTATAAATTTGAGCGTTCACAAAATCGCTTGTAATAGGGTCAATAGCGTTACCATTTGAAAAGGATTGTGAAGTAGAACCAAAAAGATTGGGTAATCTGGAAGATTTAGTGGCATCGTAATCTACCTCGGCTTGTTCTTTGTCTAAGCTTGCATCTTTAATCGTGATGTTATTTTCTACTGCATAAACTAAACAGTCGTTTAAGGTCCATACTTTTGGTGTAGTTGAAACTTCTTGTGCAAAAGAGACTTGCATTAAGAACAAGCTTGCTATGATTATAAGTGCTTTCATTATTGAGTGTATTTCTAATTAACACTTCAAAGGTGAAACTATATGCAAGCTTATAAAACTGTAATAGATGTTTGCTGTGATTGTCTATACGGAAAGGGTTATTTTATCGACGGTATTTTTTTGATTTTGTAGACTGGAAGTTAAGTTGAAATTTTTCGAGCGTTGGAAAAAAAAACTCTTTTATTTTTTTTAGCGATGGCTTATGTGTCGGCAAAAAACCAAATGTGCTGTTTGCGCGTTGGCGTTTATTACTTCAAATGTTCAATTTAGTACGATTTTCGCATTATGCACAACGGTTTGGCTATATGCAGTAGCGCCTAAAAAAGCCTTTCAGTTTTGTTTTCAATTACAGACTTAGTAAATAAACCCGAACTTTCACCTTTCAGCCCAAACCCGCGCTATTGCTTATAGCTATTGTTGCTCATAGTGCTTTCCGCGGTTGTTTATCAATAATCTTGAATTAAAACTTCTGTTGGAATTTTTAAACTGGCATTTAATTTTCGAATCATATCTAAAGTCAACTTTCGCTTTTTGTTCATTATTTCACTTACACGGCTTTTAAATCCAATCATTTCCACCAAATCTTTTTGTTTCAATCCCATTTGTTCCATTCTGAAATTAATTGCAGAGATTGGATCAGGCATCCCGATTGGGAAATTCTCACTTTCATAGTTATCAATTAAAATCGATAAAATTTCAAGTTCATCGCCCTCATCGGTTCCCCTTTTCGCATCGAAAATCACTTCTAAACGTTCAAGTGCTTTTTTATAATCAGCTTCGTTTCTTATTGGTTTTATTTCCATTTTAAATTTCGTTTGCATTAATTTTATCATATTCAGCGTGAGTTCCAATAAATCGAATCCAGGCAAGTTGATATTCAAAGTTGAATTTCACAATCAGTCGGTAATCATTACCTTTAATATTGAAAACTATTCGATTATCCTTTAAAATACTTGCATTTGGATATTCAGATTTGAGTTCGTTAATCGTTTTCCAATTCGACTTTTCAGTTTCACGATACCATGTTTTTAGTTGAAGTTCACAATCAGCGTGTTTAATCCAAAAATCTCTTAAAGTTCCTCTCGAAAATATTTTCAATTCAAATTATTTTCTGCAAATATAATCAAAAAAGTTACCATTATGATAACTTTTCTTTCTTTTCAGCATTATTGCCAACGTTTATGTATAAGGAAAGTTGCGTGTTTGTGAGCGAGGATTTTCCGAAGGAAAATCAGAAGCCAGCAAACAAGCAACTAATTTTGGTTTAGCTAGAACTAGCAATTTTTAATACAGTGTTGTAAAAAGTTTTTTATTTCAATTTACTCAATTCAGTTATTCGTTTTAATGCACTTATAAAATTCTCTTGTTTTTTCTCGTTGCACCAATCAAATAAATAAATATTATAAGATTTCGTCATTTTGGAAGTCATATTTTTTTTGTCGGAATATTGAATAACAAAGTCTTTTTCAGTCGTTTTAATGTTGATTTGTCTCATTGTATCTGTCAATGAATGAATGAAATTTATATCCACATAAACATCTCGCAATGGAATATCCCACTTCTGAAAGAATTCCGTTTTAGATTTTCCAATAAAGAAAGTTAAAGTAGAATCGATTGGATTGTATTTAGCTTTAGTATGCACTTCCAATTGATTTGCGTCAGTACATTCAAACATATAATTTTCAATAATTCCACCCAAATAAGCCATATCAGTACTTTTTTCAATCTTGTCTTTTTCTGAAGTACAAGAAAGAATTAGTAAAAATGATAGTATGCCGATTGTCTTTTTCAAATGTTTTACAACTAGTGTATATCAACAAATATGTAACACTTTTTCAATAAAAAAAACAGGAACCAAATTTATTATAACCCAAACACGATATTATATTCTAAAAAAAGGATTTTAGCCACAAGACTAAAGACTAACTACTAAAAGCTACAAACTAAAAACATAACTCAAAATATTTGCCCCCATTTGCAGTGCTTTCAATCTAATTTCCTCGGGGTCATTATGTACTTCTGGGTCTTCCCAGCCGTTTCCCAAATCACTTTCAAAAGTAAACAAAACCACTAGCCGATCTTTATGAAAAATCCCAAAAGCTTGTGGTGGCAAGGCGTCATGCTCATGAATTTTAGGTAATCCTTTGGGGAAGGAAAAAGTTTGATTGAATATAGGATGAGAAGGACTCAGTTCTACCAATTCTTTTTCAGGAAAAACAGACTGAATGGCTTCCTTAAAATAAGGTGCCATTCCATAATTATCATCGGCATGCAAAAACCCACCGCTCAATAAGTAAGTGCGCAAATTTGCTGCATCTTCTTCGCTAAAAAACACATTTCCATGTCCTGTCATGTGTACAAAAGCGTAGTTAAACAACTCAGGACTTGCCGTTTCTACCGTTACGGGTTGTGGGTCTATAGCCGTTCCTATTTGTTGGTTGCTAAAGCGAATTAAGTTGGGTAGTGCGGTAGGATTGCTGTACCAATCGCCACCTCCTTGGTATTTTAGCAAGGCAATTTCTTGAGCAAATCCCAAGGAAAAACTCAATACAAAAAGCAATAATAGAAACTGTTTACGCATGGTCTATTGTATTTTTTATGGCAACCGTATGGCATGCTACTATCGCTGCTGTTTCGGTTCGCAATCTATTTTTACCTAAAGATATAGCTTTACAATCATGCTGCAAAGCCAAGTTGACCTCATCTACACTAAAATCGCCTTCGGGTCCTATGTACAAGATGTATTTTTGTTGCGGTTGAACCGAATTAAATAAAGATTTTCTATCCACATCTTCGTTACAATGAGCAATCCATTTTTGGTCTGCTTCAGCTGAAAGTGAATCTTTAAAAGTAGTTAAATCGTTCAATTTGGCTAAATGAAACTGCAAAGATTGTTTCATTGCACTCAGTATGATTTTTTGATACCGCTCTAATTTAATGCGCTTGCGTTCAGAATTTTCAGTAAGCAAAGGTGTAATTTCATCAACACCAATTTCTGTAGCTTTTTCTAAAAACCACTCAAAACGCTCATTGCTTTTGGTGGGAGCTACCAAGATATGTAAATAATAATCATGTGGTTTTGCATAAGCTTTGTGGCTTAAAACCTCAATTTTGCAAGCTTTGGTTTGTGCCATACTAATTTTACATAAAAACCAATCTCCTCTTCCGTTGGTTACTTCAATTTCATCTCCAATTTGTTTGCGAAGCACCCGTACAATATGCTGGCTTTCCACTTTTGGAAAAGTAGCTTGTTGTATGTGTTCAGATAAATCTGGATGAAAAAAAAGCTGCATAATTTATTCTGAAATTTTGACCAATATTTCCCGAATCTTGACTGGTGTAAATGTTTTCTTCACTAAATAATACCAATTTGCTTCTGCTAAATCAATTTCATAAACTTGATTTGCTAAAAGCTGCGAATTATTGATTTCTTTAAAAAATTCTGGAACGGTTCGCTCTTCCTTAAACCAACCTGAATCTCCACCACTGTAAGAATTTCTATCCATAGAATATTGCCTAGCTAAAGATTCAAATTGAATACCACTTGAGAGCAACTCCTGTATTTTAGTTCGTAAACGTGCTACCGCTTCCGGTTTTTTTCGGTTGGCATCTAAAAATATATAGTTGATGCGGTAGTGCATCACTTCACGTTCTGCAATCACTTCGTAGGTTCGAGTTCCTGTTCGTATTTTTTCTTTGTGCTTTTTTCCAACCCCTTTATCAAATAAGGTTAAAGCTAGTCTAGTTTTGTGTTTGGCTTCGTTAAAAACGGATAAATCACCTTCTTTTTTATGAACATCCAACTCTTCTTCTGAAAATCCAAATTCAGCAAAATCATTATGACTTTGTCTAAATAACTTGCTTTGCGAAAAAACAGTAGATTGTATTAAGATGAAAAGGATTAAAAGAGTAGTTTTTTGATACATATTAAATTCGTTTAAATTTTAAATCTTGGTTGTGCTAATTGGGAAGTGCTAAAATCCTTTTCAACATATTTATAATAGCCAACAATGGCGATCATTGCAGCGTTGTCTGTACAATATTCAAATTTCGGAATATAAGCTGTTAGCTGTCCTTTTTTTTCAGCATCTAGCAAAGCCTTTCGAATAGCAGAATTGGCTGAAACACCACCACCTATAGCAACATGATTAATCCCAGTTTGTTGTATGGCTTTTTTAATTTTATCCATCAAAATTTGTACAACTGTATATTGAAAAGAGGCACAAATGTCCTTGATATTTTCTTCTACAAAATTGGGGTTTTTTAGTTTCTCTCTTTGTAAGAAATACAATACCGCAGTTTTTAAACCACTAAAGGAAAAATCCAACTCCTTTACTTTGGGCTTAGAAAAAGTAAAAGCCTTAGGATTTCCTTCGGCTGCCAGTTTATCAATTATTGGACCAGCTGGATAATCCAGTTGCATCATTTTACCGCATTTGTCAAAAGCTTCACCAACAGCATCATCTAGGGTTTCCCCAATAACTTCCATATCAAATGCTGCATGTACTTTTACAATTTGGGTATGCCCACCACTTATGGTGATTCCTAAAAAGGGAAAAGGAGGTGTTTTTTGCGCTTCATCTTCAATAAAATGAGCCAAAATATGAGCTTGCATGTGGTTTACTTCCAATAAAGGAATTTGCAAAGCCATGGCAAAAGATTTAGCAAAAGACGCACCAACCAACAATGACCCCATAAGTCCAGGACCTTTGGTATAGGCAACCGCAGCCAAATCTGAAGCTTCAATTCCTGCTTTTTTTAAGGCTTGATGAACCACAGGTACTATGTTTTTTTGGTGTGCTCTGGAAGCCAATTCTGGTACTACTCCACCATAGGCTTCATGTATTTTTTGGGTAGCAATAACATTGCTCAAAGGTTTTCTAGATGTTAAAACCGCCGCTGAAGTATCATCACAAGAAGATTCTATTCCTAAAATGTAAACAGCAGATGAATTTGGCATTTCTTTTATTCCCTTTATTGAATTTTGTTACGCAAAGCTAACTAAATTTGCAGCAGAATAGAAATTTTTTGAAGCCTTGTTTTCAAAAAGCCATATATTTGGAAATGCATTGTAAATCCTAAGAAAAAAGCCCAATATTAAAAAGTTTTTTCGCATACTAGGCAAACTTGCCTTAGCTATTATTTTACTCCTACTTTTGGTGGTAATTATATTTACTATTCCAAAAGTACAGAGTTATGCTGCCTTAAAATTTACCGAAGACATCAACCAGAAATACAATACCAATATTGCTGTTGAAGCACTTCAAATTCAATTGAATGGAGCTGTTGAATTGAAGAAAGTGTATATTGAAGACCACCATCAAGACACCTTGATTTACATGCGTAAATTTTCTACTTCTTTGCTGAACTTAGCCTCGTTTAGAAACAACAAAGTACAATTAAACAATACTACTATTGAAGATTTACGCTTCAATATCGTGCATTACAAGGGCGAAGATGAGGATAACTTATTGTATTTCATCAATCAATTTAGGGATCCTGATGAACTAGAAAACCTAGAAGATAAAAAACCATTTCGATTGGATGCAAACTTTCTCTTGGCGAACAACACCCACTTTACTTTGGTAGATGACAGGAAGGACAAACCAGATTTGTTCAGCATCAAAAATGCCATTTTGAATACTGAAGATTTCAGCATAAATGGAAAAGATTTCAAAGCGAATATCAGAAAAATAACCGGACTTACGGGTAGAGGTTTTTTGATAGAAGATTTACAAACACAAGTCTCCTACTCTCCTACTCAACTTAATTTGAAGGATTTAAACTTAAAAACAGATCTCTCCAACATTCAGGGAGACATTACAATGGATTACCAATCTGGTGATTTTACAGACTTTAATAACAAGGTGCAATTGGATGCACAATTTAAGTATGCAGATTTATCTACTTCAGATTTGGCTAAGTTTTATGCTGAATTTGGTTACGGAGAAAAACTGAGTTTCAACGGACATTTAACGGGTGTAATGAATGATTTCGATTTGGAGAACATCAATTTAAGTGGAATGCGAAATTCTAAAATCATTGCTCAAAAATTGAATTTCAAAAATATTTTAGATGAAGAAAAAAGCTTTATTTTGGAAGGAAATTTCGGCAAGTTACAAACCGATTATTCAGATTTAGCTAACTTACTGCCTCGGATTTTAGGCAAGAGTTTACCAGAAGAATTAAGCCGTTTTGGTGAGCTTGATATTCAAGGTTATACCCGCATTGAAGGAGATGATTTAAAATCTGATTTTACTGCTCAAACCAGTATTGGAAACGCAGTAGTTAGGCTGGACTTTTCAAATTTATCGAATCAAGAATTTGTAAACTATACCGGTGACTTAAGTTTTAAAGAAATTCAACTAAATAAATTACTAAACGATCCAAAATACGGAAACGTAAGTTTTGATTTAAAGGTAAATGGGAAAGGTTTTAGAAGAGAATTTTTGGATACAGAGCTACAAGGAAGCATTAGCTCATTGACCGTAAATAATTACGAATACAAGAATATTGAAGTTGATGGAAAACTAAAAGAACCGAAGTTTTTAGGGAATTTTAGCATCAAAGATCCCAATGTAGATTTGAATTTTGCTGGCTTGGTAGATTTAAGTGATGAGGAAAGTTTATATAACTTTGAAGCTAAAATAAACTACATAGATTTAAAAGAAATCAACTTGTACAACCAAGATAGTATTTCCGAAATTGCAGGAAATGTAAAGTTGGACTTGCGTGGTAAAGACATTAACGATTTGAAAGGAAGCATCGATTTAAGCAATTTTATCTACCGAAACGAAAATGAATTATTGGAATTTGATGACCTTAAACTCACCTCCCGTTTTGATGATGAAATCAGGTATATCGAAATTAATTCTCCAGATGTAATTCAGGGTAAATTATCTGGTATTTTTAAACTTACTGAACTGCCTGACATTACTTTAAGTGCTTTTCAGAATTTATATTACAGGAAAAATCCAGAATCGCTAGGAGAGTTTGCCTATGTTGATTTTGAATTCAACATCTATAGCAAAATTATTGAAGCTATTTTTCCAGAAATCCGTTTTGAATCTGGGACTAGTTTAGAAGGCAGTATCGTTGCAAACGACAATTATTTTAGACTAAACTTCAATTCACCAGAAATTGAAGCTTATGGAAATTTGTTTTCAAAAATTAATCTGCAGATAGATAACAAAGATCCGCTGATAAACACTTCTTTAAGAGTAGGCAACTTGAAGACTGCTTTTTATGATGCATCTGATCTGGAAATCATCAATCAAACTAAAAATGATACGCTTTTTATTCGCGCTAAATTAAAGGGTGGAAAAGAGAACCAAGATCAATTCAACTTAAAAATATACCAAACTTCAACAGATGCAAACGAACTAATTTTTGGTTTAGATGATTCCAAATTTTCCATTAAAAACTATGATTGGGAAATAAAAAATGATCAGCTAAAAAATAATCGTTTGGTGATTGGTGAAAACTTTCAAAACATAGAATTCGATTCCATTATTGCCTATCATGAAGATACTTTTGTAAAACTCAATGGTGTGGTTAGAGATTCTACTTATAAAGATGTTTCGCTGAATTTTAGAAAGCTTAAACTGGAAACCATAACACCTAGTATTGATAGTTTGGCACTAAAAGGAGAAATGAATGGGACAGCAAGCCTGCTTCAAAAAGAAGGAGATTACACCCCTAATGTAAACTTTAGTATTACTGATTTTGAAGTAAATGACAAAAAATTAGGCGTATTGTCCATTTTTGCAAATGGTGATAAAAACTTAGAAAACTTCAATTTGAAAGCAGCTTTAAAAAGAGAAAATGACACTTTGTTAGCAGCTGAAGGAAGGATTTTTAAATTCAAAGACAATCAATTAATAGATGCTACAGTTACTACAAAAGATCTGGACATGAGCATGTTTTCTCCACTAGGAGGAGATGTAATTAGCCAAATGCGAGGCAACTTAAGTGGTAGTGTAAGTGTAACCGAAAAATTAGTAGAACCCGCCTTAGAAGGTACTTTATACTTGGAAAATGCAGGATTGCAAATTCCATATTTGAATATAGATTTCGATTTTTTAGGCAAAGCAGAAGTCAATGTGCTTAAAAATGCATTTGTATTCACTGGAGTGAAATTACAAGATACCAAATACGAATCCAACGGAAGTTTAGATGGATTGATTGGCCATTCCAATTTTAAGGATTGGAAACTGGATTTGAACATCGGTGGAACTAATCTGGTTGCTTTGGACACTCCTTTTGAAGATGGCAAACTTTACTACGGAACCGCATTTATAACTGGATACGCAGAAATTGTGGGACCTACAGACGATTTAGAGATCAATGTGAATGCAAGAACTAATAAAAACACCCTTTTTAGGATTCCTTTAGATGATTCTGAATTTTTGTCAGATGCCTCCTTTATTTACTTTTTAACAGAAGCCGATAAAAAAGCCAAAGCTGAAGGAAGAAAATTAGAACTAAGGGAAGTAAAAGGTCTAAGCCTAAACTTTGACCTTGACATTACAGAGGATGCAGAAGTTGAAATTTTAATCGATAAAGTAAGTGGAAGTACCTTACGCGGTCGTGGCACGGGAAACTTACTAATTGAGATAGATACCAACGGGAAATTCAACATGTTTGGAGATTTTGAAGCCATAGAAGGGGTTTATGATTTTAAATATGCTGGTTTAGTAAATAAAAAATTTAGTGTTGTTCCAGGCGGAACTTTAACTTGGAATGGTGACCCTTTGCAAGCCAATATGAATGTAGAAGCGGTGTACAGAACCCAGGCTAATCCAGCCATGATATTGGAAAATCCTAGTATTAATAGAGACATTCCTATTGAAGTGAGCATACTTTTAAAAGGAGAATTGGTTCAACCAGACATTAATTTTGAAATTAATTATCCCAATTTATCTTCCATAGTAAAATCAGAATTAGATTACCGTATACAAGGAAGGGATAATGTGGAATTACAAGCCATGTCCTTAGTTGCACAAGGAAGCTTTTACAATACGGAAGGCATTGGAGCCCAAGGCGCCATTACTGGGAATTTAGTAGAAGGTGCTTCTGGGCTAATAGACAAATTGTTTACCGATGAAGATGGTAAATTTAAAGTTGGTCTAGATTATACCCAAGCCCAACGTACACCAGACCAAAACCAAACGGGAGATCGGGTTGGAATGAGCTTTCAAACCCAGATTAGCGATCGCGTATTAATCAATGGTCGTTTTGGTGTTCCTGTTGGTGGAACTACGGAAAGCTTTGTTTTTGGCGATGTAGAAGTAAACTTGCTCTTAAACGAATCTGGTTCCTTACGTGCAAATGCGTTTAATAGAGAAAGTGATATACAATTTATAGGAGAAGAATTGGCTTACACCCAAGGAGTTGGAATTTCATATAGTGTCGATTTTCAAAACTTCAGGGACCTGCTCTATAAAATACTCAATAAAGAGGCCATCCGTCAACCCCAAACGGAAAAAGAAAGTACAGAAGAAGAGGAGATTGAAAAAAAGTCTGTCCTACCCGACTACATTCAATTGCCAAATCAAAATGATTAGTGAGTTGTATGTTTTTGGATTTGTTTAGTCGTTGGTTTGTTTAGTCGTTGGTTTGTTTATTCGTTGGTTTGTTTAGTTGTTTATTCGTTGGTTTGTTTAGTTGTTTATTCGTGTGTTCGTGGATTTGTTTATTCGTTTAATTGGGTTTCGGGTTTCGGGTTTTGTGGTTTTTGTTTATTCGTGGATTTTTTTAGTCGGGTATTTGTTGATTCGTGGTTTCGGGTTTCGGGTTTCGATGTTCGTGTTTCTGGTCAATTGTCTATTGTTTTGTGTTTCTTGTCTGCTCTTTCTATTGTCTCTTGTTTCGTATTCGTGCATTCGTGGCATAAAAAAAGTAAAACGTCAGTCTTTTTCTAGATGTGAGTGATTTTTCTGGATACTAATCTAAAATAGGAGAAATAAATATAACCGCTGAAAAATTAGAAAACTATAGGAAATAATCCTCCCAAGCCTTTGATTTATTAGGTTCTAAGATATCCTATTCTGGTTAAGATGATGTGATTGAATGTTAAATTAGTTTTGATTTAAAGCTTTACCTTGTTAAAAGTATACTAAACCAAATTTTTTCAGTAGTAAAATTTAATGTTGAATTGTTTTATACACATAAACATAAACATAAATAACTATGAAAAATTTAAGTAAACTAGTACTCGTATTATTTTTAAGTTTTGGAATTTTTTCCTGTGACGATGATGATGATTCAACTCCTCCTGTGGTAAATCTTCCAGATAACACATTTACTATTATTGCCGCTAGTGCAGATCATACTGTATTAGAACAACTTCTGATTGATACCGGGTTAGACCAAGTATTAAGTGGTGGTACTTTTACTGTATTTGCCCCTACTGATAATGCTTTTACAGGCGTAGATACTTCAGGATTGACAACTGAGCAGGTTACTAATATCTTGTTGAATCATGTTGTTACAGGAAATGTACTTTCTACAGATTTATCGAATGGATATGTAAAGACAAATGCAACTGAAACGTATTCAGGAAACGATAACTTTATTGATATGTACATCAATGTGGATAGTGGTGTTCTTTTAAATGGTAGCGCTACAGTAGCTCCAGCTGATTTAGAAAGTGCTAATGGAACAGTACATGTTGTAGATGAGGTAATTATGATACCAAACGTTGTTAATTTGGCAGCAGCTAATCCAATGTTTTCAAACTTAGCGGCTGCATTGACCCAAGAAGATTTATTAGGTGTACTTTCTACTGAAGGAGATGTTTCACCAGCACCTTTTACAGTTTTTGGACCAGACAATACTGCTTTCGATAATTTTTTAGCTGAAGACAATGGTTTTGATACTATCGAAGATGTATTAGCTTTACCAATTTTAGCTGATGTACTTACTTACCACGTTATTCCAAATGCTGCTGTTAGAGCTGGTGATATCACCGACGGTTTATCACCTGCAACTGTTCAAACAGAAACGTTAACTATAAACACAACTAGTGGAGTAACTATTACCGATCAAAATAATAGAGTGGTTAATGTAGTGGCTACGGATGTTACTGGATCAAATGGTGTAATCCATGTAATTGATAATGTTATTTTGCCAACACTATAAATTGATTAACACAGATACTTCATCCAAAGTATCTTCATCACCATTGATATACATCCTAAATGAGTTGTTGATGTGATGTTTGAAGGAGCTGCGAATTAGCAGCTCCTTCTTTTTTTTTCCAGACCTCCTTAAGGGGTTTATTTAGCTTAGAATTTAACCCTTCTTAATGGAAGGGATTTTTATTTGATTTCATTTTCAAATGCTTATTATGATAAGTTTAAATCAAACATTTTCCTTAAATGGAAAAACTGTTAGCAATGAAAGGTCACTTTCAATTAAATAAAAAATCTACTTTATTTAGTTGAATAAGCATAACTACATTTTGTAATTTTGCCAAATGTTAAATCAAGATACCATAGTAGCTTTGGCTACTTCTTCAGGAAGTGCTGCCATCGGAGTAATTCGGGTGAGTGGCTTAGAAGCTTTAGAGATTTGTTCTCCCCTATTCCATTCTAAGAAAAAGCTCTCCATTCTACAACAAGAAACCCATACCTTACAATTGGGAAATGTAGTAGATGGAAGTCGGATTATAGATGAAGTGTTGGTGAGTGTTTTCCGCGGAAGCAAATCCTACACCGGAGAGCCTACCGTAGAAATATCTTGCCATGGAAGCCCTTTTATTCAGCAAGAAATCATTCAACTTTTATTGCAAAAAGGATGTCGGGCTGCCAATCCAGGGGAATTTACACTACGTGCTTTCCTAAACGGAAAAATGGGATTGAGCCAAGCCGAAGCCGTAGCAGATTTAATTGCTAGCGATAATGCAGCCAGTCATCAATTGGCTATGCAGCAAATGCGGGGAGGGTTTAGCGATGAACTAATGGCTTTGCGAAAAGAACTGCTAGATTTTGCTTCTTTAATTGAATTGGAATTGGATTTTGCTGAAGAAGATGTAGAGTTTGCCAACAAAGATGAATTTCAGCGTTTGGTAAGTAAAATTCAAAAAGTGTTAAGCCGTTTAATCGATTCTTTTGCAATAGGAAATGTACTTAAAAATGGAATTCCAGTAGCCATTATCGGTGAACCCAATGTAGGAAAATCTACTTTACTCAATGCCTTACTGAATGAAGAGCGAGCCATTGTTAGCGAAATTGCCGGAACTACACGAGATACCATTGAAGATGAAATCAGCATTGGCGGTATTGGATTTCGTTTTATTGATACGGCAGGAATACGAGAAACGACAGATCAAATTGAAGGCTTGGGAATTAAGCGGACTTTTGAAAAAATTGAACAAGCCCAAGTGGTGATTCAGTTACTAAACTCCCCCGACCTTTTTGATATAGATGAACAACTAAACCAAAACCGAATTCATACTATTCAACAAGGCTTAAATGAGTTGACTTCCAAATTTCCAGAACGTCCCTTTTTGCTATTAGCGAATAAAGTAGATGAGCTATCTGAAATTCAACAGCAAGCTTTAAAGAATGCCTTACCCGAAATTCGATTTATATCTGCTAAAGAAAAAATAGGCATTGAAGACCTACAAACAGAATTACTTAATTTCGTTGATACTGGAGCCTTGCGAAACAATGATAGCATCGTCACCAATTCACGCCACTACTCTGCCCTACTAAATGCATTAGAAGAAATAAACAAAGTGCAAGAGGGATTAAATCATGGACTAAGCTCAGACTTATTAGCTATCGACATCCGCCAAGCCTTATACCATTTTGGAGAAATAACTGGCCATGTCAGTAATGAAGAACTGTTGGGTAATATTTTTGCTAATTTTTGTATTGGGAAATAGTTTGTAGACGGTAGTCTTTAGTCGGTAGTGGGTAGAGGGTCGTTTGTAACGTTTAATGATTCGCTTTTTGGAAGAGTGACTTTAAGCAGTCTGAAGTAGTCAGTGAACTTAGAAAGCTATATAAATGTTAGATTTACTATCTAATTGTTGAAAAAAATCTGAGTGAGAAGTATTAAACCAAGATCCCGCTGAAAAAAGCGGGATTAGTTCAACTAACAATTTTGATTCATAGCTTCGCTATTTTTCAATATTGAGTTTCACTAATAACCTTTAAAATCAAAATTCAGCATTTTTTTTACGTAATCGTAAATGGCTGGAAACTGATTTTTTAATTCTTGGGGAGTTTCAAAAAAAGATTCTATCAGTACCGCGATAAACTCAAAATTGTTGGTAAATGCATAATTTCTAAGGTATTTTGATGATACAAGGTTTTGTCTATATATTTCATCGTTATGAATCAACTTTTTTAATTTTTTGTAATGTTGCGTAAATAGTATCGCACTTATAGAATCATTATTGGGTTTTAGAAAATCAAAATGCATAGCATGAACAATTTCATGTATACCCAAATTGAAATTATCATTATCTATTTCATAACCCTTCTAAAAAATCTTTCCATGAAAAAACGATAGCTTTGTAAGCAGGATTAAATTCACCTTTGTGATAGGCTTTATTTATTTTTGATTTAAAAACATCTGGGTAAATTATAAAACGCTCTAAAGATTTTATCATGTAATTTCTGTAACCAAAAGTTAGCATGATTGCTGTAGAAGCGATTAGTACTTTTTGTTGATTACTGATGTAAACACCTGATCTACCTTTGAAATAATGTTGCCTAATAAAATTTGCTACACGGTGTTCAAAATATATTTTTTGCTTTGGATTAAGGCTTTGGTAAAAGCTAAATTCTGTTTTTAGTATATATAACTGATCCTTAGTTAGTTTATGTTTTTTAAAATATAAATGTCTGTAGAAGGGTTTTGGTGTGATATATGTTACCCATATAAATTCAGCCATATCGCTTACTTGGTGAATAACTATAACCAAAATAAGCAATATCAAAAATATAGTTAAGACGTTTGTAAACACAGAATTAGTTTGTTCGTCATTTAAAATGTAAAATAAATTCATTAAAAAAAAGAAATGTAAAATTGGCTTCAAAGATTAGATTAAATATAATTTATAAAAAATAATGTAAGGTGGCTATATAAAATTTTTCAAATTTATTTAATCGTGGTTTTGACGGAGAGCCATTATTAATGCAAAATCGCTTCTTTCCTCGATACAAATTTAGTTTATTCTCATCAATTAGCTTAGTATTGTATTTGGCATCAAGTTTTGTAACGATATGTATTTGGGTGGTGTTGTAGCACATGGCTGGTTTTTTTAATTAAATTCAAAATTACTGATAGAATTTTTAAGTTTTGAGCGACGCTAGTGATGCAATGGCTCCTATCAGGATCGGCATGACGTTCTGCGTTTACTTTTATTTAGAGGGGCTTTCGAACTAACGAGTTTATGATTACACATCAATTGCGGAAGCATAGGTTTATGAGGTTATTTTTTTATGATTTCGAATCAATTTCCTTTTTTAACTTGCGTGCTGCTGGCTTGAGCTGTTGGCATGACCACCAAATCAGCGATATTGACATGGTAAGGTCTAGTGACACAAAAGTGAATGATATCTGCAATGTCTTCTGGTTTTAAGGCTTGGAATCCTTTATATACATTAGCTGCTTTTTTGGTATCTCCTTTGAATCGGACTTCGCTAAATTCAGTTTCCACCAAACCCGGATTTACTGCTCCTACGCGAATACCATGTTCGTTCAAATCTATACGCATTGCTTGGTTCAAAGCGTCTACGGCATGTTTGCTCGCACAATATACATTGCCTTTTGGGTAGACCTCCTTTCCAGCTGTTGAACCAATGTTGATGATATGTCCCGTTTTTCTGGAAATCATTTGTTGAATTATAGGCTGAGAAACATACAAAAGTCCTTTTACATTGATATCCAACATCGCATCCCAATCATCTGGATTACCTTCTTGAATAGAATCTAATCCATGTGCGTTTCCAGCATTATTAATCAGAATATCTATGTGTTGAAATTCCGACGGAAGTGAATTCAAACATTCGTTTACAACTTGTTTTTCTCGTACATCAAAAGAAAGACTTATCACTTTTACCTTGTCTTGAAGTTCATTTACTAGATGAGTTAATCGGTCTTGGCGTCTGCCACAAACAATCAATTTGTAATTTCCTTCTTCTGCAAAACGTCTTGCTGTTGCTAATCCTATTCCACTTGTTGCTCCCGTGATTAATATAGTTTTCATTGTCTAAAAGTTTATCTATTCTATTTCCAATGTAAATATAAGTAACTAAAATAGGCTAATCAAATTTCCTTTTTATTCATTTTTTACTTCGCGAAAATTGCACTACTTATTAATCCGATTAATCAAGTAATCACAACTTAGCCCCAAACCAACACCTATGCTATAAGCTATTATATCACTCCATAAAAATCCGAATCCTAAAACAAGTCCACCTAAAACAGTTTGTCTTATTTCATTGATCCAACTGGCTTGGTAGAGTTGACTAATTTCGATGGCAAAAGAAAAGCTCAGTGCTAAAACTGAAGACGTAATCATCTTGTATTTTGGTTGAATACATCTTATTCCAAAATACACCATCATCGACCAAATTGCATCACCGAGATACATATTTATAGCTGCTGGAATGAAATTTCCATATCTTCTGGAAGCTAAACCGAGACCAATGCTTAACAACATTAAAAAAGCATATAAAATCGATTGAAAAATATGATTTTTTTGAGGCAAATTAAATCTGATCTTTTGGATTATTTAATAACCAATTACTGAAATAAACTCTACTTACTTCAATCAATTTATTTTTATAGTTTTAGATGATATTTAAGGGTTTAGCTTCTCCTAAATTCGCTGGTAATCTCAAAAACTTCTTCTAGAATAGCTTTATCTACTTCAGTAAATTCTAAATTTCTGCGTTTCATTACTACTTCAGCAACTTCAAATGCTTTGGTGGTTTTATACGTCATTGTTCCTTGACTTCCACCCCAACTGTAACTCGGGATAAAATTCCTTGGAAAACCTGCTCCAAAAATATTTGCATTTACCCCTACAACGGTTCCTGTATTAAACATGGTATTGATGCCGCATTTGGAATGATCGCCCATCATTAAGCCACAAAATTGTAAACCAGTAACAGCAAATCTTCCCGTTTCATAATTCCATAACCTTACCGGCGCATAGTTGTTTTTTAAGTTAGAAGTGTTAGTATCTGCTCCAATATTACACCATTCGCCAATTACTGAATTTCCTAAAAATCCATCATGACCTTTATTGGAATACCCAAAAATAACCGAATTACTTACTTCACCACCAACTTTACAATGTGGACCAATGCTCGTTCCGGTATAAATTTTTGTTCCCATTTTTAAAGTGGAATGTTCACAAAGTGCAAATGGACCACGAACAGAACAATTTTCCATTATCTCTGTATCTTTACCTATATAGATTGGTCCTTCAGAAGCGTTTAAGCTTCCGTTATACAATTTAGCCCCTTCCTCAACAAAAATTCGTTCGGGATTTACTGTAAATACTGCATCTGGAATAGCTGCTGAGGTTCTTCCTTTGGTTAGTAAATTAAAATCAGCTTCAATAGCGTGATGGTTTTTCGCAAAAATATCCCACACTTGTTTTATTTGAATAACTTCTTCTCCTTGAAAAGCAATTTTATTCAGAACATTTACATCAGTTGCATCTTTAGAAACGTATGCTAAAACATTTTCGTCGTGCATCAAAACTTCACCGGAATTAAGCTTTTTGATTTGCTGAATTAAACTTGGTGTAGGCAATACAGTGGAATTGATAAACGTATTTAATTCCGCTTTGCGATAGGGAAATTTTTCTTGTAAATAATCTTCGGTTTTATACGAAATTTCTTCGTTTAAATGTTGTTTCCATTTTTCTGAAATGCTTAGAATTCCTATTCTGATTTCGGATATAGGTCTTGTAAATGTAAATGGTAACAATGCCTTTCTATGATTTGAAAAATCGATTAATATATAGTTCATCAGTGCTTATTTAAAGGTTTTTTTGGCTGTTTTAATCAAGGTATTCACATCTTCAGATAATCTAAAAATGAAAACTAAAAATACATAACTTACAGCAATTAATATGGATTTTAAAATGATATTTACAACAGGATGGAATTGAAAATCCCAAAAGTAAAATGCAACTAAGTACACGATAATAATCAGCAATAATACAGCAGACTTAGCAGTAAATGGTTGTATTTTAAATTTGAGATAAACAAAAAGTAATTTGATTGAATTGTACATAAAGAAGGCTGCAAAAGTGGCATAAGCTGCTCCATAAATGCCATACAAAGGAATGAGCCAGACATTCAACAAAAAGGCTGAAATGGCTAGAACTACTCCAGAATACAAGACAAAATGATAGTAGTTGGAATTGAATAAAATACTAACATTATTGCCTAAAACAGCATCGTATAATTTCACTACACTAATTAAAAACACGATTTGTACTCCAGCACGATAAGTTTCTGGAATCAAGGCATACAATTGATGTATGTTTCCCATAATGAGTATAAAAATAAGGCCACTAACAAGCATTAAGGTTAGTGATGTTCTTTTGTACAAATCGGTTAATTCTTGTTTCTTATTTAAGTTGATGAAATTTGCTGTAATGGGATTGGTGATTTGTTGCATTGCTCGATATGGGACAGCGATAACGGCTGCTATGTAAATGGCAATTCCATAAACGGCTACGTTCTCGATGGGAAGAAAATGCTCAATCATGAATTTATCTAAATCGAATAAAGCAACACCAACAGTACCCGCAACAAAAATAAGGAAAGCATATTTTATGATTTCCCATTTTCGATTTGGAAAACGAAACTCAAAGTTTGGTAGGTATATTCGAAAGGCACTATACATCATTACTAAAGTGCGTAAAAGATAAATGCCAGCAGATGCATAAATAAAGAATTCAATTTGAATCAATTTGAAGTACAGCAGCATCAACAATACAAAGATGCCAATGCGATGAAGAACTTCTTTCATTAGGTTTCCGAACGTACTTTTTAGGAAAATTTTATTCCATGAAAAAAAGACTTCGAAATAAGCGGTAGAAATAGCGATGACAAAAATTAACCAAGCATAAGGTTGAATGAGGTTGTTTTCTCCTTCAAAATAAGACAAAATATAATCGTAAAAGTAGATGCCTAACATCCCTAGTATACTGCCGCTAACCAAGGGAATAATCAAGACCAAACTCAACAAGCGGTCTTGGTCTTGTTTGGAAGTGTATGAGCTGAAAAATTTAATTAATGTATTGTGTCCGCCTAATGCCATAATAGGCCAAACCAAATTCCCGGCAGTTAAAAGATAACTGACTAAACCATAATATTCTGGCTGCATAAAGTTGGGATACAATAATAAAACATTGATTGCCCCAATGCCAAAACCAACATAAGTGGAAACTAAATTGCTAAAAGATTGTTTAAGTATAATCCCCATAAGTTGACATAAGACGCTAAAATAACGAATAGATTGTAATTAGCTTAGCAATTGGTTTAGGGAATACATCTAAATGAGTTCACTTAATTTTTGAGTGAGTGATTTCCTGCTGAAACGGGAAATATCTTTCGATTCTACATTTAGTTTTCCTTTTAAAAATGATTCAAAATAAGCTAAGATTTGTTCTTTAAGTAGCTTTTTTTCTTGATATGAAAAACTGCTACCTGCATCCGTTTCTGATAAAATTTGTTTTACGTCCCATTGGTCTGGTCCAATTGCCAAGACGGGGCGTTTTGCCATAAAATATTCGAATAACTTTCCTGGAATTATACCTTGCTTTTCAGTTCTATCGGCTTCAATTAGCAATAGTACCTGAGCTTGATGTTGAGCTTTTACCGCTTCTAAGTGAGGCAAATAACCATCTAAATAAACGTAATCTTTTAAGCCGTTTTCTTCTATACAATCCAATACTACTTGACTTACTTTTCCTACTAAATGAAGCTCAAAAAATTGTTTAAAATGTTCATTTTCTTCAACTAATTCTGCCAAGATTTCCCAAAGTTGAATTGGATTTCGTTCACTTAACAACGAACCCACATGCACTATTGAAAAAGCTTCACTTAAGTCTATGTCAAAAGCTTCTACTTCATCATAACCATTGGTAATTACCTCGATGGGTTTTTCGGTTTTTAAGGTAAATTCTCGTTTTGTTTCGAAACTAGTTACTACTATTTGGTCAGCTTCATTTAAAACTGAAGCTTCTAAATCTTTGTGTTTTTGTTGCGTTTTTTCAGTAAGTTTCAACTGGCTATGGTAATCTATATTGACCCACGGATCTCTAAAATCTGCTATCCATTTTATTGTTGGAAATTGTTTTTTTAAATCTTGACCAATTAAGTGTAAACTATGCGGTGGTCCGGTAGTGATTATATTTTCAATTTGATGTTCAGTAATGTAATCATTCAAAAATCGAATAGAAGGTTTTACCCAAAGTACTCTGGCATCTGGTACAAAATAATTTCCACGTACATAAAGCATCAACTTTTGCATGGACGATTGCTTTTCTTGGTCAGCAATTATTCCAGCACTCATGGTTTTGGTTTCCTTCTTAGAAAAAAGGGCGCTCAATTGGTGTGGCTCAGAAATGGGATGTTTGATAATTTTTAAAGTATTAGACACTTCCCTATTCAAGCTATCGTCTAAAATAGGATAGGTTGGATTTTTTGGTACAAAAACGATGGGTTCTATTCCAAAATCAGGAAGGTATTTTACAAATTTCAACCAACGTTGAACTCCAGGACCACCAGCTGGAGGCCAATAATATGCAATAATGAGTACTTTTTTCATTTCGATTTGGATGTAAATAGAGATTGGTAGCTTTGAAAACTATTTTATGTTTCTTCTAAGCCGAACTAAACCTAAGCAAAAAATTCCTATAAAAATAATACTTGAAGCCAAACTAATTTTACTTCCCGTTTTTACTACTTGAGGGTCAAATTCAAATACAATTTCTCCGCTTCCAGAGGGAACTTCAAGTCCACGTAAAAGGTAATTTACTCTATAAATTGGTTGTTCCACTCCATTGACTTTGGCAATCCAACCATGTTCATAATAAGATTCAGAAAACACCGCAAATTGAGGCTGTGAAGCTTCGAATTGATATACTAGGCGATTGGGTTGATGCTCTTTCAATTGGATATCGTTTTCAGAATTGGCCTTAAATTGAAGCTTTTTTAGATCAGTAGCTTCAGAAGAAAGTATCAATGCTGATGTTTTGGTATTGAAATCACCTAAAGCTAAAAGTTCTTGGTTTGTGTTTTCAACTGTTTTTAGGGAATCTACAAACCAAGCATTACCGTAAGCTTCATCATTTTTTTGTACCTGCAAGCCTTCATCCTCAGGATTTAAAATAAAGTATTTCACATTCATCATATTCAAGACTTCTTGATTGCCTTGACTGATGTGAAATTCATATAAATTTTGAATTCGCTTGGGTTTGGCGGCATGATAACCTCCAATGGAATTATGGAAATAAGAAGCTCGTGCAGAATTAAGCGGATTGGTGCTCAAGTCTATCACCCGGTAATGGCTTGTATCTTCTAAAATACTTTGGTCTGCAGCAGTCATTTGAAATGGTCGCTCCATTCTTGATTGTTGTACAAAATCATCTTCATTTACATATCTTCGGTCTACTAAAACCAAATCTGAAATTAGGATAATACCTATGCCAATTAAAGCAAATTTTGGTTGTAATTTGTCTTTTAAAAGAAGCCATAAAAATCCAGTTAGTAAGCCAACAATTAAAAAGCTACGCCAGGTATCGCTAATAAACATCGCCTGTCTATCTTTTCGAATAGCTTTGGCTAATTCTTCTGGAAATTGTTGGTCTACGGAATGGTAAAAATTAAAGAGGCTGTCATTCAAAATAAGAAAAAAGACACATAATCCTCCTGTGATTATTCCACTCCATTTAAGGGCATTCTGTTTTTCAATAACATTTGCTTTGTCAGAAAAAAAGTGTTTGAGACCGATAATTGCAAATAAGGGAACGCATAATTCTAAAATCACTTGTATAGAAGAAACGGCCCTGAACTTGTTGTATAAAGGAACATAATCTACAAAAAAACGGGTAAGGATTTCAAAATTATCTCCCCAAGATAAAAGAAGCGATAGGCTTGTTCCGGCAAGAATCCAATATTTTATTTTGCGTTTTACTAAGAAAATCGATAACAGGAATAGAAAAAGTACGCCTGCTCCTACATAAGCTGGTGCAGCAACG
>Ga0307939_1000275_pt1 | contig 30516 bp, 18 predicted proteins | sample OrgLakmetagen122_FD_201844 | JGI IMG/M metagenome (GOLD analysis project Ga0307939, IMG submission 201844) | Saline water microbial communities from Organic Lake, Antarctica - #122 | ecosystem: Environmental > Aquatic > Non-marine Saline and Alkaline > Saline | place: Antarctica: Organic Lake... | reverse complement strand
GCCGAGTGCCAGGGAAGCTTCGGTGAACGAGGATGGAACGTTATTTATCGCATCTTCACAGAGCGTGAACATCGTCGGAACGGCCATCAGTGCTAGGAGTAGGCCGGCGTTGAGGATGTTGAGGCGTTCCTGCATCGGAAAGCCGGGAATCCATGAAAGCCATGCGACTTGGCTGACCTCTCGAAGCGCCTCGCCAAGAACGATGATTCCGAAGAAGCCAAGAACCACGGAGGGTATGGCCTCGATTAGCTCGATCACTGGCTTAACGATGTTCTGTTGGGTCGGTCCGGCGAGGCGGTTCACATAGATCGCAGCTCCCAGCGAGAACGGGATCGCGACGACTAGAGCGATGATGGAAATCAGAAATGAGCCAGTGAAAAGCGGAAGCAGCCCGTAAAAATCATGGAACGAGCTATTGGTAACCCAGTCCTTGCCTAAGAAAAATAAGGCGAGAGATTTCAAGATTCCGACAGGCTCGTCAAAGCGCCAATTCAATGATTCCTCAAGGCTTTCGGCCAGATACCCGTCCAGCTCTGGCTGTTTTGCTCTTACGCGGTCGATCAAGGTTCCAGCTTCTTCGGAGCCGAATGTGGTCGGAAGACCGGCCACACCAGTGGTGACTCCAGTGCGCATGGCTGCCACGGCTACCTTGTGTTTTTCATCGCTTCCTTCCAGGACCTGGATCCGTTCTGCATAAGGAAAACGTTCACGAATCGTGATCTCCTCTGCCTGTTTCTTTAGGCGAGCGCGGGTTTCTTCGGTCTTCGCGTTAACGGAGCCTTCCAAGAGAGCCTTCTTCCGGGCAGCGGCGGACATATCGGCCACTGCTTCTTCTTTGATCTCGGTGGTGACCTTGATCAGCTCACCGCGTAATCTGGAAAGCTCGGAACCTGCATTGCTGATCTCCGAGCGCGCGGCATCAAAAGATGCCATACCTTGTTCCAGCTTTTTCTCTGCTTCAGCAACCAAAGCAGGTGGGACATCCTCTACTGGATCCCACTCAAGCATCGCCTCAATCAACTGCTGCCACTCTTGCTCACCCAATCGTCCGAACGAATCGATCATCGCACGATCTGCTTTGGCGAGTTCTTGTTTTAGAAATTCGTCCCACTGTTTCTGGATTTTATCCAGATTCCCTTGGGCGGTTACTTTTGCTTCTCCTTCAGCCTCGTCGAGCGCATCACGTGCGTCTTCCAGCTCATCTGCGAGATCTTCTCCTTCGTCGTAAATTGAGCCTGCAAGAGCTCCATAGCTGTCTATCAAGCCACGCTCGACCCCATAGGCCTCATTCATTTCCTGATAATAAGCCTGATTTGTCAGACTCTTCAGTTCGGTATATTCCTCCATCTCCTCGATGACGAAATTCGCGTATTCCTGGCCAGTAAGCCGGAAGATCTCAAGATCCCTCTGATGTTGCGGAAAAAATAATACCGCCTCTTTCAGCAAGAACACACAGATGGCGCCCAGAGCCAGGATGGAGATCATCGCATTCCCACCAAAGAAGAACTTGATGGCGTCCTGACGATCGATTCCCAACAGCCTTTTGCCTTTGCGCTTGAAATGTGTGGCCATGAAAGTGGGTGGGAGAGACTCGTATGCGTAGAAAAACAGGGCGCGCTATCATGAAGACGACGCGCCCTGTTATGTCAATTTAGATCGTCAGATTATTTAGCATTAGGGATGAAGCCGACGGTTTCGATCACCTTGGCTGCGCCGTCGCTGGTGGTTGCCCAGTCTAGGAACTTCTTGGCTTCACCTGTTGGTTCGCCGATCACGTAGTAGTAAAGTTTGCGTGAGAGCGCGTAGCTATCTGCATTTTTCGGCTTTGCGGATACACCTGCCACCTTCACGGCGCGAGCGCCGTCTTTTTCGGCATATGCGAGACCGACGTAGCCAATGCCGTTCGGGTTATTGGCGACCTCGGCGGCGATTTGCTCGTTACCTGCCATCTTCTGTGTGCTGGAACCGTAGTCGCGTTTGTCCATCGCCATTTCCTGGAAGGATTTGTAGGTGCCGGAGGTGGTGTTGCGTGTGTAAACGGAGATTGCTCCAGCTTTGCCACCAACTTCACTCCAGTCGGTGATGTCACCTGTGAAGATTCCTTCGATTTGTTTTACGGTCAGGTCACGAACGCCGTTCTTGTCATTGACGATTACAGCGATCATGTCGGAAGCGGCGACGATCTCGACGAGTTTCTCACCCTTGGCAGTGAAGGCATCCTTTTCTTCGGCCTTCACGTCGCGGGATGACATGCCGATATCGGCCGTGCCAGCAAGGAGATTGGAGAATGCGGCGGAAGAACCCTCCGCAGCGATTTCGAATCCGACTTTGTTACCAGCGGCTGTGTATGCCTCGGTGAGTTGTGGGACCATTTTTGCGCCGAGTGTGTCGGAGCCTTTGAAGACAAGCGTATCTTGGGCGAAGCTTGATGCGGCGGCAAGAATTGTGCCGATTGCGATAGTAGCGGTAATTTTCATTGATCTGAATATTTTGATTGTGATGGAAGACCTTCGGTCAACCACTGAAGAATTAGGCGGATTCGCACCTTTTCGGCAAAGGATGTGACGTGACAGTTATGTCACATAACGAAGACTCCTCCTTTTTCCGCTTTCCTGCCTAACCCGTTAGTTGGTTCAGGAGCCACTAAAGAACAATTTATATAAGACCTCTTGGAGGATGTGAGCAGAGCGGTTTACTCGTGGTATTCCTGAATGCTCTTCACGGTGAATTCGTTTTCCTTAAGGGAACGAATAGCTCTTACCGTAGCTTCCGCAGCGGCCATGTTGGTAGCGTGGGAAATTTTCTCCGCGATCGCAGTGGAGCGAATCAGGACTTCATCGGCACGTGATTCGTGCGTTGCTGGGGTATTGATCACGTAGTTGATCTCGCCGTTCTTCATCATGTCGATGACGTTTGGCCGAGCTTGCTCGAGAACCTTGTAAACGCGTTCTGCGGGGATTCCAGCCTTAGCGAGAGTTTTGAGCGTTCCGCCGGTGGAGCAGATGGTGAAACCAAGTTCGTGCAAGCCACGGGCAACCTCAACCGCACGCTCTTTATCACGATCTGCAACGGATAAGAAGATTTTGCCCTCTACCGGCAGAGGATTGAAGGCGGACATTTGCGATTTCGCGTAGGCCATGCCCCAATCCATATCGATACCCATTACCTCGCCAGTGGATTTCATTTCCGGGCCGAGAACGATGTCGATACCTGGGAAGCGATTCCATGGGAAGACGGCTTCTTTTACCGAGATATGTTTAGGTATGATGGTTTCTGTGTATCCCATGTCGGCGAGTTTTTCACCGACCATGACCTTGGCGGCGAGTTTCGCGAGAGAGACGCCGGTAGCCTTGCTGACAAACGGGACGGTGCGTGAGGCGCGTGGGTTGACCTCGATGACGTAGAGTTCCTCGTCTTTAACGGCGAACTGTATGTTCATCAGGCCTTTCACTTCGAGCTCGCGTGCGAGGTCTTTGGCGGCCTTGTCGATTTGCGCTTTGATGTCATCCGAGATGGAAAAGGATGGGATCACACAGGCAGAGTCACCGGAGTGTATGCCGGCTTGCTCGATGTGCTGCATGATTGCGCCAACTACGGAGGTCTCGCCATCGCTGATGCAGTCGACGTCGATTTCGATCGCATTATCGAGAAAGCGGTCGACGAGCACGGGGCGTGCAGGTGAGGCGTCCACAGCCTCGCGCATGTAGGTGGTGAGGTCTTTGTCGCTGTAGACGATCATCATCGCGCGGCCGCCGAGCACGAAGGAAGGGCGGACGAGGACCGGATAGCCGATACGGTTGGCGACTTCGATGGCTTCCGCTTCGTTGGTTGCCGTGCCGGCTTCCGCCTGCTTGAGGTTGAGCTTATCGAGTAGGGCTGAGAAAAACTTTCTGTCTTCGGCTTGTTCGATGGACTTCGGTGAAGTGCCGATGATGGGAACCCCGTGGCGCTCAAGATCCGCTGCGAGGTTGAGAGGTGTTTGTCCGCCGAACTGGACGATCACGCCGTGGGGTTTTTCCTGATCGCAGATGTTGAGAACGTCCTCAAGAGTGAGTGGCTCGAAGAAAAGTTTGTCCGAGGTGTCGTAGTCGGTTGAAACGGTCTCCGGGTTGGAGTTAACCATGATGGTCTCGTAGCCGAGCTCTTTAAGCGCGAACGCGGCGTGCACACAGCAGTAATCGAACTCGATTCCTTGGCCGATGCGATTGGGGCCGCCACCGAGGATAATGATGCGTTTCTTATCTGAGGAACGCGCCTCATTTTCGTCTCCGTAGGTGGAGTAGAAATAAGGTGTGTAGGCCTCGAACTCTGCTGCACAAGTATCGACCAAGCGGTAGGTCGGGATGATTTTCTTGGCCTTGCGCTCAGCACGGATTGTGTCCTCGGTCGGCACGGCGGCGACGGCGCCTTCCGGTTCGGCACGTGGTGGCGCTCCGGCGGGTTGGTCTTTCTCACCGTGAATCGATGCGTCGTGAATCGCGGCGGCGGTAGCGCGTGCTTTAGCGATCTGGCGATCCGAGAAACCAAGTTTCTTTGCTTGCTTGAGATCGAGTGTCGCGAGGTTCTTTCCTTCCTCCGCGATTTGTTCGAGGTGGCGTAGGAACCATGGGTCGATCTTGGTCGCTTCGTGTATTTCCTCAAGGGTCCAACCGTGGACAAAGGCGGTTTGCAGCCAGAAAATACGTTCTGCGTTCGGTATCTGGAGCTTGCGGGTGATTTCTTCTCTGGTGGGTGATTTGGCGTCTTTGTCGTCGAAGCCAAAGCCCCAACGGTCTGTCTCCAAGGAGCGTAAGCATTTCTGCATGGACTCTTTAAAAGTGCGGCCGATGGACATCGCTTCACCAACGGCTTTCATCGAGGTGGTGAGCACGGAATTCGCAGTGGCGAATTTTTCGAAGGTGAACCGCGGAATCTTCGTGACCACGTAATCAATGGTCGGCTCGAAGGAGGCGGGTGTTTCGCGTGTGATGTCGTTGGGCAGTTCGTCGAGCGTGTATCCAACGGCAAGTTTTGCGGCGATCTTGGCGATCGGGAAGCCAGTGGCTTTGGAAGCTAGTGCGGAGGAGCGAGAGACGCGTGGGTTCATCTCGATGACGATCATGCGTCCGGTCTTAGGGCAGGTGGCGAATTGAATATTGGAGCCACCGGTCTCAACCCCGATTTCCCGGATCACGGCGAACGATGCGTCCCGCATGATTTGGTATTCGCGATCAGTCAGCGTTTGGATGGGGGCGACGGTGATTGAGTCTCCAGTGTGCACGCCCATGGGATCGATATTTTCGATCGAGCAGATGACCACGCAGTTGTCCGCGTTGTCGCGCATGACTTCCATCTCGAATTCCTTCCAACCGAGCAGGGATTCATCGATGAGGACTTCCGAAACGGGCGATAAATCGAGGCCGCGGTGGACGATTTCCTCGAATTCCTCTTTATTGTAGGCGATGCCGCCACCCTGGCCACCTAGCGTGAAGGCAGGGCGCACAATGAGCGGAAGGGATCCGATTTCTTTCGCGACCTTTTTCGCCTCCTCCATGGTTCGAGCGATTCCGGATTTCGGCATATCGAGGCCGATTTTTTCCATTGCCTCTTTGAACAAGTGCCGGTCCTCGCCTTTGTCGATCGCTTCAGCATTCGCGCCGATCATCCTGACGTTGTATTTGTCGAGCGTGCCGGCTTTGAAAAGGTCCATCGAAGCGTTGAGCGCGGTTTGGCCTCCGAGAGTTGGCAGGAGCGCGTCGGGTTGCTCACGAATGATGATTTTCTCAATCACTGCCGGAGTGATAGGCTCAATGTAAGTGCGGTGTGCGAACTCCGGATCGGTCATGATCGTGGCGGGGTTCGAGTTCACAAGAATGACTTCGTAGCCTTCTTCTTTGAGCGCTTTGCAGGCCTGAACGCCTGAGTAGTCAAATTCGCAACCTTGGCCGATTACAATTGGGCCGGAGCCGATGACGAGAATTTTACGAATCGAGGTATCTTTGGGCATGGTAATCGGTCAAGTCGGTTAAACTTTCAGGGGTGTGACAGGGGATTGCCGGATTGTAAAGATGAGTTGGGGGGTTCCGTTAAGTTTTCGGTCTTTTAGAGCGGATTAGGAAAGATTGGCGAGCTCGTGGTTGAACTGGACTGACCTTCTCAACGCGGCCATCACATCTACAAGGCCTCTTTGCTTAAGGGCAGCCTTGCGACATTCTAGTGATTTGTCCGCGTTGCGGCTTACGAAGCGGCCGATTTCAGAGTAACGTTGGCGCATCTGCGTCTCGAGCATTCCGAGCTCGGCACGGAATGTGGAAAGCTCTTGGTTCACACCGCCGATATCTTGGAAAACCGCAGAGGCTTTCGTGCGTCCATCCATTTTTTCGGCGTTGATTTTTGTTTCGATAGATTCGATAGCCTTACCTTTTTCAATGATCTTTGTTGCCACTTCCTGACGCTGTTTTTTGAGATCGGTAAAGGTATTTTTTAATTCAGCGAGTCGCTTTTCGACCTTTTCGATATCCCCTAATTTTCCACCTTCTTTGGCTATGACCTCTTGCTTGGTTTTGAGCCCGTCGTAATTACGCCGAACATCGCGTGCATTGGCGATGACTGCGTCCCGTTCCCGAGAGAGTATTTCGAGCTCGGCAAACTTATTGCTCCTTTCGACAAGGAAGTCTTGATATTGGACGTTGGAGTTTCCAAGGAGCGAGGTGCGTTCGTTATGAGAGCTGTCTAGGCGCTCTCGAAGCTTCGAGATGGCGAGGGTTACCCGTTTGTGCTCAGTAATGAGTTTACGAAGGTTCCAATATTCGGCGGAGAGTTCTTCTATCTCCTCGACGTTTTTCCAAATGGCTTCTCCGAGATGCGCTTCAGCTTCTTTGAGCAGATGCATCTCGCTGGCCGCATCACCCAAGCGGGTGTTTTTGCGGGTGTAGCCGAAGCCGACGGCCAAACGACACACAAGATATTTGGGAAAGGTCATGGTGAATGATTATTTCGTCACAATCTTTTTGAGATGGTCGATGACGCCCATGTCCTCAAGCGTTGTGACGCTGCCTGTGATGGTTCCGGTCGCGACAAGCTCTTTCAACAGGCGGCGGATGATTTTTCCTGAGCGCGTTTTTGGTAAGGCGGGAGTGAAATAGATATCATCCGGCTTGGCGATGGCGCCGATCATCTTTCCGACGTGATTGCGTAATTCAATTTTGAGTTCATCGGAAGATTCGTGATTTTTCTTCAGTGTGACAAAGACGGAAACCGCTTCGCCTTTCAGGTCATGTGGCCTGCCAACGACTGCGGCCTCGGCCACGGCGGGATGTGTTACCAGAGCGGATTCGATCTCGGCAGTGCCCAAGCGGTGGCCGGAGACGTTGAGAACATCGTCGAGGCGTCCGATGATCCAGAAGTTACCCTTTTTGTCGCGGCGTGCGCCATCGCCGGCGGTGTAGATACCGGGGTAATCTGAGAAGTATGATTTTTTGAAGCGCGATCTGTCGCCGTAAACGGCGCGCGTCATTGACGGCCATGGTTTACGAATCACGAGGCGGCCATCGACATTGGGTGGGCATTCGTTGCCTGCGTCGTCGAGAATGGCGGCATCGATTCCGAAAAACGGGCGGGTCGCAGTTCCAGGTGTGCAGGGTGTTGCGCCGGGTATCGGAGAAATCATGATCGCTCCGGTTTCTGTCTGCCACCACGTGTCAACGATCGGGCAGCGTCCTCCGCCGATTTTTTTATGATACCAGTGCCAAGCCTCTGGGTTGATCGGCTCACCAACCGAGCCGAGTAGGCGAAGGGATGAAAGATCGGATTTCTCTGGAAATTCGTCACCGGCCTTAATGAAGGCACGGATGGCGGTGGGTGCGGTGTAAAGAATGGAGACGCGGTGTCTCTCGATGATTTCCCAGAAGCGCCCCCAATCGGGCTGGTTAGGTGCGCCTTCGTACATGACTTGGGTCACGCCGTTAGCCAGCGGGCCGTAAACGATGTAGGAGTGGCCTGTGATCCAGCCGACATCTGCGGTGCACCAATAGACATCCTCATCGCGCATATCGAAGATATACTTGCAGGTTGAGTAGGTGCCGGTGAGGTAGCCGCCGGATGTGTGGAGAATGCCTTTGGGTTTCCCCGTGGAGCCAGAGGTGTAGAGGATGAAAAGTGGGTGTTCGGAATCAAAGCCTTTGGGCTCATGCTTGGCGGAGATATCGGCGATTTCGTCGTGCCACCAGAAGTCGCGTTTCGCCTTCATGGAAATGTCGTTTCCAGTGCGGTTAACGACGAAGACGTTTTTCACCTTGTTGTATTTTTTGAGCGCTTCATCGACCGTGGATTTGAGCGGAATGACTTTACCACGGCGCCAGCCGCCGTCTGCGGTGATGATGGTTGTTGCGCCGGAGTCGTTCAGCCGGTCGAGGATGGCTTCTGAGGCAAATCCGCCGAAGACGATGTTGTGGACCGCACCGATGCGAGCGCAAGCGAGCATGGCGATGGCTGCCTCTGGAATCATGGGCATGTAGATGAGGACGCGGTCCTTGGATTTCACGCCACGCTTGAGCAGGACGTTGGCAAATTGGCAGACCTCGCGGTGCAGTTGCGCGTAGGTGATGGTGCGTTGGTCGCCGGGCTCACCCTCCCAGATGATGGCGGCTTTGTTTGCTCTCGCGCCGGTTGCGTGGCGGTCGACACAATTTTCCGCGACATTGATTTTACCTCCGCCAAACCATTTTGCGTCTGGAGCTTTCCATTCGAGGACTTTCGAAAAAGGCTTTTGCCAGACAAGCTCTTTGGCCTCGGAGGCCCAGAATTTTTCCGGCTTTTCGATGGAGTGTTTGTAGAGCTTTTCGTAGGCCGCCATCGAGCCGATACGCGCCTTTTTGGAGAACTCCTTGGAGGGTTTATGAACGGCTTTGAGTTCGGCTGCGTGATCGGAAGGTTTGCGTTTTGCTGGTTTGGATTTTTTAGCACTCATGAGTTGATTCTCGGCAAGTTAGAGAACCAAAACCGTCGCGGCAATATTAGATTATCTAAGAATTACAGATGGAACCAGAGTCGCTCATGGCTCAGTTTTAAATGCGGCCTTGAGTTCGTCTCGTAGGCCTCTTGGGCGGTCTGTGATGAGGAAATTCACTCCACGGCGGACAGCGCGCAGGGCTGGCGCGGCACTATTGATTGTCCAACTCGCGAGGATGCCGACCTCATCCCGACGAATTTTTGAGAGCCATGATGCCGGAACGGCTGCGTTTTCTTTGTATGCGAGCCCTTGAGAGCTGCAGGACCTGAGTTGGTCAGCGTAATGTTCCGGTTTTCCTTTTTATCAAAATGTTTGAGCGAGCTCAGAAGGCAGGCGCGGTATTTTCAGTCTTTGGGCCGCGGTGGTATTGAGGATCACGCGCTTTGCAACTTCGGGATCGAGGCGAGCAAGCGCTTGGTGTAATCGTCTTTTGGTGAATGAAAGACTTCCTCGGCCGAGCCTACCTCGACCAGTTTCCCCTGATACATCACAGCGATGCGATCGGCAATGTAGTGGACGACTCCCAGATCGTGCGAGATGAACACTAGGGTCAGGCCGAGGTCGCGCTGCAGATCTTTGAGCAGGTTGAGGATTTGTGATTGGATGGAAACGTCTAGTGCGGAGACTGGCTCGTCTGCGATGATGAGTTTTGGCTCTGGTGCGAGCGCTCTGGCGATGGCGATACGCTGGCGCTGGCCGCCGGAAAATTCGTGAGGGTAGCGTTTCATCTGTGAGGCCTCAAGGCCGACAGTGGACATCAGTTCGATGACCTTTTCCTCAAGCTCCGCACCTTTCATCTTTGGGTGACGCTGACGCACCGCCTCGGCGATGGTTGAGAACACGGTCATCCTTGGGTTCAGCGATGCATACGGATCTTGAAATACCATCTGGAAGTCGAGGCGCCGTTTCCGGACTTCCGAGGTGCTAAGCTCGGAAAGGTTTTCGCCATTGAGAATGATCGATCCCGAAGTCGGCGGTAGCAGTTGCATCAAGGTGCGAGAGAGGGTGGACTTTCCGCAGCCAGATTCTCCGACCAAGCCGAGGATTTCTCCTTTCTGTATGTCGAGGCTAACGCCGTTGACAGCCTTGACGGTTTCGTGCGTCGAAGACAGCAATCCGCCCGCGGTTTTCACAAAGTGCTTATGGAGGTTTTTAATTTCTAGGTAGGCCACGAGAAATAATAAAGCAGTCTTTGTGCTGGGCGGCAAACAAGTTTGAGGAAGCTGTCCTCAGATAGATTTTTACCGACAAAGTTGCCATCCATGGGCATTTAGGTTGAGACTGCGTAGCAACGGATGACCGAACTCTTATTAGAACCTGCCCGGAGATCAGGGTGCGATGACCTACCCGCGGTCAGCGAACTGCTCAAGGATTCCGCCCAACGCCAGCGCTCACCCATCGATGACCTCTTGGATGCGGCGGTGGTGGACGAGGAAGCTTACCTGCGCGAGCTGGCGCTGGATTTGGATATTCCGTGGATGGCGAATATCGAATTGGCTGAGAATGCAGTCGCTCTCCGTGAAGTCTGCGGCCCCCGGGTCGCGCTCAAGCATCGGCTTCTTCCGGTCTCTCTTGAAGGCGAGGGAGATGCACAGAAACTCATCCTTGCGACTTTTGATCCTCTGAATCTCGTTGCTCATCAAGCGGCGGCGCAGGAGCTCGATATTCCATTCGAGTGGTGCATGGCGTCTCGCAAGCGTATTCACGAGGCGCTGCGGCGGCTTTACGGTGTGGGCGCGGATACCTTTGAGCAGATTCTCGATGGCCGCGATTTAGACTACGATCAGATCTCTGATTCTGAAGACGAGGCGAACGTGATTGATGCGGACGATGACGAGGAAGCAAGCGTCGTCAAATTCGTCAACCAGATCATCCGTGAGGCGCTTGATCAACGCGCGACCGATATTCACGTTGAGCCATTGGCGAACAATCTCCGCATCCGCTACCGCATCGACGGGCGCCTGCTAGAGATAGCCGTTCCGGAAAATATCAAGGCCCTGCAGAGCTCTGTGATTGCGCGTTTGAAAATCATGGCGCGCCTCGATATTGCCGAGCGCCGTGTGCCACAGGACGGACGTATCAATCTTCAGTTCGAAGGTGCAACCATCGACGTGCGTGTTGCCACCGTGCCCACGGTTGAGGGCGAGAGCGTTTCCCTGCGACTCCTGAACCAAGAGAAATTCAATGTCGCTAAGCTTCAGATGGAGCCCTTCGTGCAGAAAAAAATTGAGAGCCTGCTGCATCTTCCCAACGGCATCATTCTGATCACTGGGCCGACTGGATCAGGTAAGTCCACCAGTCTCTACTCCTTTCTCAGTGAGATCAATAGCCCAGAGCAACGCATCGTAACGGTTGAAGATCCAGTGGAAAACAAGCTCTCCGGAGTGATGCAGATCGCGGTGAAATCCGAGATCGGCCTGACCTTCGCCAGCGCATTACGCTCCATCCTCCGTGCGGATCCCAATGTAGTCATGATCGGTGAAATCCGAGATTTGGAAACCGCCGAAATCGCGATCCGTGCCTCATTGACGGGTCACCTCGTATTCTCGACGCTTCATACCAATGATGCGATGGGAGGGATCTCGCGCTTGGTTGATATGGGGGTCGAGCCCTTTCTCGTCTCTGCTGCAGTCCGCGCCTTCCTTGCCCAGCGCCTCGTCCGGCGGCTCTGCCCGCATTGCAAAGTGCCGCGCGAAATTTCTCCGCAGGACATCATTGATCTGGAGATACCCCGGGATATCGAAGGCCAGATCTACGCACCAAAAGGTTGCGACCGTTGCCGCATGACCGGCTTCTCCGGCCGCCTGGCGATTTACGAAGTGGTCATTCTTACAGATAAAATGCAGGAGCTCGTCGCGCACTCAAGCCAGATTGGAGAGCTGCGCGCGCAAGCATATCGAGATGGTTATGTCCCGATGCGCACCTATGGCTGGCATAAGGTGATGAAGGGTGAAACGACCATTGAAGAAGTAATCTCGGTGACCTCCTCGGACATCGGTGGGGCGGATTGACCGAACAAGACTGATTTTCCCATGCCACTTTTTACCTACAAAGCACTTTCCAGCAACGGCACCGTCGCGACGGGTGAGGTCGAGGCAGCGGATCGTCCAGAGGCTTTGCGTTTACTCGACAAGCGCGGCTTGCAGCCGGTGAATCTCAAAGAATCTTCCAAAGCTCCGGTGAGGTCCTCAAAACCGATCAAAAAGAAGAATGAAGCGATTGCGCCGCGCCGCAGAGAGCAGGCGGTTGAAAAGGATGCAGAGCTCCCCGAGGGGCCGCTCAAGCTGAAGCGTGCGGAGGTGATCATGTTCACCGAGGAGCTCTCGGATATGCTAGGTGCGGGCTTGCAGCTCGAGCCCGCCCTGAAATCGATGGAAAGCCGGCAGGAGCTTGGCAGCCTCAAAGTTGTCTCACAACGGGTACGCCACATCGTGCGTGATGGCGTAAATTTTTCCGTGGCGTTGAGAAAAGTCAGCCCGAGTTTTGGGTCGCTTTACTGCTCGCTCGCCGCAGCGGGCGAGGCTTCGGGAGCGCTCGATACCATACTGAAGCGGCAGGCACATTATCTGAAAACACTTTCGGAGCTTCAGAGCCGTCTGGTCCTTGCGATGATTTATCCGGCTTTCCTGATCTTGATCGGCTTCGGGGTGGGCGTGGTGTTTGTGACGATCCTGATCCCGCAGCTCACGGAGCTCATTAAGAACACTCCGGGCGGGAAGATTCCATGGGCGATCGGTATGATGATGGGCTTCGCCGATTTCATCAGATCTTGGTGGATTGTGATCACTCTCGTGTTCATCGGGACTCTTTTGTTTTTAAAAGCATGGACGGATAATGAGGCAAACCAGCCGCAGTGGGATGACATGAAGCTCAAGATGCCACTTGTCGGCGCTGTCATTTCCTCCCGATTCTACGTCCAGTTTCTCGAAACCATGGCGAACCTCGTTGGCAACGGCCTGCCCCTGCTGCGTGCCTTAGAACTATCGCGTGATGCGACGCAGAATATTTCGCTCCGGAATCATCTCAATGGCGTGATCGATCAAGTCGGCGATGGCCGCGCGTTTTCCAAAGCAATGATCCGTTCCGGAACATTCCCGCCTCTCCTGATCGATATGATCGCGGTTGGTGAGCAAACTGGTAAGATCGATCAATCTCTGCGCCGCGCCGCGGAGCGTTACGACAAGGAGCTTGATAAAGACCTGCAGCGCATCATGGCGCTCATCATGCCGACCGTGCTGATTTTGATGGCCTTGCTCATTGGCTCCTTCGCCTATCTGATGATCACCGCGATCTTCCAGACGATCTCGAACCTGAGTTAAGGCGCTTCCAAGATGCGGTTGCTGGGCACAAAAAAGGAGGCATTGCTGCCTCCTTTTTTAAGAGTGGTCGAAGGAACGCCTCAGGCCATTGCTTGTTTGCTGGCTTGTGAGAACTGGCGCATCAGCATGCGTGTTTCATCCTGCCAGTTTTGAAGCACGTCGCGGGAAAGCTGGACTCGATCTGCGACAGCTTGCTCCAGTTCGCGATAGTTCGCGGCCAGCTTTTCGGAAGCTTGGGTGAGCATCTCGGCAGTGCGTTTGCAGTAACCGGGAGCGGCGACAATTTCCTGAAGTTTCTCATCTGCGCGGCGGCGGGCTTCGCCCATTTCTGCGAGGAGAATTTTGCCGTCAGGAACGCGGCGGAGGCCCTGAACGAGACCGAGCTTAGAGAGTGTCCAGATAGTCCATTTGGACGGATCCCACTGCCATGCTTTCACGCCGTTGCGGTAGTCGTGTTGGAATTCGTGATGATAATTGTGATAACCCTCACCGAAGGTTAAGAATGCCATGATCGCGCTGTCTCGGGCAGAGTGCTTGGTTGAGTATGGCTGGTTGCCAACGGTATGGCAGAGTGAGTTGATGAAGAAGGTGCAGTGCTGGGCAATCACGATGCGTGTTACGCCGGCGATGAGGAAACCACCAAGGGCGCCTTGTATTGGGTCCATACCCATCATGGAATTGTAGCCGTAACCCAGAGCGGTGGGGATGACCAAGCCGACCACGAGGCCGATCCAATGAGTGTATTTGTGCTGCCACATGACCAGTTTGTCCTTGCGGAGGTCAGCGACGTTGTCGACAGGAGGTTTGGGATCGAGCTTGAACAAAAGCCAGCCGATGTGTGCCCAGAAGAAGCCTTTGGAAATGTCGTATGGATCCTCGTCGTGATCGACGTGTTTGTGATGGCGGCGGTGATCGGAGGACCAGTTCAGGCAAGAGTTCTCAAACGCGCAGGCGCCAAAAACGAGGGTGAAGAATTTCACCGATTTCTTGGCTTTAAAAGAGAGGTGGGAGAACAAGCGGTGGTAGCCGACGGTGATGCTCATCATCGTCGCACAGAGGTAGAAGAAAAACATGGCGAACTGGAAACCAAAGCCAACTCCGACGAAGCCGTATTGGAAGAGGTAGATGGGCGTGCCGATGAGAGCGATGAGAGCGGTGCCGATGAGGAAGCTGGAAGTGACCCAGTTCACACGGGCGAAGGGAATGCGGAACATGATAATTTACGGTTGGATTATAACAAGGGATTGTAAAGTGACCCGGGAGGGAAGCTTCTATGAAGCACACGTTGTGTGAGTCTCGGATAACCGAGGCCCAAGGGATAATCAAGGAGGTATTTTTACGGTCGATCTTGTGTTGGTAGATTTTTTAGCACTGAGTCCGGTAGGTTTGCGGAGTTAATCCAGCTCTGGGCGGCGTCTTGGTCGCGTTTGAGCCAGGATCCCAAGGCGCGTTCATACATGCGGTTGCGGCGTCGCTCGTTATCTATGTTAGCGGTTTGCGTCATGGCAATTTCTGGGGAGTCACCAAATGAATTCCATACGAAATGCATGACCATCATATCATCTCTATCTTCAGGATTCCGGTTCATTAGCTCCGCGGCGGCCTGTGGGTCGTTTCTTGCTTCGATGGTGACCATGCCACGCAGGGCGCGCGTCCGTGCCTCGCCTCTCGGGAGTTGCTCGAATGACGCAAGCGCGGCGTTTTGGTCGACCTTGGCCCATTCCTCGTAAACCTCGTCGACGCTGTTGGTCGAGACGTCACCGAGGTTGGCGAGTAGCCAGGCGGCGGTGCCGGCAGGATCTTTTTTGGCCATTTCTTCGGCGAAACGGCCGGTTGCGCCGTCACGCAGGCGGTCATCGCCTAGCGCGGCGATCCATGATTGGGCGTAATCGGGGCCCATTTGCATGAGATGTGGCATCATGGTGGAAAGCGCTTGTCCACGCTCGCGGCTAAAGGGTAGGCCCTGTAGAAGTTCGGTGGCACGCACAGGGTTGGTTGCGACCAGTCCGCGGATGATTCCGGTGATATAGGGATTTGCACCGTCACCCTCGTGATTCGCCTTGGCCCACGTGATGGCCGCTTCGGGATCTTCCGCGGCCCAAGCGGTGAGCACGGTTCCAGTAGCCATGCCGCCACGAGTGTTTTCGGTGGTGTATGTGAGCGCGGAGAGCGGATCGACCTCCGCCCATGCGGTGAGTAGCATCGCGTATTCTCCAAGTCGTGCCTCTGTCAGGCCGAGACTACGGAAGCGCGCAACTGCGTCTTCGAATTCCTCTGGAGCCAGCGAATCAATCCAGTCGAGCATTGCGCGGCCGCGATCGAGAGCGTTTTCTCCGCGCACGATTTCTTCCATGGTGGCGAGTTTTTCATCAAATGTGCTGTCTGCGGAGCTGCCACCGGGGCGAATGGGGCGTTTTCCAGCAGTGGTTGCTCGAGCGCTCAGTGAGTCTGCGGAAGCGGAGCGGCCTTGGCTGGCAGTAGTCTCAGAGCTCTCGGGTAGGAGCCCAGAGCGCGCCTGCTCGGTTAAGCCACCGGTGAACTTTCCGATAAAGAACCCTCCTATTCCGACGGCGATACAGGCTCCCGCGGCGCTTGTGACATTGAGTTTCATAGTGTGATGATAAACGTATTACGCAGGTTCTCAATCGGACATTTCACCCTCTGAGGATAGGTGTCTCCGCAAACGCCGGCTAATCAGGTGAAAATTAGCCCCAACGTGCGTATTGCTGGGGTATCGCATGCGTACAGGAAAATACCATTCCTAGGCGGGCACCGGGCCGATTGTTCCACCTTCTATAAATTCTGCTTTGGTTAAAGTTTGGCGAAGATCTTTTTTTCCACGACTGATGTTCGCCGCCCAGCGCTCGATACGGCTTATGACCGGTTGCCGATGCCAGTGGATGTGCGCGACGCTAGGCGTGAACCACTCAAAATGACCGTCGTTGTCAGTGGAGATGAGAGATATATCACCGGGAACTTTCAAGCCCCTGTTCGCGCAGAACTGCAGGGCGGCGAGGAAAAACTGAGCTTCATCGACGATCAACGCGGTCGGGGGTGTGATTCGGAACAATGCCTCGAGACCCTCGCGAAACCCACTCACCGTCTCTACCCAGTCTGGGAGATGGTAGTTGCTGGTTAAGATTCCGTGATCTGCCAGTTCTTTCAGAAATACTCTTTCGCCCGCGCCGGGAGTCGGCAGTCTGCGTGACTTCCGTGCGATCAGTGCGATACGCTGATGGCCGAGGTCTAAAAGACGCCGAGTAGCTTCTGAAATGGAGGCGTTTTTATCTGGTCCCACTCCGGCGATAGGTAGCCCGTGTCGCCTTCCAAAAAGCGCAAACGTGGGGATTGGTTGCTCGGCCAGCCATTCGAGCACGTTTCTGGGGGCCGAGCCTACAATCCAGGCGTCTGCTTTGGTCTGGGCAACGAAACGCGAGACCTTTTTCACATCAAAATCCAGTTCTGTGAGTGATTTCTTTGTGAAGAATGCCGAGTAACCCGCTGCGCTTAGTTGATGCTGCAGTTTGATCATATACCCGTCGGTCAGCAGCAGTGGATCGAAGGTAAGGATCGCGATTCTAAGCGATGGGGTGGCAGTGTTCATTTTCTCAACGATGCGCCGTCGCCGCCCGGATCCTTGGGATTCCAGTAGTCCTTGTTTCTGGAGTGCCCGCAGTGCGGCCTCCACGGTTTTCCCGCTAACTCCGAACTCCTTCGCCAGCTTGTCCCGTCCTGGTACCGTTGTGCTCCACCTGCCTTTTGTTATTTCGGCTCTGATCGATCCGGCGACCTGATCAGGCAAGGAATAAAAACTACTATTGGACATGCTAAAATTGTCTTTAAAATTGATCAGTTTGGAAGGCAGATCTTTGTTTTTTGTGATGGCATCCGCGTTTCGTTGGCCACGGCTAATTTATAGGTGGAGTTTGGTGAAGGTGTCGTGACAAAGGGCTACTTTGGTAATGCTGGCCCAGATAAAGTTCGCGCCAGTCTTCTCCACGCGAAGGACTAGCTTCTCAAGGTTCGCTTTGATCAAACCGTTCAAACCTACCGTCGGTCTACCAGAAAGTTTGTCGGGTAATTTATTACTTTAAGCTTCTGAGCCTGATCGACTCATTCGATGACTCAATCTTCTGAATCGTTTTTTCAATAGCTTCAATGTGTGGCGCGGCACGTTTTGTATCATGCCTATCCTCTTGGCCTTTCTTTATTTCCTCCAAGCGAGGAATCATCGGCTTCGCCGCGCTGCCGTATTTGACAAGTATGTCCATGCAAATTTTGAGGCGTCTTCCGCCCCCCCAGCGGCCTATTTCGATGACATCGATGCACAGGGGTATGCCCTCTTCGATCTGATGCTTTGCCAACAGTTTTAGCCCACTGATGCGGATACCATCCGCGAACATCATGCCGCTGGGAGCGGGGACGACGATGGCCTCGTGAATGGCTGGAAGGATGGGCTTGATCTCGTCATAAGTGAGTTTGTCGTAAATTCGCCCAATGGAACCTCTGGAGCGCCCGTCTTGGTTCTGAAGGCTTGCGACAATGGCTTCGCGAAGCAGATCCTTGTCCACACCTTCGATTGAGTGTCTAAGCATTTCCCCAAAAACCGTGAAAGTGAGGTATCGCTGCTCCATTCCCCGGGGGTCGGCTTCAGTTGGTCCCTTGCTTAACATTTTCAGGAGCTGCGGCAGCGCCTCCATCGCCGATCCGCCGATAGAAGCAAGAGCTTCCGCAGCATTCACCCGCAGCCAGAGGTCTTCATGATCGAGTGCTTTGATGAGGTCGGGGACAGCGGATTCCGACTTGAGCATGGTCAGGGCCTCGCAGGCACCGTAGCTACTGTGGAGGTCCGGTGAATTCAGCATGCGGATGAGCACTTCAACTGGCACTTCATCGGCACGTTTTGCTAAGGCCGCCGCAGATCGGTCGCGAACCACGGGAGACCAGCTGCCGAGAGCTTCAAAGAGCATCTCGATTTGCAAACTTTGGTAGGCAGCGCTGCCGTCTATTTTGTTCCAGCCGCGCCCGTCCATGACGATTTTCTGCGCTTGAAGAGCATCCAATTGAGGGACTTTGGTCGGGCGTTTTCCAGTCACGTAAAGTTGCTTCAGCGGCATGGCGTAGGCAAGAAGGAAGGCTCCGCTAGCATCCCATCCGTTGGTTCGGTCTGGCCTCATATCTGGAGGGCCCTGATGTTTGAATGTGCCCTCCCAGTTGCGCGCCAAATCAAAATACCAGGAGCCAAATTCCTCCATCCAGGCGCCGGTTGCGTGTGGTCCGGACTGAACCACTCCGGGAATAGCCCATGTCATGTTCCAGAAATTTCCAGTGTGTCCCGTGTCGCGCTCATTGCCGTGAGAGGCGAGGCTCATGTGGGAGAAGTATTTCGCTTCGTCCACCTCATCGACCAAGCTGAACATCACTGCGGACATACCGTTCTTGCCGTTGTCGTCGTGGGTTTGGATCCATGGCGAATGGTCTCCGTATGGAACCGAGCCTTTCCCAGCGTAGAAGCGCATCATCTTGAGGCTGCGTTCGATCGCTAGATCCATCTCTGGAGCTTTAACTCCAGCGCCACGTGCGAGGATCAATCCGGTTGTAAGAGGAACGCCGGGGGCGTTCATCATGCCGTATCCCGGAGCCCTGCCGTCTGGCTCGGCAAATCGATGCCCCCATGAGCCGACGTTGCTCTGGCCATTGGCGGCCTCCAGGGCGATCCGGCTAAGGCCGCTCATTCCCGAGGTGCTTCCGGTTGCCAGTTTGTATTCTGCGAGGAAGATCATGACGTAGCCGTAATACCAAGTTGCGAAGCTTTTTGCGGAGTAATCCTCGGCCCATTCGACCTCTCGGCGAATGAGTGATTTGTATTTCGCGTCTCCGCTGGCGAGCAGGGCCATCGCATTGAGTGAGCGGACGATGGGATTGGCGCGGTAGCCCGAATCTTCCATTGTTTTCGCCAAGGCTTCACAGCCTTGCTCGAAGATTCTTTTTGATTTCGGGCAATCGAAAGGGGCGGTGGCGCTGTAGGTCCCTAGAACCGGTAGCTCTACCACGACTTCTTCCGTATCGCCTCCACGCCAGCGGGTGAGAGCGAGTTTCCCTGCGCCGGCCTCGCTTTCGGCAACGGTGAGAGCTTTGCCGAATTCAGTCCGAGCATCGTATGAGAAAGGTCTCCCCCCGACACCGAGAATTACATCGCCAATTTCAAGCACGCCCTCGGCCGGCGAGTCCTCGGCGACTTCGGTGACCATGATCTGGCGGGCTTTCATCGTCGTGAGCCTTTCCGAATACATCCATCCGCGTGCGCCGGTGGCACCCAGAGTCCAATCGTGAGTGGCGCCTTCGGGTATGGAATCACCTTCCGTGAAGTCCGGTTTTTCTATGGTGCCTTTTGGTGCTGCAATAGCCGGGGCGAGTAAACCAGCAGCGGATAGTAAGGCGCTGAAGATAGCGATTTTTGTAGGTAAAAAATACATCTGATTCCTAGGGAAAATTTTATACCGCGTCCGGAAGATCTGGCGAACTTTAAAATTTACCAGTTCCGAAGTGAATTAGACTTATCACCCCGGTAGGTTCCTCCTCAGAGTGAATGCTCCGCGTTACTCCGGAATTTCGTTCACTGTATAAAAAGCAAACGAGTGGACCAACGTCTCGCCACTGCGATCACGGAGTGCGTCCAGGTTGAATTCGTGAACGTGGCCCTTGACCAACTGGTCGAGGGTGAGCGTGACGGTGAGGCCGTCTTTTGAAACCTCTGCCTTAGTGGTCTTGAGTGCGGTCTGGTCGATCTCTGCACCGCCGTAGCCTTGGTGGTATGGGTGGGTGAAGGTGGAGAGCTGGTAGGTCTGCGGGTCGGAAGCGGTTTCTAGGTCCACTGGCTTGGTGAACTTGATGGTGAATCCATCGCTAGTGATCTCAATACGTTCCATTTCGAAAGGCATTTTGCCGGTCCACTCCAGGCGCTCAAGCGAGTAGGGTTTGAGACCACGCACTGGCCAACCACGGTTCGTTCCCCCGGCAATCAGCCGACCCTCTGGCGTGAAGTGAACGTTTAGAATGCCAGTTGAGAGCTCTTCTCTAAATGGGTAACAAGCCCCCTGCCAGATCCCGTTCACTTGTTCAGTAGTCGCTCGCATGATCAATGACTGGGTGTAATCACCGAGGAAAATCTGATTCTCAAAAGGCCCGAAAGTCCCTCCGGTTTGGTCTTTTGTGAAACCGCTGATCGAGCGGCCCATGCGGATGTAGGGAAAGACCACGGCATAGGGATCGAGCTCTTCAATTTTTTGGCTCTCGGCCAAGACGGTTGATCCGGATTCCGGCTCGATGGGAACTTTGCCCATTTCAGGAGCATAAGGATACCAGTTGAAACTGACAGGGTGCCCCATGAAGCCGCCTTCTTTGACGAACTTCAGGCTGCAGGCAGCATTCCAAGGTCCTTGGCTTTCGATATAAAATAGGGCGCCCTGTTCGTTGAAGCCCATGCCGCCGGGGCTGCGCACGCCGCTTGCGTAGGGAATTGATTTCCCCTCGGGCGTGACTTTAAAAATCCAACCGCGAAATAGCTCTTCCGAGCGGTAGGAGCTGGAGAGCCCGAGGGCAACGAACATGTTCCCCTCTGGGTCAAACTTGGAGCCGAAGGCGTATTCGTGATAGGTGCCGTAGCCCCAGGCATCTGAAACCACATCGTAGCGATCCGCTTTACCGTCCTCATCGGTATCGGTCACGCGCGTGATCTCGGCGCTGTGCGTGACGTAGAGTGAGCCGTCTTTCCAATCTAACCCAAAGATTTCATCAAGCCCTGCGGCAAACAGTTGGAACTCAGGTCGTGGGTTTACCGTATCCACTCCGGAAACAAAAAACACGTCTCCGTGGCGCGTGCCGACGGCGATACGTCCGTCCGGAAGATCGGCAAAGGCACCGGCTTCGACCACTAGGCCTTTTGGAATCGGGAGGTCGACTAGCCGATAGTATTCCCTTTCCCGGTCCGCTGTGCCCCAGCGCTCGCCAACTTCCTCACTGAAGCATGAGGCTGTTAATGCAATAGTGATTAAAGGAATGAGGGTAGAGCGGTGAAATTTCATGATGAGTAGGGGGGGTGGATTAACGCTGCGGCGCGTAATCAATGGTTTGGATCGATGATCCGGCGGGCAGTTCTAGGCGCAGGATGAGTTCGTCGGTCTTGCTCTCGGAACCAGCCTTTCTAATTTCGGAATTGGTGCGGACGGAGCCGGATCCCAATTGTAGCTTTAGTTGGCTGTTTTGGAATGCGTTGGCGGAGATCGCTTTGATATCACCAGTGAGGGCGCGCATGTAGAGCGTGGTCGGTTTTTCGGTATTAAAGCTGAGCTTGCGTCGCAGCATTATCGATTCTCCCTGCCCGATCGCCTCAGTGCGTTCTTGTATCGAAACCTCTCCTGAGCGGTAGTTCAGAGTCGGGATACCGTCCTCGGCGATGCTGTAGCCTCCAAAGGCATAATCATATTGACGTGGGTAACGCGGATCGGGATTGACCGGACTTTCTTTGGTGCGTTCGGGTTTCAGCGGCCATGGATTGAGTGGTTCGGAAAGAAACGGCAGATCTTCAGCAAGCTGAATAAAGGCGGCAGCAGGCTGAAAGTTCCCTGAGCCTTGGCCTGTCCAGCCGACGGTAACAAATTTGCCAAGCCAGATTGCCGAAAACGCGCCGGTCTCCGCATTGAAGGCGTAGTTCACTCCGCCGGGGTAACCGACGGCGATGCCACGGTAGCCAGCGACGTTGCTGCGTCCACGGTAGGTGAGAACGGACGCATCGACGACGAGCTCTGGATCTTCGACATCCAGCCCAGAGGGATCTCTCGCGGAGCGCCCGAGTGAGAAGTTATACCACAACGCACGCAGTTGTTCCTCAGTATTTCCATCGAGAATTTCGGTTTGCACTGCTTGGCCGCCCGGCCAATAGGAAGGCATGATGATTCCCTCTCGGAATTTCGCAGGATTTCTCATGAATTGATCGAACCATGCTGGTTGGAGGCGCTGGTAAGAGGTCATCAGATCGAGTCCCTTCATGCTTGGAGATTCTTTGCCGTTGTAGTTGTGACAGGCGATGCAGTTCAGCCCTTGATCACCAAGTAGCATATGAGCTCCATTCCGCATCATTGGCTTAGACTCTTTATCCAGAGGTTTGTAATCGAAGGGCTCAAGCTCATCGGTTTTACCAAATAGTTCAGTCAGGCCGTCAAGCGCGGCTGTGCCGAACTGTGGCATGCGCGTGGTCATGTAAGGGCGGACGGATTCTCCTTCGTAGAGGACTTTGTTCATCCATTCGGGGCGTAGCTTCGCGCCGGTCAGCGTGAGAGTTGGCGGGATGCGTGCGTGATTCCCGAGAGCTTCCTCAGTGGAGTGGAAGTAGTTGTCCAGCTCTGGCAAGACGCCACCGTAGTCATCTCGTTCGTGACAGGAGATACAGTTGAGCTGCGTCAATCGCATTTTCACGGCCTCTGCTGGGCTGGGCTCGTTGGCGGGAGCTTGAAGAGCTGAGCGAATGGCGGAGCGCTGGTCATCGCTGAGATGGTAGTTCGGAGCATTTGTGCTTTCCGGAGCATCTGAGAGGCAGCCTTGGTTGAAATCGAGCTCCGCTGTGGGCGGAAGTGGTGGAGCGGAAACATCGAGAGGGGCCAGGGTGTCCTCCACTTGGTGGCAAGCGGTGCAGCGTAGCTCGGTAAATGCTTCTTTACCGGCGGAAATCTGTGCTGAAGTTGCTGCGGCATCGGTTGGTTCGGATTTCTTGGTTTCGTCTCCGATCAAGAATGCGGAGAGGAGCTCGGCTTCATTGCGGCTGAGCTTCATATCGGGCATGCGTCCATCAGGCCTGACTTTCAAAGGGGCTTGAAGAAATGACACGAGGCCGACGGCTTGATATTTTTTACCAACGTGATCGAGGTGTATGTTTCCCGGAAGATCCATTGCAGCTTGGTTGCCATCTTGCGGGCCGTGACAGGCTACGCATCCCGTTTCATGAAAGAGCTTTTTGCCTTCTTCCGCTTTCCCTTCTGGTAAACTAGCAGGCGTGACCGGAGATTTTTGTAAAGAGCGCAGGTAGGCGCTCAGCGAGGTCGCAAGTTGCTCCCGTTCTTCAAGTGAGCGCTTGCCGAGAACGTCTGGCATCTTGGTGCCGGCGTCGTGCTCAGAGGGGTTTTGAATGAATTGCTTCAGGAATTCCGGATTCAAGCGCGAGCTGACCTCATTGAGGTCGGGTGCCATTGCTGAAGGCGCGTTCCCCATGCCGTCGTGGCAGGAGGCGCAGCGCAGTTCTTCTATCAAGATTTCACCTTTCTGAGCATCGCTCAAAGAATGATCGCGATGCAGACCAGGTATGACTGGCGCTCCGTTCAGAGTATCACTTCCGACTAAGCTCAGCAACACAAGGAGGCTGGATAGCGTCGGTTTTTTGAGAGAAGAAAATTTTCGCACCAGCACACCTTAATAGTTCTTCCGCGAAGGTCTAGAGAGATATTAAAGGAATAGCGCTGCGACGCATAGGTGCTGCATGGTTAACGCTTGAGCCTCTTGGGATCTTCTACGCGTTGAGGGCTCGTAAATATGCGAGTTTTGAAAGTTGCTAAAGGCTGGGTTTCGGTAGATTTTCACCGAGATGAAGAGTTACTCGAAGGCTGGTTTGTTGCTTGGGATTTCTGTGTGGTTTTCCGCAGTCATTCCAGTTTTGAGCGTCAACGAAAAGAAGGATGGCTGGCCTTGGAATTTGAAACTTAACGGCTGGCAAGACCGCGAGGTTGCAGAGGAATTGGGATCTGGATGGTTTCTTAACGTTGGACCGACCGGAATTCGAATTAGGATTGAGCAGGACAGCCCGAAATACCTGACAGTAAAATACGTATTCAAGGATTCTCCGGCAAATGGTTTGGTCAAAATCGGTGACGTTATCGTCGGCGCGAACGGCACGAAGATGAATGTTGAACATCAGTTCGGCCGCGGAGGTGATAAAGGCTGGGACGGCCCGATGGTCGAAATGTCCAAGCTCATAGAAGACAGCCAAGGTGCCGACGGTAAGCTGAATTTGATCATTTGGCCGGATGGCAAAGAGGCGGAAGAAAAAATCGTGACGGTGCAAATTGAAGCAGTTGGTCGATTTGCAGATAGCTGGCCGTATAACTGCCCACGCTCAGATAAAATGCTGACCGATCTTTGCGATTTCCTGCTCTCGGAATACGAGCGCGCCGGGAAGTTTGAAAGCCGCCCACACACCCATGGATCCGCCGTGCTTGCCCTGCTGGCTGCAAACAATCCGAAGTATGACTCTCTCGTGAAAGATATTATGAAGAGTTACGAGTCGAATCGCTACGATCCAAACGCGTCTGGAGGATTCCCAGTATGGGGCCAGGTTCATGACGGTATTGTAATGGGCGAGTATTATTTGTTGAATAAAGATCGCTCGCTTGAGCCTGCGATGGCGTCTCTCGCACACTGTCTCGATAACAGCGTTTGGCCCACCACCGGCGGCCTTTCTCACAAGCCTTTTGCCGCGATCCAACGACGCATGGCCGATGGTGGGCCGAAAGGATACGGCGCGATGGCGATGCCGGCGGGGCTCGGGATGGTCGCACTGAGTCTTTTTAAAGAAGCCGGGCTGCCGTATGCGGAGCATTCCTACCAGAGGATGCACGAGGCCTTTCTTTGTTCCGTCGGAAGTAATGGACAAATCGATTACGGCTTTAATAGCTGGGATCACGCTGTGATCGAAGTAGCGGATTCGACAAGCTCTCCGAAAAATAGTCCTGACGGTATTGGTTACGAATGCCTTGAGGGCTTGCACGAAGTTGGGAAGTATACGGTCACGTGGCCGACCAAAGCAGATCCCCGTTTCCGCCCGACTGATTGGCTGAAAGATGAGGCTGAGACCAACCGAGTCTTCGATAAAGGTGGGAACTCACGACTGGTCATCCGCAATATGTCACCTGAGGAGCCGACCAAGGCTTTCAATCATGGTGGTGGTGGAGTGGGGCACCATGGGCGCTCCGGCACTGGAGCGCTCGCGCACGCTATAGGAAATGCTGATAATGAATCCTGGAAATATCTTTCTGATCTGATGGCAACAGGTTGTGCAAAAAGCGGCCGCAAGCTGATGGACGGGCATGCTTCCACGCACATGCACGTGCTCTGGGGCAGCCTTGGTGCGGCCATGGCAGCGCCGGAAGACTTCCGTGAATACCTTGAAGACATTAGGTGGTGGATGATCATGGCACAAACGCACAACGGTGGATTCTTGGTCATGCCCGGCCGTGATTACGCCTCGACGGATCACGTTTACGGAACGCACAATTTTCCGACCGCATGTGCTGCCCTTATTCTCTCGGTGAAAGAAAAACGCCTACGCATTACTGGAGCAACGAGCACGTCATCTGGAAAGCCAAAGACATCTACATCTACTTTAAGCCGTCCGGCACGTGCTGTCTCCGCGGAGAAACGCAGTTTACTAAATGAGTCACTAATCAAATCCTTGGCGGAATTGAACCAAGCCAAAAAGCTTAAGCCGCTGGCGATGAATCTTTCCAAAGCGAGCTCGAAGGTTTTTCTTGCAGGAGTCGAGCAGGATTCAAGGCTGACTTTCCAAGCGGTAGGTGGGGAGAGCAAGGCCTCGTTTGCATTCTCAGACCTTACCGAGGCGGACCACGTCCTGCTTGCGCGGCTCGCAGCGCAGCTCGATCCAGATCATCCGGAAGCGCAAGCACTGGCGGGAATCTTTGTCGAGCTCAGCGGAGATACGACGACTGCGGATAAATACTATGCCCGCGGTGGCGATGGAATCCAAGCAACTCTGGAGCAGCTTTTCGATTGATACCATTCAGCAATCTAGCTGTGAAAATGGTGTAATTGTCCGGCCCTACTCGGAAGGAGGGCGGGTAATGACGGTTGCACCGTTTCCCTCTCCGGTTGCGGAGGAAGGCTGGAATTCTGCTTCATCGGGGAGATCTAAAAGATCGCTACCAAGACGCATCTCGCCATCAAAAGAAGTGTCTACGTTCGCAGGCGGTGTGGGTGTCTCGGAACTCGATTCTACAACCTCTCCGGAGTTTGCTAAGGCCTCTCCCGCTTCTCCACTCAGAGTTTTGGTAGCTCCCAATGTTGCATCGTCGATCCCGCTAGAACAGGAAGCCAAGCAAAATGCGAGCAGCGCGCCGAGAGGTAGCTTCACAGTCTTCGGTATTAGCGTGACTCAACCGGTGGCACCGGGCTGAGTGTCTTCGGTCCGGTGTAGAGAGTAAGCGGGCGATAGAGGCGGTTATCGCGGAGCTGCTCAAGCACGTGTGCGGTCCAGCCAGAAGTCCTTGAAATCGCGAAGATCGGTGTGAATAAATCAGTCGGGATTCCTAGCGAGTAATAAACGGTCGCCGAGTAGAAATCGACATTCGCCTCAAGCTTTTTGCGCTCGCGCATGATCTCAGCAATACGCTCCGACATCTTGATCCATTTGGCCTCACCGAGCTCTTCGGTAAGCTGTATGGCGAGCCTGCGGAGGTGTGGAGCACGCGGGTCTAGAACCTTATAAACGCGGTGCCCGATACCCATGATTTTTTCCTTACGCTCCAGCTTGCCTTCGACGAATTCATCCACTTTATCGAGACTGCCGATTTCTTGAAGCATATGAATGACGCCCTCGTTCGCGCCGCCGTGAAGAGGTCCTTTGAGTGTTCCGATCGCTGAGGTAATGGCAGAATACATGTCGGAGAGAGTCGCAACAGTCACGCGTGCCGAGAAGGTGGAGGCGTTCATGCCGTGATCCGCATGGAGTATGAGTGCAACATCGAGAATACGCGCTGCTGCATCGCCCGGAACTTCTCCATTGATAAGGTAAAGGAAATGCTGTGCTTCAGTCAGATCCTCACGGATTTCCGGGAGTTCCAATCCGTTGCGGAAACGGTGATAAGCAGCGACGATGGTTGAGGTTTTCGCGCACAGAGTCAGTGCGATGGCAGCATTGGCTTCGAGGTCCGGCTCGCCGATTTTTACGCGTTTGTCGTAAAGCCCGAGCATTGAGACAGCCGTCCGGAGAATGTCCATCGGTGAGGCGTCTTTGGGTGCGTTTTTGAGGAAGTCGATGACTTGCTCTGGTAAGCCACGATCCGAGCGCAGGGTTTTTTCCAATGCGGTGAGTTCCTCGCGATTCGGCAGGCGTCCGTTGTGCAGTAGGAAAATGATCTCTTCGTAGCAGCAATTCTCGACAAGGTCATCAATGTGATAGCCGACGTAACTCAATTCTCCGATTTTCCCAACAACGCTACTAAGCGAGGATTCGTTGGCGATGACCCCTTCTAGGCCGCGTGCGTATTCTGTCATATTGAAATTGGTGTTTGTGATTGGGTGGAGCTTCAGGGAGGGAAGCGTTTTGTCTGCCGGGGTGCAAGTGAGAATCTAAATTCTAGCCAGTCTTCGCCCGAAAAAGGGTATCGGAATCAGCGTTTTTCGATTTGTTGGATCGCGCGTTCGACAAGAACGCGCGTCTCAGGCTCGGCCCCGACAAGGATCTCTCTCAGAGCGGGGATGCTCGCGGCGGTGCCGACCTCGCCTAGGATTTTCACTGCAGAGCGGCGTAGTGGCGCTTGGTCTGATGAGAGTTTTTCGAGGAGGAAAGGCTCAGTCGAAGCACCGAATTTACCGAGATAACTGTCCCAGATGACGGGGCGCTCCACCCAAAGCTCGACAATGGTCGGAATGGCTTCCGGCCTTTTGGCTTTCGTCACGAGAGCGACTAAGTCTTCTGAAACCGGACTAGAGCTGGAGGCGTATTGCTGAAGTGTAATCAGTCCTGCTGCAGCTGCGGGTATTGGATCCTCTGCCCATTTAAGCAAGGCGCGGGACAAGGAGCCGTGGAAAGTCACTCCCGGTTTGTTAAGTAGCTCGATTAAAAGCTTGGTAATATCGTTACGGAAGACTTTCGGCTCAGCATCAGCTAGCCGTATCACCGCACTTTCGACTCGGTCTAGATCGATGCTTTTGAGTTCTTGTCGGTTGAGTTCGTAGAATGCGATATCTGAGGAATCATTGAGCTTGTCTACAGATCCGGAGATGAACTGGTTGTTATCGACCCGAACCACAATGACCGAAATCTCGGGATGCACCGCTTCTACCTCGCCCAGCCTATTGGCGATCTTGACGAGCTCTTCTTGTAATATTTCAACTCCTGTAAGAACCATCAGGTAGGTCTCATCTCCGCGTGGATAGAGATAAGATGAGTAGTTCGCACCTGTTTCCCGGATAAGATAATCTCTTACCATGTATTTATTGCGCCCCATCACTTCGGTCAGATAGATCCCGAAGACCTTTTTATTGCTACCGGCTTCGACAAGACGTTGCTTCTCTTCCTCAAGAGATTTGGTGTTGTAACGCTCGCGGAGGATTTGCGTCGGGTCTTGCGGCTCAGTCTTCTGCTCTGAATTGGTTCTGGCCGTATCTGAGATGGCCATAAGATCCCGATCTGGAACGAAAACAGCCTCATCGCCGAAGAACGGAATACAAACAACCCCGGCTGCCAGAACCAGCCCTACCAGTCCGGCTTTCCATCGAGCACGAGGATTGGCATACACTAGGAGTATGAAACCCAGTAGAGAGACGAAACTGCTGAGCACCAATTTGTTTTCGAAAGTCATGCTCGCAAAGCTTGATCCGGGATTCCCCGAAAACAGAAGAATCAACGCGGTGAAAGCCATGATCACGACTCCAAAGATGCCAGCGATCGTGTGCTGCGGCGAAGTTGGCTCTAGTTGCTCAGGGTTGTTGGAATTCGTATAGCGCGTGGGTTTCATGCCACCCGCCATGTTATTCCCGGAAAGAGGTGCACGCTGAAAGCTCTGCAGACCTTGGCCTCGTCGCTCACCTGGATAGAATTTTTTGCTACGCACGATGACATCCTCATCGATACGAAACTGCTGATCACAGCCCCCGCACTCGACCAAACGTTCCATGAAGTCCGGCGTGACGCTGAAGCGTTGCCGGCATTCTGGGCAGCGGATATCCAAGGTATCTATATTTTCCTGATCGTCTTCCATCCAGAAATACAAATGAATGAATTACCCGAGGAATGCAACATTTCCGTAATGAGCAGCGGGATAATTATTTAAGAATACTTGACTATCTCGAAATACTTACGTTTCCTGCTTTAGCGGTATTGATCCGTTTCGTCTATCATGGAAAAAGTTGCCCTTACCCAAAGTTCCGGGAGCCTGGATCATCCACAGGAGCGAAGCCTGCGATTAGAAGGTTTCGTCGACGAGGGAGTCGTGCGTTCCATGGTTTCGAACGGAGCCTATCAGCGATCTACTGGAGGAGCAGAGGAGCTAGTTCTCTCTTCCACGGAGGATGATTTCGCAGGCTGGAATTTACCCGCAGTGTCATCGTTCCGTGGTCCCGAATATGTAGAGCCGTTGCCAGAGTCCAAGACTTCAGCAGCATTTCTGAAGCAGGCCAATCCTCTGAGGCCAGTTCCGGAAAGTGAGAAAACAGTGCTGTCTGAGGCCAAGCGTGGCTTTTTCTGGTGGCTCGGTTTTTCAGGAGCATTGGCCTGCACCGCTGCTTCGCTTGCAGCTTTGGGATTAGTTCAATTCGGAGATTACCACAAAGATGTTCCCACACCGCTCATTACTCCGGGTCAACCGTCCCCTGAGAAAATAGCGGAAGATTTGAACGGTCCTTCGGATGCTCTGCTTCAGAAGCCTTAGTCATGTCGCCTTCCATTGGTGAGAAAATTGACTCGTCACAGGCCGCTGGCCTGTTTGAGAATCATTCAGTGATTCATCCCACAGCTATCATTTCCCCAAAAGCCGAGCTTGGAAAAAATGTCCGAGTCGGCCCTTTCTGTATCGTCGGCCCGAACGTCACGCTCGGTGACGATTGTGTGCTTCACAATCACGTGGTTTTGGAGGGCACTTCCAGCTTCGGAAAGGGCAACGAGTTTTTCTCCTTCGCGGTGATTGGCGGCAAGACTCAAGACCTCAAATACATTGGCGAACCAACCGCTTTGGAAGTCGGGAATCACAATGTCTTCCGCGAAAACTGCACGGTTCACCGCGGTACTCACGAGGAATTGCCCACCCGCATTGGTTCACATAATCTTTTTCTCTGCTACTCACACATCGCACATGATTGCCAGCTGGGTGATCGCATCATCCTCTCGAACAACGGTAGCCTCGCCGGCCATGTCACCGTGGAAGACCA
>Ga0307939_1000270_pt1 | contig 30826 bp, 19 predicted proteins | sample OrgLakmetagen122_FD_201844 | JGI IMG/M metagenome (GOLD analysis project Ga0307939, IMG submission 201844) | Saline water microbial communities from Organic Lake, Antarctica - #122 | ecosystem: Environmental > Aquatic > Non-marine Saline and Alkaline > Saline | place: Antarctica: Organic Lake... | reverse complement strand
AAACGCATTTATTGCCATGGGCGGACTCTCTGTTGCCGGAGGCGCGCCAAGGCTTTCAGCTGCTCAAGCGTCTGCCGGAGCTGCTGCTGGCAAGCCGCCGATGCGCTTCATCTTCATGCACCGAGGTAACGGTCTGTTTCCTAAAGTAATGGTTCCACCATCTTTTGGCTCCAAAGAAATGAAAATGGAGAATGCCAAAGAGGCATTTCAGGTAGACTTGGACGGGCATGAGCTTCCCGAGTGGATGAGCCCTCTCCAAGAGCACAAAGACAATCTGACCATACTCCAAGGCCTTTCCGGTAAAATGTGCACCACGGGGCACCATTCCTGGTGCTCCTCGCTCGGCGTGTTCAAGGCGAACGAGCGCCCTGGTTCCATCAAGTGGGCGACGGTCGACTTCGAACTTGCGAAGCTTTTCCCTTCGCCGATGGAGCATATCGAGCTGGCCTGTTTTCCTACAGGCGGCGGTAATGCTCGCGGCAGCTTGGATGGTATTCTTAAAGGATTTTCGGCTCGTGGGCCACAGCAGCCAAATTACGCTTTCGGTTCTCCAAAGATCGCCGTCGAAGAAATTTTCAAATCCGTCTCTAACAATAAAGAGGATAGGGTTCAGTATGAGCTTGAGCGCAAGGTCCTTCAGTTCGCAGCGGGGAATCATTCCGAACTCGCAAGCCACCTTGAGGGAATCGAGCGTCAGAAAGTTGGCAACTATGCCGGTTCGATCGAAAACATTCGCGAGCGCAATCGCAAGATTGACAAAATGTCAGATGCCGTTCGGGAGCATGCGCCTCGCCTTGATCCCAAATACCTTGCTGAGGAGTTGAACACGGTAGATCGCCAAGTCGGCCACACCGAGGTTCTGCTGGCATCACTGATTTCAGGCCTTACCAACGTCGTGTCCTTTACGGTCGATGAACTCGGCCACCTCTACACCGGTCTTCCCGGCCTTGAAGGCGAAAAAGTGAACATGCACGATGTTGGCCATGGTAAATCCGTTGGAGGAGTTGAGGCGACCGATATCAGGCAACTGGCCGAGCACCAACACATGAAGTTGGTTGATTCGATCGTCAAACGTCTTAAAAGCGTTCCCGAAGGTGATGGCACGATGTTTGACAACACCATGATCTGCTATTTCCCGAACAGCGGTGAAACTCACCACAGTCAAGGCACGGAATTCCCATTCGTGGTGATGGCAGGAGACAATGCGAAGCTCAATATGGGCCGTCGCTACATTCGCCTCCCGTTCTGGGGTAAAGAAGGTCACCAAACTCTCGGCAACTTCTACACCTCGATTCTCAATGCTTACGGAAATCCAATCAAGCACTACGGTGTGCTCGATCCGGCCCTTCAAGGAGATCAAACCGGCCCGATTGCTCAGTTCATGAGCTGAGTGGGTGTCTAAAATATCATCTCTGCTAACTTTATTTTTTTCTGCGAAGTTCGCCTTTCAACGGGAGGATAAGTGGGAAAAGTCGTCTCACCAAATTCTGAAAGGATCATTACATTCTCAGTTCGATCGAGCCGGCTCTGCATAAAACGTTTATTTTGTTCTTTTTACTGAAATCAGTTTCAGCCCCCAGCCCCCATCATGATTCATCGACTTATCTATATGATATCACGGAATTTTCCTGTGATTTGCGCTGCTGCTGTATGCGCCTTGATGGCCGCGAATTCTTTGCAAGCCCGCACTTGGACGAGTGCGGACGGCAGTAGAAGTTTTGAAGGTGAGTTGCAGGAGTATGATCCGGCTTCAGGAATGATGACTGTAATGATCAACGGCAAAATTGGCAGTTTCAACCATGCGATTCTCTCGGTGGCAGACATTGTCTATCTTGAAAATCTGGGAGAGTTCAAACGTGAAAAGAAACGCCCAGAGTCCTTGGCAGTGGCCTCGGAGCCTGCCGCGGGAGCCGCAGAAGCTTCTATGAAGCCAGTGAGCGCAACGACCAATCCGAGTCGTAGCTTTTCCGTTCCTGAAAAAGCAGTTCAGTTGATTGATTACTACTGCATCGACTGCCACGAGGATGGCACGGAGAAAGGGGGGCTGCGCTTCGATAATCTAGAGAGTCATTCACTGGAAGGTTGGGTGGACATCCTCAATCAGATGCAGGAGCAGATCTATTTCAAACAGATGCCGCCAAAGGACGAGGATCAGTTTAACGCAGAGGAGCGCAGCCAAATGCTGGCATGGTTATCTCAGGAACTGGACTCGCTCAACGCATCAAAGCTCGATGAAAAGTTGCGCTTCCCTTCATATGGTAACGCGGTCAATCACGAGAAGCTTTTCAGCGGGGAGATCAAAGCTGCGGCCTACACCCCGGGCCGCCGCTGGCTGGTGAGCCCGCAGATTTTCGAGCAGCGGGTCATTGAAATTTTCGAGCCTGAGCTTTTGGGGCGAGGTGGCGTGAGCTTTTACGGCATTACCAACCCTTTCCTCCTGCCCGATGCTTCCGGCGTCCGGTATTACGATAACGGAGTCCTCGATGGAGGCCACCTGCTGGTGATGTTGAGTAATGCGGAATGGATTTCCAAAAAGCTAATCCGCGCGGCACAGGTCAAAAATGGTGAATTCGAGGCGAATCATTTCCCTGATCCGAAGGACAAGTGGTCGCCAGCGGGAACACCTGAGGCTTTTGAAGCGATCATTCTTAAGGAGGGCGAACCCACCGAAGAGCAGATGGAAGCCGCCATCAGCAAGCAATTCCAGCTTGTCCTGCAACGGGAACCAGAAAGCTGGGAAATCGTAAAATATCTCGATCTCTTGCGCTCCTCTATCGGCATTGGAGGAAATACCCAAGGCCTCCGGCAAATGCTTGTCGCCGTGCTTTTGGAATCGGAATTTCTCTATCGCCTCGAGTTTGGCGATGGAAGCCCTGACGCGCATGGCAGGAAAATGCTCTCACCCCGCGAGGGCGCTTATGCGATTTCCTACGCCCTCGGTGACCGCAGTCCTGACGATAAGCTGCTTGAGGCTGCGGCGAACGGAGACTTGGAAAGCAAAGAGGATTACCAGCGCGAGGTCACCCGTTTGCTTGCGGACGAAAAGTATTACCAAGGCCCGACCGACCCAGCCTTCACCACCAGCAAAGTAAAGTCCCACGTCACCTCGCATCCGCGTATCAATCGCTTTTTCCGAGACTTTTTTGGCTACCCGATGGCGATCAAGGTATTCAAGGATTCTGAGCGGAGTGATGGCTACTATGCCAACCCTGGGCGCGGCACCTTGGCCACTCCCGGTTTCCTAGTTGATGAAGCCGACCGATTCCTCGACTGGCATCTTCAAAAAGATCAAAACGTTTTCGAGAACCTACTCACTTCCAACGAATACTTCGTCTATCACGACCGCAGCGATGAGGACGGGACTAAGATCATCACCGAATGGCGCGAGGTTTATGAGGAGCTTAAGGGCACTCGCTGGAAAACGGATCCAGAAGGAGTTCTGAAGAAACACATCGATTTCATTTCTGCGCGCGGATCAATGCGTTCCGTGACTGAAAAGAAACCCGGTGAGCTGGTGAACTTTATGCACTTTTTCGACGAGCACTTCGGTCAGGGGCGCACACCCTTCACGACGGTGCCATGGGCGCACGGATATTACTTCCATCATTCGCCTTTTTATGGTCTTCCTCCAACACCTTCCACCGGACGATATGGCAGCTGGAAGTCCACCAAGTTTAACGATAATTTGGAGGAAATAGAGCATTGGGACTACCCGGTGAAGCAGCCTTTCAAGGTCGAAAACCGCAAAGGTATTCTAACTCACCCCGCTTGGCTGATCGCTCACTCGAAAAATACTCACAACGATCCTGTTGTCCGTGGTAAATGGGTGCGCGAGAAACTCCTCGCTGGACGCGTCCCGGATGTGCCGATCACCGTCGATGCACAGATTCCTGAGGACCACGACAGAACGCTCCGTGCCAGGCTCCATGAAAAAACCAGAGCTCCCGAGTGCTGGAAGTGCCACGACGCGATGAATCCGCTAGGCTTGCCGTTCGAAATCTACGATGACTTCGGGCGCTACCGCACCGAGGAAGCCTTGGAGGCCCCAGAAAATGTGATCGGCAAGAACGGCCGATACAATATTTACAAGACGCTCAAGATCGATGCGAGTGGTGTCCTTACCGGCACAGGGGATCCAAATCTCGACGGTGCAGTTGATAATGCATTGGAACTAATCGACCGCATTGCAAAATCCGCCCAGGCAAGACAGTCCATTATTCGTCACGCTTTTCGCTTCTATATGGGCCGCAACGAGTTGCTTTCTGACTCCCAGACCCTGATTGATGCTGATAAGGCTTATCTAGAAAGCGGCGGGAGCTTCAAATCAGTGGTCGTCTCTCTGCTGACCTCTGATTCGTTTATTTATCGGAAATAAGAAGAAGGGCCTACCCCAGCCCTAGCAAAGCACTAACAGAAAGTATAAGTGTAAAAGAAGAAGGCTCTGACTGTTCAAAAGGGCGACAAATGCCTCTCTCCGAAGAAAGATTTGATTTGAATGAGCGTATAATATTAAATCGGAAGCGTTTTTCTTTAAGAAAGACTGCGCCTTACTTGAATTATCATGACGCCCCCTCTTTCCCAACTTACCGCCCTACATGCGGCAGTGATTTATTTGATTGCTGGAATCATGTTATCTTCGGCATCCCAAGTGCAAGCACGCACATGGACGAGCGCGGATGGAGCACAGAGCTTTGAAGGAGAGCTGGAAGCGTATGATCCGGGTAGCGGGATCCTAAGTGTGACGATAGACGGGAAGACAGGGACTTTTAATCACGCGATTCTCTCTGTAGCGGACATCAATTACCTCAAATCACTGGGAGAGTTCAAACGCGAAAAACAGCGCCCCAAGCCAGTTGCTAAAGCGGAGGCAAGCGCCCCGTCCACAGAAAGTAACGGTTCTTCAGTAAAACCGGTTACTGCAAACAAAGCCCCCGGACGAAGCTTCAAAGTTCACGAGCAAGCGGCTCAGCTAATCGATTACTACTGCATCGATTGCCATGAGGACGGGACTGAGAAAGGCAATATGCGCTTTGATAACCTAGAAAGTCATTCGCGGGACGGTTGGGTCGATACACTCAACAAAATGCAGGAGCAGATACACTTCGGGAACATGCCACCGGAGGATGAGGATCAGTTCACCGAGGAAGAACGTAGTCAGATGCTAGCGTGGTTATCGCAGGAGCTGGAATCACTCAACGCGAATAAGTTAGAAGAAAAACTCAGAACTCCAGCATACGGGAACTACGTGAACCACAAAGATCTGTTTTCTGGAGAATACAAGGATCTAAAACCATTCACGCCCGGTAGGCGCTGGTTGATCAGTGAGTTTATTTTCGACGCGAAGATCAATGGGATGCTCGACCATTATCCAAGACAAAACATTGACGGTAAGCAACAAGAGGTGCTCGGTGACAACAACCGAAAAGTGAACATTACCAACCCGTTCCTTCTCCCGACTCATTCCGGAGTCCGCGACTATGCGAACACAGGACTCAATGGCGGTCATCTGCTGACCATGATTACCAACGGCAAAGAGACCGCGAACCACATGATGTATCTCGTTGGTAGAAATCACCGTTACCTTCCATCGGTAAATGAAATTCTAAAACGGGAAGACGAGCACAAGGCAATTCTTGATTCTCGCGAAAAGTTTTTGAAAAACTTCATCGACCGCGAGCTCGTCGATATTTACGGCGATAAAAACGAATCCATGCTGCCTGCCTTTGTCAGTGTGGTTGATCCGAATGAGCAGAAGGCCAAAGACAAAGATATCAAAATAGCCGCATTTCACTCTGCTGCCCCAGGACAAGACGAGCTCGCCGATATTTTCCACACCATGAAGAAAGTGGAAGAGAGCGGTGATTCCGATGCCCAGCTTATCGCAAAGTGTGAAAGAGCTTGGTTTTACTACGGACTCAACGAGCGCAAGATAGCCAGTCGTGTCACCTTCCTCCAAAACTACATGGAGGACTGGCGCAAAAATATCATACAGCATAAGTATGAAGAGCGACAGAAACCTCCGGTTTACAAACAGCTCGATACTGGTGAAATGAAAACCATCGAGGAGACCATCCTTGCACAGCGTGAGAAAGGAGATCGCTACATCGATATCATTGGCAAATGCATGGCAGTATGGAGCGCTGAGTTCAAACAAGAGCGCGTTGAGGCTGGTGATGCACCGCGAGAGCAAGTTGAGACTCTAATAGAGGAAATGTTCGTCAAAGTTCTAGAGCGCTCCCCGACAAGTGAAGAGGCTGAGCAATACGTCGATCTGACAGAATCGTATTTTGATTCGTTGGGTAACCGAGAAGGAATTAAAAAACTGATACAAACGCTCATGCTTCGATCCGACTTCGCGTATCGCCATGAGTTTGGCGAAGGCCAAGAAGACGCTTTCGGTAGGAAAATGCTCTCGCCCCGCGATGCGAGTTACGCGATCTCCTACGCGCTGACCGATAGCTCCCCAGACAAGGAGTTGCAAGAAGCTGCTCAATCGGGACGCCTCAACACGCGGGAAGATTATCAGCGTGAAGTTGTGCGATTGCTCGAGAAACGCGATCAATACTATGTCATTGATGAGGCCGTGCAGCGGTTGGAGAACACCGCCAGCATTACCAACCAACCAATACGGAAGTTGCGCTTCTTCCGTGAGTTCTTCGGCTATCCGCAATTACTTGCCATCTTTAAGGACAACAAACGCTTCGGTGGTGATTACGATCAGTCCAAAGCAAGGCTCGTCACGGAGACGGATCGCCTCATTGAACACATTCTACAAAATGACAAAGATGTCTTCACTGAGCTACTCACCACCGAAGATTTCTACGTCTATCATTCCGGCGATAATGAGGCGATGACGGCTTCTTCCGAGCGCATCAGAACCATCTACGAATATTTCAAAGATCTCGATTGGGAAAATTTTGAAATCGAAGACCTTCGGAAACACAAAGAATTTTTGGCTAAGGTCGAGATGAGGGGCGTCAACGTGAAAGACCTAGAACCCAAGGGACGGCGCAATCCAATCCGAGAATTCAAGAGAGCTATGGAAAGCTTCACCATTCGTCTTGACGAGGGTGAAACCGCAGCAGCTCCCTACGTTTCCTTCCCCGCTCACGGCCCCTACAATGCCTCCACCCGTACAGGCCTGCAATTACGCGGCCCGCAAGTCGCCAAGTTCTTCAATATTAAACTCGATAATTGGAACTATCCTTCAGTGCAGCCAGCTAAAATGGAGCACCGCAAGGGTATGCTCACCCACCCAGCATGGTTGATCGCACATGCCAAGAATACCGAGACAGATCCAATACACCGGGGTAAATGGATTCAGGAAAAACTCTTGGCTGGCACCATTCCAGATGTGCCCATCACCGTCGATGCCGTGGTCCCCGAGGATCACACTAAGACCATGCGGCAACGTCTCGATGATAAAACCAAACAGCCGGAATGCTGGGGATGCCATGTGAAAATGAACCCACTTGGGCTGCCATTTGAAATGTACGACGACTTCGGGCGCTTCCGCACCGAAGAAACCCTAGAACATCCGGATAACCTGATCGAAGAAAGGCCAAGCAAGGCTGCGCCACACGTCGATCTCAGGGATATTTACAAAACCCTTCCAGTGAATCCTAAAGGGAAACTCGTCGGCACTGGAGACCCTGCACTAGACGGAGATGTGAAGCACGCCATCGACCTTGCTGAAAGATTAGGAAAGTCTGATAAAGTACGTCAGTCCATCATCCGCTACGCGTTCCGTTATTTCATGGGTAGGAACGAATTCCTCTCGGACTCTGCCACCCTAATCGATGCTGACCGCGCATACCTAGAAACCGGCGGCAGCTTCGATGCCGTCATTGTTTCACTACTCACTTCAGATTCCTTCATTTACCGTAAAAGTAACAATCCATAAAACCTATGAACACAAGACGCGACTTTCTAAAAACATCCGCACTGGGTGCCGGAGCATTGACTCTTGGGTCCCCATTGAGAGGCATTGCTGCTGGCACTTCATCTACTGGAACACCCAAGCGATTCATCTTCATCCGCAAGTCCAACGGACTCCGCCCCGCTGAGTTGGCGCTACCAACTTTTAGTAGCCAAGAAGCTGCTAAAAATTCCAAAAAAGAAGCTTTCGAAGTCGACTTGGACAAGCATGAGCTACCCGTATGGATGCAATCTCTGGAGCAGTATAAATCCAACCTAACCATGCTCCACGGCCTCTCTGCCAAGATGAGCGAAAACGGTCACTGGTCGTATTCTTCTGTCATGGGAGCCTTCAAATCAGGCCGTAACTCCCTTAGTGGAATCAAGCGCGCAACCATCGATTTCGAGATGGCGAAACTTTTCCCATCCCCATTTGGGCATGTGGAACTGTCCCTTACCGGAAGCTACAGCTCGTTCAGAACCGGTATTGTTTCTGGATATTCCGCGCCCGCAGCGCATCAGCGGAATTATTGTTACGCGGATCCACAAACGGCTTACAACGAACTTTTCAAGTCGGTTATCAATCCCGGCGCTGTGGATTCTGACAATGCCATGCTGAAGTTCCTCCAGAATGAAGAGTCGTTCAAAGCGGAAGTGATTGGTGGCTATGAGAAACTCAAACTCAGCAATCACATCAGCTCGATCGAATCAATCCGAGGGCGCAACCAGAAGCTTGAAGCCATATCCGAAAATATTGCCAAGCACCTTCCAGAACTTAGCCCAATTCATGCGGACGGTGGCCCTAATGCCAGTACTCCTGAGAAGCAGAAAGCGATGACAGATATCTTGGTCGCCGCTCTGATTACCGGCCTTACTAATGTCGTGACTTACACCATCGATGAGCTGTCCACCCCGATCAAGGGACTGCCTGGTAATGAGGGAGACCAGATTTCGATTCACGAATTGGGTCACAACGGAGGCTATAGTGGAGTCGGAGCGGATAAAATCCGCGAAAATATTCGTATCGGACACATGGAGCAGGTGGTCACCATCATCGAAAAGCTCAAGCAGGTTCCCGAAGGCAGTGGTACGATGTTCGACAATACCATGATCATGTATTTCCCAGAGAATGCCGAGACGCACCACAGTCACGGAACCGAAGCTCCACAGATTGTTCTGTCAGGAAAAAACTGCAATCTGGATATGGCCGGCCGCTACATCCGCCTGCCTTATCACGCGACAGAGGGTCACAAGACAATCGGTAACTGGTATACCACCCTGCTGAATACGCACGGCAACCCGATCGAGCATTACGGCGATTTCGATTTGGATATGGCTCGCAAGAAGCTGGATCAAGCCGGAGCGATCAAGCAACTTATGATCTAAGTAACCATGGCGTTCGGGCGTTGGAAATCAATTAGACCGAGGTGTGTAGGTTTGCTGACTGCGGCTCTAACCTTGGTCGGGAGCTGGCAACCAGTCAGTGCCGCCGAGGCACCCAGGCCTAATATCATCGTCATCATGGCGGATGATATGGGGTATTCCGATATGGGGTGTTTTGGCAGCGAGATCGCGACGCCAAACTTGGATCGCTTGGCTGGAGGCGGCCTCCGCTACACCAATTTCTACAACACAGGAAGGTGCTGCCCGACGCGCGCCTCGTTGCTCACAGGACTTTACGCACACCAGGCCGGAATCGGTGAAATGACTAACGATAAGGGTCAACCGGGCTATCGAGGAAGCCTCAGCAGCAGCGCAGTGACGATCGCGGAAGTCCTGAAAACCACCGGCTATAAAACTTACATGTCTGGAAAGTGGCACGTCACCACCCAGCTCAAGCCGGATGGGGATAAATCCAACTGGCCTCTGCAGCGTGGGTTTGACCGCTTTTACGGCACGATCATTGGCGCTGGTAGTTTTTACGACCCATGGACTTTGACGCGTGGCAATGAGGCCATCACTCCGGAGAACGATCCTGAGTATCGGCCGCAGCAATACTACTACACTCACGCGATCAGCGACCAGGCGGTAAGATTCTCCGAAGAGCATGCCAAGCAGTCGAAGGGCGATCCGTTTTTCCTGTATGTTGCTTACACTTCACCTCACTGGCCGCTTCATGCCTTGGAAGAGGATATTGCGAAATACAAAGGCAAGTATGACGAGGGCTACGGGCCGATCAGAAATGCCCGTTACAGGAAGATGAAGGAGTTGGGTATTATCAAGGACGAGTGGGGATTGAGCGGAGCAGAAGGAGCCTGGGAAAATGTTCCTGAGGATCGCAGGGCGTGGGAAGCTCGCTGCATGGAAGTTTACGCGGCGATGATCACCTCGATGGATAGGGGTATCGGCGAGTTGGTGGACAGCCTCAAAGCAAACGGCCAACTCGATAACACGCTGATCTTTTTCTTGCAGGACAACGGTGGCTGCCATGAGACGTACGGACGGAGTGCATCGAAGAAAAACGTGCAACCAACCGAGCCCATGGGCAAAGACGAACTGCAGACAAGGATGAATCCATTGCACACGCGCGCCGGTGAGCCAGTGCAATTTGGCCCGAACGCCATGCCCGGACCGGCAAACACTTACCTCGCCTATGGGGTGAATTGGGCAAACGTTTCCAATACTCCTTTCCGACTCTATAAATCCATGACGCACGAAGGTGGTATTGCCACGCCACTCATCGCTCATTGGCCGAAGGGAATCACCGCTGGAAACGAGTTACGCAAAAACACCGGGCATCTGATCGACTTGATGGCAACCTGCGTCGAGCTCTCAGGTGCGGAGTATCCCAAAGAATTCCAAGGCCATGAAATCCGACCCATGGAGGGCGTCAGCCTGGTGCCGAGTTTTGGAAAGAATGTTAAAATCGCGCCAGAGCGGATAATCCTCTGGGAGCACATGACCAACGCTGCGATTCGCCAAGGGAAATGGAAGTTGGTAAAAGCCAGCAGCGGCCCTTGGGAACTCTACGACATGGAAAAAGACCGGAGCGAACTCCATGACCTTGTTGAGAAAAATCCTGAGAAGGCGAAGGAGCTCGAAGTCTTATGGGAAAAGAACGCCCATCGCACACAAATCTACCCAAGGCCGGACAAAAGGAAGTGAATGGAGCGGCGTGTCTCTGACCGTCGGATAAGAATGGAGGAAATAGCTCGGCTTGTGCAGGCGCTCGGAGAGGCGCCTCTCCAAAGGCTTTCAGCTCACATCAGCTTTCACGTAGACGGTGGCTGTATCGGTAAAGTCTTTGATCTTAAAATCGCCAAAAGCTGGAACGTCCTTGATCTCGAATACCACCTCGTAGCGACTGAATTTATCCTCGAGCAACCCGACTCCCTCGACATTTTCTTCCAACTTATGGGATTTTGTTTTACAGGCTCCGGCCGGAATTTCGTGGACGGCTTCCTGCTCCGGGACATTGGGGAAAAGCCCATCGGAGTGCTGGTTATTGATCCACTTTTCGAGACCCTCGACAGCAGTCCCCCTAGGAAAAATATGTAGCTTCGCAGAAACTGGGAATTCCGTATTCTTATTACCAATATGGACTACGAGTACGGCCTTTTCCTGTTCGAAAATATAAAAGTGCAGGGTGTCTCGATAGCCGACCATCGAGGTATTGATTTGTATTCTCTTCAAGTCTTTAGCCCCAGCATTGAGGGTGACTTCGGCTTGTAAAGGGCTGGGGAAGAAGAAGGCCGCCACCAGTGCGGCTAATGGAAGAAGACGGGAGATTGGTAGGTTCATGGTAGGATGGGTGCCTTAGCGGTAGTCGGAGATTGGACGTGGCTTGACGCCGAGTTTCTCGTAGGCAAAGCCGCTGACGAGGGGTTGGTATTCGCCGACGAAGTCGACGCTGCTGTCCGGGCTGATTTTATCTTCCATGCCGATGCCCCAATAGACGCCATTGATAACGAGGCGGCGGAGTCCGGCGCTTTGTAAGTCCTTGCCGCTGCCCATGGTCGAGTGGAGAACGCGTGCTTTTTTGCCTTCGCTGGTGGTCCAGTCTTTGAACCAAACGACTGGAAGAGGGATTTTTTCCGGGTTATCCTCACCGCCATATTCACGGCCGATGAGCGGCTGGCCGTAAACAAGCGCTGTGCAGCCTTCCGGTAGGCCAGTGCCTTCCTCGTAGGTCCGGTAAACATCCGAAGGCCCCCAGATGTCTTTGACGCCGGTGAGGACTGGATGGCCTTTCATTTCAGGAACGATATCGCCGCGCGTGGAATCCTGGTGCCAGACGCCGTGGTGGTTCATGAACGCGCCACCGAGGATGTCTTTGATGGTGACTTGTTCGCCATCGATTATGTAAGGGAGGGTGCTGCGAAAGCCGTGGTTGGAGGTGCGTAGGGCGATAATGGGTTTGCCGGAATCAAAGTAGTCGGCGAAATGTTGGAGCTGCTCATCAGGAAGAGTGAGAAGGCGGGTGAGGAAAATCAGGGCGTCTGCCTTTTGCAGTTTTTCTAGGCCGGGGATGTTGTGGAGTTTGAACGCGTCCTCTTCGCCTTTTTTTGGATGCACTGGCATGGTTGGGTCGACAAGGCCTTCTTCATTCACACCGAACAGAACGGTGCAGTCGAAGCCATGGTGCTTGGCCAAGATCTTGGCCATCATGGGTAATGACTGCTCGCTGCGGTATTCTTGGTCTGCCGAGATCAGGACGACGTGCTTGCCTTTGCCTGGGCCCTCGCCGCCTGCGTAGGTCAGCCACGGGTCACTGTTAGGAGTTGAGGGAGTTTCTGCCACGGCGGTAAAAGGAAAAAGGAACAGGCAGGTGAGCCCCGAGAGAGATGCGATGATGGTTTTAAGCTGGTTCACAATGAAAGGAATAATCGAGATTCAGCGATCCGACAAGCAGGAGCTGTGCGGGGTTTCTTGATTTGGAAAGTCTTTTCCATGAAATCCATGGTGGAACTATTTTTTCAACGAATCAGCTGAAGCGGCCTCGGTGTGTTGAAGAACTTTTGTAGTTTTTTAAATGGATAGATCCTGTAATAATTTGGGGAATATCAAAGTCTGAAGAGGCACCATTACCAGGAATTTATGATACCGATACATTTAATCAGAGCCTTGTTTCCATCCCGTAGTCTGCCGGGCGTAGCTGCTTTAGCTTTCGTCTCTATCGGACTCTGTTCCGCAAAAGAGCATCAAGCTGATGTTGTCGTTTACGGTGATGCTTCTGGTGGAGTAATCGCAGCGGTCCAAGCTGCGAAGATGGGAAAGAGCGTGATTCTGGTTTCCCAATACGAGCACCTTGGCGGACTGACGACGAGTGGGCTGGGTTGGACGGACATTGGTAATGACGCGATTCTTGGGGGGCTTTCGCGTGAGTTCTACCATCAGATCTACCTGCATTATTCCAAAGATAAATCATGGGTTCAGCAATCTCGAGAGAGTTTTGGGAACAGCGGGCAGGGTGGAAGCGCTTTCAACGAAAAGACTGAACTGGCATCGGTGTTTGAACCAAAAATCGCAGAGGAAATTTTCGACACCATGGTTAGGGAGGCTGGCGTGCAGGTGATTGCCGGGCGCTTGGATCTTTCTGAAGGCGTGGCGATGGACGCCACTAGGATCACCAAGATTCTTCTGGAGGGTGGCTCCAGTGTGGCGGGCAAGATGTTTATCGATGCCTCCTACGAGGGTGACCTGCTGGCAGCGGCGGGTGTTTCGTTCATGATCGGTCGCGAATCAAATGCAGAATACGGTGAAACCGGCAATGGCAACACCGGCGTGGCGAAGAAAAACCAACTTCCCGAAGGCATCGATCCGTATCGTATCGCGGGAGATCCGGAGAGCGGGCTGCTTGCGGGAGTGAGCCCCGATATGGGTGGCGAAGTCGGTGAGGGAGATGAAAAGCTGCAGGCTTATTGCTACCGCATGGTGCTCACGGATGTGGAGGAGAACCGGCTGATGATAGCGAAACCCGAGGGCTACGATGAGAAGGATTTCGAATTGCTTTTCCGTTCCATTGAGGCCGGTCAGAAGTGGGGATTTTTCAAGACCTCACCGATGCCCAATCGCAAGACCGACTCAAACAACACTGGCGGAATCTCGACGGACTTCATTGGTGCGAATTATGGAGAGGGCTGGAACTGGGCAACGCTCGATCACGATGAGCGCGAGACGCTTGCGGCGAAGCACCGCGACTATCAACTCGGCCTAGTCTGGACGGTGCAAAATCACCCACGTGTGCCTGAGGAAATCCGTAAATCCTACGGGAAGTGGGGGCTTCCCAAAGACGAGTTCAAAGATAATGGCAACTGGCCTTACAACCTTTATGTCCGCGAGGCGCGGCGTATGAAATCGGATTTTGTGATGACGGAGAATCACTGCAACCTGAAGCTTCCGGTGAATGACTCGGTGGGAATGGGTGCCTATACTCTCGATTCGCACAACACCCAGCGGTTCGTCCACGACGGTATGGTCCGGAATGAGGGAGATATTCAAACGTATCTCAAAGACAACAAGCCCTACGGTATTTCCTACCGCTCCATCATTCCAAAGGCGGATGAATGCTCCAACTTGCTGGTCCCGTGGGCGCTCTCCTCCACGCACATCGCCTTCGGATCGATTCGTATGGAGCCGGTGTTCATGGTGCTCGGTCAGAGCGCGGCAACAGCCGCCTGCATGGCGATTGATTCGGGAAGCAGTGTTCAGGAAGTGCCCTATGCGGATCTTCGTAAGCGCCTGCTCGCGGACGGACAGCAGCTTGAGTGATTTCTCTTTCTCTGGTGAAGTATGGTCCCAGCCGATATGAGAGTTGACGTGAAATACTCTCATGGAAGAGCATTTCGAACATGAGCGATTCTAATAAGCCCGATGAAACCCAGGCTCCACCAACGACGATTCGTGGGATTCTCCGCCAGCTTGGGCCGGGCTTGATCATTGCTGGCTCCATCGTCGGCTCTGGTGAGTTGATCGCGACTACTGCCGTTGGAGCGGAGGCTGGGTTCGTTCTGTTGTGGCTGATTATTATCGGCTGCTTGATCAAAGTCTTTGTCCAGATCGAGTTCGGTCGTTTCACGATCACCAGTGGCCGCACCACCCTAGACGGTCTCAATCAGGTGCCGGGGCCACGACTACGGGTGAACTGGCTTTGCTGGTTTTGGTTGCTTTTCATCATAGTGGCATTGATCCAGCTGGGAGGTATCATCGGTGGAGTCGGCCAAGCATTGGCGATCCAGCAGCCCATCACTGAGGCGGGCGAGGTGGCGAATGTGCGCGAGGATGCCGCGATTCAGGTCACAGTTACCGAAAGCATTGCCAAGCGCTTCGAAGGGGAAGCTGGCATGCAGGGAAAGCTCGAAGAACTGGCGAAGGAACGCGAAGCTGCCCAGGCTGAACTTGCGAAGTGGGATGGGGTTGAATCTGTGGAATCAAATGATTCGTTAATTTGGGCAACCGCCGTGACTTTAATTTCCATTGTGCTGCTGGTGATCGGGCGCTACCGCCTGATCCAGAATGTTTCCACGGCCTTGGTCGCCTCGTTCACTGTGGTGACCATCGTGAATTTGATCTATCTCCAGGCGCTTCCGGAGTGGCGGGTTTCATGGGAGGACTTTGCCAGTGGATTGACCTTCGATATTCCGGAAGGGAAAGGCATGCTCGTCGCCTTGGCGGCGTTTGGCATCATCGGTGTCGGTGCGACCGAGCTGATCCAGTATCCATACTGGTGCTTGGAAAAAGGTTACGCCAAGTGGACGGGGCCGCGTGATGACTCTCCGGAATGGGAATCGCGTGCCAAGGGCTGGGTGCGCGTGTTGCGCTGGGATGCGTGGTGCTCGATGATCGTCTATACTTTCGCGACCGTGGCTTTCTACCTGCTGGGAGCGGCTATTCTCGGCAGGACGGGATTGGACCCCGGGGGCGCGCAGATGGTGCGCACGCTGGGGCAGATGTATGTGCCGGTATTCGGCTCCGCTGCGCAAGCGGTGTTCCTCTTCGGTGCCTTTGCGGTCTTATATTCGACCTTCTTTGTGGCAACTGCCAGCCATGCCCGTGTCTGTGCGGATGCGCTCCGAGTGTTTGGTTTTTCGAACAATGACGAAGTCTCCTACCGCAAGTGGGTGAAGATATTTTGTATTGTTCTGCCGTTGCTATTCCTCGGTAGCTACGCCTTTTTCAATGCGCCTAAAGAACTGGTTCTTGCCGGTGGTTTCTTCGGTGCGCTGATGCTGCCACTTCTCGGAGTAGCGGCCCTATATTTCCGCTACCGCTGTTGTGATGTGAGACTGAGACCCACGCGCTTCTGGGACATCGGACTTTGGATCAGCGTGGTCGGCCTTTTCATTGCGGGCGGCTATGCGCTTTACACAAAACTGTTGGATGTATTCGGCTGAGTGGCGGAGCCGCCACTGCGATTACTGAACTGGCGGAATGGCATAAAAGCGTTCTGCATTGCGGTGGAATAGTTTAGCCGAGGCCTCCGGGCCTTTCTTGTCGAAGTAAGCGCGAGTCAGCTTGAGCACCGAGGCATAGTCTCCGGTGGTGCGTGTGACCGGCCAGTCACTGCCGTAAACCAATCGATCCTCACCGAAGCACTCCCAAGCGAGATCCATGACGGGTTTGTAGAAGACGGGGTCTCGCGGTGCCGGCTGCGGTTTGACCCGGCCATAGAGAGCTGAGACTTTACAATAGACGTTTGGTTGTTTCGCCGCAGCGCGGAAGCCTTTTTCCCATTCGGGGTCCATACTTCCGCTGCTGAGGTCCACGCCGCCGAAGTGGTCGAGGATGATGCGGAGCTCCGGCAGGCGCGTGGCGATTGCGATCACCTCTTCCATTGAGTAGCCGCCCATTAGGAAATCCACCGACTTACCGGCATCGGCAGTGAGCTTCAGATCGCGGTAGAAGGCTTCGTCAAGCTCCTCACGATAGCGTCCCGAGAGGCGGTAACCCAGGTAGCGTGGATCCTCGCAGAGCTGCTCGAACAGAGGTGCGAAGCCATCGGTTCCAATGAGTTCGGAAAGGTTTCCGACGACTCCGCGGTAGAGGGACTTATTGTGTGCTGTGACATCGAGATTCCATTGGTTGTCGGGCAGACTTTGCCCCGCTTGCACCACCACCACGCCTGTGACTCCGTTGGCCTCCGCGATCGGCTGGAAATGCTCGGGCAAGTAGTCGCGGTAGAGAACAGCATCGTCTTTCTTGATCCATGTGATGCCCTCCGGACGGCTGAGCTCCCAGAGATGCACATGGCAATCGATGATTCCTGCCGGCGTTTCAGAATCCAAGACTTGGGAGATCGTCGAGACAACCTGCTGCGCGAGTTTGCCCGATCCAGCGTGTGTGAAATGCACATCGCCCGGCTTGGTGAAAAGATCGGCAGGAAAAGTTTCGGAAAGCGCGTGTAGGTCGTTGATAAGGATCCCGTATTTCTTCATCACCCGCTCGGCAGCGGCATTGTATTTCGCAGCGTCGCCGGGGAGCCGACCGGCCTCGCCTTCGGGGATCTTGGTAGTGCTTGCCCAGATCAGATCCGCGCCAGTCTTCTTCAGTCGTAGCACCAGCTTTTCCAGGTTCTCTTCATACTTGGGAAGTGGAACGGAAAGCGTGCCATTAACCTTGTCGCGTTTCCCTTGGGTTTTGGAATCCGGGTGGCGGTAGCAGAGATCCCACAGGCCCCAGTTGAAATGAATGACGTCCCAGTCTTCATCTCCCAGCCACGTGTCGATCTTAGCAAGGCCCCGGGGCGTATCGCCGCAGTTGGCCTTGGGGCGGACGACATTGGCTTTCCCCTCAAGCCCCTCGCGGACCGGTTTGGTATAGCCGATTGAAATGGAATCTCCGAGGATCAGGACTTTCGGGAGCTCCTCCTTGATCGGTCCGGCGTCTTGAAGTCCTTTTTTATCCTGCTCGGGAGTGAAGAACGTTTCAGCGCCGTTCAGCAAGCTCAAGCAGGCAAGTATCAGGCTGCCGGAAAGAAGGAATGTTTTCATGAGCGAGTCTCAACTGGCGGGATTGAATTGATCAATTCAATTAGACCGTTTTCCGGATGAGATTACCAATGTAGCCAAATCAAAAAGCTCATTTATAAGGCGGAACGAGCGAATGAATCGGCATTTCTTGATCGATTGATAACGTAGTTGCTCAGCTTTTCTCGAAGGTAACTCACTCTTTTTGAACCCCTTTGAAATATCCGGCTCTACTTCTTCTTGCGCTGCCATGGGATTTCCTTGGCGGCGGCGAGATGTGCTTCGAGAGCTTTTGTCATTTCCTCGAGGCGTTGCGGCTCGGCGTTGGCGAGGTCGGTGGTTTCGAGTGGATCGTTTTTGAGGTTGTAGAGTTCGAAGGGTGAACCTGCTTCATCGCGGACAAGCTTCCAATCGCCTTGGCGCATGGCTTCTTTGTTGGTGCGTTGGAACCACATGAAGAATTCCGCGCGGTCGAAGGCGGGTTGGGCTCCTTCGAGAAGGAGGGGTTTGAAAGATTTCCCTTCGATGGTGTGCGCTATGGGAACGCCGCAGAGATCGGCGAGGGTTGGGATCAGATCCATGGTCAGGGCGCGGAAATCGGTGCGTTTCTCTGGTTTGATTTTTCCGGGCCAGCGGATGGAGGTGGGGACTTTGATGCCGCCTTCGTAGACGTGCGTTTTGCCGGAGCGAAGATCGCCATTGCTGGCGCCGAAGCGGAGGGCACCACCGTTGTCTGAGGTGAAGACGACAATGGTGTTTTCCGCTTGGCCGCTTTTTTCCAAGGCCTCTAGAACCTCGCCGATGCCGTGATCGAGGTGTTCGATCAGGGCTACCAAGCCAGCGCGCTCATCCGAGATGCCGGTCTCCCGTTGTTTGACTTTCTCCAGCCATTCTTGCGGAGGGTGAATGGGATCGTGTGGAGCGTTGTAGGACAAGAATTGGAACCATGGCTTGCCTGTTTCAGCACGGCGCTTGATGGAAGCAATGGACCATTCAGTGAACAGGTCGGTGGCGTGGCCTTCTGGTTGGATGGGTTCCTCGTTGAGGCGCATGTAGTTCGTTCCGCCTCGCTCATGTTTCCAGTAGCTGTCCATCATGTCACCCAGCCAGCCATGAAACTCTTCAAAGCCGCGTTGGTTTGGCCAGTTCTCTTTACGCAGGCCGAGATGCCATTTACCGATGAGTGAGGTATGGTAACCGGCTTTCTGAAAAGCCTCCGGAAGCATGATACTCTCCGGCGTAAGGTAGCCCCAGTTGCCGCTGGGATAGTGGCGGATGACTCCCGGGACGCCGACGAATTCCGGATAACGTCCACTGAGAAGCGCGGCACGTGTGGGTGAGCAGACACAGGAGTTTGCGTAGAATTCATCGAAGCGCGTGCCTTCAGAAATCAGCTTGTCGATGTGTGGAGTGCGCATGTCTTTGGCGCCGTAGCTGGAGAGATCACCGTAACCAAGATCATCCGCCATGATGAGCAGGACGTTGGGTTGTTCTGTTTCGGCTGAATTAGCCTCAGTCGCGGAGATTGTGAGTATTACCGTGCTTAGGATTATTGCAGTCAGGTATTTCTGTCTCATGGGTGAAACATGAATCTAATGCACACGCGTGACGATCACATAAAACGCGCCGACTTCATTTTCATCTGCGGTTTTGAAGATCGGCGCGAGCTGGTGTGAGCCGGTGGCGAGATCGGCGGTGAAGGTGATTTGGGTATCGGTTTTTCCGACGGGTTTACTGGCGATTTCTTTGCCGTCGATGCGTAGGACGGCCTGTATGGCGGGTATCGCCACTCCCGGTGTGGCGCGGAAGGCTTTGGATGCTCCTGGAACATTTTCGCCTGCGGGGAGAGAGGAGCGGATGGGGTGATTGGCTTCTTCTGGCCAGCGGCGTAGCGAGAATTGGTAAGTTCCGGGTGTGATGACTTTCACTGCCCAGTGGCTCTGTGATGTGATGGTTGCCGCTTTCTTTGTGCGGAAAAAGGATGCGCTGCGGATGATGCTTTGATTCCAAGGGCTTCTACCATCCTCCAAGATCCAGTCATGGCTCGTTAGGGTGACTTTGTCATGGCCGGGTTGGCCAAGATAGATCTCAGTGGTTTGGGAAAAGGTCGGCTCCAGCTCCGCCCACCAAGCATCGTAGAAGGCGCGCATCTTGGCGACTTGTTCGGGCTGCTCTTTGGCGAGGTTGTTTTTCTGGCTAGGATCTTTTGCTATCTCGTAGAGTTCAGTTCCGTTGACCAAACGATAGTCCTGCGACATGACTGCAGACTGGCGCCATTTGATCGGATCGACTACGCGTTGCGAATCGGTGATCAACATGCGATCCGGCCATGTGGATTCGGAATCCGGCTTGAGGAGGGGGCGCATTGAGAGGCCGTCGAATTTGAGCGTTTCGGGTTTTCTGGAATCGGTCAGGTCAAGCAGGGTCGGGACGATATCGACCGCATGAGTCAGTGTTTCAACTTCATGTTTCTGGTTGAGACCACCGGCTGGCCAATGGATAAAGAGCGGGACGCGGTGGCCGCCGTCGTATTCGGAACCTTTGGTTCCGCGCATTCCGGCATTGAAGACGGGTTGCCCGCGGGCGGTGCCGTTGTCTGTAGTGAAGATGAAGATGGTGTTTTCGTGAATGCCGAGCTCTTTGAGTAGATTGCGTGTCTTGGCGATGTTGTCATCGATGTTGGTAATCATTCCGAAAAATGCCGCGATGAGATCTGGCTGATCTGGATACAGATCCATGTATTTCTGCGGGCAGTGCCATGGTCCGTGCGGGGCGTTGGTGGCGATGTAAGCGAAGAACGGTTTTTTCTCGGCGGCGGAGTTACGTATAAATTTATGGCTGGCTTCAAAAAACACATCAGTGCAGAAGCCCTTGGCTGGAATAATATTACCGTTGTGGAAATAGTGTCCGTCAAAGTAAGCGTTGTTCCAGTAATCGGGCGTCTGGCCGACTCCGCCGCCGCCGTGGCGATAAACCTCGGTGAAGCCGCGGTCTTCCGGGCGGTAGGGATAGTTATCTCCGAGATGCCATTTTCCAAACATCCCCGTTTCGTAGCCGCTGTCTTTTAATAAAGTGCCGATGGTGATTTCGTTCGCACGCAGCATGGAGCGGCCGTTGATGGTGTGCCAGACACCGGTGCGGTTCGCCCAATGCCCAGTGAGCAGTGAAGCACGCGTCGGCGAACAAGTCGGCGCGACATGGTAATCTGTGAATACTGTGGACTCCGCCGCCAGTGCGTCCATGTGTGGCGTCTTGATGACCGGATTTCCAGTGCAACCGAGATCGCCGTAGCCTTGGTCATCGGTGATGACGAAAACGATGTTCGGTCGCTCGGCGCCGGTGCCCGTAATGATGAAGAGCAGAAACGAAGACAGAATGAGATACTTCATAAACGGTGATACTATTTCTTCTTGGTAAGGCCGATAGCTTTTTCTGCGAAGCGTTCGCCCAGAGTTTCGTAGCCGGATTTCGGGTAGTGCAATCCGCCACCCAGATCATCGGTATCAACCCACTCGCCGTTCGGATGGTCTTCCGCTAGTTTGACTTGAATCTCACGGATTTTCGTCCAGTGAGGGTATTGTTTGTTTTCCATATCAAAGTCGCTGATACGACCGATCACGAAGTTGATATCATTCAACTTCAAGTCCGCCTTCAACTGATTCAGGATTCCGGTGAAACTTTGTGCGTAGGCCTCCGAAAGGGATTCTTTGGCATCGCGCTCACCCTGCATCCAAATGAAGGTGACGCTGTCATAAGTCCTGCCATCCGTCGCTGCTTTCACCGCCGCGATCAGATCCGCATACTTTTTGCCGATGCGCATCTTCTCCTTACCCACGATCTCACGCTTGTCAGGAAACTCGTATTTGTTGAACCAACAACGGATCGGCGCGCCGTTTTGCGCGTCCTTCACCACAGTGACATTGTCCTTACCAAATTCTTTTTCCACTGCCGGAGTGAAGGAAATCTCTGGTTTCAGAGCTTGCATATTCGATTGGCCGGAGAGGATGAAGAGATGCTTCCCTTGCGCCAGAAGGCTGCCGGAAACCAATGCGGTGAGAGATAGAGTTACGAGTAGTTTTTTCATATCCGGAGCTTCTTGCTAAATTATGTGAAAAAACAGCAGAGCCTCAACTATTTTCCACATCGGAGACCTGATACCTTTCGCCCTGCTCTTTGGGGTGAATTTTCATGATAGCTTTATAGTTTTAGGTCGGTAAAATTTTTCAATGAAATCATTTCTTTTGGTATTTCTTGCGGCGGCTGGCTTGCATGCGGCGCAGCCAAATATTGTCATTCTCTACGCGGATGACATGGGCTACGGCGATCTAGGCGCCAACAATCCGGAATCCAAAATCCCGACGCCGAACTTAGATAAACTGGCGGCCGAGGGCATGCGTTTCACGGATGGTCATTCAACTTCCGGGATTTGTACGCCATCGCGCTATTCGCTGCTGACAGGTCGCTACCACTGGCGTGATTTCCATTGGATCGTGACGGCATTTGGGAAATCCGTTTTCAAAGAGGAACAGCTCACGATGCCGGAGATGCTGCGGGAAAAAGGCTACGCCACCGCCTGTATTGGCAAATGGCACTTGGGTTGGGATTGGGATGCGATCCGCAAACCCGCTACGAAAAAAGATTCCATACATTTTAACGACTTCGATTGGAGCAAATCCATCCCTGACGGGCCGCTCGTGCATGGCTTTGATCATTACTTTGGCGATACCGTGATCAATTTTCCTCCCTATGCGTGGATTGAGGACGACAAGCTACTCAAGGCGCCCGATACCATGATGGACACCAAGAAGTGGAAAAAGATCAAAGAAGGAAGATGGGAATGTCGGCCTGGTCCGATGGTCAGCGATTGGGATCCTTATCAGAACATCCCAGAGACCACCAAGCGCGGAGTCGAATACATCCATGCTCAAAAAGCTTCCGACAAGCCCTTCTTCCTCTACTTCGCCTATCCTTCGCCGCACGCTCCGATCATTCCGAATGATGAGTTCGACGGGAAATCCCAAGCCGGAGCGTATGGTGATTTTGTTTATGAGACCGACGACTCCATCGGCCGGCTTCTTGCGGCGCTTGAGGAAAGCGGGCAGTCGGAGAATACGATCGTGCTTTTCACAGCGGACAACGGGGCGGAGGCATATGCCTATGCACGTGACGAAAAGTTCGATCACTGGTCTTCGAAACCGTTCCGAGGCCTGAAGCAGGATATCTATGAGGGCGGTCACCATGTGCCGTTCCTGATCAAATGGCCGGGAGTGACCAAGCCTGGATCGGTTTCTGACGCACTGATTTCACAAGCCGATTTTATGGCGACCATCGCAAGCCTGATAGGCTATGAGCTTCCGAAAAACTCGGCTGAGGATTCTTTCGATTTTCTGCCTTATCTGAAAGGCGATAGGGAAGACGCTCCCCGGACACAAATGGTTCATAACACCAAAAAAGATCACTACGCATTGCGCGATGGCGATTGGAGCCTGATCGACGCGAAGACCGGCTATCTGCGGGAGCCCCGGGAAGCTTGGAATGAAAAGCATGGCTACTCAGCGGAAGACGACCTGTCTGTAGAGCTTTACGATTTCAAAAACGACCCTGAGCAAAAGCACAACCTTGCGGAGAAACATCCCGAGAAAGTCAAAGCCATGCAGGCGACACTGAAGAAAATCCGCGAGCAAGGGCATTCCGCGCCGCGCTTGGATTGATAGCACGAAGAGCTATCGGCTCATTCGGCGATCCCGATGAAACAATGTGAGTGTGATGGCAGCAGTGTAGCAATGAATTGCGGTAAGTGGCACGCGATGCGGGAAATTTGCTTCGTAGAAATGAATGTGATGAGGATACTATTCGATCCCGCGAATTCTTTTTTGCTCTTCGATCCATCCTCGGTCCTCTTTCGAAAGCCTTGATTCATTGGTCTTGTAGCGCTCGCCGCCTGGCTCAATGAGTATCAGATCTCCTTTCGAGTAAGAGACGAGCTTGGCGAATACCTTGCGCCCGCGTTTGCCTTCCCATTCGCGGTAGCCCTTTTTGTTTAGCTGTTTACGCCACTTTTTATACTGGTGGCTGGAGGCGACTTCGGCCTGCTTGATGAGTCCCCATACGAAGTCTGCTTCACCACGTTTGTAACCGGTTTCTTTCCACAGAACTTCTCCGCTTGGATTCAGCATTAGTAAAGTAGGATGTCCGAGCGCTTTATACCGTTCTTTAAGGATTTTGACGTAACGCTTGCGCTCCGACTGCTGAGTGATTTTCTCATCTAACGAAAGCTGCGGATCATCAACCGATACATTTGAATCCACACGTAATCGAACCAAGTGTTCGCCCGCCCATTTACCAAAGTCGCGTTTTGAAAAAAGCTCAGCTGAGAGGGCCTTGCACATGGGGCTGCGTGCCGTATCGGTGAACCAGATGAGGATGGGCTTGCCTTCGCGCACAGCGAGCTGGCGGGCGATGGTTATGCTCTCTTCCCATGGCCCTCTTTTCGGGGCGGCCATCAGTTCGTCGAGCTCCGGAATACCTGCATCGGGATCATCGGGATTGGTGAAAATGATATCTTCCTGTGGAGTGACGCTGACATTGGCCATCAGGGGGCCGACGTTCCGGCCGCCTCGCACAGGTATTCCATCGAACTCTGGAGTGGCGCGAATTTCAGAGGGGATTCCGGTAGGTCCGAAGGGTTCTTCCTCGGGTATCGTGTCTGGTGAGGAGCAGCCGAAAGAAAAGAGGGATGCCAAGGTGACAAGAGAGATCTTGAGTTCCGCGTCCATGGCTTATTTTTTAAGGCGCACGGGGGTCCCACAAGAAGAACAGCGAAACCAGCTGAATAGTAACAAGTGCAAACAAAGTGGCAGCACGTAGCCGAGGCCTTGGATTTGATGTGCTTTTACGTGTTTTAGGGCTGCCTTATGAGCGAATAGCTTTTGTGTGCAGATACGGCATTTCCCAGATATTCCCCAAAGCAGGTAACAGATTCCGATGACGGGAAGTGAGATAGGGAAGGCCAAGATCCATGTCGGGACCCATTCAAAGGTTTCGGGATCCTGTCGTGAAAGCAGTAGTAGGAATGCGGAAACGACAGAGAGCGGCAGAAGCAAGATAAGGACTAGGCTACAGATGGCCCCGGTTCTCAAGCTCCATGGATTGGTGTGTAGAACTCCACGGACGTAGCGGCGCGACTCTGGATTCTTGCCTCGGTTCGTGCTTTCCCGTGGTGTCCGGATTAGAGCGACACGGTCGTCTTTATGCGAATCTTTGGAGCCTGGTAACCTTGTATTGGTAGTGGTTTCCGGGGCGATCATTTTGATCTGAGAGGTGTCCAAGCCGAGCTTTTGGCGTTGCGGATTGGCTCGGTCGCTCTCTGCTGCGAGGCGCTGTGGCATATTGTCCCGTGGAGTTTCAGGGCTTCCAATACGCACATCGAGGTCTCCGGAATAACGATTGAGTAATAGCCCTGCCGGGATGTCTGAGACCCTTAGCTTTTGCTCCATGAGCAGTCGCCCCGGCATGGGTATGGCACAGGGTGCGGCAGCGATCATCTCGAGCACCTGCTCGTTACCCTCGTAATTCACCGCTGATAAAATGATGTCGTTCTCGTCTTGGTTCGGTGCGGGTTCTTCCACAATTTCGGTTGCCGCGAAATTGATCCATTGCTCAACGGTTTCCTGATCCGGAGTTTGTTCGAGTATAGCGAGTACTCCATTGGCTCTGCTTATCTCGGCCCAGAGAGCAGCCGCTTCCTGGGTAGCGAGGTGTTGTATGTCTCTGATTCCCGCCAAGTCGAGGAGCTCGACGGTCTGATGGTCGATGCCGGGGATATCAGTGAGTGGTTGCATGGGCTATTTTAACGCTGCCAGCATTTCGCCGAGCTGCGAGAGTTTGGTTTTCCATTCTTCGAGCCGTTGCTTTTCTTGGACCACCACCTCTTCGGGTGCTCGGCTGATGAAAGACTCATTACTGAGCTTGCCTTCAGATTTTTTGACCTCAAGCAGCATTTTATCGATTTCCTTGGAAATGCGCGTGCGCTCCGCATCGACGTCGACCAATCCCTCCATTGGCATGTAGGCTTCGCCCACAGCGGTGACGGCTGCTGGTGTTCCTTTCGGTGCGTCATATCCACTTTCGATGATGATCTCAGCAGCACCGGCAAGTAAGGCGAGCACGTTGAGCTCTGAGGAAAGCCAGTTAACCGCGCCTTTAATGATGAAGCGAACGTCTTTACTTGAGCCGAGATTGTATTCGGCTTTCAGGTTACGCAGACGCCCGGCTGCTTCGTAGACTGCGGTTGCTTGTTTCTCAGCAGTCTTTTTGGTTTGATCCGGAAGGCTGGCGAGCAGGTCGATTTCAGGAAGCATTTTCCGCATCACGAATTCCCCCTCAGCGATATAGTTCATGCGCGCTGAAAGCTCTTCGGTCACGTGTGGCATGTAGGGATGGAGTAACTGGAGGTAACGGCTCATCACCGCATCGAAAGTTCCAAGCGCGGCAGCGCGTGCTTCATCCGTCGCGGACTCGCGCAGATCGGCTTTAACGGCTTCCAACCATTTGTCACAAAAGTCGTTCCAGAGGAATTCGTAGAGCCGGTGAGCAATTTCTCCGAAGCGGTATTCATCGTAAATACCATCCAAGTCTTTGGTGAGTTGATCGAGTTTGGCAATCACTTGGATGTGATAAACCGGGAGGCTTTCGAGGTCTGGAAGAGGCACGAATTCATTCCCGTCCATTTGCCGGAAACGGCATGCATTGTAGAGCTTGTTGGCGAAGTTACGACCTTCCTCGACCGAGCTTTCATCGAAGCGCACATCGGTGCCAGTCGGGGCGATACGCATCAAGCCAAAGCGCAGGCCGTCTGCTCCGTATTTGTCCATCAGGTCGATGGGGTCCGGGGAGTTCCCCAGCGATTTACTCATCTTGCGGCCTTTTAGATCGCGGATGATGGAGGTGAAGAAAACGTTTTTGAAGGGTAATTCCTCTGCGAAATGGTAGCCGGCCATGATCATGCGTGCGACCCAGAAGAAGATAATATCAGGGCCGGTTACTAGATCCGTAGTAGGATAGAACTTCTTCAGCGTTGCGGAATTTTCGCCAACGCTGGACATGGTTGCGAAAGGCCAGAGCCATGAGGAAAACCAAGTATCCATCACGTCCTCGTCGCGCACCCATTCACCTTCTGTTGGCGCTTCCGTGCCAACGTGGATGTCACCAGCTGCTGCGTCTTTGGTCTCCAGGGACTCGGCGTTCTTGAGCGCATCGAGTTTGTCTTTGCGATACCACACAGGAATCTGATGGCCCCACCAGAGCTGGCGGCTGATGCACCAATCCTGCAGGTTCTCCATCCAGTGAGCGTAGGTCTTGGCCCAGCGCTCGGGGCGGAATTTGATTTCGCCGGAGGCAACGGCTTCAGTAGATTTCGCGATTTCCGGATAGCGAAGAAACCACTGCATGGAGATGCGCGGTTCGATTGGCACGTCGGCACGCTCCGAGTAGCCGACATTGTTTTCATATTCCTCTACGCCGATTAAAAGGCCCATTTCTTCGAGTTTGGCGGCGGCTTTGCGACGCGCTACGAAGCGGTCAAGTCCATTGAACTCTGGTAGATCCGGCGTGTTCATCGTGCCGTCAGGGTGCAGCACGTCGATGATTTCAAGTTCGTGCTTAAGGCCGATCTCAAAGTCGGTCTTATCGTGTGCGGGAGTGATTTTAAGGGCTCCGGTTCCGAATTCTAGGTCGACTGCGTCATCTGCGATCACGGGGATTTCCGCTTCTGGAAACGGGCGCCGGACTTTCTGTCCGATCCATTTCGCGTATTTCGGATGCTTCGGATGCACCGCGATGGCGACGTCTCCCATGAGGGTCTCAGGGCGAGTGGTAGAGATTTCAATAAACTCGCCCGGGCTCTCGACGAGCTCATATTTCATGGTGAAAAGTTTGGAACGCGAGGCCTTCATGATGACCTCTTCATCGGAGAGTGCGGTTAGGGAAACCGGGCACCAGTTAACCATGCGCTTGCCACGGTAGATCAGGCCTTGGTTGAAGAGGTCGACGAATACTTGGCTGACCCACTGGGTGTAATTCTCATCCATCGTGAATCGCTCGCGCGACCAATCACAGGAGCAGCCGAGGCGTTTCAACTGTTTGATGATGATGTTGCCGTGTTTGTCTTTGAAGTCCCACACACGTTTGAGAAATTCGTCACGTCCGAGATCGCGACGTGTTTTACCTTCGGTTTCGCGCAGTTCGCGTTCGACCTTCGCTTGGGTGGCTATACCGGCGTGATCGGTTCCGGGAAGCCAGAGAGCCTCCTTGCCTTTCTGGCGCGCACGCCTGACCAAAATATCTTGGATCGAATTATTGAGAACATGCCCCAAATGGAGAATGCCCGTGACGTTGGGTGGCGGGATGACAATAGAGTAGGCCTCCTTGTCGGAAGACTCGTCTGCGCGGAAGCAGCCGGCCTCCTGCCATGCGGCATACCATTTCTCCTCTACGGCTTGTGGCTCGTAGGCTTTAGCTAACTCGGACATCGGGCGCGGATGCTGGATGCAAGGCCGGGTTTTGTCCAGCTTGGAGGGCGTGTGACCAGCGATCCGGTGCTCGGAATGTGGGGGTTTGACATTCATAGCCGATCCGGCATTTTCGGGGATATGAGATTTTTGCTCCTTTCATTACTATTTGCTCCAGTCCTCCTCGCGGCTGAAAAACCACGCAACGTTGTCTTTTTCATGGTTGATGATCTGGGTGTTACCGATGTCGACTTAGATGGATCGGATGTTTTTTATGAAACTCCGAACATCGCGAAGTTTGCAAAAACAGCGGTGAATTTCACCAACGGCTACGCGAGTTGCCCGGTGTGCTCGCCGACACGTTCCGCGCTGATGACCGGGCAGAATCCCGCGCGCACGAACAACACTAATTATTTTGGAGCGCCAAATGAGTTTCTCAGCGAGATACCGGAAGATTACGATCCGGTAGAGGATTATTTCAAAAACAAAGAAAAAGGCAAAAGACCCCATTGGCGTCTGAATTATCCGCTTTGGCCGGCTCCGTATCTGGGGAAGCTGCCAGAAGGCACCAAGACTTTGGCAGAGGCATTTAAATCAGAAGGCTACAAAACCTTTTTTGCCGGTAAATGGCATCTCGGGCCAGAGGGGAATTACCCACAAAATCATGGCTTCGATATCAACATAGGTGGCCAACGCGGCGGTGGTCCCTACGGCGGGAAGAAATATTTCTCTCCATACGGTAATCCGGAAATCGAAGACGGCCCGCCAGGTGAACACCTTACCGAGCGCTTAGGCCGCGAAACGGCGGAATTTATCACCGCGCATAAAGGTGAGCCATTCTTTGCGCTACTCTCTTTCTATTCAGTGCATACACCGCTCATGGCGCCACCCGCCTTGGTCGAGAAATACGAGGCGAAGCGCAAAAAACTTGGGATAAGCGACGAGTTCTCGCCTGAACCTCCGCGGGAAAACCGCACCAACCATTCGCATGCGGTCTACGCCGCTATGATCGAATCAATGGACTCTGCCGTCGGCCATGTTCTCGATACTTTGGAAGAACAGGGGCTGGCGGAGAATACGCTGATTGTGTTTACCTCGGACAATGGCGGGCTCTCGACTTCTGAAGGATCACCCACCTCAAATCTTCCTTATCGTGCCGGCAAGGGATGGCTCTACGAAGGTGGCATTCGTGTTCCTGTGCTGATTCGCGATCCAGCTTTCAATTCAGGGGGGAAGACTTGCGTGGAGCCGATCTATACCACTGATTATTATCCGACTATTCTCGCCGCAACCGGTCATGAGCTGAAACCGGAGCAACATAAAGACGGCGTATCAATGCTGAATTATTTGGCAGATCCTTCTGCTGAGTCATCCGGCCGCGCCTTATTCTGGCACTACCCACATTGGGGCAATCAAGGCGGCTCTCCGGGCACTGCCGTGCGCCACGGGAAATGGAAGCTGATACGCTGGGGATGGCCCGAGCGTGCGGAACTATTCGATCTTGAGAAAGATCCAGGCGAGAGCACTGATCTCTACGCCGCGCATCCTGAGATCGTCACGGAGCTGAACGAGCGCATGGAAAATTTTTTCAAAGAGACCAAGGCGCGCTTCCCGACGAAGAACCCCAATCGTAAAAATGCCTTCACCAGCTGGTGAATACATTATGATTCGTAAAGTCTAACTTAATAAATGTCAGAAACACTGAATCAACCAACAGCTGGCAGCTTCCGGCATATCGTCATGTTTCAATTTAAAGAGGCTGCGACGGCAGAAGAAATTGTGGCAGTTGAAAAATCTTTCGCCGAGTTACCCTCAAAAATTGGTTCCATCATTGCTTACGAATGGGGTAGGTCTGAAAGTGTTGAAGGCAAGAATGCTGGCTTCAGCCACTGCTTTTTTCTAACATTTAAGGACAAGGCTGGATTGGAGGAATACATTCCGCATCCGTCTCATCTAGAATTTAAAAAGCTCCTTTTACCCATTCTTGAAAAGGCTTTGGTTTACGACTACACCGCGAAAAACTCTGATAAACCTGTGGGTGCCTAGAGATCTTTTTACACTTTCTGCGCAACTTTTCTAAAATCTTCCTTGCCGCCATGCTCGGAATTATCAAACTACCCAGCAACCTAGAGTAAAAATTCCAATCGCAATGATCAAAAAACTTCACACTCGTCCATACGGCACAGCGTTCGCCACTCTCGCAGTAACTCTGTTAGCGTCACCTCAAATCTTCGCTCAAGAGGAAGCTTCGCAATCCTTACTCGATCGCTGGGTTCTAAACGGTGGCCCAACCATGATCATGATCGGTGCCGCAGTCGTCGCCTTCATCGCGCTTGCGGTTTACAACTTTATGTCCCTGACCAAGGCGAAGTTCTGCCCGTCCGATCTGCAGGCCGCTCTGATGGAACACATGACTGCCTGCCGCGTCCGCTCCGCCATTGAGCTTTCTGCTTCACATCCTTCATATCTGGGCCGCTTGGTTGCCTATGCTTTTCC
>Ga0307939_1000268_pt1 | contig 30956 bp, 33 predicted proteins | sample OrgLakmetagen122_FD_201844 | JGI IMG/M metagenome (GOLD analysis project Ga0307939, IMG submission 201844) | Saline water microbial communities from Organic Lake, Antarctica - #122 | ecosystem: Environmental > Aquatic > Non-marine Saline and Alkaline > Saline | place: Antarctica: Organic Lake... | reverse complement strand
AGAACTCAACCGAACCACATATTTCACCAACGGCCCTGTTTTCGTCATCTCAATCACCTCTCGACCATTTTCGACAGTGATTCAGAGAAATGTCCTCGTGTCAAAATAACCGAAGCGAAGGACTAGGTCCGTATCGATCATCACCCGGATGTCCGGTCGGACGCCTCCGCGATTGATCGCGGCTCTGCTTGGCTGGCCGTTGGTGACAGCACCCATGGCCGAAAACCTCACAGGTGGACGTCGAAATCCTGCGCCAGTTCGATCAGGGTCTTCTCGCCCTTGATCGCGGCCACCGCCACTTTAGCCTTGAATGCCGGGCTGTGGTTCCGGCGCGGTCGTCTTGCCATGGTCTTCTCCTTGCTCGCAGCATCATGCCGCTGTTGCTCGGAAAATCCACTTATCCCGGCTGTTCAGATTTCCGGAACCACCTCTCACCCTCGACAAACCGATCGCGCCCATGACCCTTGACCTCGCCGCTTGATCAAGCGCAAATCAAACCGCTCGGAGGACGTCGCCGGAGAATTTCTACCACTTTCGAGACACAACCTATTCGCGTCCTGCTCAGTGAGTGGCGCAAGTGGGTGAACAAGAAAGGAATCGTTTTTCAAGACCCCGACGCAAACTTCCTGAGTTTCTGTAAGTATCGCGGCCCTTATAAACGTTGAGACGCTTTTGGGAGTGAACCACCATGATAGCCGAGTGCTTACATGATCATCCAGGATCGAGAGGGCGCTCGGGTTCCCGTAAACCCCGTCCCCTACTCTTGTCGAGAAGGCACGCCGGGCAGCTCCGGGCCTTGATATCTATGCACTTTACCAAGAATGCAGAGGCTTCGCCCAAGGGCAGAGTGAACCGCCGCGCAGCATAGATGCCGCATTCCTTGGGGTTCTGTAAGAAAATATCAGGTAGGCAGGATATGACAAACTCAAGTGTGCGTGAACTGTTACATACGTGCTAGTTCCCGTGAACTTATCTCACCACCTATATAATATCTTTGAGGAAGACCAATGACACTAGCCATTGTGGCGAATTCCCTGAATGCACCTTCGGAAACTTTCATCCGGGCACATGTGCGCGACATTGCGCCCGGCCGGACGGTAGTCTTATGCAAAGACGGAAGCGGTGCTGTGGACCTCGCAGTGCCTGTGTTGTCAGACATCCGCCGCGCTTCTAAGCCGCTTCACTTTGGTGACCGGATTACTCGCGTTCTAACTCGTATTTTTCGTCCTTTTCTTGATCCAAGCCTGAGGGGTATTGAAGCACGGAAGGTACTGGAGTTCCTTAAATTGCATGACGTGAAGGTTGTGCTTGCGGAGTTCGGGCAAAACGGTAGCCGGATGCGGCTTCCCTGCAAGCGCGCACAAATCCCACTCTACGTGCATTTTCACGGTTCCGATGCAACCCGATTAGCACGAAATAGCAGCTGGCGGCGCCACTACCGGAAGCTTTTTCGCGGTGCGACCGGTGTTATTGCACCTTCGGGCTTTCTGGCGGATCGATTACGCAAACTCGGTTGTCCAAATGACAAGTTGTACGTATCACCGCATGGGATCAATCCAGACGGTTTCGAGGAGAGCACGCGAGAAAGCGGTAGGATCCTCGCAATTGGTCGACTTGTAGAGAAAAAGGCGCCGCATCTCACAATCAGGGCGTTCGCTGCGGTGCACAAACAGCATCCGGAATGCACCTTGGACATCGTAGGCGACGGCCCGCTTCATGCAATGTGCGTGGACGAGATAAATCGGTTTGGGCTCAGCGAGAGTGTTCGTCTCCACGGTGCGCAGTCTCATGAATACGTAAAAGGTTTGCTTAGCCATGCAGCGCTTTTTGTGCAGCATTCGGTTACAGCGCGTGACGGTGATATGGAATCATTCGGCATATCACTAGTAGAGGCAATGGCATGTGGGATCCCGGTGGTGACGACCGACCACAACGGCTTTTCGGAAACAGTGAGCCATGGCGAGACAGGATATCTTGTCGCAGAACACGACGTGGAAGCGATGAGTGCAGCCATCCTTGAATTGCTGGAGGATCCTGACCAAGCTACACGGATGGGTCGCGCCGGACGCGCCCGCGTCGAGGAACGTTTCACGAAGGAACGCGCAGCGGCTAGGCTGCGCGAGATTATGGCATATTCTTATTTATCAAATACAGGCGGCTAGATGAATGTTCTAAGTGGTGAACTATTCGATTCACCTAAAACGTCGAAACCAGTGCCGAGGGATGTCTCGAATCAGACGCAAGCGACGGAGCCAGATGTCTTTGACACTTGGGAAGTAAGGCTGTCGTCCAGCCATACGTGCGAGACCTCGATCTGCCGAAAGCAATAAGGAAAGTTTGGACGTTATTAACGGCCCCAGGAGCTCTTCCAAAGTATCGATGCGCCGCTTGTTTTTTGTGAAGTGTCTGTGTAACTGCGTGCTGTGAATTATCCGCGGAGCGGATGAATGCGTTTTCCAGAGGTGTAGCTCTCTATATCTCATAAGATTATATTCTTGTGGTAGAGTTGTAACTCTCAGATCGCTTTCCCATACTAATTCTCGTAGTACAGCTTGATCTCGATGAAAGTCGTTTTCACGGACGATCACACTCCAACTCTTGATTAGATTTATCACCTCGGTACTGTGTCGATACGCGATTACACCACTATTAAATTGCGGAAAGGCATTTGGTAGAAGTTTTCGCCAAAAAGTATGACACCGTTCTCCATTACGAATAGGATCATGTGCCATGGCCATGTCAAATCGATCCAGAACCTCGAATAGGTCACGTATATCAGCAATTACGAACAAGTCGGCATCAAGATACAGCGTCTTGTCGAAACGGCTGGTGGCCATGGCATCTATCTTCGAGCGACGCCACGGATCATCGAGGTGATGGATGCAGTCAAAAATCGGCATGTCGAACACTTGGTCGGTAAAAATGTCCACTTCCAAACCTGGGCAGTTTTCCTTCACAGACCGCGCTGCTCGCTCTGCTAACTGGGTGTAGTCTCTACCGGTAGTGGCGAAGATAACGCCTACTTTTTCAGTCATTTACGGTTCCTATGTCACTTACATTACAAGCGGCGCAGTTTATCTCGAGTGGCATTCCTATTCAGACATCGTGGTGATAGAAAGAAAAATAAGTAACTGTCCTACAGACAATCATATTGCCCCCCGATGCCCTAGGCGTTTCATGGTAGAGTGGATAGTAAAATCCTTGTATCATACGTGAGTTTTTCTTCTGGTGATCTGGCGCTTCATCCACGGAAATCGTTTTGGTGATCCAAAAACCAGAGATAGGTGTCCATGATCCCTTCTTCCAATCCGATCCGTGCTCGCCACCCCATGTTGCTGAGGCGGCCCACATCCATCAGCTTGCGCATCGTACCATCGGGTTTGTCCGGATCGGTGAGGATACGCCCCTCAAACCCGGTCACCTTCGCTACCATACGCGCCAGCTCCAAAACGGTGATGTCCTGACCCGTACCGACGTTGATATGGCTGAGCATGGGATGGGCGATGGCGTCATAGGTTGACTTGTCAAGGTCGAGCACGAAAAGCGATGCCTCGGCCATGTCGTCGACATGCATTAACTCGCGCCTCGGCTTACCTGACCCCCAGATCGTGACCTCTTCGCAGCCTTCTTGCGCTGCCTCATGAAAACGCCGGATAAGCGCGGGCAGGACATGGCTGTTCTCGGGGTGAAAGTTGTCACCGGGCCCGTAGAGGTTGGTGGGCATGACCGAACGGTAGTCGGTGCCATATTGCCGGTTGTAGCTTTCGCACAACTTGATGCCGGCGATCTTTGCGATGGCATAGGGCTCGTTCGTGGGCTCCAGGGGGCCAGTAAGCAGCGCATCCTCGCGCATGGGCTGGGGCGCGTCTTTCGGGTAGATGCAGCTCGACCCAAGCTGCAACAGCCGCTGCACGCCCGCCTGATACGCCTGATGGATCACGTTGCATTCGATCATCAGATTTTCGTGGATGAACTCGGCTGGATAGGTGTTGTTGGCATAGATGCCGCCCACCTTGGCAGCTGCGAGGATTACCACATCCGGCTTCTTGTCTGTCATGAACGCCGCGACCTGCGTCCGATCAGTCAGGTCAAGTTCGGCATGCGTGGCGGTGATGATTTCGATATCCTCGCCCGCCCTGCGCCGCGCTTTGAGCCTGCGCAGGATCGCGCCGCCCACCATGCCCCTGTGGCCGGCTATGTAGAAGCGCTTACAATCGGTCATTCTGCACCATTGTGCGTATACGGTCCGGAATGCGGCATACTCCACTCCGCAAGATGCTTTTCATTCACACGGCTCAATCGCTGCAGCTTCTTTTTACGGTTGCGTGCGCGGCCTTTGCGCGTCAGGTTGCGCAGTGCACGCAGTCCCACAGGGCTCGGGCTGTCTTGCACTTGGGCAAAGTAGGCAGCGCGTCGGTCCGCCGCCACGGGCCGTCTCTCCAGATGCGAGGACAGAATGTTTAAAAAACGCTGGCCGAGTGCGTTCCAGTTTGCTGCGTCCCACCGCTCGTCATGTCGCAGATGGAGCACGGCACCCGTACTGATTTGTACCCTTTCCAGCCCAGACAAGTAAAGCCAAAGCGGAAGAAAATGGTCCCACCAAGGCAATCCGAAAACCAGATCATCGGAAAGTAGGTCGGGCAAATCCGCCGTGTGGAGGGCGAAAAAGTCAAACCCGTGAAAGTAGGCCTTGCCCGCTCTGTCCTCCGGTTTATCGATGTCTATCCGGTTGCTGACGATGCATTGACCAGGCCGAAGCGATCTCAAGACGTGACGATCTTCCGCATCTAGACGAAGCATAATGTCGGCATTGGTCAGCGCGACTACACCGTCGCCGTGCCTCTTCATCTCAGCGATTATGTCCCCGAAATACGGTAGTGGCTTGCCGTACACGGCACCGGCGTCACGAGTCAGTGTCCGGCGGTCGATGGTCGCTGGCAGCCTTAGCGCGGACAGGTCCTCCGACGCCGCGTTCAACGTCACAGGTCGAAAACCCGAATCTTGCCAAGACTGAAAACAGGCGGCCGCGTAATGCTCGCCGATATCTTCTCCGTGCTTGTTGCTCCGCGTGATTCGCGGCGGTAGCGATATGAAGAGAGGGATTGGGGTGTCGAACACAGTGATCCCTCAGTTTTCAAAAGATACAGGCAGCTCCATACCGTGCTTTTTCAGCAAGGCATGTCGGCGCGCGGTACGCAGGTCTTCGGCGACCATCTCGACGCACATCTGCTGCGCGGTGATCTCGGGGACCCAGCCCAATTTCTGCTTCGCCTTCGCGGGGTCGCCCAGAAGCGTCTCGACCTCGGCGGGGCGGAAATAGCGCGGATCGATGCGCAGCACCACGTCGCCGGGTTTAACGGCGGGCGCCTTATCGCCCGAAACACCGGCGACTGTGGCAATCTCGTCCAGCTCATGTCCAGAAAACGCCAGCGTGATCCCCAGCTCGGCGGCCGACCAGGTGATGAACTCGCGCACTGAATACTGCTTGCCAGTGGCGATCACGAAATCCTCGGCCACGTCTTGTTGTAGCATCATCCACTGCATTGCCACGTAGTCGCGCGCATGCCCCCAGTCGCGCAGGGCGTCGATATTGCCCATGTAGAGGCAGTCTTCCAGCCCTTGCGCGATGTTGGCCAGACCGCGGGTGATCTTGCGCGTCACGAAGGTCTCGCCCCGGCGTGGGCTTTCGTGATTGAACAGGATCCCGTTGCAGGCATACATCCCGTAGGCTTCGCGGTAATTCACGGTTATCCAGTAGGCATAGAGCTTGGCCACGGCATAGGGGCTACGCGGATGAAACGGCGTGGTCTCGGTCTGCGGAGTCTCGTGGACCAGCCCGTAAAGCTCGGAGGTCGAAGCCTGGTAGAAGCGCGTGGTCTTCTCAAGCCCCAGAAAGCGGATCGCCTCCAGCAGACGCAGCGTGCCCATGGCATCGACATCGGCGGTGTATTCAGGCGCCTCGAAGCTGACCGCGACATGGCTCTGCGCCCCGAGATTGTAGACCTCGTCTGGGCGCACCTCGGAAAGGATACGGGTCAGGTTTGAGCTGTCGGTGAGATCGCCGTAATGCAGCTTCAACCGCTGGTGGTCGACATGCGGATCCTGGTAAATGTGGTCGATCCGCTGAGTGTTGAACAGCGAAGCGCGTCGCTTGATGCCGTGCACTTCGTAGCCCTTTTCCAGCAAGAACTCGGCCAAGTAGGAGCCGTCTTGGCCCGTGATCCCCGTAATGAGGGCGCGTTTGGTCATGCGTCTAACTCTTTTCCCTGCATTAACAGTCCTTCCAGTCCGAAAACATTTTTGCAGACAACAAAATCTCACTGCCAACAGAATACAGCGCAATACTGAAAATTTTTAGATTTCATGGCCAAACTACGGAGTCTTTCTTCTGCGCGCATCAATTCGTCCCGTAGAAGGATGCCTGAGATTCATTTCGCTCCTTTCGAGGCAGCTATGAGTTCCTCGTAAAGCACCTTGTAGCGTGCTGCGACCCGTCGATCCGAGAATTCGGTTTCCGCGATCTCACGTCCCTTATTTCCCATCCGACGACGCAATCCGTCATCCCCGAGGAGCCGTTCGATGGCTTCGCGCAGGACATGGACGTCCTCCGCTGGTGCCAGCAGGCCCGTTTCTTCATGCCGGACGACGTCTGGGACGCCGCCGACGTTGAACGACACACAAGGCACCCCGCAGGCCATGGCCTCGACGAGCACGTTCGGCAGGTTGTCGGCTCGCGTAGGCGACACGAACATATCGGCTGCGCTGTAAATATGAGACATAATATGTGCGTTATCGACCCGGCCGAGCGCAAGGGCGTCCTCGAGACCGTCCGAGCCGGAGCCGCCCAGAGCCGCGAGCGTCACGTTCTTCTCGCTCCCCAGACCGCGCAGCGCCTCCTGCAGAAGGTCGAAACCCTTGCGATAGTCGTTCACCGACTCCGCCACGAACAGGAGGACCAGACCGTCCCGCGGCAGGCCAAGCATGTCCCGTGCCACGCCTCTGTCCCGTGGCTGAAAGATGTCGACGTCCAGTCCGTTCGGGATCACCTCCACCTCGAACTGGCCCAGCAAGCTGCTCCGCTGTGCCTCTCCGGCTAGCCAACGGCTCGGCGCCACGATACGCGTCGTCTCCGGCCGCAGGCGGCTTAGGGCCGCCGCCTTGCGCCGGTGAATGCGCCGCGTCAGGTCGCCTTCCGCCGTGGAACCGAGCAGGGGACACGCCCCGCATCTCTCCGTGAAACGGTCGCAATCCATAGCGTAGTGGCACCCGCCCGTCATCGGCGCCATGTCGTGCAACGTCCAGACGAGAGGCTGACCCTCCCGCACAGTCGGAAAGAACTTTCCGTAGTCGAGGAAGCCTGCCACCCAGTGCAGGTTCAGCACATCAGTCCATGGCCGTGCCGCCAGACGGTCCGGCCCCGGCACCCGGTCATCGGAAAAATAGGCAAGCTTGCGCGACACGGTTTTCGACGTCATCCGCCGCTCCCGCTTGATACGGCGAGCCACGATTCGATCCATGACACTTAGCTTATGTGCCGCGCGCGAAAACTGCACGATATCACCCTCCGACTCTCCGCCGCGCGCCACGGTCATACGGGAACCGACGCCGATGAAACGTAGCGCGTTGTGCAAGCGGCGGGCCGCGATCCCTGCCCCACCGGTGGGAGAGGTCGCTATGTGGATAACGGAGGTTGTCATTACCCGATCAGACCGGAGTCGCTCGCCATAGCAGCCTTTTCGCCCGGCCACTCCCACACACCTTCGGAATGCGGTGAAATCGTTGCGAAAGCTGCTCGACCTTTCGAGCCTCTGAAAGTCCTCCTGGCACTGAAGTCCTGCGGTAAACCGTGCCGTAGCTCACGCGTTCTTCCTTCTCGAAGCCGAGCTTCTTCATCACACGGCCCCACGAGAGGTTGAAGTGAAACGTCGAGGGAAGATGACACTTTATTGATGGTGCAAAATGGTTAGCTATCAGGAATCGTCCTCCAATAGGAAGATGGCTGCCCACCTCGTGGGTCAGACCCACTGGATCGGTGACATGTTCGAAGACATCCGTCGCGATGATCACATCGTACTCACCCTCAAGGGTCGCGGGAAAAGCAAGGTTTTCGTGTCCGTTGCTCTGGCGCAAGGCTTCAGGTCGGGGATAGGGCTCTACGACTTCCACTTGAGACTGGGGGCAGCGCAAAGCAATGGCACGTGCCAGAGTACCGTAACCTCCGCCAAAATCCGCGACGCGGCCCGGCGCAACGCTTTCCACCCACGCAGCAAAAGCGTCCCTATTCTTGAGCGACTGCTCATGCTGCTCGATAAACAGACCGTTCAGCAGCCAGATTGGGTGTGAGTAAAACTCCGACAGCTTGACGGGGTCTGGATTGCGATTGTCGATACCAATCTGATCCCAAGCGAAATCCATCGCGGCCCAAATCTGGCGTAGAGAAGGCGACGTCGTTTCGAACAGCGTGAGGAAAGCATCGATGGTGGGCTTCGCATCGTGCTCGCAGACCGATGAATCGATACCAGGCGCGCTCGATGGTTCTGGTATAAGTTGCTTCATGCGAGCCTCCCTTTGGTCTGCGAAAATTTCGCTAGTCTTTTTATCTTTCTTCTAACCTGCTTGAGAAGTGTCGGCCCTCCAATCCCAAAATGACTCAGTGCAACATGCTGGTCAAAACTTTGCTCAGGCTGCTTCTCTGGGGGCGACTTCAGCGGATGCTCCAATTCTCTGGTCGGCATGTTCGCAAGTGGCGATGTACCAGTTTTCGTATGTGTCCCTGCGTCCCCGAACCCAATATTGGACACGAGATTGACTTTCGGCGTACAAGTTAGGCCACGTTGTCGGAAGCAGGACCACGTCCAGATATAAGCCCAGCTATCGACTCCGCCGGCCTTCACCCGGTTCAAGATACGGCTCCAGTGCGCTCCGAAGCCGCGCACTGGACATAGCTTGTTGAGCATGCGCGGCGCCGTCGCCGGATCAAAAGCTTCGAGTTCCGCATCGTAGAGCGCCCAGGCCCGCCGCCAGCTTGCCCAGCCCCAGCAATGGTTGAAGATCGAGTAGTAGTAGCTGTAGGGCCACCCCCTCATGTCCGCCTGGAAGTTGTTCCCGGTGATGCACATGATTTGGGGATCCTCCCGGTACCGCTCCAGCAGCGCCGCGCAATAGGGGAAGAAGGATGGATGCGGCAGACAATCGTCCTCAAGGATGATGCCCTCTTCCTCGTGTTCGAAGAACCAGGTGATGGCGCCGTTTACAGCGCGACGGCAGCCTAGATTGTCGTTACGAAAGAGCGTCCGTACCTCGCAGGGCCAGTCCGCGTCCGTCGCGATGCGGCGTGCCTCGGCGCAGCGTTCAGCTTCACCTTCTCGGTCGGCACGCGGTCCGTCGGCTCCAACATACAGGCGTTCGGGCCGCGCTTCACGGATCGCAGCGAACACCTCTGCTGTTGTGTGCGGTCGGTTGAAAATAAGAAAGAGGACCGCGGTATTCATTTCCAAGGGTTCCGTATTTCAAACGGAGCCGCTCTGTTTGCAATATCATTGGAAATGGCGACAATGTTTTGAAACTTGAATATCTCGTTTATGGTATTATATTGACCAAGTGGAAGCAGTCCATCCTCGCGCAGCCTGTAGAATTTAAAGTCATTCAATACCATATAAAAATCGCGGAGAAAGCATCTCGAGAAAACATTCATTTCATTAAACTCGAATTGTACAATCTTTAATTTGTTATCGCGAATTAGTTCTTTGCAGCCCTTGAGTGCCGAGAGCTCATGACCCTCTGTATCAATCTTTATAAAATCAATATGATCTATATCATGGTGTTCAATATATTGGTCAAGCGTCACGCAAGGTACATTTTGCGAAGATATCTGAGCCGCACCATGCTGCTCAGTGAGGACTCCCTCGTAGATACTTGCATGGCTTGATCCCTGACCCTCGGAGTAGTCATAAATCTCAATGTCTCCACTCACTTCAGAAACAGCGATGTTTTCGAGTTTAGCTCGTTTTATCTCAACAAGGTTTTCTTGTGCTCGCTTAAGCGTCGCGGCGACTGGTTCAAATCCATAAAAATATGCTTCTGGAAATACCTTATTGAGCTGCTTAGTATATGTGCCTTCATTGAGGCCAACGTCAAACATGACTGGGCTTACTGTCCCTTTAAGAAGCGCCGGTAGGACTTTATTGATGAAATAGTGTTCACCTGAAACTTGGTTACTTTCGTATTGTAGTATTCCAAGGCGTCTCTGCGTAATATCATACAGGTTCACTCTCCCAGCCTTGGAGAGTGAACGTATCAGCTGCGTGAGAAGTCTTTTACGGATTTTGCGCATAGCCTGCATCCAATAAGTTTGTCATATAAGAAACTCTTAGTTTGACAAGTGATCTACCGAAGAAGAAGAAGCCTATTTTGTGTCCGACATGCTTTAGGCGACCTGCCGGTTAGCGTCAACATCACCTGAACAGGCCAGAAGATCGGATGTTTCGCTCTCCGGGCGCTGATTGCGCTTTTTGGAACGCTCGGATGTGGGCAGATCGGGTCTCGAAGTAACGTCGCGCTGGTCCCCCCCTGTGTCAGCGTAGTTGTCCGCCGCTCTGTTTTTCCTCTATTTCTCAGGTGGGCTGGATAGGACGATGACGTGAGATATTCACCGGAACGCAAGGCGGCTGTGCTGAAGCGTATGCTGCCTCCGAACAACATGGCCACCTTGCGGCGCTGGACAAGAGACGGCCAGATTCACGTCGATCAGCGGCCGCTGGTCTCACGTCCTGAACCCGCGAACAAGTTGACCGCAGCAGAACGATCGGCCGTGCTGGAAGCCTGTAACTCAGAGGAATTTGCCAGTCTTCCACCCAGCCAGATCGTGCCGAAACTAGCCGATCAGGGGCGGTATCTGGCATCCGAGTCCAGCTTCTACCGCATTTTGCGCGCGGAAGGACAGCACCACCACCGGGGCCGGGCCAGGCCGCCGATCCGTCGCAAACCACCCACCGGCTACAAGGCCAGCGCGCCCTGCGAGGTCTGGACCTGGGACATCACCTGGATGCCAGGGCCGGTGCTGGGCATGTTCTTCTACCTCTACCTGATCGTGGACATCTTCAGCCGTAAGATCGTCGGCTGGGAGGTCCATGAACATGAGAGCGCGTATTCGGCAGCGATGCTGATCCGGCAGGCGGTCATGGCCGAGGGCTGCATCACGCGACCGCTGGTGCTGCACGCCGACCGCAATTAATAGATGGGGGCAGCCCCATGAAGGGCGCCACGATGAAAGTTACGATAGAGAAACTGGGCCTCACGGCGTCCTACAGCCGCCCGCGCGTCAGCAATGACAACCCATTCTCCGAGGCTCTGTTTCGAACCTGCAAATATCGCCCGAACTGGCCAGGCAAGGGATTTGCTACCAAAGCCGATGCGCAGGCTTGGGTGAAATCCTTCGCGGTCTGGTGTAACGGCGAGCATATGCACAGCGCCATCCGCTTCGTCACACCGGATGCGCGCCACGCAGGATTCGATCGAGCAACGCTCGCCAACTGCGCCATACTCTATGCAAATGCCCGCGCGCAAAACCCGGAACGCTGGTCAGGTAAAACCCGAAACTGGCACCCCGCCGGACCAGTCTGGCTCAATCCCGAACGCGAAACCAGCGCCCCTGAAATCAGAGACGCCGCATAAAATCGGCGGACAACTCCTTTGACAAACAACGGTCCGGCGACCACCGTAGCAACCGGCTAGGTGCAGTTTGCCCTAGGCGGCGTCAGCAAGAGTTCCACCACAGCGGCGTGATCGAGCGACGGACAACGTTGCATCAATCCTTACGGTACGCGGTTTCACCAAGATTGACACCGCTCAGGCAGGTATGGTCACCCGGTATGGAACATTTCATCGGGCACTGCTAGGAGCCACTCAATACAAGTTGTAAAAAGGGCTGGACCATGTTGGTCGTAGAAAAATACCTTGATAGATCTGGTGGTCATGAGACCACACAGGTCTCTGCAATGCAGAACCTTGTCGAGAACCGATCTTTGATATTTGTTACTGGGAGCCAATGCGATTTCGCCTTTGACGATCTGTCAACTGTACTCACAGTTTTATCGACCCGAAAAGATGTCAATGCGACGCCCGCGCAAGCCGTAGATCATGATTTTCATTCCATGCGCAATATCTTATCAGCAGAAAAGAGGCACCATGAGCCCATTCTTTACGTAACTGCCCAAACACATGATCTACGAGTTGCACTTCGTCTCGTATCCAGAGTTCCCTTGTCTCAAAAAGTTTACATGCGCGTATTACTCGATAGAGAGATTGCGCAACTGACCGATGATGAACGCGTCGCTCTAAAAGTTGCTGTCGAGGCTGGGCGGATCGTCTTGCTGACTGAAACAGACAGTCTAGCAAAATTCTTTTTGGCGCGCTACGGTCTAACTTTTCATGAGACGGCGCTGTGCCTCCCATGTTCTGTTTTTCCGGGACAGACGGTAAACTTTCCATATGTGCCCCGGCCCATGAAGCGTCGCTTTCGCGTGGGCTGTCTCGGGGGATGGCGTGCGGAAAAGGGCGTTGAGACTTTGCCCCAATTTATAAGGGATCTACGCGACGCGCTCGATGCCGAACATGATGCACCAAAGGTAGAACTTATCATCCAGAAACGGCCAACGAGGAAGAGCTTCAAGGGCATAAAGAAAAGCATTAAGCGCGACTATCAGTTTTGGCGCAGCGTCGGTTTTCCGCTTCCGGGCAAGCGGCTATCGTTGTCTTTTCGAACGACAAACCTGTCAAAAGATGAATTTTTGGCGACCCTGATGTCCGTTGATCTGCTAGTGGTGCCATATCGTCTCGAGGAGTACCGCCACCGGGGATCTGGGATCGTCCTTGACGGCGTTGCCGCACGAAAGCCGATTGTCTACACGAGAGGCATGGGCATGAGTGAATTTCTGACACATGGAAATGCGGAAGCGGCTTCGGAAGACCCTAAGGATTACGCTGGTAAAGTTGTCAAGATTCTGTCCAACATCGAAATATACAGGACAGGTGCGGATCAGGCGGCGGTTGAGCTCGAAACAAGGATAGAGCGAGCTGCAATATTTTTGCGTTCTATATGATGCCAACGCGGATGGCGTACATCATCAATACCTCCCGGGCTCGACGCTCAGATACGCTGAGGGTCAGCCGCACGTGATCGATGCACCGGCGACCTCGGTCGGGACAATTGGGTCAAGCATCAGATCCGACACGGTACACCTGAGCCGCCAGTTCTTCGCCTCAAGCTCCTGTAACGCCTTGCACCTCCCCCTTTTAGATGTCCGAGATTACCGGAGACGCCACAACCAAAAACTAGGCCGAAGCCACCATAGCCGCTGCATGGCCTTACGCGACTTCTTCACACGTGGTGTGCGCAGCGCCAGCATAGCTAATGCTGTCGGGTCGACCCGGTATATGAGTGACACAGCCTCGGCGAGATCTGCCTCATGGGGCGCGAGATCTTCACTCGAGGCCAAGCAATAATCATTGAAGCCAAGCTGGCGACGATAGAGATCAACGATCAGCATGCGCAGGTACGAATCCAGATTCGGGAGTACGTTGAGCGCCAGCGCACAGGCCCGGAAGGTTTCGGCATAAGCGCGCCCTTTGTCCATCCTGCTGGTGACGCTGTGGGGGTTAAACACATACTCATACAGTATTTCGGGCAACAGAAATACCGCACGCGCCCGGCGAAAGCAGTCCAGATTAAGGATCATGTCCTCATTGATGTTCTGACGCCAAGGAAATTGCAGGTCACGGCAAGGCATGATGATGTCGCGCCGGTAAAGCTTGTTCCACAAACTGCCCGTTCCGAATTCGAGCTTGCAAAAGCGGGCCGGGATATTGGAATCGACGCGTTGCGCGCAGCGGAAACGTAGTTTGTTCGCGATGACATTGCGTGATGCGTCCACCCGGTCTGAGCCGCAGACAACGATATCGACATCCTCTCGCTGCCCCGTGTGCAGCAGGGTAGAAAACATATATGGACGGACAAAATCATCCGCATCCATGAAGCCAATCCATGGAGCGCGCGCGTATTTCAGACCTGTTATTCGCGCCTCGTGAACGCCACCATTCCGGGGGAGGTGAACTGGTACGATCGCAGCATGGTCCTGTGCCAGAGCATCGATAAGCCGACGTGTTCCATCTGTTGACGCATCATTGATTAGAACGATTTCGAGCGCGACATTCTGCTGATCCAGAAGCGAGCGAATACAGGGCACAAGCCGTTCTTCACCATTGTAGACAGGAACAATGACCGAAACCTCAGGCGGAGGTGTCTCTTTCTTGTAAGAGTCGATCAATGTGCGCGTGCCCCGTGTCATATGTCCCTCGGGCACCACATCACCCAAAAGGTATGCAGATTAACCTTTGCACGGTGCGAGGGCGCAAACTACCATTTACTGTAACTATCCGTCGCTTGGATCCACCACAACTACCCTTGGATTGTGAACAGGCATGCAAAGCTGACCCTTCTGTGGGGTAATCGGACCCCATGTTTAGATGCCCCCGGAGCTACCCAACCCGCAAACAGCCGGTTTGACCTTGTCGCGCCAAGAGACGATACCCCCGGCAGCGGCGCGACCCGCGCCCGTCACCCGTGCCAGGAAAATGACCCCATGCGTTTGATCCTCCATCTGTTTCGCGCCTACCCGCTGACCAGTTTCCTGATGGTTTTCGCGCTCTTGCTGTCGGGGCTGGTCGAGGGGCTGGGCGTGTCGGCGCTACTGCCGATGCTGAAGATCGCGATGAACTCCGGCGAGGCCGACGCCGTGTCCGATCCTCCCGGCGAACTGGAGCAGGCGGTGCTGGGGGTGTTCGACTGGCTGGCGGTCCCCGTCACGCTCGGCTCACTGCTGATGCTGATCGTGATCTCCGCCGTCATCAAGGCGATCCTCCTGCTTATCGCGAAACGGCAGGTGGGCTATACGGCCGCGCAGATCGCCACCGATCTGCGGCTCGAGGTGCTGCGCAACATGATGCACAGCCGCTGGTCGTTTTTCATACACCAGCCGGCGGGCCGGCTGAGCAATGCCCTGGCCACCGAGGCGTCCCGCGCGGCAGGGGCGTACATGCAGGGTGCGACCGGCATCACGCTCTTGATCCAGGCCCTGGTCTATGGCGGCGTGGCGGTCGCGGTCTCTTGGCAGGCCACGCTACTGAGCATGATCGGCGGCGCGCTGATCATCTGGGCGTCGCATTACCTGGTCCGCATAAGCCGCAAGGCGGGCAACAAGCAGACCCGCTTGATGGTCTCGCTGATGTCGCACCTCACCGACATGCTGCAATCGGTCAAACCGCTCAAGGCCATGGGGCGCGAGGATCTGGTCGACGACCTGCTCAACAACGAAACCAACCGCCTGAACAAGACGATGCGCCGTCAGGTATTGGCCGGGGCCGCGCTCAGTTCCGGGCAGGACCTGATGTTCATCGTCCTGATCGCCTTCGGCGTTTACCTGGCGCTCGGTGTGCTCTCGATCGATTTCGCGACGGTCCTGATCCTCGCGCTCACGCTGGGGCGGGCCTTCAACTATCTCAGCAAGGTCCAGAAGCAGTACCAGCAACTGGCCCAGAACGAGAGCGCCTACTGGTCGCTCAAGCAGACGAGCGATGCCGCCAGAGCGCAACACGAGCATATGGGCGGTGACCTGACACCCACGCTGGAGACAGGCATCTCGTTGCGCAAGGTGGATTTCCTCTATGACGGGCACCCGGTCTTTTCTGGGCTCGACATGGAAATCCCGGCCCACAAGATCAGCACGATCAACGGGCCCTCGGGATCCGGCAAGACCACGATCATCGACCTTGTGATCGGCCTGATCCGGCCCGATGGCGGCGAGATCCTGATCGACGGCGTGCCGTTCGAGCAGATCGACGTGAAGGCATGGCGGCGCATGGTTGGCTACGTGCCGCAGGAAACCGTGCTCTTGCATGACAGCGTGCTTTACAATGTCAGCCTGGGCGATCCGGAGATTTGCGAGGCGCGGGTCATCGACGCGCTGAAGAAAGCCGGCGCGTGGGAGTTCGTATGCGAGATGCAAGAGGGCATGCACACCTTCGTGGGTGAGCGTGGCGGGCGGCTGTCGGGTGGGCAGCGTCAGCGCATCGCACTCGCCCGGGCGCTGATCAACGACCCCAGGCTGCTGATCCTCGACGAGGCCACCAGCGCGCTCGACCCTGTAACCGAGGCCGCGATCATCGCAACACTGCGGGAGCTGCGCCAGCAACTGACCATCCTGGCCATAACCCATAACAGCGGCTTGGCCGACGCGGCGGACGTGATCCACCGGCTTGAACCCGGCGGCACGTTCAAGTCTGCATAGCAACAAACTCGTAGTCGGCAAACGCCGGAGATCGCCGCTCAGGAGTTTCCACCACCTTCAAAATAGAACATAAAGACAATTGCACAAACGTCTGTAGGTTTTTGGAGCCAGATAGACCTTTACGAAGTCATAGCGTATGATCCATAAACATCCGCCGAGGACCGCGGTCAGTTCACGTGATTTGCATGGACGGGCCGTCTGCACCGGACCGGTGTACGTATCTCGATGGATGGAAAGGGGCACTTCCTCGACAACATCTTCATCGAACGGCTGTGGCGGACGTCGAAATACGAGTGCGTCTACCCCAGGCAGAACCTTTGGCGTTTTGGCACGTTTCTGACAGGCTACTCGTAGCCGCGCTTCGCTTTCTTCATGTGCAGGTCGAAACGGGCGTCCTTTGCCTCGGTTTCCGTGTTGAACCAGTCGGTCCGCAACGTTCCTGAGCGTCCGATCCGTCCCCAGTTGCGCACCAGGCCCCAATCTCCAAAGAGACCGCGCACGATTTCCATGCGGTGGAACCTGTGCAGATTCGTGTCCGGCTCTGTCCTGGTCAGATGCGTGGTCCCTAGCCTCCGCAAAGGTATAGCTCGAGGCCCCGAGGGCCGCGACGAACAGCTGTGCCGTGCGCACCTCGCCGGTCTGGGGATCGATCACGGCGATTGTGTGCCCTGCGTAATCGACGAACAGCCGCTCGCCCGCCGGGTGGCGCTGACGCATCACCGGCGACAGCTTGCCTTCCTGCCCTTCGTGTTTGATGCTGCACCCGTCATTAATGTCCCGCGCGCGGAACCGTCGGTCGCAACGCGATGGCTGAACAACCGGATTGTTTCAGAGTGCCTTTAACACTATTACTAATAGTGTTAAGCAACCGACCCCCGCAATCCACGGATCGGTAGGGCAGGGGGCGGATTTTCCCTTCGCGGTTTAACGGTCTTCGGGTATACTGTTAAATATGAGCGAAATGCGCCTCCACGACACCGCCGGAAACCGGCTTTATCTGAACGCCGAGGAACGCGCCGCCTTCATGGCCGTGGCCCGGCGTCAGCCCGCCCGCGACCGCACCCTTTGCGAAACGCTGCTCTATACCGGCTGTCGGCCGTCCGAGCTGTTGGAAATCACGCCGGGCAGGGTGGACCTGTCGGGTGGCACGATCACCATCCGCAGCCTGAAGAAGCGCAAGGAGGCGTCAGGGCGCTCCAAGGTGGTCTACAGGTCCGTGCCCGTGCCGCCGGACTACCTCGACACCCTCAACACCGCCCACGGCATCCGAGAGGCCCAGAAATCGCGCAAGCTGGCCAATGCGCCGATCTGGCCGCTCAGCCGCGTGCGGGTCTGGCAGATCGTCAAACGGATCATGATCGAGGCCGGGATACCGGACGCCCCGCAGCGCAGCCCAAAGGGCTTGCGGCACGGCTTCGGGATCAATGCGACCGTGAACAGCATTCCGCTGCACATGCTGCAGAAATGGATGGGGCACGCGCAGCTCAGCACGACCGCGATTTACGCCGATGCCGTGGGCCGCGAAGAGCAGGACATAGCCGCGAGGATGTGGGGGTAACCGCCAGATACAGCCAACCCTCACGGGTCCGGATGTAGCTGATGTCGCCCGCCCATTTCTGGTTCGGCCCGGCCGCACTGAAGTCGCGATCCAGCAGGTTCGGCGCAATGTTGAACGTATGATCGCTGTCTGTGGTCGCCTTGAACTTGCGCGTTCTTTCAACGGTGACCCCGTTTTCGCGCATCAGGCGACCGACGCGCCGGTGCCCGACATCGACACCGACCTCCTTCAGCTCTTCGGTCATGCGTGGGCGGCCGTAGCTGCCCAGGCTCAGACGCGACTGCTCCTGGATATGGGCCAGAACGACCATATCCATGCGCTGCCTCCGACTGGCCGGGCGGCTACGGAAAGCCCGCAATCCACGCGGGCTGACGTTCATGACCTGACACAGCCGGTCGATCGGGAAGGCCCCGCGCTGTTCTTCGACGAACTTGAACCTCATGGCTTTCGGCTCGCGAAGAACTGGGTGGCTTTTTTTAGGATATCCCTCTCCTCCTTGAGGATCCGGTTCTCGCGCCGAAGTCGTTCGTTCTCCCGCGCGAGTTCGCGATCCTCGGGCGACACCACATCCGTGTCGCGGTGCGCTGTCACCCACTTGTTCAGCGTCGAAAGCCCGACGCCCAGATCATCGGCAACCTGACCTCGTGTCAGTCCGCTGGTTAGTGCAATTCGCACTGCGTCCTTGCGGAATTCTTCCGTCCGTTTCAGTCCCATAGTCTGTCTCCTTTGTTGCAGTAAATGCTATCAAAGGAGCGGCATCAAACCGTGACAGGTCCACAGGCTTCGATATCCTCTATCTTGAAATAGCCGCGATCGGCCACCGCATCGATCTTGTCGACGCCGAGGGTCTCACGCGCGGCCCCGGCGGTCTCGGTCAGCAGGCCAAGATCGCTGACCTTGTTGTGGACCTGCTGCTCGGCAATCAGTTTGTGCCTGGTATCGACCGCGATCTGGATGTTGTACCCCACCCCGACGCGGCTGCTGGAGTGCATCGCGCGTGCGTCCGGATCGGTCAATGAGAGCTGGTCCTCGCCACTGGCCGCAAGGGCTTTGCCATGACCTTCAAGGCGTTCACGCCGCTCCCGGATCGCCGCGATCTTCTCCTGAAGCCGCGCGACGGTACCGCTCTCCGGCGCGTCCTCATCATCCTTGTCGGCCTCATCGAGCTGCTTGAGATACCGCCCCAGGCGCTCATCGCTTTCCGCCATCGCTTTGGCCAGCTTGGCTTTGGTGAAATTGCGCTCCCGGCTGTTCACCGCCTTGATCCGGGTGCCGTCAATCGCGATCAACTCTCGTCCAAACAAATCAAGCTCCCGGCACAGCATCACGAAGTCCCGGAATACCTGGCGGAACGCCGACCGGTTGGTGCGTCGGAAATCCGCGATCGTCTTGAAGTCGGGCCTCAGGCGGCGGAGCAACCAGATCACCTCGATATTGCGTTGCGCCTCGACCTCCAACCGGCGGCTGGACCGCACCCGGTTCAGGTACCCGTAGATATAAAGCTTCAACAGATCAGCAGGATCGTATCCCGGCCGACCCGTGGCCTTCGCCTGAACCCGTCCGAATCCAGCAGCCTGCAGATCGAGCCCGTCAACGAATGCATCGATGAACCGGACCACGTTGTCCGGCCCCACATAGTCGTCCACAGAATCCGGCAAAAGCAGGAGCTGGGACCGATCATCACCTGGAATATGTGCCATGACCAAGGATACCACGGCCACCCCAAGCTGGGAATCCTGTTTGAGTTTTCACACGGTCTGGACCGTTTTTGCTCCTAAGCTGGTCGACCAAAGGACCGATTTCTCAGAGCTCCATAGATCTAAAAGTTCGGGCAGACCTGCGAAAGTTCTATAAGCATTTCGACTTCCTCATTGCTAAGGGCACCTCTTAAATCGCTTGAGAGGAAATTATCTCCACTCATTGCTAGCCCAATCCGACAAAGTGCTGCTGGATGCCTACTTTCAGAACCAATCACGTCAAGATCCGATTGATAAACACCGACGTGAGTAAAAGAGGGTAAAATCGCAAGATAAGGTGGGTACCCAAATCTATTCAATAAATCGAAAGCAAAGGCGTCCGCCTTCATTTCTTCTTGACGTATCGTCGACTGCCTTGGACGAATAAGGTGGCCTAGTTCATGAGCTAACACGAAGAATGTCTCCATGACAACTAAGTCTTCGAATACCTCTATATACTCTTCCTCGTCGTGTGCAGACAAATCCACGTCAAAGTAACTAACGTAAGTTTGAGGCTCGTAAATTGGATCGTCAGGGCCACTGCGCGCCAAATTGTCTCCTGCAACGACGAACAAATATCTAAAGTAGGCCTCAAGTTGCCAGTTATCTTGATCATTAGCTAAGTGTGTTGCGATCGCTTGCCTAATATGAACGCCTGCGGAAAACATACCAAATGTCACATATATCGTATTCTCTGAAAAATTCGTATGCGTGTGAAACGGATTAAAGTTGTTCCGATCATAAACTAAATTCACACGGCTCTGCATCTCGCGATCAACTGGAGAAAGCACTGAGTTAATCTGAGACCATGCCCTAGAAATAGTGTTTCCGTAAGCGAACTGATCTTGCGCTATCCGTTCGTTGTGCTGAGCTGCAGCGGCGCAAGCTAAGAAAAGTATCAGAAATAAAGTAATACCTGATCTACTGACCATAGGACGCTGCCTGCTCAATACGAACGACAATCTCACGAATTTCTTCTGGAATACTTTCGGGAGATCCTACCTGCGACCTGTATCGCTCCCAGGCTACAAAGGCCTCTTCTCCAAACTCTCTCGCGATCTGCTCTTGGCGCAGTGCAAAATAGAAACTTCTGCCAGCCTGAAGTGTCAAGAAATCCATCCGGTCTATACTAGTTGCCTGAGTTTCTCCACTAGCGGATATGAGTGAATTTATCACCCTCATCCGTGTATCGAACTCAATACTCTCATAGAATTGGTTCAGATATGCAATATTTATATCTGTATTTTCCCCTCCAATTGTCGCAACCGAATGATTCAATTCGACTTCATTATTTATTGAGTAAAGTAATAATCCAGCCCCAAGACAAGCAAAAATCAATGCGGGACTAAATTTTTGTATTTTTAAGGAAAGACCAAACCCCTTAAGCTCCATTTCTTGTTGCTCTGCGGTAAAGGCATGGAAGAAAAATTTCCACGACATCCATAATAGGAAGCCCGACAGCGCGATTATCATTAGGCGCTCAAATCCCCTCATCCAGAGGATGGCCTGTAAAGATTCATCCATAATATCTGTACTCAAAGTCCCTTTCGATAGCCTACACCATGATCTGGATGGTAGTTTCGGTCAAGATAAATGGCCAGAGTTCCGCTGAGCCGCTCGGTTACCCCTCCAGAAGCTTGCCAAGCTGCTGCCGACATAACGGATCAGTTCACAATAGTGCGCGGTGTCGTGATGGCCGCGAAAGAAAAGACCGTTTGAGTCACCATCGCATTACATAAAGAAGGATCTCGGCCTCGGGCCGGCTTTGGGTTGAGTCAGGCCAGCCTGCGGCAGGACGCCGTGGCACGGCCCCGATAGCTGGTTCGGCTCTCACCAGGGCCACCATGAACGACCTAGGCCGCAATCCCGATAGCCTGACTCCATGCAGACACTCGCGCGCCGCTGCGCTTCGGAAATGTCGTCCGCGGTCATGCGGTTGGTGACATCATCACGTAATTCAGCAGCGTTTTTTACGCCATTTGCGGCTGCAATGTTGAACCACATATGTGCTGTAACAAAATTCTGCGGTACGCCGTGGCCTTCTAAATACATGTAGCCAAGGTTGTTTTGTGCTATGGCGTGTTCTTGTTGGGCGGCCATCTGAAGCCATTGGCTTGCTTCGGTATAGTCCTGCGACACGCCTCGGCCTTCGTAATAAAAGTCGGCAAGGCTGGCTTGCGCATTGGCGTGGCCCTGCTCTGCGGCCATGCGCCCCCATCGGACGGCTTCGGCATTGTTTTCCGACACGCCGATACCGTTGTCATACATGCCGCTGAGGTTGGTTTGCGCCACGGCCAGTCCCTGCTCTGCGGCCATGCGATACCATCGGACGGCTTTGGCATCGTCTTGGTCCACACCCTGGCCTTTGCGATACATGCTGCCAAGGTTGTTTTGCGCAGTGGACAACCCTTGCTCTGCGGCCAGCCGATACCATCGGACGGCCTCTGCATGGTCCTGGGTCACGCCCCGGCCAGTGGCATACATGAAGCCAAGGTTGAACTGTGCGCGGGCATATCCCTGCTCCGCAAGCGGCCGCCACTCTTGCAACGCGGTGGCATAATCACCTGTCTGTGCTGCGGAAAGTCCAGCACCTAAGTCCTGAGCGGCACCGCCTGCGGGTGCGAACATCAGCGCCACGACGGCGCACCGAATATATTTCATCATGGTGTTGTCCTTGTTCAGAATGGCCACCAGCGGCGCGGTCGTTCCGCCAGGTTTTCAGCCATGGCCCTCCAACGGTCCCGGCCTCTTTCGGCCTGGTCGCGCGCGCTCGGCGGGTCGTCTCCCACCCGATAAAGCCTTGATGGCTCTGTGCAGCCCTGAAAACGGCGCTGGAGTGCCTTTCGGCTCGGCGGGCCCTTCCCCCACCCGATAAAGTTTTGATGGGCTCTCTGCGGCCCTGAGGGCGGCGCTGGAGTGTCTTGCGCCCCACCGGGGCGTCTCGGAGCCGTCGAGGTCGCCCATAGCTTGCCCGCCATCCGAAACGTTGACGTGCTGCATGGTCAAGTGACCTCGGGTGACCACCCCCGACCCACGCTTTCTGGAGCCCCACACCCACCATCAGTCCAAGCCTCGAATTTTGAATTCTTGTCTCACAGGGGGGAACTGCCTTTCGCGCGAGGGGGAGGGGGGGGTCGTTCGGCGCGAAAGCCTCCCCCCCCCCTGTCCGGCGCGACTTGGCCGGCGCGGCGCAGCGATGGCGTTGAGACTGCGCGCGCAGCCAGCGCGCGGCGGTGGGTGTCGCCGTTTACAGTCAACGCCGACACCACGCCAACTTGTTCTTCGTTTTCAATGGCTTGCGCGGTTTGTTCCGACAGGCTCATTCCGACACCCCGCCGCCTGAATTCTCAAGCCCTTGATATTGTTTGGTTTCGCTCTCGTCCATCGGCAGAATTCGCGCACCCTCTCTGACCTCGCCCCCGTCGCCCTTCTGAATGATCAAGGTCAGCATCCCGGCCCCGCCGGCGTCAATCGCGGTGGATTGCTTCTGGTGCAGGTAGGGCGCGAGCGTGCCGGCGGCGTGCATGATCAGGCGCAGGCACTCGGGCAGCGTCACCCCGCCGGGGTTGTCGTCGGACGGTGCCCCGCCAAGCACGGCTTGCAGCTCGTGCGGCATCGCCTGGGCGATCTCTGCCAGACCCAGCATGGGCGAGCGGTAGCGGGTCAGCAGAAACCGCGCCCATCCATCCGTCGAGCGGTTGCGCGCGCCGGGCGGGCGACCGCGACCGCGCGGCGTGGCCGGCTGGTCCAGCTCGCCGGCGCTGTCAGGCTCGGGCGGCACCGCGCCGAACAGGTCGCCCGTGACCGGCCCGGCATCGGGCGGCGCGTGCAAACCGCGCACCAGCTCGACCGCCGACGCCATGCCGGACGGGTTCGAGGGTGGCGCGCAATCCGGCATGATATCAGTCCTGTTTTTAATTCACCGGAGGCGCGGCCCGACACCGCGCGCGATGGTTCAGCCATAGGGAGAAACGCGACCCCCGTGCAACTCCGAATTGTGGTAAAACCTAAGCTGTTGAAATCATTTCAAAAATGAAGGGTTTGTTGCTCGCGGCAACAGTCTGGCAACATTTTGCGAACGGCTAAGCCTTTGAAATCACGCGCGAAAAATGCCCTTTGTTCCTATGTTGCCAATGTAACCGGGTTTTTCCTTTCCCGTGCGCGCCTCTGCGCGCGTGCGCGTACGCGTACATATACCGCGCGCGAGCAGCGCGGCAACAACGGCAACACGGCAACAAGATCATATTTTCGTGATTTTTTTCAGGGGCTTAGGAGGTCTTAAAATGTTGCCAGAATGTTGCCAGAATGTTGCCGGCCCCTGCCCCCTTGGCAACAAATAGGCGCGGCACGCCCGCCGGCTTGCCCCTGATCTGCATATCATCACGATGGGGCGCGGGGAAGTGTGAAACGCGTGCGGATGACACTGGCTGATGATCCTGCACCGCATGCGCTCAGGGTCACGCTAGACGCCGCCCAAGGGGGACTTGATCTCGTAGTGATCGACACCCCATCCACCGCATCCGTTCAGTGATCGATCCGCCCAGCTGAGGCGTCAGTGGCTGACTCCGTCCACGATTGCCGCCAGCGCAATCAGGCAGACGACGCCAAGGCAAAGCGGGCGGTAGCGCCGCCCGCCGCCGCGCCGGAACAGCTCCTCGCCAAGAATCGTCGCCGTAATCAGCGGCGGCAGTAGGATCAGCGCCAGCCCCGCCTCCCCGCCACCGAAGCGGCCAAACATTGAAGCGCCGGCAACAGTCGTTCCGCCGAGTACGGTGAAGAAAGCACCCAGCGTAGCGCGAGTGCGCTCAGGTGGGAACGGGCTGCCCAGAAGCGCAACGATTGCGGGCGGCCCACCCATGCCAGTCATCCCGTTGAGCAGGCCGGAGGCCGCCCCGACGCCAAGGCCGATCCATGGCCCCGGCGGTCGCGCCAGCTTCACACCCATCCCGATCGCTGCCGCTGCGACAAGTACGGTCGCGCCAATCAAAACGCGCAGCGAGGCTGGGTCGATGCGGTCGAGCAGCAGCAAGCCCAGCCAAAGCGTCGCAAGTGAGCCGGCAGACAGAACGCCGACTAGCGGCCAATCTGCTTCGCGCCATCCCCGCCTAAGCATCACGACACCCGCGAAGGTCTGTAGAGCCATGGCGACCGAGACACTCGCGCGCGGGTCAATAACCAAGGCCATCCCTGGCACAGCAATCAACGCGAAACCGAAGCCTGAGAAACCGCGCACCATGCCCGACAGCGCGATTGCGAGCGCGCAGACTGCTAGCGCGTCGAACGACGGAAAAATCACTCCAGCGCCAGCTCGATCGCCCGGGCAACCTCAAGTAGGCGGCCGTCGCTACAACGCTGACCGATCACCTGCAACCCGATGGGCATTGCCGCCGGCGCCACGCTTAACGGTACGGAGACCGCCGGCAAACCAGCGACATGGAAAGGCGTGTTGAAGGTTGGCGGGCCGGTGTCGGAAAGGCCAACCGGGGCCTCCTCGCCGGCAGCCGGTGTTATCAGCGCATCGAAGTCGCCGAACAGGTCATCGAACGCCTTTTCGCAGGCCGCCAGCGCCCGCAGATTGGCATGGTGGGTCTCGATCGCTATAGCGCGGCCGTTTTCCACGCTGCGCCGCGCCCAAGGCGACATCGAGGCTGCCCGCGCGGCGTATTCAGCCGCTAGGGTACGTGCCATCTCAAACTCGATCACCGCCCAGCATAGCGCGCCGGGGTCTGGCGTGGCGGCGGGATACGGTACTTCCTCCACGGCGAAGCCCGCCGTCGCAAGCGCCGCCGCCGCCGCCTCAACGCGCTCCTTTACCGCCGGCGAGGCTCTGTCCCAGTAGGGCGTTCGGCACAGCCCCAGCCGCAATGGGTCTTCCGCTGGTCGCAACGGCGCGAAGGGCGCCCCCAGAAGGCCGCAGCGAAACAGCGCGAGGTCGTCGATGGAGCGACCCATCAGCCCTATGGTGTCGAGCCGCGCGCAAAGGTTCTTCATTCCAGCGAAGGAGATGGCAGCAAAGGTCGGCTTGAGGGCGTGGACCCCGCAATAAGCAGCAGGTCGTATTGTAGAGCCTGCGGTCTGGCTGCCAATGGCTAGCGGGCATTGCATGTCCGCAACCGCCGCGGCCGAGCCGCTAGACGAACCACCGGGCGTGCGCGAGGGGTCGAGCGGATTGGAAGTCTTGTCGGGGTTGCGGCCGGCGAACTCGGTGGTCACCGTCTTGCCCAGCACGATCCCGCCCGAGGCGCGCGTTGCGGCTACGCAGGCGGCGTCGCGGCCCGGCCGCGCCCCGGCGTAGATTGGCGAACCGTACGCGGTTGGCATATCGGCGGTGTCGCAGATGTCTTTGAAACCGACCGGCACGCCGTCGAGCGCGGCGCCGGATCCCGCGCGCTCGTCCCTCGTGCGCGCTTGGTGCAGCGCCAGCTCGGGGTCCAGAAATGCCCACGCGCGCACCTCGGCATCGCGGGCTTCGATCCGGCGCAGGTGAGCCTCCACCACCTCAACCGCCGAGACGTCGTGCGCGTCGAGCAGAGCACGCAGCGCAGCCGCCCCGATGCGCGCCAGCTCTGGCACGTCGTCCGATGCCCCGACGCGCGTCATAGCCAGCTCGTCAGCTTGCGTTCGAGGCGCGAGATCGCCCAAAGCTGCATCGCCGCTATCACTGCGATGGCGAGAATGGCACCGAGGGTATGGCTCATCTTGTAGGCCTTAGCGGTGCTGTCCACGAGGTAGCCGAGGCCAGCCGTGGAAGAAAGGAACTCACCGGTGATCACCCCGATCAGCGAAAGCCCGACGTTCATGCGCAACGTCGCGAGTATATGCGGCATCGCACTGGGGGTGACCACCTTGGCGAACAACGCCCACTTGTTCCCACCGAACGCCCTGATGAGGTCCTGCTGGTCTGGGTCGGCGCTGCGCGCACCCTCGAAGGCGCCAAGCCAAGCGACCACGAACGAGATCAGCACCGCGATCATCACCTTTGACTCGATGCCGAGGCCGAACCACATGATCAGCAAAGGCGCGATGACGATCTTTGGCGTCGCGTTGAGGATCACCGCGTAAGGTTCGAATACTCGCGACCAAAAGGGAGACCACCAGAGTGCCAGCCCGATCACGGTACCGACGACGGTGCCGACCAGAAGGCCCAGCACCTGCGCCATAAGTGTGACGCCGGCATGCCGCCATAGCGAGCCGTCGACCAGTCCGCCTCCGACGAAAGCAAACATCTCCGACGGCCGTCCGTAAACGAAGGTTTCGATGAAGCCCGCGGCCACCGCGCCCTCCCAGAGCGCGACGAAAGCACCCAGCAGTGCTATCTGCATCGTAACTACGCGTCCACGCGGCCCGGTCAGCGTGCGCCCCACCGCTCCCCACGTGCCCGAGCCTGCGGCCAGACGCCCCGCACGGACGAAAGTATCAGCTGTCAACATCGGATTTAAGCTCCTCCCAAAGCATCTTGAACGCTGCCGCGAAGTCAGGGTTGTCGCGTGCCTCCTCTGGTGAGTGTGACTTAGTCAGCGAGAGCGCGTGCTCGGCCTTGATGCGCCCCGGCCGCCCCGAGCAGACCAGCACCCTGTCCGACACCGACACCGCCTCGGCGATGTCGTGCGTGATGAGCAACACCGTTATATCGCGCTCGCGCAGGATGCGGACCAGTTCCTCCTCCATATTGAGCTTGGTCTGGTAATCCAGCGCCGAAAGCGGTTCATCGAGCAGCAGAATTTCTGGCTCCACCGCCAGCGTGCGCGCCAGCGCCACACGCTGGCGCATGCCCCCCGACAGGTGCTTGGGATAGGCGGCCTCGAAGCCGTCGAGCCCGACCATACGGATAAGGTTCATTGCCTTCTCGCGCCTTTCCTCTCGCGGCGCGCCACGCACCTCCAGACCCACCATGACGTTTTCAATCACGGTGCGCCAAGGCAGCAGCAGGTCCTTCTGAAGCATAAAGCCAACCTTGGTCTGTGGCCCGCGCACCTCGTGGCCCTCTATCAGAACCTGCCCGGCTGAGGGGCGGTCGAGACCGGAGATCAGCTTCAGCAAGGTGGACTTGCCGCAGCCGGACGGGCCGATGATAGAGACGAACTGTCCCCGCTCCACCGTGAAGGTGAGGTCCTCCACGGCCAAGACGGGCCGCTCGCCACCGTCGAAGACCTTGCGCACGTGGCGCAACTCGATGCAGGGCGCGGCCAACTCTGCGCGCGCTGCCGGCGTCTGGCGTGCTTCGTCGATATCGAGGCTCATGACATTCTCCCTTGTGGCCTCCGTTGCGGCCCGCGACGTCGCTCTGAGTGCGGTGCCGGATGGACAGTTCATTGGGTCACCTTGTGAAGGTCGCCGCGGCCTTCTCGGCGAAGCTGAGATCCATCAGCTCCTCGAAGGCGTAGCCGGCGGCAGGGTGGCCGGTCGCGGTCAGCAGGCGGTCGAAGTTGTTGGCATAGGACTCCCGGCTCACCACCATGTTGGACGGATAGGCGCCCTGTGCGATTATGCGCTTCGCCGCAGCCGCCATGATTTCGGGGTCGGAATCGGAGTAGCGGTTCACTGCCACCTCCGCCGCCCCGTCGGGGTCTTCGTGACCGTAGACCATGGCGCGAGTAATGCCGTTGACGAACGCCTGCACCTGTTCGGGATTATCAGCGATCGCCTGCGTCATCACCGCGAAGCTGGTAAAGTAGAATGGGCCGAACTGTTCTGCAAAGCTGGTTACGACGTCCATGCCCTGCGCGACGCCTTTGGAGGTCTGCGGCTCGATCACCACCGCGAGGTCGGCCTGACCGGCGAGCAGCGCGCTGAGCTCAGAGCCCGCGATCACCGGGATCAGCCGCACCTCGTCGCCTTCCAGCGCCCAGACCAGCCCGTCGCCGTCCTGCTTCTCGTAGCCCGCGTCGATCAGCGTCATCTGGAGCAGCGAGACGGAGGTGTGCGGCGGCCTCGGGATGAGGATGTTATTGCCGGCCCAGTCGGCAGGGTCGGCGGAGGTGCCAGGCTGCCCGATCAACACCGGTGCCGCGCGGTCCACCAGCACGCCGATGTTCTTGATGTCCACACCCTGTTCGCGTGCAATCGCCGGCTCGGCTGGGTCACCATTGTAGGTGAAGGCATCGCCTGAGGCCACGGCGCGCACCGCAACTGTTCGTTGTTGGGCATTGAAAATCGTGACGTCGAGTCCCTCCTCTGCGAAGAAGCCTTTAGCGTGCGCAACGTAGAGCGGTAGGTAGTACAGCGTCTCGACCGCCTGGGCGGCTGTCATCTCGATCATAGCCTGCGCTCGTCCGGCGCCTGGCAGAAAGCTGAGCGTAAAGGCACTGGCGGTGCCGGTGAGAAAGTCTCGGCGATTGGTCTGAAGTAGCGGCATGAATGAGGTCTCCCTGTCTTTCTGGTTGATCTATCTTACTTGCTCGTTCTCAGGACGGTGTCTCGTCCGTTGCCCAGTGAAGCACGCGACGTTCGAACCAAAGCACCACGAAGTACTGAAGCGCGGCGATGGAGGCTATAACGAGCACCACCATCCAAAGTTTGTTAATCTGGAAAAACATAGACGCTTGAACAGCCATGTAGCCAAGGCCTTGGTTTGAGGCAACAAACTCACCCACCACGGCACCAACCAACGCAAAGCCGATGTTTATTTTCATCGCTGAAATGATCCATGGCAGAGAGGATGGCGCAATCACAAGACGGAACACCCGCAAGCTTGAGCCACCCATACCGCGGATCATGTCGATGCGGTCCGGGTCCGTTCGGCGCACGCCCTCGGCTGCTGCCATCCATGCTATGGTCAGGCAGATCATCGCCGCGAGGGCAATCTTTGATGTCTCGTAGATGCCGAACCACACGATCATCGGCGGGGCCAGCGCGATTTTGGGAATGCCGTTGAAAATGGCTACAAATGGGTCGAGCGCACTTCGAAGCGTCGGTGTCCACCACAGCCCCCAGGCTGCGAGCGTGCCACCGCCCACACCGATGGCGAACCCGACAATCTGCTCATAAAGTGTGGTTTGGAGGTGTGGCCACAGTTCGCCACTCGCTATAGAGCGCACGAACTGCGCGGCGATGGCGGTCGGCGCACCACTGCGGTTGGCGTCGATCACGCCACTTTCCGCAGCACCCTGCCACAGCGCGACAATACCAACGAGCACGCCGAACTGAGCAGCCAAAACGCGGGTGTGGGTCTGCGTAACTGATGTCATTGGCAACCCCTTTGCGGATGGTTGCCTCCCCAACATAAAAGTGACACGAGACTTAAAACGTGTCAACGGCTTTGAGACAGTGGCTCAGTTCAATCTGAACCGCCCAGGTTTCCGAGAGGCTTATTTGTTCAAAATTTAGGCGGCTTTTTCGAGAGCCTTCATCTCTGCATAGGAAGAGCCGGCCCACGGTGCCCTTGTCCAGCGCGTTCTCGCGACACCCAGCAAACGCCAAGATCAATATCCCTGAACCCCGTTGGGGTGTGCGGCAGATGCGCACGAAATGGGGCAGCTGCAATCCGGACAAGGATCTGGTCTGGGTCAATCTCGACCTGGCCCAGAAGCCGCTCCAATCTCTTGACTACGTTGTGCTACACGAGTTGGCGCACTTCGTGTCACGTTGACATGACGACATTTTTCTTAGTGTTTTGGATAGGCACACACCTGCCTGGCGGCAGGTTCGTGCCGATCTAAACGCGTTGCCACTATCCAACTGAGTCGATGTCACTCCACGTCTCCTGAGATTAGGCGGATAGTCATCTGTCTCTGATCGGCCGTATCCGTCTTTCTCTGTTATGGGGTCTCGCTGACGACTACTTATCCACAGCCTGGGGTTTTGCCGGATTCAAGACATCATCGTTATAAAGATTGTTACAGTAGTTAAGCCGAATCAAAGAGATCTTTTGTTGATTTAAATCAGATGTTTGCAAGAATCATGGGGGAATGAAGACCCGTGATTCGGGGAATAATCCCCCGTGCATGAGGGGAGTAAAAACCCGTGTGATGACCGTTAGGCTCGAGGGAGTAAAAACCCGTGTTACGGCTGGGAGGCCTGAGGGAGTAAAAACCCGTGCCATGTTTGCTTGTGGCATGGGGAGTAAAACTTGGTTTTCGCGAGGAGAAGCAGCTTGATCACAGAAGAAGTCTTCTGAAGCGCATGCGCATGAGCGGGTCGCCGTTTGCACCGCGTTCCTCGATTAGTTCGTATGTCGGTATGGCTTGTTTCTCGCGGGCTCTTCGCAGCGCTTTTGCGAAATCAGCATATCTCATCGAACTGCCCGATCTCTTGTGAAGATCCCGAAAAGAGAAAACCCAGCCATCTGGGTTGTCGAGACCGTTGCCAGCGTGGCGCCGG
>Ga0307939_1000224_pt1 | contig 34454 bp, 25 predicted proteins | sample OrgLakmetagen122_FD_201844 | JGI IMG/M metagenome (GOLD analysis project Ga0307939, IMG submission 201844) | Saline water microbial communities from Organic Lake, Antarctica - #122 | ecosystem: Environmental > Aquatic > Non-marine Saline and Alkaline > Saline | place: Antarctica: Organic Lake... | reverse complement strand
AACATGCTGGCCATGGCGACGAAGGTTTTTCCTGATCCAACATCGCCCTGCAGTAGCCGATTCATTGGGCGAGGCTCGCGCATGTCAGCGATGACTTCTTTGATTGAGCGCTTCTGAGCGTTAGTGAGATCGAAGGGTAGGGAATGGTAGAAGGCTTTCAGTAACGTGGTTTTTTTCCCAAGAACGCGCCCTGCGTGGGAGCGGTGCTGCGTGCGCTGCCAGACGACATTAAGCTGGATGACAAAAAAGGCTTCGAGCGCGAAGCGGCGGCGTGCGGCTTTTCCTGTCTCATGGGAGGTGGGAAAGTGTGTTTCGCGAAGGTCATTGATACGATCGGTATCAGAGACGGGGTAGGGGAAACCCAGTGAATCCGGATTCACGGAGTGGAGAAGTTGGTGAATGGTTTCACGGAGCCGACGCTGGTTGATCCCGGAAACATTTTTATAAATCGGGACGATGCGATTGAGGTGAATGGTTTCGGTTTCAGCCTCGTCCTCGCTGATGATTTCGATTTCTGGGTGATCGATGATGAGGCGCCCGCTTTGTTCCTTCACTTTTCCGTAGGCGATGACTTGGTGGCCTGCGGCGATCACTTTCGACATGTAGGGCATATTGAACCAGCGGCAGGTGATTTTCCCCGAGCCGAAGACGCCTCCCGAGCCATCCATGATGATGGCTTCGTAAAAGCGCGTTTTACCAAAGCCCTTGGTGGTGGCATCGATCACTCCACCGGTCAGGCAAACGGGTTTTGCTGTGGGCTGGTTCGGGAAGTTGTCGAACTGGCGGCGATCTTCGTAGCGCTTGGGAAAATGCTCCAGAAGGCCCTCGACTGTGGTGAATCCACCAGACAGCAATGCCTGCGTCTCCTTGGCCGATAGCTCGGGCAGGGAGGAGAGTTCGGTTTGCCCATTGATCACGAATTGAAAATCAAGTGCGGGGAAGAAAACTTCAAGGAAGAGTTTTTGAGTGAGGCGAATGATCAGTGTGCTCAAAAAAGCCTAAATGCTTGCGGGATTTGGCAAGCAGAGTAGCTTCTGGGGCATTCGCTAAACTCCTATGTCCGTTCTCCAAACTATACTCAATATCATCGTTCTCATCGTCGTCGTGGTGATGCTTTTCAATATCATCATTTTCGTTCACGAGCTGGGGCATTTCCTTGCTGGTAAATGGCGTGGGCTAAAGATCGATCGCTTTCAAATTTGGTTCGGTAAACCGATTTGGAAAAAAGAATACAAAGGTGTGCAATACGGTCTTGGTTGGATTCCGGCGGGTGGTTTTGTCGCACTGCCACAAATGGCTCCGATGGAGGCAATCGAAGGTGGTGACAAAGAGCGCGAGCCGCTGCCGAAGATTACGCCGCTCGACAAAATCATTGTCGCGTTTGCGGGGCCGTTGTTTTCTATGTTGCTCGCACTTGCCGCTGCGGTGGTTGTCTGGGGCGTAGGTAAGCCAAAGGATTTTATACCGAGCACTACAATTGGTTATGTCGCAGAGGGTATGCCTGGCGCAAAGGCTGGGCTTCTGCCTGGAGATAAAATCATCGCGATCAATGGCAAAGAAGTGAATGGATTTGCGGGCTCACTAGAAAGCATTACGGAAAGCATTGTTTTAAGTAGCGGTGACAAGATCGAATTCACCATCGAAAGACCTGGTGTGGATGAGCCGATGGTTCTCACCAGCGGGTTCGATACACCGGACAGCAAGTGGTTTCAACGTGGTGGCCTGCGCCAAGTCGGCTTGGCTCCGGCGGGTCCGGCAATGGTCGGAGCGGTGATTAAAAATAGCCCAGCCGAAAAGGCTGGGATCGCGCCCGGAGACGAGATTGTCACGGTCAATGCTGAGACGCTTTTCAGCGATATTCAGCTCACACAGTTTCTCGAAGCAAATGATTTCAACACCATCACTCTTGGAGTGAAAAGACCGAATGGAGAGGTTTTCACGGCCGAGGTAACGCCTCAAAAGCCGGCTGAGCCAACGGATCGTGATCCGATGTTGGGAGTTGCTTGGGACTCCAGTGGCGATATCGATGTTCGCATCGTCCATCCGAACCCTTTCTTACAGGTTGCCGATAGTTTGAAAATGATGTGGGTGACAATTGTCAGCGTTTCCGACCCGGGAACGAATATCGGGGTGGATCATTTGAGTGGACCGGTGGGTATCGGGCAGATGCTGTATTCACTGCTGCAGACGGACGAGGGGTGGAGAAGGATTCTCGGCTTCATGGTTTTGTTCAACGTCAACTTAGCTGTCTTGAATATGCTGCCATTTCCGGTTCTCGATGGAGGGCATATCGTGCTCGCGACGTTTGAGAAAATTTTCGGAAGGCCGCTGAATATGAAAGCTTTGGAAATCATTCAGACAGGCTGTGCGCTCGCGTTGATCTCTCTGATGCTCTATGTCACCAGTAAGGATATTGGTGATAAATTTGGGAGGGGAGGCGGAGGTTCATCTGGCGAGGTGATTTTCGCGGAAGAATGAGTGAGGTCGAACTCGGTCCGGAACCCTGCGATCGCTGCGGAAAGGAAGCCTTGGGCTTTTTAGGCGACGAACAGCTCTGTGAGGATTGCCTGCATGGCGAGTCCTCCTGCTGCGGAAACGCGGAGGGGTGAGGAGCTGCCGCAGGCTTTCGGACTGCTGCGGTTCTTATCTGCAGCTTTAAAGGTTGTTGCTCTTAAGGCGGGAAGGTTTGGTAGCAATGGATTGCTCCGATCGACGGCGCTTTTTTTAAAAGCTGGGAATAAAGAATCCCAGTAGTCCAAGGGCCTCCGGCGGTAGGCTACTCGCGGAATTTTTCGTAGGCGTTAACGATGTGCTCGACGATGGGGTGGCGGACGATGTCTGTGGCTGCGAAGCGGGTGAAGGAAATGCCTTCAATATCGCCGAGCGCGTGCTCGGCCTCGTGAAGACCGGAGCGGATACCGGGCTTGAGATCGACCTGAGAGGAATCTCCGGTGATGACAATTTTCGATTCCTCGCCGAGGCGGGTGAGGGTCATGAACATCTGCTCGCGCGTGGTGTTTTGTGCTTCGTCTAGAATTACGAAGGAGCGTGAAAGTGTGCGTCCGCGCATGTAGGCGAGAGGCGCGATTTCGATGATTCCATCGTCGAGGTAGCGTTGTGCTTCCTCGGGATCGAGCATGTCGTTGATCGCGTCGTAGAGCGGGCGTAGATAGGGGGCGACCTTTTCCTTTAGGTCTCCGGGAAGGAAGCCGAGCGCCTCTCCAGCCTCGACGGCGGGGCGGGTGAGGATGATGCGGTGGACAACGCGTTTTTTCAGCATGTGCAGTGCCACTGCCATGGCGAGGTAAGTCTTTCCAGTTCCGGCAGGGCCGAGGCCGAAGGCGACGTGGTTTTCCTGAATCGCTCGCACGTAAGCGAGTTGGTTGGGGGTGCGCGGGGAAACGGTTTTACGGTTACGTGAACCTACTAGTTTTATCGTAGAAAGAGAGTTGAGCGGGGTGGATTCGGAATTTTTCGAAATATCCACCGCCAGTCTGAAATCGCGGTCTGAAATGTGTATGCCGTTGCGTTGAGTGGATTCAAGGTCGGCGAAAGTTTGCTTGGCCAATTGCGTTGCTATCTCCGTTCCCGTGAAAGAGATCCAACCATCGCGAGTAACGGTTTTGAGTCCTAGGGTTTCGTCGAGGTAAGCGAGGTTACGCCTGTCGTTTGCAAAGAGACCTTGAAGAAACTGTGGCGTGTCGAATTCGATTTTTAGAGTAATTGGTTTCACTTTGTTTAGTGGAAAGTACCGAGTGATCAGAGAAGGCCGACTGAAGTCAGCGCTCTAATATGGAGGCTAGGGCTGTTTCGTCCAGAACCTGCACGCCGAGTTCCGTGGCTTTATCAAGTTTCGAGCCAGCGGATTCTCCGGCGAGGAGGTAGTCGGTATTTTTGGAGACAGAGCCGGAGACTTTGCCACCGTGTTGTTCGATGATTTTTTTAAAGTGTTCGCGGGATTCTGAAAGGGTGCCAGTTATGACAAAGGTCTTTCCGGTAAAGGCGAGTTGCGGTAGTTCGGCGGGTTTAGGGGCGAAATTTTCTGAAGTGGGGTTCAGGTCTAGCTCTGCAAAACGCTGAATGATGTGTGTTCCAGCTTCTGAGCTAAAGAAGTTCAGAGCTGATTCCGCGACGGCACGGCCGACATCGCCGCTGATGGCGAAGGGGATGAGTTTTTCGTTTTTCTTTTTGGCGTCCGGGCGTGTGTCCTCGAGGAGGTCTTTGAGGATTTCTGAAGAGGGTATGTCGGTGAAATACTGGTGGAGACGCGAGAGTTCCTTGGCGGCGGATTCACCGAGGTGGCGGATTCCCATGGCGAAGAGCCATTTATTGAGGGGTTTCTTGCGTGCTGCTTGGAGGGATGAAATGACTTTGGCTGCATTCTTTTCGCCGAAGCGACGTGGTGACTCCTCGCTGCCGAGGTTGAGATTGGCGAGGGTTTCTTCTGTGAGTGAGAAAAGGTCGAGAGGGCTTTTTGCGTGGCCGTGGCGGACGAGGGCTTCGGCGACTATTTCCCCCATGGAATCGATATCCAACGCCTTGCGTGCGGCGAAGTGAGTGATCGCGGTGGTGGCTTGGGCGGGGCACTCGAAGTTGGTGCAGCGCCATGCGACGAAGCCTTCCTCCTGAGTGATAGGGGCGCGGCAGGAAGGGCATTTCCCTCCAACGAAGTCGAAAATGGAGAATGGTTTTTCCGATGTGTCTGGGTCGATGACTTTGACGATGGCAGGTATGATTTCACCGGCTTTTTCGACGAGGACTCTAGCCCCAAGGTAGATGCCTTTTTTGTAGATTTCGTCTTGGTTGTGGAGTGTGGCGCGGGAGACGGTGGAGCCGGAGATGAGGACGGGATCGAGCTCGGCGACTGGAGTTAAGACGCCGGTGCGACCGACTTGGATGGTGATTTCCCGGAGGGTGGTTTCCTGTTGTTCTGGGAGGAATTTGAAGGCAGCTGCCCAGCGTGGAGCGCGGGAAGTGGCGCCGAGTTCTTCACGCTCGCTGCGGTCCATGATCTTGATCACCACGCCGTCGGTAGCATGGTCGATCTCATGTTTGTAAGATCGGAAGAATTCGATTCCTTCCAGAAGTTGGTCGAGGTTTTTGGCGATGCGAACTGGTGCGTTTCGCGGGATAGAGAAGGTGTCGAGGAGCTGGTGGAAATCGGTTTCTGAGTCGAGAGGTTCACCCTCGTATGCGCCGAGGCCGTGGGCGAGGAAGGCTAGGGGGCGCTTGGCGACGATTTTTGGATCGAGCTGTTTGATGGTGCCGGCGGTGGCGTTGCGCGGATTGGCGAAGGTGGGGATACCTTGTTCATCGCGCTCTTCGTTCATGGCGGCGAAGGCGGAGTTTGGCATGAAAATCTCGCCGCGGATTTCTAGGGTTGCTGGGGTTGGGGGTTGGGGTTGCTGGGCAGCAGGACGCAGCCCTTCCTTGATGATTTGGAGGTCGATGGGGATGAGTTCGCCGTCGGATGATTTGATGAGGTTGCCGGTGTGTGTGTCGGCTACGTCCATTTCTGTGGCGGGGTGGAACCAGCGGTTGTGACCTTTTGATTCGTAGCCTTGGTCGGTGAACCAATCGGCGACTTCCTCTGAGGAAGGCGCGGTGCCATCGACGTAGGGCTGGGAGATGACGAAGGCAGGGCCTTGCTCTGTGAGGATGATCCCGTGGAACCAGATGTCGTCACCGAAGATGCGGTTGCAAGCGGTGATGTTCCGTAGGTAGGGGATGGCACCCTGCGCGCCTAAGTTTGGCGGGAGGGTGAATTTGATGACCCTTTCGAATTTTTCTGCGAGGAAGACTGTGTGCTCGGATTGACCGGCTAGTTTTTTCCAGCCTTCTGTGAGGCGAGTAAGGCCCTGTAGGTTGAGGAGTCGACGAGTGTCAGTTCCCCATTCAAGAACGGATTCGGCTTCACGTCGGATCCGTTTCGCCACATTGTCTCCATCTTTTCCTGCGGAGTCTTCTTGAATCCTTCGAGCCAGGCTTTGTGGCGAGCCTTGCGGATGTGCTCCGGGGACAAGGGCATTTTCTGCTGCGGATTCATCGGTGTTTTCATAAGGGAGTATGGACTCAAAGTCAATGCCGGTGGTTGCGCTGGAGCCGTATGGGGTGGGGTCTTCGGCGAGGTTGTTGGTGGACGTGGGAGGAGAGAAGTGGAGGATGGGTTCTTGGTATTGTTGGGCAGCAGGATGTAGCCCTTCCTTGGGGGCGAGAGTTAGGGGGATGTTGCGGATGGTGCGGACGTTTTGCGTGACGTCGTCGCCAGTGGAGCCGTCGCCGCGTGTGGCGGCGTATTTGAGGGAGCCGTTCTCGTAGAAAAGGGAGACTGCGACGCCGTCGATTTTGGGCTCCATGGTGACGGTGATGTCTTCGCGTCCGAGGTTTTTCTGGAGGCGTTTGTAGAAGGTGATGAGTTCTGCTTCTGGGACCTCGGCGTCTTTTAGCTCGAACACATCATCGATGCTGAGCATTGGCACTGGGTGAGTGACTTGGGAAAATCCTTCGAGTGGCTTGGAACCGACGCGCTGGGTGGGCGAGTCTGGGGCGGCAAGCTGCGGGTGTTGTTTTTCTAAATCCTCCAGTTCACGAAACAGCTTGTCGTATTCCGTATCCGATATTTCCGGCTGTGCCTGAGTGTAGTAGAGATGATCGTGATGGAGGATGATTTTCCGGAGCTCTGCGACGCGCTCCTCTGGTGCGGGTAGATTGGAAAATAGATCGAGCTCGTCAGGCATGGGGTTGTGATAATGCGGGTGGCGTTAAGTTAGAAGCTGAAATGTGCTTCGCGGAGGTTGACGCTTAGGTTTGTTGACGGCAAGTTGTCGTTGTTGACAGCAGTGAATTACAAAATCGGTAACGAGAAGCTCGTGAAAGTGCTCGAGAATGCTTCGAGTCACTTGCGTGGTTTATTGGAAAAGCAGGGGCGCTCGGATGGTGCGTTACGCATTGCGGTGATCGGTGGCGGTTGCTCCGGGCTGCAGTATAAGATGGATTTGGTGGATGGTCCGCGGGACCGCGATATCATGGTTCCGAGTAACGGGGTAAATGTGGTGATCGATCCCAAGAGCGCGTTGTTTGTGAGCGGGAGTGAATTAGATTTTTCCGATGATTTGCAGCAAGGTGGATTCAAGGTCAGCAATCCGAATGCGGTGGTGACTTGCTCGTGCGGGGAGAGCTTCGCTGCGTAGAGGCAAAGGCTGGAAAGTCGGAAGGTTAAAGTAATCATTATGAATGCCTTTGAACTTTTGGACTTGCCGGTGGGACTCACGATTTCCGATGAGGAGGTGCGCGATGCGTTCCGGCAGCGGGCGGCGGTTTTACACCCTGATTCGGGTGGCGAGGAAAAAGCATTTACCGAGTTGCAAACAGCTCAGGGAACGCTGCTGAGCCCGACCAAGCGACTTAAAGAATGGGTTCTTGCGAAGGGTCTTGAGGCTGAAGCACGGGGCCAGATCGAAGGCCGGTTGATGGACCTGTTTCAAAAAGTTTCCGAAACGGGGGCGAGCGCTGAAGCAGTGATCCGTGAAAATGCAGCAGCGCAATCCAGCTTGATGAAGGCGATGGTCGCTGTGAAGTTGATCAAGCAACGTGAGCAGATCCAACCTTTGATCGAGGAAGTCGAGGCCGAGGTTCAGGAGCGTTTGGAAATTTTCCCAAAAATTGAGTCGGGTGATATCGCCGCGGATAAAGTGCTGCGCGACTTGGCGTTTTTAGAAAAGTGGCGAGCGACCCTTAGAGGGATTTACGGCCGCCTGATGTGAATCTCGTGGCTGACTAATCCGCCGGTGTTTCGACTCTGCTGATCTCGGAAGTTTTTGCCAAATGGAGCAGGCCGACTGTGCCTCCGACAATGGCGAAGAGAACGATGATGGTGATCACAAGTGAGAAGGTCGATTTCATGTGGCGGATTCTGCAGGTTTCAGTTGATTTGGCGAGATGAAATCAGGGGCAACGCAGGAGGGCGGCGAAGGCACCGTCCGTGCCGTGTTCAACCGGAGTGATTTGAGTGCTTTTCTCGATAAGTAAGCCGTGTTCTTTCGCGAACTCCGTGACTAGTTCTATATTTTCTGATGCCTCAATCGAGCAGGTTGAGTAGACGATACGACCGCCGGGCTTAATGCAGGGGAGGGCGTTACGCAGAATTTCTTTTTGAATTCCAATGAGGTTTTCAATTTCGGATGCCTGCAGTCTCCAGCGAACATCCACGCGCCTACGCACAACGCCAGTATTTGAACACGGCACATCGAGCAGGATGGCGTCAAAGGTGTTGTGGAAACGTTCGGGGGCGGGTTGCCGCCAATCGTGCTGTGAGACTTCATCGACCTCGATGCCGAGCCGACCAAGGTTTTCGGTAAGTCGTGGTAAGCGTTTTTCGTTGGAGTCGGTGCAGACTAGGCCGTTGCCAGTGCCCATAGTGGCGGCGATAAGAAATGCTTTTCCGCCAGGGGCGGCGCAGGCATCTAAGATGCGTTCACCAGTTTTCGGTGCGAGCATTTCTACACAGTGGCGGGTTGCTGGATCTTGGATATAAAGGCGACCTTCCGCGAGCAACTGGGAGGGAATTCTTCCCTCAAGCTTGAAGTAGTTGGGGGCGTGGTCGAGCGGGCTTCCGGGGATTTCGGCATCGGTGGGTGCCAATGGATTGAGACGGAAAAAGGTCTCTGCTGGTTGGTTGTTCCACTCCATGATCGCGATGGCTTTCTGTTTACCAAACGCTTTGCGCCAGCGATTGAATAACCAATCAGGATGGGAGTGAAGAACCGCAGGTGACATGTCGTCGAGTTGTTCGAGTAATTTTTTCCGTGAAACGATCGCCTTGCGCAGCACCGCATTGATAAGTGGGCGGACACTGGTCTTTCCGGCCTCGACGGTTTCATTCACTGCGGCGTGGTCGGGGATATTTAGAATAAGGATCTGGCAGAGACCAACGCGGAGAACGTCACGAGTGTCCGCATCGAGCTTCCCTTGGCGGAGTTTTCCAATCCACTCATCAAGCACGCGGCGGTGCCGCAGCACGGCGAAAAGGATTGCCTGCAGGAGTGCGCGATCAGGTGCTGAGAGCATCCGGCGCTGAGCGTGGCGATCTACCAAGGTCTCCGCGTAGTCGTGGCCTTTCGCCCATGCTCTGAGGGCGGAAACAGCGGCTTGGCGGACGTGGAAATTTTTAGCTGGCACGGTTTAATGGAGTGAGGTTCAGGATTCTTTGATGAAATCGATCAAATCCGGATCGAGGAAATCTTGGCCGTGTATCACATGTTCGAGCAGGGGCACATCGGTGAGTGATTCAAGAAGGCCTTTGTTGGTGATCATCGGGGTGTCCATTTCGTCCTCGAGTTGATTGAGGATAATTCCGGCGCATTTCAGGCCTTTGTCTTGAATTGCTTTAATGCTGAGAAGGATGTGGTTGAGTGCACCGAGACGATTCGCAGCAACGAGAATCACGGGGAGGTTTAGGTCCTTCGCTAGGTCAGAGATGAAATAATTTTGAGTGATTGGAACTTCCCAACCACCGGCACCCTCGACCAGAACGGTGCCTTGACGCTCGGCGAATTCGCGGTATGCGCTGACCAGTTCTGCTGGATCGATGGTTTTATTTTCCAATAGTGCCGCAGCAAGTGGCGCGAGCGCAGAACCCAAGTGCATTGGGTTAACTTCATCGATATTAAGGTTTCCAGATGCTTCAGCAAGCAGCCTGCCATCCTCTCGATCACCGCATGATATGGGTTTAAATCCGACCGCATCCACGCCGTCGGCTCTGAGGGATTCGATGAGAAGTTTCGTGACGTAGGTTTTACCTACCTCGGTGTCTGTTCCTGTGATGAAAAAGTTCACGTCACGGAGAGAGCTTGGGTCTTGGCCTACGGTCAAGCGTAGAAGGTGATTTGCGTCTCAATTTTAAGATTTCAGGATTTCAGGATTTCAGGATTTCAGGAAAAGGCTTTTAGAAAGCCCACTTCCAGTGCGAGTGGTTCGTAGGCGTTGGTTTCAAGTGTTTGCCTGAGGCTCTCCAGCGCATCCAGTCGCTTGCCGATTTGGAAGATCGTTTCGGTTTCCGCAATTTTTCCGAGTAGGATTTCGGATTCAGGAAAGTCCAGGCCACCGGAGCCGGTTTTGATGCGGATTAGGTCTGCCAGCCAAGCAAGGATCACGTCTAGGTAGCGATTACGGGCTTCGAGGTATTCCGCTTCAGCCGCGGCCTTGTGAAAATCCTCACGTTCCTTTAGCCATGTGCCATCGGTGCCATCACGATAGGTGGCGGTTTCTTCCTTCGCTGCGGCCTTTGCCGCGACTTCTGTCTCGGCTTTCTTCTCGGCTAGGAAATCGGCGAGCACGGACTTCATGCTCAAGGCTGCAAGGGCACCTCCAAAGCCTTTGGCCGCAACGGCATTGAGCGCGGAGACCAATTCCTCTCCACCGTCGACGCTGAGGGAACGACCGCCTGTTAGTTTTACCTGAACGCAGCGAGAAAGAATCGTGGGGAGGAGTCGTTGAGGCTTGGTTGAAAGGAGGAGCAACAGGGTTTTATCGGGGGGCTCTTCGAGAGTTTTTAAGAACGCGTTCTCTGCCTGTTCATTCATTCTGTCCGCATCGACGATGACGCCGACTTTGGTTTCTCCTTTTGGAGCGGCTAGCTGAAGCGTGTGCTCAAGGTCACGAATTTCTTTAACGGAAATTCGGCGACTTTTCGAGCGTGGGCGAATTACGCGCACCCAGCCGCCTTCCTGCTCATCGAGCGGAATTACCTTCTCTTCGACGGCCTCACCGAAGAGGTCGACTCCACCACTTTCTACCGGACTGTTGAGAAGGGAAATAAGGCGAGACGCCAGTTCCTCTTTTCCACAGCCCAAGGCGCCAGTAATAAGAAAAGCATGCGCTAATCGATTTCTTTCATGAGCCGACTTGATCAGCTCAAAGGATTTTTCCGCACTTTGTGACACGCGGGGAGGATGAGAGATCCGCTGAGTGGTTGCAAGCCGTGATGCAAAGAGAAGAGCCTGGTAATGACTTTTTCCTCTGTCTGCCAGCGAGCGCTCTTCTTCGTAAATTTCCGTTGCGAAAATCGCACGCTCGGATAGCTTTCTGACCTACTGCTGTGTCCGACTATCTTGGAAGCAAGCCCGGACCGATGTTATAAATAAGGGATCATTATTCGAGTGGCCATTGTCATGCCTTCTCAGGAAGACATGCAACCCTTCGAACGATCCCACCTGTTGAGCAAACGGAACGTGGCTCTCAGCTCCAAAGACGGCACAGCGGTTCTCTTCTTTTTGCGTTTACTTGATTAATCGACTGATGCGGTCAATTGTTTAGGAAGCATGACACTCCGATCACCGGCCTCACATCACCTTCTGATTTTTCTGTGGTCACTGCTGGTAAGTCAGGTGATAGCCAAGGATGCTGGGAAAATAGAGAGTCTGATTTTTGAGCTCTCTTCGGATTCCTTCCAAATTCGTGAACAAGCTACCAACGATTTATGGATGATTGGCGAGGGTGCAGCGGAAGCGTTACAAGAGGCGACCTTATCAAAAGATCCGGAAATGGCATTCCGAGCGGCTGAAGTGCTTCGCAAGGTGGAGTTAAGGATTACTCCGGAGACGCCGGACGAGATACTTTCTCTAATCCGTTCTTTTAGAGATTCCACGATACGCCAGAAGTCAGCGCTACTCCAAAAACTGAGAAGTAAAAAGGCCTATTATCAGAGTTTGAAGCTGTTCTCGATGGAGTCACCGGAGGTTAAAGAAGAGCTCGCCAGTAGGGTGCGCGGAGTGGCAATTGCGGGTGCTCGCGAATCGATTCTGAAGGATGATATTCAGACAGCTATCGAGTTGCTCCGCTTATCTTCCTCTGATGGCAACCATAGCGATCTCATGGCCCTCGCTTGTTTGTATCGCAGCACTGGGACACTCGATGAGCAAATGGCGGAACTGGATCCACCTCAAAATGTGACAGAGGTTATCTGGAAAAGCTTTCTCCTGAGGGCTGATGGTGATCTACAAGGAGCCATTGCGCATGCTAAGGAACACGACCAGCAGAGATTACTGGCTGGTTTGCAGATTCTTGCGGGTGATCCGACGTTGTGGCTGGAATACAACGGTTGGGGCGAGAAGAGTCGAACGGCTTTACCAACATACATTAATATCGTCCTGAAGCGGTGGAATGGGGAAGGGGTCAACGAATTGGATTTCAAGCCGCTCCATGAACAGATAAACCTTGGTGAGAGGAATCAAACTTCCGCAGCCCTTAGCGCTCTATCCGTTTTAGGTGAGATTGATGCGGTTGAAAAATATCAAAAGGCCAATCAGCCAAATGCGGCTTTTCTGTATCACTTATCTAGAGAAGAGATACCAAAGGCGCTGGAAGCAATTGGTTTGGATACCAAAGAACCAGATTACGCTGGATGGGTGGCGCAGCGTTTTGAAACTATTGGAAACGGTGAAGCCGAAGGTGATCAAATAGCTGAGCTCCAAATGTTGGTTGGATTCATGGAGCGCCGTGGTTTGCAACGTGAATTAAAAGATGCGTTTTCAAAGCCCCTTGAAGAATACCAGAAGGAAAATGAACCGGAATTTCTAAATTTCCTCGGGAGCTTTTTTGATTCGGGATCTGAGGCAGGGGATTTCGCAACAGATTCCGCAGCGTCATGGGCAGGCGAGGATCCGGAGCGTTGGAAGCGTGTATATGAAATTGCGCTGGGAGATCAGGATCTCGTTTTCGAGTGGCTGCAGTGGATTTTGGAAATCAAGCCTGATATGACAAAGCGTGAAACTCTCGAGAGCTTACGTGCCATTTTAAAGCAGAGCTACAATCCGAAAAGGCTTCGCTTGCGCATGATGAAACTCGTTTGGAGCGTGGTTGACGAAACAGAAGACGCGGATCTAAAGGAAAAATATCTCAAACGAATCATTTCGCTTTCGACTATCCAGCAAGACGTGACCAACGCGATCAAGGCATGGGATCAACTCAGCCCCGAAGCACAACAATCTACAAGATGGGGTTCAATCGATAAGTATCTCAGTGCGATGGGGCGCTGGGAGGAAGTTGCCGAGATGTTTGAAGACAATGACCGGATTTCGAAAGCTTCAGAGCCAGAAATCCACGCGTATTATGCAGCGGTTCTTCGTAAGGCTGGGTTCGAGGAGAAAGCACGCACCCACGACAGAATGGCCGATAAGCTTGCATTAGGTTATGCTCCCAGCGGCATACGTATTGCAGCAGACTATGCTTTTTGTGATGATACGAAAAGGGCTTCGGACTGGTTGATGCGCGCGGCCATTCAAGCAGATGTTACGGATATAGAATTTATTTCAGCGATTGCTAAATATGGCGAAAGCGCTTTGAACGAACGGGATTGGAAAGTGGCGGCAGCCTGCTACGAGACAGTTGCTCAATATTATGCGAGCCAGAATTATATTGCCGGCGCTTTAACCGATCTTTCCAAAGTTCGTCTCAATGCAGATCTCGCGCGTGCGATGTCTATCCTTCCCGGGAATCGGGCAGCGGCACTGGAGATTCTCGAGACGATTCATAAACATTTTAAAACCGATGCGACTTTGGCTGATCACTTTTTCCCAGCGCTCAGAAATGCCGGTCTCACCGATCAATTGAACGAATGGTTCTCCGAATCGTGGAATATCTTGGTAGGGGTCATCGAAACTTATCCGGCGAGTCATAACACGAGAAATTCGGCGGCTTGGTTGGCATCGCGCGCGGGTTCCAAGCTGCGTGAGGCGAAAGCCTATCAGGAAGTAGCTCTCGCGCTGACACCTGAGCAGCCAGCCTATCTCGATACAATGGGGGAATTGCACTTCGCGCTGGGAGATCCGCAGTCGGCCATCAAATGGTCGAACAAGGCTGTTCGGTTTGCTCCCTTCGAAGGCATGATACGAATGCAAAATTTTCGGTTCAGAGGTCAGAATTAAAACGGTTAGTGAAGCTCCTCAAGCATCACTCGAGTTTTATGATTGTCTGTGTGGCATGATTCGCAGACTACTGAATACCGATGAGCGACTCTACAGCAGAAACACCGATCCGAATTCTTTTTTTAGGTGACATTGTCGGCGAGCCTGGCCGCACAGCCGTGATCGATTCCTTGTCAGAGATTCGCAAAACACACGACATAGACTTTATAATCGTCAACGGCGAAAACTCCGCAGGAGGCCGTGGTATCACCCCTAAAATTTCCATCGATCTGCTGCGTGCCGGAGCGGCAGTCATCACCACCGGGGACCATGTATGGGACCAGAAAGATATTATCGACTACTTCCCTGGCGAGCCTCGTCTGCTCAGGCCGATCAACTACTCCGAGGGAACTCCGGGAAGCGGGAGCGTAGTGCTAGAGACTGCGAAAGGGAAAATTGCAGTCCTTCAAGCTCAAGGCAGAACATTCATGCAACCGCCTCTCGATAATCCATTTCTCGAGGCGGAAAAAGAAATCGATCGACTGATAGCTGACGGCATTAAGGTAATCGTTTTGGACTTTCATGCTGAAACCACTTCCGAGAAAATCGCCATGGGACGATTGCTCGATGGCAAAGCCACGCTGGTGGTGGGGACTCACACTCACGTCCAGACTGCAGACGAAACCGTGTTCCCAGGAGGGACTGGTTATTTGACTGATGCTGGCATGTGTGGCCCTGAAGAATCGGTGTTGGGGCGCTGTGTGGATTCTGTGGTTTGGCGCTTCAAAACAGGTATGCCGACTCGTTTTCCAGTCGCGAAAGGCACTGTAAAACTTTGCGGCGTCATCGTGGATGCTGATCCAAGCTCTGGTAAATGTCTCAAAATTGAGAGATTTACCCAAAAAGTTGATCAAAATAGCCCCTCTGAGATCGCTTCTAAGCCCTAAAAATAAAGGCTTGGGGAGAAAATGAAGAAACAACCATATTCTTTTTGACAGAGTCCGGCTCTTTGTTACTGTCCGCCCGCTCTTCCCCACGGAAACAGGGGTGCCGCGCCCAGTCGGAGTTTATATCTGAAAGGTCGCGGTTCTTTTGTCGACAGAAAGGATGAGCTCACAACAATCCAAATTGCTCGTGTAGCTCAGGGGTAGAGCGCATCCTTGGTAAGGATGAGGTCGGCGGTTCAATTCCGCCCACGAGCTCCATGGCACACAAGTAATAACTCTCAATAAACGCTCCAGCGAAACCAAAACGAAAATGGCCAAAGAACAATTCCAACGCAACAAGCCGCACGTAAACATCGGCACCATCGGTCACGTCGACCACGGCAAAACCACACTCACCGCAGCGATTACTAATACGCTCGCTGAAAAAGGATTTTGTGAAAAGAAAGCTTATGCTGATATCGATGCTGCTCCCGAAGAGCGCGAACGCGGTATCACCATCAGCACTGCACACGTCGAATACGAAACCGAAAATCGTCACTACGCACACGTTGACTGCCCAGGACACGCTGACTATGTGAAAAACATGATCACCGGTGCTGCACAAATGGACGGCGGTATCCTCGTTGTTTCCGCTGCAGATGGCCCAATGCCTCAGACTCGTGAGCATATCTTGCTTGCCCGTCAGGTTGGTGTTCCTGCTCTCGTAGTTTTCATGAACAAGGTTGACCTTGTTGATGACGACGAGCTTCTTGAGCTTGTTGAAATGGAGATCCGCGATCTTCTTTCCTCTTACGATTTCCCAGGCGACGATATCCCTATCGTTGCTGGTTCCGCTGTGAAAGCTCTTGAGGGCGACCCAGTCCACATGGAAAACGTCATGAAACTCATGGATGCGGTTGATTCCTACATTCCTTTGCCGGAGCGTCCAGTCGATCAGACCTTCCTCATGCCTATCGAAGACGTTTTCTCGATCGAAGGTCGTGGAACAGTCTGCACCGGTCGTGTTGAGCGCGGTATCGTTAAGAAAATGGAGGAAGTGGAAATCGTCGGTATCCGCGATACCCAGAAAACCACCATCACTGACATCGAAATGTTCCGTAAGCTTCTCGACGAAGGTCGTGCAGGTGACAACGTTGGACTCCTCATCCGTGGTCTTAAAAAAGACCAAGTTGAGCGCGGCCAAGTCATCGCTAAGCCAGGCACCGTAAAAGGTCACAAAAAGTTCAAATCTGAGATCTACGTTCTTTCGAAAGAAGAAGGCGGCCGCCACACACCGTTCTTCTCGAACTACCGTCCACAGTTCTACTTCCGTACGACAGACGTAACCGGCAGCATCAAACTTCCAGACGGAGTTGAGATGGTTATGCCTGGTGACAACATCGGATTGGAAGTCGAACTCATCACTCCGATTGCAATGGAGCCAACTATGCGCTTCGCAATTCGCGAAGGCGGACGCACCGTCGGTGCAGGCCGCGTTGGTGAAATCATCGAATAATACCATCAAAGGTTCTGTCGGTTTTCCTTCGTAGGAATCCCGGCGTTCCAGCTTCTCTGGGGCACCCTCAACGGGGTGCCCTTGAGTCGCCTCAAACCACCTCATTTTCCAAGTAACGCGTCAGTAGCTCAATTGGTAGAGCATCGGTCTCCAAAACCGAGGGTTGCGGGTTCAAGTCCCTCCTGGCGTGCCACTTCTTCTGTTACTCTAATATTTCCAAACCATGCTTTCCAAAATCACAAGCTTCATCGGCGAAGTAAAAGGCGAACTCCGCAAGGCGAGTTGGCCATGGGATTCAGATCCTAAGGCCAAAGGTTTCAGGAAATATAAAGAACTGATCGATTCGACTATCGTTGTATTGATCGCCGTCATTCTGCTAGCGGGCTTCGTTCAATTCTGGGATTTCATCCAAGTTCTGATCGTTGGCTTTCTCACAGACATCTTCCGCTGAACCTTATCTTCATTCTCATTCGCTCAACTCTTTTCTCTAATGCCTAATTCTAAAGATTACAAAGATCAGTGGTACGTCGTCCAAGTCCTATCTGGCATGGAGGGTAAAGTCCGCGCTCGTATTGAACGCCAGGTTGAATCCGAGGAAATGCAGGACTACATCCGTGAAGTTCTTGTTCCAACCGAAATTGTCTCCGAGATCAAGCGTGGCAAGAAGACCGAAACAAAGAAGAAATTCTTCCCCGGTTACGTCATCGTGAACATGTATCTCGCTGATGAAAATGACGAACTGGTCGAGAAGACATGGTTTTTCATTAAAGAAATCGATGGCGTCATCGGTTTTGCTGGCACCAAAGATCGTCCAGCACCAATGCGTCAGCGCGAGGTCGATGCGATGCTCTCACAAATTCAGGAACGCGAAGAAACAGTCCGTCCTGCTATTACTTTCGAAGTCGGTGACACTGTCAAAGTGGCCGACGGTCCATTCCAATCTCAAAATGGTGTGGTCGAAGAAATCGACCCAGAACGCGGTAAGCTCCGTGTTGCTGTTGATATCTTCGGACGCACAACTCCAGTCGAACTAGAATACTGGCAGGTCGAACGCGAATGATTCGTTAGACTACTACTAAATTCTCAGTTTTTCAAAATTTCAGCTTTTACACTATAATAACATGGCCAAGGAAATCACCAACATCATCAAACTCCAGATTCCTGCTGGAGCTGCCAATCCGTCTCCACCAGTGGGCCCAGCCCTCGGTCAAGCGGGAGTAAACATCATGGCGTTCTGTAAGGAATTCAACGCTTCGACCCAGTCGCAATCCGGCGATATCCTTCCTTGTGTGATTTCCGTCTACAAAGACAAGTCATTCACCTTCGTGACCAAGCGTCCACCAGCAGGCAATCTTCTTAAGAAGGCAGCTGGTCTTGCTTCTGGTTCCGGAGAACCAAACAAGAAGAAGGTCGGCAAAATTTCCAAAGCGAAGCTTATGGAAGTTGTTGAAATCAAAATGCCTGACCTCAACACCAAGGACCCAGAAGCCGCAGCCCGCATCCTTGCAGGCACTGCCCGCCAAATGGGCCTCGAAATCGAAGGAATGTAATTATCTCAGCCCGGAAGCCGTAGCTATACGACCAAAGGCCTCTCGCAAGAGGGTGGGTAATCAGCCCCATCCGTTATCACTGCAAACCACAACACAACATGTCTAAAAAAAGAAGCAAACGCTATCAGAAAGCCGCCGAACAGGTTGGCGCTGACAAAACCTATTCTCTCACGGATGCGATCAGCACCATGAAGAATCTCCCAGCCCCGAAATTTATCCCGACTGTGACTTTGTCATTCAAACTCGGCGTGGATCCTCGCAAGAGCGACCAAATGGTTCGTGGCTCTGTCTCTCTTCCACACGGCACCGGTAAAAACGTGCGTGTCGTTGTCTTTGCCCAAGGCGCGGCTGCAGAAGCTGCAACCGCAGCCGGCGCGGAACACGTTGGTTTCGAAGACCTCATCAAGAAGGTTCAAGAGGGCTTTGTCGATTTTGACTCTGCGATCGCGACTCCGGATGCGATGGCGGAAGTTCGGAAAATTGCTCGTGTTCTTGGACCACGCGGCCTTATGCCAAACCCGAAGACTGGCACCGTTACAGACGATGTTGCGAAAGCGGTTAAAGAAGTTAAAGCTGGTCGTATCGACTACAAACTTGACAAGAACGGTAATATTTCCGGCGCGATCGGCAAAGCTGATTTCGATCCAAAACTTCTCGAAGAGAATGCTCAAGCATTCGTCGACAGCGTTGTTCGTGCTAAGCCAGCCTCCGCGAAAGGTAACTTTGTTCAAGCAGTGACCCTTACCGGTTCCATGCTTCCAGGTCTTCCGCTCGAAGCTTCCACATACGCCTCGAAAGCAATCGCATAACCCCAGCACTCCAAGAAAATGAATCCAGATAAGCAAATCATCATCAGTGGCCTGCTGGCACAAGTTAACACTTCGCCATACGTAATCGTCATCGATTACACCGGCTTAACAGTTCCTCAATTCACAGAACTTCGTAACCGCCTTAGCGATAACGGTGCCAAATGCACCGTAGCCAAAAATAGTTACATGCGCAAAGCGCTCACCCAAGCAGGTCTTCCTGATGTCGGTGCGGATCTTGTTGGCCAGACTGCTTTCGTTACAGGTAGCGAAGAAGTATTCGCTGCGGCTAAAGTTCTTAAGAATTTCGGGAAAGAGTTCAAGAAACCGGAAATGAAAGTCGGAATTCTTGGCGACGAAATCCTCGATGTCGAGAAGCTGAAAATGCTTGCCGATATTCCTTCTCGTGAAGCTGTGCTTTCCCAGTTGCTCGGTCTCATCAACGAGCCCGCAACGCGTATCGCACGTATTCTTCTCGAAAAATTCGATCCAGAACGCGAACACTTCAAATCCGGAGGTGCCGAGGAATCATCCGACGCTCCTGCTGAAGAAACCCCGTCTACTGAATCATAAAACAATCTGAATGGATGGTCTGTCGCGTCTCCACGCAATGACCTGAATAACAATGGTACCTCGTCGGTTTCCCAGCTGGGAAATTGAAATCTCCGGAAGCTCCGGGGGCGACGACACCGCAAAGGAGAAAATACATGTCAAATATTGCAAACCTCGTAGAAGAACTCGGCAAGCTTACCGTTCTGGAAGCTGTCGACCTAGTCAAACAACTCGAAGAAACCTGGGGCGTCTCCGCTGCAGCTGCTGTCGCTGCCGGTCCTGCCGCAGCTGGCCCTGCTGAAGAAGCCGAAGAAAAAACCGAGTTTAATGTCGTCATCACCGAAGCTGGTGGAAACAAGATCGCTGTCATTAAGGCAGTTCGTGAATGTGCTCCTGGTCTTGGTCTTGCCGATGCCAAAAAACTTGTTGAAAGCGCTCCAGCAAACATCATCGAAGGTGTTTCGAAAGAAGCCGCTGAAGAAGCCAAGGGCAAGCTGGAAGCAGCTGGCGCCAAAGTTGAACTCAAGTAATTCAATACGAATTTCGTCCGGAGTGGTTCAACCCACTCCGGACACTTTCCCCACTACCGCATTGCATACACTCAAACAAAATCGGAATCGACGCGTGATACCCCAAACCACCGCGGTGTTACGCGTCGCTTTCGCTAATTTGTTCTCACTTTACATCTCCTGATCTTAATCCCGCCTGAGCCGTAATTGGCCCAGGCTTAAACTCGTAATTATACACCACCGCACACCATGGCTGAACGTCTCTATTTTGGTAAATTTGAAGAGGTCATTGACCCACCTAACCTCATTGAAGTCCAGAGCAGGTCTTACGACGAGTTCCTACAAAAGGATGTCGCTCCCGGAGATCGCTCTGACACTGGCCTACAAGCTGTGTTTCAAGAAGTCTTTCCGATCAAGTCTTACGATGAAGCTATCGAATTAGATTTCGTTGCTTATGATATCGAGGACCCGAAAATCACCTCGCTTGAATCGCTTCGCACTAGCGAGTCCTTTTCTGCTGCACTTTACGTTACCTTCAAGCTGAAGGACGAAACGGGCACCAAGAAAGAGCGCGTTTACATGGGCGAACTGCCAATGATGACACGCCGTGGCACATTCATCATCAACGGTGCAGAACGCGTTATCGTTTCCCAACTTCACCGTTCCCCGGGTATCTGTTTCGAAACATCGCAGCATCTCAACGGGAAAATGCTTCACAGCTTCCGCATCATTCCTGACCGCGGTTCATGGCTCGAAGTTCAGTTCGATACCAACGATCTTCTCTATGTCTACCTAGACCGCCGTCGTCGTCGCCGGAAGTTCCTCGCAACTACGTTCTTGCGCGTCCTTGGCTTCCCAACAGACCGCGATATCGTCAGCCATTTCTATTCGATCGAAAACCTGACACTCAAAGGCAAGATTGATGACTCCGAGCTGGGACACAAAGTTCCTTTCGAAGATATCCTTGATGGTGAACTTGTGATCGCGAAAGCTTACGAGCCACTCACTTCCGGCATCGTTAAGCAGCTTGTCGCTCTCGGCCATAAAAAGCTCGAGGTTATCGACGGACGCGAAGACGAGATCCTTCTTAAGTCTCTCCGTAAAGATCCAGCTAAGGACGAGGAGTCCGCGCTAAAAGATATTTATCGCAAACTTCGTCCCGGTGATCCACCGACAGCTTCCAACGCACGTGCGTTGCTCAAGCGCTTGTTCTTCGACGCGAAGAAATACGACCTCACTCGCGTAGGTCGTTACAAAATCAATCAGAAGCTCGGCATTGGAGTCGATTCAGATCAGCGCATCATGGTCTCCGAGGATTTCCTCGCAGCCGTTCGTTACATCCTGAAGCTGAAAAAAGGTGAAGGCGTTATCGATGATATCGATCACCTAGGATCTCGCCGCGTTCGTGCGGTTGGCGAACTTCTCGCTAACCAGTGCCGCGTTGGTCTTGCCCGCACCGAACGTCTCGTTAAAGAGCGCATGACGCTCTTCGATGTGAACATCGAAGGCATGACTCCGCAGAAACTCATCAACCCGAAAGCGCTCTCCGCTGTGGTTCGTGACTTCTTCGGTCGCTCCCAGCTTTCCCAGTTCATGGACCAGACCAACCCTCTGGCCGAACTGACGCACAAGCGCCGCCTTTCCGCTCTCGGGCCAGGTGGTCTCAACCGCGACCGCGCAGGCTTCGAAGTCCGCGACGTCCATCCTTCCCACTACGGACGTATTTGCCCGATTGAGACCCCCGAGGGTCCGAACATCGGTCTGATCAACTCGATGTGCACATACGCTCGTATTAACGAGTTCGGATTCATCGAAACACCTTATCGGAAAGTTAAGAACGGCAAGGTTACCAACGAAATCGAATACCTGACTGCAGACCAAGAGGAAAACTACCTCATTGCCCAGGCATCCAACGTAATCGATAAAGCTGGTAAGTTTGATAATGACCGCATCGACGCTCGTGAGCGCGGTGAGTTCATCGAGTCTACGCCAGACGCAGTTCATTACATGGACGTCTCGCCGAAACAGCTCGTTTCGGTCGCAGCCGGCCTCATTCCATTCCTCGAACACGATGACGCCAACCGCGCACTCATGGGTTCGAACATGCAACGTCAAGGCGTGCCACTTCTTGTTTCCGAATCTCCGCTAGTCGGAACCGGTCTCGAGGGTAAAGCAGCTCGTGACTCACGTGCCGTGGTTGTCTCTGAGGCTGACGGTATCGTTGCCGCAGCAACTGCTGAAATCGTTATCACCACTCCTGACGGTAAACTTCCTGTTTCTGATGAGAAGTTCCTCAGCGAGCCCGAAACTGTTAAAACGGACGTAGCCAAAGGTATCTTCGCCTATCCGCTGCGTAAGTTCATGCGTTCCAACGCTGGAACTTGCATCAATCAAAAGCCAATCGTCAAAGCCGGTCAGAAAATCAAAAAGGGCCATGTCCTCGCTGACGGACCGAATACTGAAGCTGGAGAACTCGCGATCGGACGCAACGTCCTTGTCGCCTTCATGCCTTGGAACGGATATAACTTCGAGGATGCTATCGTGATCTCCGAGCGCGTTGTTAAAGACGATGTCTACACATCGATTCATATCTCCGAATTCGATGTCGCAGCACGTGATACAAAACTCGGCCCTGAGGAAATCACGCGTGATATCCCGAACGTTGGTGAGGAAGCCCTGCGCAACCTTGACCACGACGGTATCATTCGCATTGGTGCGGAAGTGAAACCTGGTGACATTCTCATCGGTAAAATCACTCCGAAATCCGAGACCGAACTCGCCCCAGAAGAGCGCCTCCTGCGCGCCATCTTCGGTGAGAAAGCGGCCGACGTGAAAGACACATCTTTACGTGTTCCTTCCGGCTGCACAGGTATTGTCCAAGACGTTCGTGTTTCATCGCACGGTCTTGCCAAGAAACGTGCGGAAAAAGTTGATCCAGTTGAGCTCAAGAAACAGCTCAAGAAAATCAACGACGAGCATAAGAAGAAAACAGACAAACTCACTGATGACCTCACCGAGAAACTCTCCGACATCCTGCTTGGTGAGAAAATCCCTCTCGATGTGGTCAATGCACAAACCGGTGAAATCATCATCCCGGCGAACCGCAAGATCACCAAGACACTCCTACGCAAATTGGCTTCGGTCCACGATCATATCGAAATTGATCCTTCCCCGATTCGTAATAAGATCGTCGAGATCATCAATTCTTTCGAAAGCCGTTTCCAAGAGCTGGACACCGATCGCGAACGCAAACTCGACCAACTCGAGTCCGGCGACGATGTCGATCCAGGAGTTATCAAAGAGGTCAAAGTCTTCGTTGCTGCTAAGCGTAAGCTTTCCGTTGGTGACAAGATGGCTGGACGTCACGGAAACAAAGGCGTGGTTGCTACCATCGTCCCTGAGGAAGATATGCCTTATCTTCATGACGGAACACCGGTTGATATCTGCCTCAACCCGCTCGGCGTGCCATCACGGATGAACGTCGGACAGGTTCTCGAAACTCACCTCGGTGTTGCCGCAAAGGCGTTAGGCTTTAAAGTCGCTACCCCGATTTTCGACGGTATTAAAGAAGATGTCATCTGGAACTTCATGACTGAGGCCAAAAAGGTCGATGGTGTGAAAATAATCGGAGACGGCCTCAAGGCTGTTGAACGTAAGCCCGGTCAAGCTGAAACTCCAGGTTACACTTGGATCGGCGATGGCCTCGATGGCACCACCGCTGGTAAATCCACTCTGTATGATGGACGCACCGGTGAGGCATTCCATAACCCGATCGTGGTTGGCTACATCTACATGCTGAAACTCGGTCACCTCGTTGCTGATAAGATCCACGCTCGCGCGGTTGGTCCTTACTCGCTCGTCACCCAGCAGCCGCTCGGTGGTAAAGCTCAATACGGTGGTCAGCGTTTCGGAGAGATGGAGGTCTGGGCACTCGAGGCCTACGGCGCTGCATACACGCTTCAGGAAATCCTTACCGTAAAATCCGACGACGTCCAAGGACGGACCCGGATCTACGAATCCATCGTCAAAGGCGATAACAACCTCGAGGCCGGAACTCCGGAATCGTTCAACGTTCTCATCAAAGAGATGCAATCCCTCGGTTTGGACGTCCGCCCAGGACGCCAAGGCCAGACCAATCACGGTTCGCCGTTGCCAGGTTCTGGAGCTGATGATTTCTCCCTCGATGACCTCACACTGTAATTTAAACGCGAAACTGAACACTACATCCCGAACTACTACCTAATATGAGTATCGATAATAACCTTCGCGAAATCTTTGGCGTGGACGACCGTCCAGAAGCCTTCGATCAAGTTTCCATTACCGTTGCAGCACCAGAAACGATCCGTAGCTGGTCCAAAGGTGAAGTCAAAAACCCGGAAACCATCAATTACCGGACCTTCAAACCTGAGAAAGGCGGTCTCTTCTGTGAGCGCATCTTCGGACCAACCCGTGACTGGGAATGCGCCTGTGGAAAATACAAACGCATCAAGCACAAAGGTGTCGTCTGTGACCGTTGCGGTGTTGAGGTGACTTTGAGCCGCGTTCGTCGCGAGCGTATGGGGCACATCGAACTTGCCGTTCCAGTTTCACACATCTGGTTCTACAAGTGCATGCCTTCACGCATTGGTTTGATGCTCGATATGAGCGCACGCCAGCTGGAGCGCGTGATTTACTACGAGGACTACGTTGTAACAGATCAAGGTAACACTGCCCTTGAAGTTGGACAACTTCTCACCGAAGCCGAAATCCGCGAAGCTGAAGACACCTACGGTGACGGATCCTTCAAAGCGATGATGGGTGCTGAAGCGATCATGGAACTGCTCAAGCAGATCGATCTCGCCAAGCTCGCTGTCGAGCTCGAGGAGGAGCTTCAGACCACCAAGTCAAAGCAGAATAAGAAGAAGCTCTCCAAGCGCCTGAAAATCACTCAGGGCTTCGCCGGTTCCAAGACTCGTCCGGAATGGATGGTCCAACTGGTTCTTCCTGTTATTCCACCGGATCTTCGTCCCTTGGTTCCTCTCGAAGGCGGCCGTTTCGCGACCTCCGATCTCAACGACCTTTACCGTCGCGTGATCAACCGCAACAACCGTCTCAAGAACCTTCTTCTTCTCAAAACTCCGGAAGTCATTATTCGGAACGAGAAGCGCATGCTTCAAGAAGCTGTCGATGCACTCTTCGATAACGGTCGCCATGGTCGTGCCGTAACCGGCGCTGGAAACCGTCCGCTCAAATCCCTCAGCGATATGCTCAAGGGTAAAGGTGGTCGTTTCCGTCAGAACCTTCTCGGAAAACGCGTCGATTACTCGGGTCGTTCCGTGATCGTCGTTGGTCCGGATCTCAAGCTTGGCCAGTGTGGTCTTCCTAAGAAGATGGCTCTGACCTTGTTCGAACCATTCATCATCCGCAGATTGAAAGAACTTGGCTACTGCCACACCGTTCGTTCGGCCAAGAAGATGATTGACCGCAAGACAACTGAAGTCTGGGACATCCTCGCGGAAGTCACTAAGGGTCACCCGATTCTATTGAACCGCGCCCCAACACTTCACCGCCTCTCAATCCAGGCATTTGAACCAAAATTGATTGAAGGTTCTGCGATTCGCGTTCACCCACTTGTTTGTACCGCTTACAACGCGGACTTCGACGGTGACCAAATGGCGGTTCACGTTCCTCTGTCGATTGAGGCACAAATGGAGTGTCGTCAGCTGATGTTGGCCCCGAACAACATCTTCTCACCAGCCTCCGGTCGTCCAATCACAGTTCCTTCCCAAGATATCATTCTTGGAACCTACTATCTCACGTGGGCAGGTATTCGCACTCAGGCGGATCGCGATAAAAAAGAGCATCTTCCGCTCTTTGAAAACTCTTCGGAAGTTGAGTTCGCGATCGCTTCACGCAAGATCGATTACCACTCTTGGATTCGTATTCGTAACCCAGACCACGGAACAAAATCCGTTTATGGTGACGAAGAACTCAAGGTTATTGAAACCACGCCAGGTCGTGTCCGTTTCAACGAAATCTGGCCAGACTCACTTGGTTTCTACAACAAAACCGTTGGTAAGAAGCAGATCGGAGACATCATCTGGCGCTGCACGCAGGCCGCTGGTAAAAAAGAAACTGTCTTGGTTCTCGATAAACTCAAAGCCCTTGGCTTTATGGAAGCTATGCGCTCCGGTATCTCCATCGGTATCGTTGACATGCTCATCCCTGAGGAGAAACCAGAAGTCATTGCCAATGCTTATGCAGAGGTCGAAAAGGTTTCCAAGCAATACCGCAACGGTGTCATCACCAACGGCGAGCGCTATCAGAAAGTTGTCGATATCTGGACTCAAGCCACCGACACCATCGCTAATGCGCTCTATCGCAAGATCGAGCACAACGAAGGCAAGAAGAAGGCATCGCCTCTCTTCATGATGGTCGATTCCGGTGCGCGGGGTAACAAATCCCAGATCAAACAGCTCGGCGGAATGCGCGGCCTCATGGCCAAACCATCCGGCGAGATTATCGAACGCCCTATTATCTCGAACTTCCGCGAAGGTCTTTCGGTGCTGGAATACTTCATCTCCACTCACGGTGCTCGTAAAGGTCTCTCCGATACCGCTCTGAAAACCGCCGACTCCGGCTACATGACCCGTAAATTGGTCGATGTTGCCCAAGATGTCATCGTATTCCAGCAGGACTGCGGAACAGTCAACGGTATCGCGGTTGAAGCGATCTATGATGGCGACGAGGAAGTTGCTTCCCTCTCGACGCGCGTTTACGGACGTGTTTCCTGTGAGAAAATCAAGGATCCGGTCTCCGGTGATGTGATCGTCAACGTCGACGATGTGATCAGCGAATCTCAAGCAAACTCACTTGAGAAAATCGGTCATGAAAAACTTAAAATCCGTTCCGTTCTCACTTGTGAAGCGGACCGCGGTTGCTGTGCGAACTGCTACGGCCTCAACCTTGCGACTGGTCATCCGGTCAAGATTGGTGAAGCGGTAGGCATCATCGCTGCCCAGTCCATCGGCGAGCCGGGAACCCAGCTCACCATGCGTACTTTCCACGTTGGTGGTGTTGCTGCATCGACTTTCAAACAGCCGATCATTAAAACCAAAAACGCTGGACGCATCGTCTACAAAGACCTTCGCGTTGTTCAGGATTCCGATGGGAACTGGGTTGCGTTGAACAAAAATGGTTCGGTCTCGATCCGCGATAAAGGTGGTCTTGAAATTGAAAGCCACAACATTGTGATCGGCTCCATCATCACCACCAAGGACGGTGATGATGTGAAGAAAGCAGAGACTATCGTGACTTGGGATCCGTATAACGTGCCGATTCTTACTGAGAAGCCAGGTGTAATTGAGTTCCGCGACATGATCCTCGGGATCACTGTTGCATCGGAAGTCGATAAGCAGACTGGTAAAAAAGGAACCATGGTTACCGAGCACAAAGAGGATCTTCATCCACAGGTCTGCATCGTAGATCCGAAGACCGGTGAGGTCATCATTAGCTACTCCATTCCTGTTGGCGCTCACCTTTCCGTTAAAGAAGGTGAGAAAGTCACAGGAGGAACGCAGCTCGCAAAAACTCCACGCAAAGTCGCTCGCACCAAAGACATCACCGGTGGTCTTCCACGGGTGGCCGAGCTCTTCGAAGCTCGTAAGCCGAAAGAATCATGTGTGATCGCCAAGATCGCAGGTGAGGTTTCCTTCGGTGGCAATGTCCGCGGTAAGAAGAAAGTCATCGTAACCGATCCGCAGACCGGTGAAGGCGTTGATCACCTTGTCCCAATGGGCAAGCACATCATCGTAACCGAAGGTGACCAAGTGAAACACGGCGACCAGATCACCGAGGGCCCCGTCTCTCCGGAAGATCTTCTCGAAGCCTGTGGCGCGACTGAGCTCCAAGAGCACCTCGTCAACGAAGTTCAATCTGTTTACCGCGTCCAAGGCGTGGAAATCAATGACAAGCACATCGAGGTTATTGTTCGTCAGATGCTCCGGAAGGTGAAAATCACCGAACCGGGTGATGCCGACCAGTTCCTCTGGGGTGACCAAGTCGAGCGCACCACGTTCAAAAAGGTCAACGAAGAGATCATTGCCAACGGTGGTAAGCCTGCCGAAGGCGAGCCGGTCCTACTTGGTATCACCAAAGCATCTCTGGAGACTGAATCCTTCATCTCCGCAGCCTCCTTCCAGGATACCACTCGTGTCCTTACAGAAGCTGCGACACTCGGACGAATCGACTACCTCACCGGATTCAAGGAAAACGTCATCATGGGTCACCTTATCCCTGCCGGAACTGGATTCCATCACCACCGTGATTCGGAATATGAGTTCACCGTCGAGGAGCCGGAGCCTATCGTCGAAGAAGTGGAAGTCCTCGATGACGAAGAAGACGTCGTCTCCGCTTAACCGCAAGCGACAGAAATATTAAACAAACCCCGGTTCACCGAAAGGTGGCCGGGGTTTTTCTTTTCAATGGTTTCGTATTTCGGATTTGTGCATCCGGCCCTACTTAATTGCCCGGAATCTCAAAAATGAATGGCAGTCCCATTTGCGACTAAAAACAGCAGTTAGACCGGTTGCCAAAAGCCTGTTCATCTACCGGATGGTTTTTAGTATGGGAGAGACAGCCGCACGCGCGGGGAAATTATGGGACGAGATGAGAATTCTCGGTAGCTGCGTTGTTCTTCAGTCATAATGCACCCAAAGGGCATTTCACCAGCATCACGCCTCGCTCTCGGAAAATCTTATCTCGCCGATAAACGGACAAACTTTTGGCAAACGGTTCATGAGAAATCCACTAGTGAGCGGATAAACTTCGCGAAGAATACTTCGCCTTCCTTGAGAAGCTCCAGATCGAGGAATTCGTCTTTGGTGTGCGCTTGATCGATGGAACCGGGCCCGATGCAAATGGATGCCAGCCCAGCAGCGGATAGGTGTGCGGCGTCTGAAAACCACGGTGCACCAGACAGTTTCGTGCGTTCATCAGTCGCAAGAAGTTGTTGAATAAAGCGATTTTCAGGTTCGGTCTCCATAGGAGGGTTTTCGTGTGCGTTCTCAATATCGAGGGGAAGCCGTAACTGGGCGATGGTTTCGCGCAGCAGTTGTAAAGCACCTCCGGCACTGTAGAGCTCTGGGGTCTGGCGTATATCGATTTCAGCGCTCGCGTGATTCGGAACGATATTGGGGCTAGTGCCGCCGCGTATGGTTCCAATATTCATGGTCGAATGCCCGAGGATCGTGTTTTGGTGTATGGCAAGAGCAGGTTCGAGCTGCTCCTGCAATGCTAAGAGCGACTTGGAAAGTTTCAGTATGGCGTTCTCTCCGAGGTGGGGCTGTGAGGCATGAGTGGCGATACCCGTTGTTGAAAGCGTTGCCCAAATTGAGCCTTTGGTTGTGTTGACGACATTCATTGAAGTCGGCTCTCCGACGATGGCGAATTCGTAGTTACCGGCATGGTGTTTGGCGAAATGCTTGGATCCATGTTGAGAGGCTTCCTCACCCATGAAGCCGATAAAATCCACGGCGACGGGTAAGTCTTTGAGTATGCGTTGGTTCTCTTTCAGTCCGGCCAGCATGGCCGCCATGGGACCTTTGGTATCAGTTGCACCACGGCCCCAGATCTTACCGTCGCGAATTTCTCCGGAAAATGGATCGATCGTCATATTCTCAACTGCAACAGTATCGAGATGTGGGCCTAGCAGAATTCGTGGCCGACCATCCATTGGCGCAAACCTGGCAATCAGGTTGGGGCGGTTTGGTTCGAGCTCTTCCAAGGTCACTTCCGCTCCGATATCTTCCAGCCAGTTAGCCACGAAGTCGGCCATCTTTTTCTCGTGTGTGACGCCGGCTTGGTCGGGGGCGGCGTTATCGGGATTGACCGAGGGAATTCTGATGAGGTCTTGGAGCAGCATTAACAAAACCTTAGTTCGCACAGGCCAAATATCAAGGCGGAGGGGGAAGTAAGAAATGTCGAGGGACTGCGGATTGATGAAGCAAATGGTCGGCTTGAATCCGATCGACCTGATTTTTCTTGGTTGGGCGATTGCAAATAGTGGCTGTGCTTGGCATTTTCCGGAAAAGAATGACTGGAGAAATGGTAACGAATTTAGCGGCTTATCGGTTTGTAGAACTTTCCGAACTCAAAGACCTGCGTCAGGAGCTCCTCGACCTATGCAAGGATGCAGGGCTGAAAGGGACGATTCTGCTCAGTGTTGAAGGTGTGAACCTATTTGTTGCTGGAACGGCTGAGGCGGTTTCCAAGCTAATGGAACGGCTGCGTCAGATTCCGGGGCTAGAAGATTTCGAGGGTAAAGTTAGCGAAAGTGAAGATCAGCCATTTCGCCGCATGCTAGTGCGTATCAAAAAAGAAATCATCGCCTTTGGGATCGAAGGTGTTGAGCCAGGGAAAAGGACTTCACCCAAGCTACAAGCAAAGGAACTCAAAAAGTGGCTGGATGAAGGACGCAAGATCACCCTGTTGGACACGCGTAACGATTACGAGGTCAAGCTGGGGACATTTAAAGGTGCTGTCATTCCAGAGATTGATACTTTCCGTGACTTTCCTAAAGCGGTCAGGGGGATGCCGGAGCAGATGAAGGATGAAACGGTGGTGATGTTCTGCACTGGAGGAATTCGTTGTGAAAAAGCTGGGCCGTTCATGGAGATGGAGGGGTTCAAAAATATTTATCAACTCGATGGAGGTATCCTAAAGTATTTCGAGGAGTGCGGTGGTGATCACTACGAGGGAGAATGCTTTGTATTTGACCAACGAGTTGGTGTGGACCCGGGCTTACAGGAGACAGAGACAGCTGTATGTTACGCATGCCAAGCGCCACTTGATGCGCAGGATCAGGAAGATGTCCGCCATGTATCAGGAACGAGCTGCCCACATTGCTTTAAGGCAGAGCCGGAAAAAATGGCGGAGAACATCGCTTCAGCGCAGGCGAAATTGGACGAGATTTGTAAGGTCTTGCCGGGTTCGATTGCACAGGAAAACCGCAGACCGGTGAATGTTGCGGCAAAGTATGACAAGTGGACCTTGCTGGAACTTCTGGTGGAACAGTTTCCTCAAGTCTCGCGCAAGGATTGGGAGAAGCGCTGTGGCGAGGGACGTTTCGTCAGCTATGGTGGACAGGTCAGAAAGGCGGATCACGTGGTTCGGGCGGGTGAACGTATTTTGCAGATATTCCCTCCGGCTGTGGAGCCAGAAGTCGCAATTGGTATTCGGATTCTTTGGGAGGACGAAGCTTTGGTGCTAATTGAAAAGCCTGCGCCATTGCCGATGCATGCCAGCGGTCGCTATCATCGCAATACCCTACAGTATCTTTTGAACCAAGTTTACGAGCCAAAGTATCTACGTCCGGTTCATCGCTTAGATGCGAATACGCGTGGTTTGGTATTGTTCGCGAGAACGCGGCATTTCTGCCGACTCATGCAACGCCAGTTCATCGAGAATACGGTAGAAAAGGTTTACCGGGTGAAAGTTCAAGGATCGCCTGAGTGGGATGAGAAAGTTTGTAAGTTTCCGATTTCAAAAGAGGTTGAGGGGCCCGGTGGGAGAGCAGTTGATGAGGAAGATGGGCTGGAAGCGCTGACTGAATTTCGCGTGACCGACCGTTGCCCAGACGGCACAACATGGCTAGAGGCGAGGTTAGGCAGCGGAAGGACTAATCAGATTCGAGTGCATCTTTGGGAGCTGGGTTTCCCGGTAGTCGGCGATCCATGTTATCTTCCAGATAAGCAAATAAGTGACAAGCAGACGCTCGATCTTGGTGATCCGGTAATGGAACTTGAGGCATGGAAACTCGTATTCACCCATCCCATCGATGGTAAACGTATGGAATTTCAAAACGGCAAACTCATCAACGCGTGAAGATTCCGTGGATTGAACAAACTTCTAAAAGAAGTAAATGGTTGATCGGTGTTTCTGGTGGCCTCGATTCAATGGCTTTACTACACCTGCTCCATGAGGCGGGTTTCAAAAAGTTGGTAGTTTGTCATCTGAACCATGGCCTGCGGGGTAAGGAGTCGGAGACGGATTCACGGTTTGTAAAACGTGTTTCTGAGCGGCTTGGATATGAGGTTATTGCGGCAAAAATCGATTTGCAAAAGCACATGGAACAAAACGGGGAATCTCTTGAGACGGCCGGACGTATGGCGCGACATGAATTTTTTGCCAACTGTGCACGAATGCATCGCTGCAACCGGTTGTTGCTAGCTCACCATGCGGATGATCAGGCAGAAACGGTGCTGTGGAATCTTATGCGCGGTTCGTTGGGTTGTAGAGGGATGAATATGATTTCGAACCTCCGGATGGATGGAAAGCAGATAGCCGTGACGCGACCCTTGCTCAATGTAAGGAAGGTGGAGCTCGCCGATTGGATGAGATTGGTAAGGCTGACTTGGCGCGAGGACGCGAGTAACGCTGTTAATGATGTCGTGCGTAATCGACTAAGAAATGAAGCGATTCCACTACTTAATAAAATTAGCAACCGAGACGTGACTCCGAGTTTAAACCGAATCGCTGAGTTGGATTCCAATTGGCGTGAACTATTGGATTGGTCGACGGAAGCTGCAAATGTATTGGATCCGCAGGGGCGTCTGCATGCCAAGGCATTACTGGATCTCCCCGATATTCTTAAAAAAGCAGTGATTTCTGCCTATCTCAAAGCCCGGGGAATAGTCGGAATTAACCAGGACTTATTGAGTCGATGTGTAAACCTTCTCGATGTGACGCAACCGGCGAGTTTAAACCTACCCGGTGGCGAGCGTTTGAGAAGGCGAGCTGGTCGGGTTTTTGTTGAGCAGAAATCCTAGCGAACGCTTGCCTTATGGGTAGGGAACGAAGCAACGTATTCAGCGTGTCGGAAAGCGAAGCAAATCCTGAGAAATCCAGACGCTGGGGAGCTTATGTATGTCCCGAGTGCCGCTTTGTTCTGAGGATACCCAAAGATCATGACGGGACGGGAATTGTGTGCCCTTCATGCAGGCGGATGCTCAGAATTCCCGGAGACGGAGAAGCGGTCGCACCCTTGGTGACGCAGCTCAAAAAGGCTAACTTTGAAGCCGTTCGTGAAATGGAATCCGAGAAAGATTCTGAGCCATCGGAAAGCAGCTCTGAAACACACCACGAGCAGGATCAACCGCTGGAATGGGATGAAAATTCGAAAGCGCTTGAAGCTTCATTTCACAAAGAAAAGGGTGGGCTGAGCTCATACCTTGCTGTTGGCTCGATCTGTTTAGTCTCTCTAGCTTTGGCGATTCTTTTTATGAATCCTGCTGGTAGCGATCCATCTGAATATGAGGACCAGAGTTCGCTCGATACTGAATCGAAGCCTTCAATTGATCCAAAAGTCGGCACTGAAATTGAGATTCCGATAATTCTTCAGGATGGCGAATTGAGTTTCCTAAAAGAAGCAGAGGGATTGGCGAGGCGCTTTTTGATTGCGACCGAGGTCGAGGAAATCATGCCATTGATCAATCCTTCTTTGAATTTGGAGAAAAAGCTTAAGCGCTTTTATACCAACGGGAAAATTAAACCTGTCGGAATTGCGAAATTTAACACCAACGGTAAACCGACCTATACGGGGCGTTTTGCGACGGTCGGGGTCCTCATCCCAGGGTCTTTGAGCAGAGAGCTTACCTTCGTAAAGCCTGAAAAAGGTAAACTCCGGATTGATTGGGAAAGCTGGGTGGGTTGGTCAGAAATGAGCTGGGGAGACCTGCTAATTAATAAACCCAGCGAGCCAGTTCTTGTGCGAGTTCGGATCAAAGAAGTGGACTACTATAATTTCAGATTCTCGGATGACGATAAGTGGCGCTGCTACAGTCTGATACCTCCAGATAGGGAAGATTTTTTATATGGGTATGTGAAACGAAATTCGCCATTGGATCGCAAATTACGTTCTAAAAAGTCTTCTGCAGCAGTTGCAAAGACATTGAGAATTCGATTTCCAGAAACGGTTATGTCGGGCTCTCAGGTGATAATCGAAGAGCACGTCGCCGATGGCTGGGTAGTTGATCCATAGGGATATCAACACAAACGAATCATATCCTTGATAGCCTGTCCCCACAGGAAAAACAGGCCCCGGACAGAATATTGAAAGTGTCTCCCGTCTTCAGACATGTGGATAAGGCCGGAGTCTAGATTGTAACTTATATGGTCTTTCATTTCGGCTTCTATCGAATCCTCTAATGATTCGGGATCAGGAACCATCAAGTCATCTGGATCGATTCGGATACGTTTCAAGAAGCCTTTGTGATCTTTAAGGACTTGATGAAAACATGACTTTTCACAAGGCACATGATTCCACTTGAGGTCTGGTGTGCAGCGGAGTCTGGGTGCGAAGGGGAAATTGGTAGTGCGCCAGCGTTTACCTGAAGTGTCGGTGGAAGTGATTGAGATGAACGCAAACGCGACATCTTCTTGTTCACAAAGGCAGACTGATGCAACAGCACGTTCCTCAGGATTCCAAAAAAGCTGGAAGTGCTGGTGCATTCCAGACCATTGCCATCCGCAATTGGATGTATGTTCAAAGCCCGCTTCTTCCATTCCAGCGGCAGCTTCCACAGCGTTCGGGAAAAACGATGGATTCGGAAGCTCTCGGTGGCTCATTCGGTTATTGATCGGATTACGTATGTGCCGGGTGTTCGTTAAGAGTTCAAACCAAGGCAATAAGAACCAAATACTCGCACCGAGTATTCC
>Ga0307939_1000222_pt1 | contig 34567 bp, 30 predicted proteins | sample OrgLakmetagen122_FD_201844 | JGI IMG/M metagenome (GOLD analysis project Ga0307939, IMG submission 201844) | Saline water microbial communities from Organic Lake, Antarctica - #122 | ecosystem: Environmental > Aquatic > Non-marine Saline and Alkaline > Saline | place: Antarctica: Organic Lake... | reverse complement strand
CATGTGTTCGATCTCTAAGGGCGTTTCGGTCACGGCACAATAGGCGCATTCACGGCCCCATTTTTCCAGCAAATACTCCCGAATTTCGTAGCCTAACAAGGTGCCTTGCTGATACTCAACGCCGCTGATCTCGGGATTCTCCATCTGTTGCAGGTCAAACCGAACCAGTTCTTGACTGATCGACGATACCGGCGCCAAGGTGCAAAGACGGTTGACGATGCTGGTGGTGGTATCCACTCGATGTTGAAGGCTGGGCGCCAGCCAACCTTTTGGTTTTGTCCGGTTGTTGAATCTCGGTGCGCGGTAGCGCAGTTGTCCACGGCGGCGCCGGCGAAAGGCGTTGCGCTGGCCCAGCGCTTTGCTGATCTGGCGGCCACGGTGAATCAGCTCGATTAAGCACAATACATACTCCCCTTGGGCGCTGACTCTGGACACCGCTAAGCCGGTTGCTTTGCTACCAGGGTCGATTTTGAGCACGACTTTCTGAACGACACCGCCAGCGCGGTCTTTCAAGCGAATGGTGAACGGATACACTCGCACCACCACCGCGCGCCTACGAGCAAGCAGCAGCCGTGCTCGTTTTTCCGAGCACGGCATCAGTGGGTTCTTCTGTCTATCGAGTACAAAAACAGCCATATCGTTCTCCAATAATTACCCTTACGGGTCTGGTGTCGGAGGCCAAAACCTCTCTCCCCTCGGGAATGTCTACCACCGGCTCCCGCTTGCGCGGCAACTGAAACCTTCGGCGCTTTACCTTTCGCCAGCGTGATTCCAGTTTTCCAGTGTCCGGTGCTGAGGTAGCACACCGGAGTGGGTCTTAACGACCTGTGGTAAACGTAGCGGGCTGATTACCGCTTTCCCTGGTCAACCTGGCTTGAAGGGTGTTCTCTACAAGCCCCGTCGTTCACGGCGGGGTAGTTGACTGTATAAGCCTATCGTTACAGCGGTTATAGCAGTTTATTGAAATCAGACTACTTCAAACCAAGTCATCATGCCGGTCGCTTGATGGTCGATCATGTGGCAATGGATGAGCCACTTGCCCGGATTATAAGCCACCAATTGTACGGTTTTTTTCTGTCCCCGGGTTATCGTCAGACTGTCCTGCCAGCGCCCGTCGGCCCAGACGTGATGCCCATGCCAATGTAGGGTATGGGGAAACGCTGTGCTGTTATCCAGAGCAAGCTCAATGGTCTCCCCTCGACGGGCTTTAAAGAGCGGCACTTCTGGCATTCCGGCCTGGCCGCTTAATGCCCAGGCCTGCCCCTTAGCAATCAACTCTCTGAAACCAAGGGCTTTACCCTGATATTGGGCGGTGCCCAACCTTCCCATCGCTCCGCCTTCAAGAAGCAAAGGAACGCGCCGGTCACTGCCGGTTGAGACTGCCGGCATGGGATTAAGCGGCAGCGTCATCGCATTGGGGTAAAGGGGAGTACGCGGCCCTTGCTTTGGTTCAACCGCAAGCTGTGCAACAACAAGCGAATTCGATCCGCTGACTTCCAGAAGTTGACCGGAGTCGCGCGCTAGCCAACCAAGGTCCATGCGCTCACCAGGCCCTAATATCAGAAGATCCGGTACTGGTTCAGGCCGGGTCAGGGGTTGACCGTCCTTTGCCAGCAGCTGTGCACCGGGAAAGCTGGCGCGTAGCTGCAATATGCGGTTAGTAGCGGTATTGACCAGTCGCAGCCTGACCCGATCTCCGGCGTGGGCCTTTTCTTGCCAGGGGCCAGCCTGATGATTAATGGTCAGGAAATTGCCCATTCGTCCACCATGCGACTGGGAATGGAGGTTTTTAAACGCAGGGTCAATCTGGCCGCCCTGAGTCAGCCGCCAGTCATCGATAAGCAACGTCCAGTCTTGCTCGAATACCGGCTCATTTTCGCCGCTGACGATCAGAGCGCCGTATAAACCACGGGCCAGTTGTTCAATGGTGTTGTGATGGCTATGGAACCAGAACGTACCGGCATCAGGCGACAGGATGTCGTAGTCGAAGGTCGCGCCAGGTTCTATGGGTGTCTGGGTCAATCCGGATACGCCGTCCATGGCATTGCTCACGCGCAGGCCATGCCAGTGAACCGTGGTGGGCTCCGTCAAATGATTGGTTACCCGAATTCGCTGCGTGACACCCTGTTGCAGCCTCAGGGTGGATTGACTGTAATCCCAGATGGGGGTCGGGGCGTCCAGCCAATTGGCCGAGCTTTCGCGCGCTTGCAGATGAATCGCAGGAACCTCTGGTTGGTCTGCCCGCAGCGACCAGGGCATCATCGCCGCCATCGTAAGCTGTGCGCTGCCTGTAATCCATCGTCGTCGTGTTATGTTCATTTAATGGGTCCTGTATTGATCAATTCCCTTAGTGCCCTGAACCGGGCGCGATACGGGGAGATCAAGAAATAATTACCACAGCCGTCGCTAACTGCGTCGGTGCCTTATTGACTGGCACCACTGCCGATCAACGACTGACAGCTCTATTCATGCGTATTCATTGCTGCCATCGATATCCGGCAGTTGCTGATTTGTCAGGTGCCGGATTTCATTCCGTCGGCCTTTCCGGCTCGCTGAAAGCAATAAAGTACAGCAATCCAAGGTTCAGCAGCGGTACCAGTATCAGCAGGCTGAGAATTGCGGGAAAACCAAGTCGATCACAGATTCGCCACATGGGAATAACAACCAGAGCGGCGATTAGTGGGAACCATAAAAAGTGCATGCCTAAACCAAAACCCATTTCGAACATCATCATTTAACCTCGTTTGGAGAGGGTTATTAATAGCGGTCTCACTCGTAAATGGTGTTAATTAGCGAACCGCCAGTGGGAAACCTGAATTCGAGAGCCTTCGATTTCGGCCATTTGTCGGCCGTATATTCACGAATGAAGGTCAGGAATCGAATCATGCCGGATAGCGCACTATGACGCGGTCATGGAATCTGCCCAAAAGGCAGAGTTCAGGCGCGGTCAGATGCGATCCGGGAGGGGTTCAGAGACTTGGAGGGCGTTCAAGAAGATTGAAGTGGCCCGTGGCAGGCAGGAATTCAGGCTGAAAAGCACCCGATGCCGTTGTCCGGAGGGTTGAACTGATTACCATCGGTAAGACGGTTTGAAGTGGAGCTGACGCACAGGCCGAAGTGCCACAGTGGAGGCGCGCCTGGCCATGGTTCTCTATTGCCTTGCAGTGTTCACCGCCATGATGAAGGCAGGAAGTCTTCGTCATATCCAGCGAGGAGAATGGCGCCATGTCAGATCGCAAGGATGCGCCCATTGACCACTGGGATAGAACCAGCAGTAAAACAAGGCTGTATCTGAGGGCTCTGGCCGCCTTCTTCATAATCACACAAAAATAAAGGATTTTTCAAAAGAGTACCCGTGAGTCCGCCCGATTTCCAGTCAATGACGAATTGTTTACCCGAATTATAACTTGCATCGGCCCGCCGCTTTTTGGGCAGGAAACCCAAGGAGTATCCTTATTGTGGTCAATGCAAACAGATTCTCGCCCGCTGAACACTGTATTTTTGAGCGAAAACCAGAGGTACTGGGCTTACTGGTTCACCGCAGCCTTGTTGACGAGTATCATGATCGATGTGGGTTAACCAATGCTGGTGGGCGACTTCAGGAACGCCGAGCGGTGTTAGTATTGTATCAATCAATAGCGAGTCAGGAATCATGAAACCAACACTTATGCTGCTGCCCGGGCTGATGTGCGATTATACTGTCTGGGACCACCAGGTCGCCGCACTGAGCGAAGCCTGGCACTGCATCGTTGTAGATTACCAGGATGATGACAATCTGGTGACTATGTCCCGGCGAGTGCTCGATCATGCCCCGGAAACATTCGCCATGGCCGGCCATTCCATGGGTGGGCGCGTAGCCCTGGAAGTGATGCGACTGGCCCCTGAGAAAGTACAGCGCCTGGCATTACTGGATACTGGCTATACCGCTCTGGCACCGGGTGAAGCGGGCGAGAAGGAAGTGGCGGGACGGATGAGGCGAGTAAAAGCCGCTACCGAGAAGGGCGTGGCCGCCATGGCGCGTGACTGGGTAACCGGTATGGTTCATCCGGACCGGTTGAACGACTCAGTCCTGATTGACGCTATTGTCACCATGTTTGAACGCAAATCACCAGCCATTTTTGAAGCCCAGATCAAGGCACTGATCGATCGCCTGGACGCAACAGAGGTGCTGGCAACCATCGATTGTCCGACCACCTTTTTCGTCGGTCGCCAGGACAGCTGGAGCACGCCCGAGCTGCATCAGGAAATGTCCGATCAGGTCAGACACAGTCGGCTTGAAATCATCGAGAACGCCGGTCATATGAGTATGGTGGAACAGCCTGAAGCAATGACTCGGGTGTTTTGGCAGTGGTTGAGTTGAAGTCAGCTGCGAGCAAAAGACTAAAACCAGTTTGTTAATTTTTCGCAGCTCGTAGCTAGCCTTTTCTCAAAGCTCAAAGCTAATAACTCACTCCTCAATCGCATTAAAACGATGCATCTCGCTGTCCCAGCGGCTGAAAATCCCCAGATCATAGCCATAGGTCAGGTTGATCATCAGTGGGCCCTGGGTTCGAATGCGGTCGTTGCCTTGCAGTAGTAATTGCGCCAGCGAGGCGGCTAGCATTTCATCGGCCACATCATTTGCGGTCAACATTACCTGCACGCTGGTAAAGCGGTTCTCGCGATCATCCCGTCTGGAATCGACCCGGGCTATCTGCACGTAATTGATACTGTCCAGTCGCATCAGTTGCTCTGCGCTGCGATCCAGATCCGGTTCTGGCTGGGCAATGTTCGATTGCAGTACCGCCGCAGGCAAGGCCAGCGATATAACCAGAATGAATCCCACCACAACCGCGTGGCCCAACCAGACCGGTTCCGGTCGCTGAGGATCGCTTTCCAGTCTGACTACGAAGGTTTGGCAGATCCAGTCGTGTGGGCCCTGGTGTGTGCGGCGGTTGAACAGCATCAGATAGACGGTTGATACCAGGCCACCAAATAACACCAGTGATAAAGGATAGATCCAGAAGGTATGCAGCAGTGCACCGGGCAAGCCCGAGCCTTGTATGAAAAACGGTGTGATCAGAATCAGAGCTCTTAACAGGGATACATCCAGCTTGACGCTCTCATTGCGCACATTCACAACGCGTATGCCCATCATGCGCTTTCCAGGAGTCTGGCCGTTGTTCAGCTCGCTGTTAAACATCCCAAAATAAAGCAGTGCGATGACAAAACCGATGGCTCGTGCCCAGACTGAAAGCTCAACAAAAAACGACTCAAACACCAGTCCCAGCACAAAACCGATCGATACCAGAATGGCGGCATCAATGATCAGTGCACCAAAACGGCGGTACAGACTACTGAGCCAGTCGGGAGAATCAAACATCTGTTATAAACCTGTCGTTACAATCTGGTCAGTATCATACCTGATTTGGCTAATAACGCAGGGGTGTGCGGTTACCGATTAAAACGAACATTAATAAAGCAGATTGTGGCGGGACGGCGACCCCCTTAAAAATGAGGGCCGCCCGAGGGGAATAGCGGTTATTCAGCGTCGATCAACTGTTCCAGGGTATTCAGAGACTCCATAGCAGGCAGGCATTGCGCCACGCTGGCATTAGGTTCACGGCCTTCTTCAATGGCTGCAAAAAACTCGCGATCCTGCAGCTCGATGCCATTGTTGGACACAGCAACGCCGCTGAGATCAACCGGGTTTTCATAACCATCGACCAGATCGTCGTAGCGGGCTATGTAGGTACCGTTGTCGCAGATATAGCGGAAGAAAGTACCGAAGGGTCCTTCATTGTTAAACGACAGTGACAGCGTGCAGATGGCACCGTTAGGCACCTTCATGCCAATGCTCATGTCCATTGCAATGCCCAGGGTCGGGTGGATCGGTCCCTGCAGCGCCTGCAGCTTGGTGGCACGTTCACCGACCTGGTATTGAAACAGATCGACGGTGTGGCAGGCATGATGCCACAACAGGTGGTCGGTCCAGCTGCGCTCCTGACCCAGAGCGTTTTTATTGCTGCGCCGGAAGAAGAAGGTTTGTACATCCATCTGCTGAACCTTCAGCTCACCTTTCTGGATCTTGTTGTGAATCCACTGGTGGCTCGGGTTAAAGCGACGGGTGTGTCCGGCCATGGCAACCAGTCCGGTTTCTTTTTGGACTTTGACCAGTTCGCGAGCATCGTCGATGTTATCGGCCATCGGAATTTCGACCATGACATGCTTGCCGGCTTTCAAACAGGCGATCGCCTGGCTGGCATGAACCTGAGTCGGGGTGGCCAGAATAACGGCGTCTAGTCCCGGCTGGGCCAATGCTTCCTCGAGGCTCGAAAAAACGTGGGGGATGTCATGTTCTTTGGCAAACGACTCCATTTTTTGAGCGTCACGACCGACCACAGACAGTACGTCGATACCGTCAATGTTTTTAACGGCATTCAGGTGTTTCATGCCAAAGGCACCGGCGGCACCGGCGATACAAATTTTCATCGTTGAACCTCCTTCATGGGAGTGAGTTGAAAGGTTTTGATCATGGCATCGGTGGTTACCGCATAATTGGCTGGTTCTGCAACGATGCCCGAGTACCCCAGGCGGTTTTGCCAGCGAACCGTGCTTGCTGATAACGGCTCTTCAATGCCCAGGTGGTTCAGAAAGTGACACACCTCTTCCATTTCCGAGGCGCGTCGCAGGCCGTGCTGTGTCATGCGCTCCAGGTTGTAGCCAGCCCGTTTTGTCCAGTCAAAACCGGGGTGGGAATGCTCGAGCGATGCCAGCACCTGGGTATCCACACCAGCCAGTCTTCCTGCAAGTACACATTCGGCAAACAGCGCTTCCATGCCCTTGACCATAATGCTGCGCACCATCTTGACCGACGATGCAGTACCCACCGGGCCTGGTTCTATCGTCGGGTTCATCGCTAGCGCATCGAGCACGCCTTTGGCTTGCTCGGTATGTGATCCGCTCAGTAGCAGCGGTGTGCGGTTCTTGCCCGGATTGACCGGTGCCATTACTGCGACGTCAACATAACGGCCGCCTGCGGCTTCAATAGCACGAGCCGACGCTTGCTTGGTCTGGGGTGCGCATGAATTGCAGTCGAGAAACAGCGCGCCGCGGGTTAGCAGTGGGGCGGCTGCTTCGGCGACCGCATAGGCCTGATCTGCGGTAACAACGGAAATAACAACATCAGCATCGTTCACGGCTGTTGCAAGGTTGGCGCAAACCGGTACCTGCAAGGCATCGCAGCGTTTCTGCATGGCCAGTTGTGCCGGGGTACCCGGTGCTTCAGTCAGGCTGTCGAAACTTTGCACTGAAGCGACCGGTCCGTGATCCATGCCGCTCCAGAAAGCCTCGGCGGCCTCACCGAAGCCGATAAAGCATAACTTCAGGTTGGTTGCGTTCATGGTCATCTCCCGCTGTTTCAGCATTTACGATCAGCGTTCCCAGTACAGGCGCATCGGGTTGTCGATCAGCAGCTTTTGCTGCAGCTTTTGCGAGGGCGCAATGTGTGGAATCACATCCACCAGTTGGCCATCGTCAGGAACGTGCGAAGACATGTTCGGATGTGGCCAGTCTGTGCCCCAGAGCACACGTTCCGGAAATGTCTCAACCAGTTTTCTGGCAAACGGAATGACGTCAGCATAGGGCGGTCCTTCGATGGTCAGACGTTCCGGGCAGCTGACTTTTGTCCAGATATTCGGGTTGTCGGCCATCAGCTTGATAAAATCGGCAAACTCGGCGCTGTCAACGCCCTTGCTAGCATCCGGTCGGCCCATATGATCAACCACAATGGTGGTGTCGAATTTGGCCAACAACGGTTTCAACTCGTCAAGATCGGGGGCTTCAAAATAGACCACAATGTGCCAGCCAAAGGGTTTTATTTTCTCCGCTATTTCCAGGAAATCTTCCCAGGGTGTGGTATCAACCAGACGCTTGACGAAGTTGAAGCGCACACCGCGCACACCGGCATCGTCCATTTTTTTCAGTTCTTCTTGGGTCACTTCCTTGCCCACAAACGCAATGCCACGTGCCTTGTCACCGGCGGTCAGCAGTGCATCCACCAGGGCATTGTTATTCTTGCCATGGCACGACGCCTGCACAATGACATTGCGGCTAAAACCCAGGTGGTCGCGCAGGGCAAACAACTGGTCTTTGCCTGCGTCGCAGGGTGTGTATTTACGTTCTGGTGCATAGGGAAACTGATCGGCCGGGCCGAACACATGGCAGTGTGCATCGACGGCACCGTCTGGCGCTGTGTAGTCCGGCTTTTTCGGACTTGGGTGAAAGGGTAAATAGCCTTCGCTCATGGTCATGTTGTAATCTCCTGACTGCGCCTTTGGTATACAGTCCTGATTGACTGAGTGGCATTGGTTCGGGTTAGACGCCGCCTTCCCAAACGGGGTCGGCGTGAATACTTTCCTGTAGCCTTGGTCGCGGCATCCGTGCTGCGAAAACCCCCTTTGTTGGGAAGCCAGCGCCTGACCCTGAGTCGGGTGGTTAAGTATAGACTCGACCGTCCATTAATTTTCTCGCGGTGCGAAGAATGGCTGCACTTTCTACTTCGCCTGTTGTATCCCGCTTTAGAACGACTGTGGTTTCACCAATAGGGTGTTCGATGGCCATGGAATCACCGGATAAATCAGCCACTTCGTTTGCGATGCTGTGTTCAATGGCCGCAGCGGTTGCAACCGATACTGCACCAAGTACGCCAATGGACGCGTGGCAACGATGCGGAATAAAGGTCCGTGTCGACAGTACACCGCCCCGGGTTGGTGCGCTAACCAGTGTCATTTTTGGTACCGTCTTGTCGGTCACATCGCCCAGGTTCATCAGATAACCGGCCTGCAGTCGAATCGTTTCGAGCCGTGCTTTGAGTGACTCGTTAGCATCCAGTTCTTCGCGTGTTTCCGTGCCGCTGAGGTTAAAATCACGGGCGCGTAAAATCACGCAGGGCATGCCGTTGTCGATGCAGGTGATGCGGGTTCCATCGACGGTATCGTAGGGGTTTCCCGTTGGCAGCAATGCGCCACAACTGGAACCGGCGGTGTCCTTGAACGTGATCAATACCGGAGCTGAAGTCCCTGGTACACCGTCGATTGTCGCATCACCGTGGTAACTGACCTGTCCATTAGGCGTCTGAACTTTGGCAACGGCAACCTGACCGGTGTTGACCATAAAAATACGGACATCGGTTTCATTGCCGATGGCATTGGTCAGGCCACGTTCAATCGCGAACGGACCAACGCCGGCTAGCATATTTCCGCAGTTTTGAGCATCAGAGACCAGTGCCTGGTCGACATAGACCTGCAGAAACAGATACTCGATATCGCAGTCGTCGCGGTCTGATTTTTTAACCACGGCGATTTTTGAGGTCAGTGGATCGGCACCGCCCATACCATCGATCTGTCGATCATCGGGAGATCCCATGACTGCCAGTAAAAAGGCATCGCGTTCAGCGGTATCCGAAGGCAGGTCTTCAGCCAGAAAATAGCCGCCCTTCGACGTGCCGCCTCGCATCCACATGCAAGCGACATCAGACATACTTCAGACCCTTTTCAGCGAGCCGTTCACGCATGTTGTAGATATCCAGACCCAGTTCACCCGATGCCAGACGCTTTCGTTTGGCTTCTTCGTTGACCATGCGCTGACGCGATTTCTCCAGTACCTCGGCCGCTTCTTCGCGGCGTACCACACAAACACCGTCGTCATCGGCGACAATAATATCGCCCGGGTTTATAAGTTCACCGGCACAGACCACAGGGACGTTAACCGACCCCAGTGTTTCCTTGACCGTGCCCTGAGCGAAGACGGATTTGGACCAGACCGGGAAATTCATCTCGGTCAGATCTTTGGTATCGCGTACACCGGCATCAATGATCAGGCCGATGCCGCCACGCGCCTGCATTGAGGTGGCCAGCAAATCACCAAAATAGCCGGCATTGGAGGGAGATGTCGTTGCCAGTACCAGAATGTCACCGGCCTGCACTTGTTCGATGGCAACGTGCACCATCCAATTGTCACAGGGTGCTGCCGAAATGGTGACGGCTGAGGCCGCCACCTGAGCACCGGAATAGATTGGTCGCATGTAATCGGCCAACAGGCCTTTGCGACCCTGTGATTCGTGTACGGTCGCCACACCGCATTCGGCGAGACCATCGATGATAGCCTGATCGGCACGCTCTATGGATTGAACCACTACATTGGGATGAGACAAAGTCGTCATGGGGCAGCCTCCGGAAAATGACAGCACGAATAGGCTAAAGTCTATTCGCTGCTGTGTGTTTCGGACCCGGGGAGAGCCCCGGGTCGTTGAACTTTGAAAACTATTTGTAACGTTCGTACGACAGTTCTTTTTTGGGCTACAACAAACCGAGCGCCAATACCGGGAAGATGATAATCAAAGCCAGGCGCACAATGTCGGACAGTACGAACGGAATAACCCCTTTAAAGATTGAGGTAATGCGCACGTCTTTGGCGACGGAATTGATAACGAATACGTTCATGCCTATGGGCGGTGTTATCAGGCCTAGCTCGACGGTGATCACGGTAACAATACCGAACCAGATAGGATCAAACCCGGCCGCCATTGCCAGTGGGTAGACCACCGGAACGGTCAGCAGCAACATGGCAATGCTGTCCATAACCATGCCCAGTACAATGTACAGAAACAAAATGCACATCAGGATCATGATCGGCGATAGGTTCATGTCGGTTACGGTATTTACCAGGCTGTTGGAAATCTGCGAAACTGCCAGGAAAACACTGAAAATTTCAGCCCCGATCACCATGAAAAAAATCATCGTCGAAACCACCAGTGTCTCGCCGACGGCATCGATAAAATCCTTCCAGTTCATACCCCGGTACAACGCAATGATCAGTGCACCAAAGGCACCTACCGAAGCGGCCTCTGTGGGTGTAAAAAACCCCCCGTAAATACCGCCGATGATCAGTGTGAAGATACCGGCAAACGGAACCAGGCCCTTGAGTCCGGTTATTTTCTGTTTGAAGGTTGTGGATTCGCCCGGTGTTGCCAGGCGCGGAAAAATTTTGACGGTGATAGCAATGGCTATCATGTACAGAAGCAAGCCCAGGAAACCGGGAATGATACCGGCGATAAACATGTCGCCAACCGATTGCTCCGTCAACAAACCATAGAGCAACAGGGCAATGGATGGCGGAATCATAATGCCCAGTGTGCCGCCTGCCGCCAGTGTACCGGTGGCCAGCGAATCGGCGTAACCTTGTTTTTTCATCTCCGGTAATGCGACTTTCGACATGCTGGCTGCGGTGGCCAGTGACGAGCCGGATATGGCTGAAAAAATACCGCAAGAGGTGACAGCAGCGAGCGCCATTCCGCCACGCCAGGCACCAAACAGGGTTTTGGCTCCATGGAACAGTTCGGCTGACATGCGCGCCTTGGAAGCCAGAACCCCCATAAAAATAAACATCGGAATCGGGCTGAAATCGTAATTGGAAATGGTTTCGAAGGCGCCGCTTTCCATGATTGAGATGGCCGGGTCAAACGCGACAATCCAACCAAAGCCGACAAAACCGGTAATGGCCATGCCCAGGGCAATAGGCATGCGCAAAGCGATCATACCGAGCATGCCTGCGACACAAACAAAGCCAATCAATTGGGCACTCATAGCGTATCACCTGCCTGAAGCGGTTCGTCTTTGTAAAAAATTTCTTCCCAGGCAATCGCAAAACCGCGCAATCCAAGCATGAACATGCCTATAGCAGTGATGTAGTAAATGGTACTCATGGGCAGGGCGAGATCTTGAGTTGTTTCACCCGACTGAATGGCAACATGAGCGGATTCGATCATGCGATAGGTCATCAGGAACCCGAAAATGCCGAATAACAGCGTGTAAAAGCCGGATATAACCGACTTTAAGCGGTTTGACCAGCTATCGGTAAAGATATCAACCACCACCTGGCCTCTGGCCAGACAGTAGGGCATAGAGTAGGCGAAGGTGATCAGCATACCGTGGCGAACCAGCTCGAAACTGCCGGTGAAGGTCAGGTCAACCGAGCCGCCGGTTATACCAAAAAGGGTACGGGTCAGAATCTCGGCCAGTACAACCACCATGGTCAGGATCAATGCGATCCCACCGATGACATTGAAGCCAAGCGAAAGGTTTCGTATCCAGTCAATCAGGTTACGCACAGGGGTCGCTCCAGGAAAACATGAAGGCAGTGCCATGCGTTCACCGGGAACGCATGGCACTGATTTGAAGTCGCTTAAACTTCACACTGCGAACGCAATTCCAGAGCGCGTTCGTATACGTCGCGGCCTGGCAGGCCACGGTCTTCCAGATCAGACAGGTAGGTTTCCCGTGCACGGTCGATATATGGCGCCCAGGCCGGGTTGCTGGTGCCGCCTTCGATGGTGATGATTTCATGACCGGCGTCTACCGCCTGCTGGCGACCACGAACGTCCAGCGCATCAAACACTTCACCGGCTTTCAACGACCATTCCATACCGGTGTTGGCATCGATTACCGCTTTGTTTTCGGCGGACAGGTTGTTGTAGACACTCTGGTTCATCGTAACAATGAAAGACAGGGTGTACAGACCACCGATCTCGGTGTGTGAATCGGACAACTCGTTTAACCGGAACGACAACGCGCCTTCCCACGGAAGAGCAACACCGTCAATGACGCCGCGCTGCATAGAGGTATAACTTTCTGGCGCAGCCATACCGACAGGTTGGGCCCCCAGCTCGGTCAGGATATTGCCGACAACCGTCGTCGGACGACGAATGCTCAGACCTTCCAGATCATCAGGCGAGTCAATGGTTGTGCCAGCTACGTGGAAACCACCTGGCCCGTGGGTGAAGATAAACAGCGGCTTGGTATCGCTGTATTCGCTGTCGATGTGGCCTTCATCCATCAGGTTTTGCAGGATACAGGAACCCTGGCGGGCACTATCGACAACACCTGGCAACTCCACTACCTGAGTCAGCGGGAACCGGTTAGCGGTATAGCCCTGAACGGTTGCGGTGATATCCATGATGCGGTTCTTGACGGCATCGTATTGCGCCGGTGGCGCAGCCAGCTGGCCACTCGGATAGACTTCAACGTTGATCCGGCCGTTGGACTCAGACTCGACGGCATCTGCCCAGACGGTTAACAAATCAGTGTGCGGGCCAGCAACGGCAGGCCACAAGTGACCCACGCGCAGTGTGACGTCCTCTGCCTGAACAGCGGCGGCCGACATGACCAACAGGCCAGCGATGGAGGTTGTTTTAATGTGCTTGAGCATAGTCAGTTACCTCGTTGTTTTTATCATACACCCTGTTGGTTAGAGCGGTGCAGGTGACCCGATTTCCGATTGGGTGTTTGTGTACTGCAACTTTTCAATGGCATGGGTTTGTTCTGTCTGTCTTGCCTTGAGCAACGCTCGGCTGGGACCCGACAGTAGCCATCGCAGGGTCGTCAGCCTGTGGCACAGAGTGTAATTCAGATCCTGAATTTCACCTAAATGCACTGGCGTCCTCACACTCTCAGGTTTGCAGTATTCACAGCCAGACCCGCAGGAACCAGTTAGTTTTACTTAACATGATATTAATTTATGTTATAACTTGGTGAAGCTTACAGAGTAAATCAGCTGTTTCGGAGTCCTTTGAATGCTGAATAATATACCGAATTTGCGCCAATTGCGGGCTTTTGCCGAGGTTGCTCGATGCCAAAGCATCAGTGCAGCCGCCGAGCGTATTTTCCTGTCTCAGTCGGCAGTTACCCAGGCTATTGGCAAACTGGAAGCCAGGCTGGGCGTTGCGTTGTTTGTGCGCCGGCACAACGGTATGTTCTTGACCGACAGTGGCGACCTGCTGGTGCGGCGCGTTGACCGTTGCATGGCCTTTTTGCGCACCGGAACCCGGGAGGCCATACGGATTGCCGACCGAAAGACCGAAGGAGTTCGGGCGTCGAATCACCCCTCAGGTCAATTAACTAATGCGCATCTTAGGGCTTTGCTGGCGCTGCAGACGGCTACCAGCTACAGCACCGCAGCACGCACTATCGGTATTTCCCAGCCAGCGGTATACCGGGCAGCCGGTGAACTGGAGGGGCTACTGAATGCAGTGCTGTTTGAAAAGACCAGTGTGGGTATAAGCCTTACGCGGGCGGCTTTGCGGTTGGCACGCTTTGTATTGCTTGGCATGCGGGAAATCGAACAGGGCCTGTTCGAAATATTTGAGATGCAGGGAGCTGATTCGACGCTGATCCGGGTTGGGTCCATGCCTTTGGCGAGGACCTATATTCTACCGGTTGCGATAAACCGGATTTCCAAGTTAAAGCCAGACATCCGGGTCGACGTGCTGGAAGGTCCCTATGACGATTTGTTGAACCGGTTGCTGCATGGTGAACTTGATTTGCTGATTGGCGCCCTGCGGGATCCGGCACCGAGTGCTGATATTTTGCAGGAGCAGTTGCTGACCAGTCCGATCTCAGTGGTGGCACGCCGCGATCACCCGCTGGCTGAAAGGGGTAGGCTGTCGTTAAGCGAGCTGACCGGGTACCCCTGGGTGGTGCCCCGCGAGGGAACACCTGCCCGGGCATTGTTCAATCGGCTGGTGGCGGAAGAAGATCCAACAGTCCTGAACGGTGTCATCGAGTGCAGCTCGCAAATTGTGATTCGTGAACTGTTGCTTGGCAGTGACCGTCTGACGTTTATTTCCAGCCACCAGTTCGAGCACGAACAGCAGGAGGGAATTCTGACGGTGCTTGACATTGACATGCCGCCGGTTGAGCGTCCTATCGGTATAACCACCCTCAAGGACTGGCAGCCGACTACCACTCAGCGGTTGTTTATTTCCATCATTAAATCGTTGGCGCAAGCCCTGGCCCAGTCGAGTGGCCGGATCAGTTAAATAAGTTTCAGGCCAAAACTCCTGCGGGGGTGGATTTTGCTACCGGTTCGACGAAAAATACTGATTGAATTTGTCGGCTATGCGGCTGATGAAAGCACCTCTGGTTTTTTAGCTGCGAGAACGTGCGAAACCCTGGGTAGTCATTTCTTGAAGCTCGCAGCTCAAAACTCGCTACTCCTTTCTCTAAACTCACAGCTTCCTATCCATGCCTAATTACACAACCCAGCTTGCTCATCAATAGAACCACTGCAACCCATACAGCCAGATGCTGAGAAATGCAAAGCTCACCAGCAGATAACGGCGGTTCCAGTCCCATGCCAGATGGCGGGGTGAGACCTGACTCAGGTACCCGACGATTGATACGGAAATGGTAAACGGCGATGAATTTACTGTTAAACACCAGGCTGACATCAGACCCAGAGCCAACAGTTCGTTGCTCAACCCGAATGCCGCGACCGGCTGCAGCGCCGATGCCAGCAAAGTCACGCTTACGATTGGATTAAAACCGACTTGCCCTAGCATGACAGTCAGGATCATCGCGACAATGAGTAGAAAGTATCCGTCCAGATGCAGCGCCGATACCAGCCATAGCACCTGGGATTGAGTCACCAGGCCAGTAATTACGGCGCCCAGAAATCCTGCCCCGGCGAGCAAGCTGACTTCACCGCTCAGGGGTGCGACCTGATTGGGAATGTCAGCTTTCAGGCGACGGCCCAGCAATACCAAGGCACCGGGAACACCGGCCCGGTTGCCTTGCCAGGCGAGCCAGCCGATGCCGATCAGCGGGCTGGTGAGAATCACAGCCAATGTCAGTGACAGGTCGGTGTTGATTTCCAGTATGAAAGCAGTGCCTGTGAGCAATCCGATCAGTCCCACCAACTGCACTGCCGGTCGCCAGCTGTAGGATCTGTGATTGACAGTCATTCCCGGCGGCGGACGGCGCGGGTTGTGCAGGAAGTCCTGAATCCAGCCAATCAGAATCAACAGAACCGCCGTCACGAAGCCGATCGGCAGAATATCCTGCCAGCGTAGACCGGGAATGATGGTCAGCAGTAGCGCCAGCGTGATGGAAAAGGGAGACGTCATCGGCAACGCCGCAAAACCGCGTAACATGGCGAGCGACATACGCCGTTGACGGGTGCGTTGAATGGTTAGCTGGCCATTGGCCGCAGCGAGGGTATTGCCCCGGGTTACCATCAATCCGAGCAGATGCAATACACCGAAGTTGAGGATCAGCCCGAACAGAGCCGTGGTGTAACTGAGAATGCCGTAGCGACGACCGGGTGGCTGATTCACGGCCAGCGCCCCGCAACGACGAACCATACGCGAACGCTGGGCGGCCAGCCTAATGAAACTCAAGGCAATCAGAAACGTCGCGAAATACCCGGCCCGGTCAAAAGCGGTGTGTAAAACGGCCCAGGGGTCAGCCGCCCAGGGCAGAAACAACCCGCTGAACAAGGCCAGCCCGACCAGAATGCGGGGCGATTGGGGTAACCTGCGCCAACGCACAGTGATGAAGGCGATCAACGCAAAGCCCGAGATCCACAGTGCTGGCTCAACCTTCACCAGTTGATAGAGCAACGTGCCAGTCAGTACCGTTGCCAGTAGGGGCAGGGCCAGGGAGCGTTCCAGGGACATGGAGTAAAACAACTCAGGTGTTACAGCGACGGTGGAAGTGTAAGTTGTTGTGCCCGATAAAGCCAAAACAGGAACTGAGCTGCAGTTTCCCGGAAGTTGTTTCTGCATGCCAGACCCCTTCATTAAAGCATCAGGGTGGCTGTGCTATCATGGGCGGCCACAATACAGTCTCCAAAAGGCCTACAATGCGCATACTTACCGACTCCCATGCCCACACCGTTGCCAGCGACCACGCCTACAGCACGGTGCACGACTATTTTCAGATTGCACGCGACAAAGGCCTGCAGATGTTCAGCATTACGGACCATGCGCCCACCATGCCGGATGGCGCGCATTACTGGCACTTTGGCAACATGAAGGTGATACCCCGGGTCATTGACAACGTCGCCATGCTACGGGGCATCGAAGCCAATATTCTGGAACCGGACGGTGGCCTTGATATCCCGGAGAAACTGCCCCAATTTCTTGATTTCGCCATCGCCAGCTTTCACGAACCGGTGTTTGCACCAGCCGATAAAGCCACCTGTACCCGAGCCATGATTAATACGATTAAAGCAGGCCAGTGTCAGATTATCGGACACCCGGGCAACCCGAATTATCCATTGGACATTGAGGAGGTGATTCGTGCAGCGCGGGACCACAACGTGGTACTGGAAATCAATAATTCCTCATTCTCGCTCTCCCGTCAGGGCAGCGAAGCCAACTGCGTGCGCATTATGGAACTGATCGATCGTCTGGACTGGAAAGTTGTCTTCGGGTCAGACTCTCACATCGCCTACAGTGTCGGTGATTTTGAACATGCCACTGCCCACGCGCAACGCATCGGTTTTCCGGAGCAGCGCATTGTGAACGCCACAGCCCCTCGTTTCCTGCGGTTTTTAGGAGAACACGAAAAGCCGGTAGCGGTGGAGCTGAAGTCATGGGCGAGCCAGTTTGAAACAGCAGGAGTGTGACCGACTATAACCGGCCCGCCTCAATAATCCGGTCCAGAAATGCTCGGGTCCGTTCATGTTTGGGTTCACTGAACATTCGCGTCGGGTCTCCTTCTTCCAGAATGCGCCCTCCTTCAAGAAAGCAGACCCGGTCGGCGACATCCCGTGCAAAGCCCATCTCGTGGGTAACTATGACCATGGTCATGCCCTGAGCTTTCAGTTCCCTGATAATGCCCAGTATCTCACCGACCAGCTCCGGGTCCAGTGCGGCGGTCACTTCATCCAGCAGCAATACATCCGGCCGGTTCATCAGGGCGCGAACAAAGGCTACACGTTGTTGCTGGCCACCTGACAGTTGTTCCGGATAGGCGCTTGCAAAACTGTCCATACCAAAGCGGTCGAGCTGTTCCTGTGCCGCCGCCCCGGCTTCCTTTTTGCTCTTGCCATGGACTTTACGAGGTGCCAGCGTGAGGTTATCCAGCACGGTCAGGTGTGGAAAAAGGTTATAAGACTGAAACACAATGCCGATGCGTTTATGCAAGCCAACCTTGCCAAACTGGCTATCGGTGATGGCAACATCATCAAGGTAAATATCACCATAGTCGACTTTGACCAAGCGATTGATGCAGCGCAGCAGCGTCGACTTTCCGGACCCGGATGCTCCGATCAGACATACGACCTCATGCAGATCAACCGATAAATCTACCTGATCAAGCACCAGCTTGTTACCAAAATACTTGGTCACCTCGGACAATTGAACGCGCGGCAACGGTTAACCCCCAATTTGCAAACGGCGGACGCGATCGCGGTGCGTTATATAGTCTGCGAGGCGCGCCATGGGAATCGTCGCCAGCAAGAACAATCCTGCCGCAACGATCAGTGAAGAGTAATTGAATGTCGATGCGGTGTAGATTTGTGCCTCGCGAACCGCATCACGAACACCGATGATCGACAGCAATGCGACATCTTTTTGCAGCGCGACAACAATGTTCATCATGGCGGGCAACACATTGCGTACGGCCTGCGGCAGGATGGCATAGATCATGGTTTGCCATTCAGTTAAACCGAGTGATTTGGCCGCCGCCCACTGGCCTTCATGAACCGCATCAATACCGGAGCGATAGATTTCGCAGACATAGGCCGAGTAACTCAGCACCATGGCCACTGAACCCCAGAAAAGACTGCTTGAAGGCATGCCGGGCAAGTTCAGAGCCGGAATGCCGAACCCGAACAATAGCACCAGCAGTAGCACTGGCAAGCCCCGAAACAGATCGATATACAGGATGACCATTAGGCGAAAAGGCGCGAACCAGGGCGCGCGCAACGAACGGATGACCGCCAGCGCAATGCCCAGCACCAAAATACAGGCCAGAACAATGAGCCAGATGCGCATGTTGATCCAGAATCCCTGCAAGACACGTGGGAAAGCTGCGACCATGGCATCGACACTGAAAAATTGAAGTTTAATACGCGGCCATTGTTCGGCCGAGGTGATCAACCAGGCCAGTGCGCCGAACACCACCACAATACTGACGATGCTGATCAAGCTGGGTGCCATGGCTTCCCGCCAGTCAAAAGAGCGGCCAGGCGGTGGTGGAGGCGGGCGCCGGTTGGCGCCGCCTGCGGAGCCCTGTTCGGGCAGTCTGGAATTCGTCATTGGGTAATAATGGGCAGGTCCGGGTCCGCAATGAGGTATTGGGCTTTCAGGTCTTCCACCACACCACGGTCAATAATAGCGGTCAGCGCGTTGTCGACCCATCCAACCAGCGGGTTGTTGTATTCGAACAACAGGCCGTGCCCCAGGTCGTTCTCATCCGGTGGCAACAAGGCAACGATGCTGGCTTCCGGCACTTGAACGGCGGTGACAAACAACGCCGTAGGCAATGAGGTCAGGGTGCCATCGATCTGACCGGCACGCATCGCCTGGAACACATCAACCTGTTCGTTGTAGATCGATGCCTCGGTGATCCCGAGGATATTGACCAGATAGTCGTTGTCGGTTGTGCCGAGGGTCGCGCCCCAGCGGGCGTTGCGCAGGTCAGCGTAGCTGGTGGCGTCTTCAACCGGGCTACCGGGTAGTGCAATTACTGCTTTTTCAGGCTGAAAATAGACCTGACTGAAGCTGACAATCTCCTTGCGTGCTTCGGTGACGGAGATCTGTTGAATGGCGAAGTCATAGGGCTTGCTGCCCGGGGCAATGGCCTGATCGAAGGTCTGGCCAATCCAGACTACGTCAGTGGCATCAAAGCCCATTTCAGACGCCAGCTCATACACCAGGCCATTTTCGAAGCCCTCACCAGCGGCCGGATCATTGTTCAGCATCCAGGGAGGATAAACCGGGTCACCGGTACCCACGGTCAGCTTGCCGGGAGTTACCAGTCGTGGGTCCATAGTCGTTCGTTCTTCAGCAAAGGCCTGCGATAAAACAGTCATCAACAACGTAAACAGAACGATTGAGGCACGTCTAAAGGCAGTGCGTTCAGGCATGACAGAACTCCAAAGTGAAGGTCGCAACCGACCAGAAATAGCGAGTTTTCTTAATGAATTCGCGAGAAAGTCTGCGAATGCTGACTAATCGTGGCAAGCAGGTCAAGCAAGATTGTCGGTTATCGCCACTCATTGGTGAAAAAACCCGAAGAAGCTTTTAACCGCATCCTCATTTATACAGGGGGTAAACGGAGTCTCTCATCCGCGCTCAGAAAGATCCGGTTGCAGACTGACTCAGTAGCGACTCTGAAGGCTGAGACAGTAAACGTGTCAGTAAGGGCGATTCGAAATGGCGACGAATGCTGATGGCGTAAAACTCTTCGAACACACCGGGCAGGGCGCCGTAGTCGAAGAGGCTGCCAGCCTGCAGTTCATCACGGACTACAACAGGCGGTAATATGGCTAAGTAACGGGTGTCTCTGGCCAGCAAACGCATCATTGCCATGTCATCGACTTCAGCAATGATCCGTGGGCTTAGCTTGTGATAGTCACACAACTGATCGAAGGCGTGGCGAATGTTATTTTCCTGCCCGGGTACGATCAGGGCTCGTTCAGTCAGCAAGTCAGGGAAGGTGTTGACCTCGGTTAAACCGGGTGGGCCGATAACACTAACCGGCTGGCGGGCAATCCGCCGTGATCGCCATGGGTTTTCTTCATCTCCGTGAACCGGCTGGTTGGACAGTATCAGATCCAGCCGGTGAGCAGAGAGTCGTCTTAGCAGGTCTTCCAGTGTACCGCTCTGAATACTCAGCTCCAGATCCTCACGCCCAAGTAATGGTTTCAGAAAGCCTTCCTGGAAGTTTCTTGATAACGTCGCAACAGCACCAATCTTGAGGCTTTCACGCTGGGTATGGGTTTCAGAACTGAACCAAGCCGTCAATTCCCCGCCTAAACCGAAAATATCTTCTGCATAGCCAAAGGCAACGCGCCCTGCTTCAGACAGTTTCAGCCGACGGCCCTCGCGGATAAAAAGATCGTGCCCGAGACTGTCTTCCAGCTTTCGTATCTGAGCGGACAGCGCCGACTGTGAAACATGCAATGAATCCGCAGCTCGGGTCAGATGGCCTGTTTTGGCGACAGTCCAGAAGTAGAACAGATGATGATAATTCAGTTTCACGATTTAATGTTCTTTATTAGTGAACAATTAGGTCTTTATAAACTATTTTTTGTATTAATGCATTAACCTTGTCGCTGCCCAGACGCTCAGACGCATAAGAAGGGACTAATGAACGCTATGACCACAGCTTTTTCGATACCCGCACCGATGACTGGCTTGCGTTATCAAAGGCAAAGCACAGTAGACAGAGTTTAACAGTGCAAGCTCCCTGTTTGCACAAGCCCGACCATCACAAAGCCGTCAAGTGCGGCGCTGGAATACAACACAGGACGGATCACCGCTATACTCCAGCATCATTTAGCCGAATGGGCGTTTGTCGCAGTTAGTCGGCGATTGTTCTGGCGTCTAACCTGTTCAAGGTATGGTGTTGTTGAATAGCAATAAGGAAGCGTGAGTTTGATTGAAGTTGTCGGATTGTCCCTGGCTTTTGTTTTGGGCTTGCTGGTTAAGCGGTTGGGACTGCCACCGCTGGTCGGTTTCCTGTTGGCCGGGTTTGGATTGAATGCTCTGGGTCCCTATGTAGGTCTGCCCTCTTATACCGGGCCGGTTCTGGAGCATATCGCGCATCTGGGTGTGCTGTTGTTGCTGTTCACCGTCGGTTTGAAACTCAAACTCAAAAATCTGGTTCAGCCTGTTGTGATCGGTGGCGCACTGCTGCATTTTGCCCTTACCGTTGCTGTTTTCGGGGCCGGGCTGATGGTGTTTACCGATCTGCCAGTGGAAACGCTCATTCTGTTGACCGTCGCCCTGAGTTTTTCATCGACCGTACTGGCCGCCAAAGTTCTGGAAGCCAAGCGAGAGCTGGGCGCCTTTCATGGGCGGGTGGCTATTGGCATATTGATCATTCAGGATTTAATTGCATTGTTGGTGCTGAGTGTTGCCGGCGGGCATTCGCCTTCCTGGTGGGCGCTGATCGTTTTTGCCTTGCCGCTGCTCAGGCCTGTTCTGTATTGGTTGCTCGATATGGCTGGCCACGATGAAATGATGGTGCTCCTGGGTATGGTGCTGGCGGTCGCGCTCGGCGGAATGGGTTTTGAAACCCTCGGCCTCAGTTCCGAATTGGGTGCTCTGGCCATGGGGGTCATATTATCCGGCCATAAGCGGTCGCAGGAAATGTCCCATTCGATGTGGGGCCTTAAAGAAATGTTTCTAATCGGTTTTTTTCTGCAGATTGGTATGAATGGTTTGCCCGATGCGCAGGCTTTGATGTTTGCCGTGATCTTCGCTCTGATCCTGCCGCTGAAGGGGCTGTTGTTTTTTGGTCTGCTCATTCTTTTCCGGTTGCGTGCGCGTAATGCGTTTCTCGGTGCGCTTAGTCTGACCTGTTACAGTGAATTCGGATTGATTGTTGCCGCCGGTGTTCTGGAGGAATGGCTGGTTCCGCTGGCTATTACTGTGGCGTTGTCGTTTATCATTGCGGCACCGCTGAACCGCATGGCACACCCGATCTTTGAATGGCTGGAATTGAAATTGATCCGGCTGGAACGCAAGAGTGTGCACCCTGACGAACAACCCGCCTCATTGGGGGGTGCCACCATGCTGGTCATGGGTATGGGTCGCACCGGAACGGCGGCTTACGTTGCATTAGTTGAGCGCGACTATGACGTTGTCGGCTTGGATGCAGACCCGGACAAAGTGGCTCGCCATCAGGCGTTGGACCGTAATGTAGTGTATGCCGATGGTGAAGACATCAGCTTCTGGCACGGGGTTGATCTCTCTGCCATTGAAGCCATTGTGCTCGCCATGCCGGATACCGAGAGCGTGGTGGGTGCTGCAAAGCAAATCCGCAAACTTAATTTTGCCGGACCGGTAGTAGCACACGCGCTCTATGAAGACGCGGCTGTGAAAATGAAAGCTGCAGGGGCCGATGAAACCTTCCTGACCATGACCAGTGCAGGGATGGGGCTAGCCGAGCGTGCATCAGCCCGGCTGCTCGATCGAACAGATCCGCCTTTGGGGAGTATCGTCACTTAGGTATAGTCGACCCCAGAGTCAAGTCAGATTCACTCCTAATTTAAGTGAGTGTTTTTGGCTGTTCTACAACTGCACAGCGGTTCTGATCCCGGGACGGCGGGATGCTGTTATTGCGACCGTTCAAAACTGGATTAGCCATACGCGCTCACAGGGGCTTTATTGATCATATTACAGCGGTGTTGCCATGGCGGTCGGAAACCCCCTTTTTGGGGAAAACGCTGTCAAGAACTGTTGTCAAGGAATTGAACTGAATAGTTGTGAGGTAATGCAGTACTAGGTTGGTAAGCTGATAACGGGTCTGGTATCGAGTCCTGAGGAAGGTTTAAGTCGATCCCAGAAAAACGAAACGTTGAGTGACACTCCTTTTCAACTGGCGAGATATGGATAATTATATTTTCGGCCACCTTTCGGTAGCCGCAGTAGGCATTTGATCCCTTAGTTCAAACCTTATTTAGAGTAATCACGCGCGAAGGCAATCAGGGATGCCTGTAGGTCTTTTTCGGTAATCGCCGCACCAATACTCCGGAACTTCCAGCTGTTGTCATGGCGGTATACGCTGCCCATAATCATGCTCACTTTGCCTGAAAACGTAGGGTCGTTGGCCACATCAAACGTCGCAAATACGCTACTGGTTCCGGCCTTGCCGTTGTGGATACGAATACCGGCAAAAGGAATTTCGCTAAAGTTTTGCATTGAAAAGGAATTCAAAATCAGAGCTAGCGTAGTTACGTTACTAGGCACTTTATTCAAGTTAATTTGGATAACTTCGTTGTCCTCGCCATCGTCGCCTCCGGTGTCGCCCACTCGGTCATCGCCACTATGCAGGATCGATCCACACTTGGATTTTAGCTGTCTAAACCACACCTGATCTACCAAACCGCCTTGGCCATCAAACATACCAACTGAAGCATCCAGGTCGACAGCGACGAGCTTTTTGCCACCGAAAAAACCTTTCTTTTCGATCGCACCCCAGTTAACACCAATTTCGATGTAGTCCAGAGTGCCACCACCTTCTTTCTCAAGACTGATTCGCTGACCTTTTTCGAGATTAATAGACATATATCTTACTCCATATGGGCGTTAATGCCGGTTTTGGCTAGTGGCCAGTACAACTCGCTGGCGGCACGAATGGGCTGGCCTAAAATGCCGCCCAAAAAATCTTTCTTTTTCGAAGATGCAGTTACATTGTCGAAACGAAAGAGCATATTGAATTTCTTGTTGTACGTCTCAGACTCGCCGGCCTGTTAACGCTGCAGAACCCATGATATCTATGGCAGATACTTGCCAGAATATCCAATACACTTCCTCTCGGTCCTGCTTAGAGGATTTGCCAGAGGGGCGACAATCACTTCATCTCCCGTGACGATCGCAAACCCTATAGCGTAGGTGTAAATACTGGGATGTGTGGCGCCAGAACTTTAGTTGAAGTCAAAGTTACAGGTCACCCCTTCGCTGCCGTAAGTCACCTTCAGCAGCAGAGTAAGTGAGGCCAACTAAAACGAATCATTACCCAGGGCATATAGCCACTGAAGCAAGGCGACACGTCGCTTAGCAATGACACGTTCCACAGTAACGACTGCTTTGCCGCTGGCACTCAAAATATTACCCTGATAGCGCTCAAAAATAAGTGCCCGATATTGAACGCTGTTGCTTCCTGTAAATCGGGTACATATTAACGTCTGGCATTAACATGGGCGGTGATAATTAAGGTCGTTGTTGCCGTAGTCACCGTCGCCTACCCGGTTGTCGCAATTCATAATAGTTGAGGCTCCCTCTGGTAAGTTGATGTTGGCTCTTTGGTCTGCTTGGGTCAAGTGAATCATGGTGGTTCTTTAGTCGTCGGGTAATTACGGTATGGGATGTAATGAGGCAGTTCGCTGAGCCCAGTTGGTATGGCAAGTCGTCTCCAACATCTGGCCATTATATTTGAAAACGGCGTCACTGCTGTTGAGCAGGGCATAAGACTGTTGTTGCTGGCTGGTGATTGCTTGAGCGAAGTGCTCTTCAACCAAAGCCAGTTGCGCGGGATGAACGCAGGTCTTGGAGTAAAATCCCCATGCGATGTCCTGTGCCACCTCCCTGGACAACGTCTCTGGTTCACCAATTAAGTCACAGACGGGGGCTGTCAATTCGAATCCGGCGGGGCGAAAAATAGTGATTAGCCGCTCAAGGGTGGAACGTAAGGGGGTGTCATAGATCGTCTGCCCTGGTTGGCGCTTCAGGCCGATGGCACCTAACAGATCATTAGCGCCAATGCGCAGCGCGATGATTGGGTTACACAGGGCCTCCACCGCCCTTAAAGTGGCGATTGCGGTATCTTCCCTGAACAAAGACGGGGTCTCTAGTGTTGGCATGATAGCCAAGGCTGGATGGTGATCAAGCGCCTCACGCCACCCAGGCATTGTGGTATCGTCAAACTTGGGAACTACAAGACCATTAATGCGCGACAAGGCGTCAGTTGACTCAAGCAGCTGGCGCAGCACAAAGGGATTTCGGGGCCTTACGAAGCGTAGAAACGGCACGTCTATCGGTGCAGCCTTTAAGGCATTTATCAAGCGATGTACGGCCCATGCGGCGTCGTGCGGAGCGACTGCGTCCTCCGTGCACAAGATGATTGAACGGGCATTATGACAGCCTAGAGCCAGAATCTGTTCCAGGGACTTGTGAGTGGCGGGCACATACAGGGATGCACCAAGCTCGCTGTAACGAGGATAAGCCATTAATGAGTCTCCGTATGGGTAAGCGCTTTGATCAATGAACATGCATGGAATGGCATGTCAGGGCACACGTCCACGCGGACGCTCTTTTCCGCTGCTAGTAACATTAAGTGCTCGACATCCGGGTGATTAATATCACTCACCATTAACAGGGCAGGTACGCGACGCAACATTACTCGAGTCGCTTCGGCAATGCCTGGCTTAATGTGATTGATGTCGTCGACACTATAATCCTGCTGGATCTTGTCGAGCATCTCTTGCATCAGCAGTCGCTGGCGTGTGAGTACCTCTTTTGACGGCAGATCGGTGCCTGCCGAGGGCTGGCCTAAGTGCTGCGCAATGCGCTCAATGAACGCCTGAGTTTGGTCGTGCTCCGCCAGGTTGCTATAAATGACGCAGCCATGGAAAGCGCCAGCAGGTACCTGGTGGTTAAGTACTGAGCGCGAAACGAGGCCTGATACGGTAGCGTTGAGTATGCCTGACGGTATTGCATAATCATCACATGTGGCGGCGTAATCTGCCGTCCCTCCAATGTCGGAAATAACCGCCAGGCGGGTGGGAATGGTGCTTTTATTTATGGCACGGCGGGCTGTGTTGTAACGCGACATGTCTGAGCGTAATTCACGAGTAATAACGCCTTTTGCCGTCCAGGCGTCGACAAAGACGATACGCCCAGCATCAACGCCTACCTGGTCTAGTAAGTAATCCAGTGCGGCGGTGTCAATCCCACGATCACGGATAATTGATACGCTGTAGTGATGGCACGCTTGATCTTCATGATCTACCAAGGCACGCCGTAGCAGCGCACCAGCGGGAGTGCCAGCTCGAACTAGGCTGACCATGGTAATAGGGGATGCGCTATAACCCAGGTCTGTTACCAGTTGATGGGCTAGTTGTCGTACTTCTCGAGCAAGTCTCGGCGCGTAGCGATCGCAAAGGGTCTCGAATAATGCTAGGTAGCGAGGGCTAGGCGCTTCCTCCCGATGGATCATTTCGCTGTAGTGCGCTTGCCCTGTTTGTATTCGGCGTTCTTTCTCCTCGATAGAAAGGTATTCCGCCTCTATAGGGGTGAGTAGAAACTGGCAGTCAGCCGGCTGGTATGAACCATGTAATGGAGAGATCGTAGCCAAAGCGGTCATTGGCTTAGCTCCTTCAAAGCGTTCCAAGCCTGGCTACGAGTGGGTATTATGGCCATATCGCTTTGGGCCATGAAACTCAGATCAGACAAACTGTCCCCGAGAGCGACGACGGTGTCCTCAGGCTGGCGCATAATCACCTCATCCATTAAAAAGCTGCAAGCCTGTGCTTTACAAGTAAAGGACGGCCGCAAGGCGGCATTCCGAGTGTTTGCATGCAATGTCAGTCCGTGAATATGGGCAATGCTCGACAGTAGCTCGTGCACCTTCACCGGCAGTTCCTCCACTGCCTTGATCGATAGGTATACAGGCACGGATAGGTCTTCTAGTTGACGCAGTGTAAACTGCAGGTGCGGATAGTGTCTTGGCAACGCCTCGACGAGATCCGCATAGGCCAGAGCAATTGCTTGCCGTGCGCCCTCAAGCTGTGACGTCAACCGCGACTGCCACGCGGGCAGCACATCTCCTTGATAGGTGATCAGCGCTCCATGACTCACCACAGCATAACCACCTTGAAAGGTCAGGGACACTCGCTCTAGGGCGTAGCTGGTTCTTCCGGTCACCGGAACGATGAGATCCGCCGAGTCACTGAATAACTTCCATAGCGTGCGTTGCTGATGTGTTTGAAAGGAGAGTGGGGCACCATTTCCATTCACAGCAGCCAACTGCACACGGTCGATTTCATTAGGCAATGACCGCTCGCTCGCGAACAACGTGTCGTCGAGATCTGTTAAAACGATCAGTCTTCCACGGGTCATGCCACTTGCTCCTGCTCTTCGTCTGCACGCTGTCGGTGCGATGCTTCAAGCGCTTGACTTAAGTGAGGCAAACCAATGCCGTCAAAGGCTAGTGGTACATGCTGTAGCGGTGGGTTATAAAGAAAATGGGTTTTACTGCTGTCGCCTGGAGCTGGATGTTCAAGTCGATTGACCACCTCATCGCCGAGTGCAATGGGTGAGCGGGTCGAACTCTGAAACAAGATATCCATCCCGGCAATTTCCAGCGCGAGCGCAGTCTGGAAGGGGATATCAAGGAACTCTCCCATGCCATAAACCACATGTGGTTTGTTGATATTTAGAGGCCGGGAAAGTATTTCTGCGGGGAGTAACTCCTCGCTTTTACCAAACACCATTCCATAAAGACCATTGCGCTCCAGCGGGAGAGGATCAGGCTCTTGGTGGCTTTTCGCCGTCAGTACATCGCAGAAATTAACATCAACATTATCAGGCAAGGTGGCCTGATAGTCCGGAGCGGCTATGAACGTAAAGGTTCCAGCCATCAAGTGGACGAAGTTTACCTCGATGCGCTGAGGCAACAAGGCCAATAACTGCGCTCTTGCCTCATCATCCAGCCAGCTCACCAGCGACACTATATGCAGTCGCCTGATGCTGTAAAGCTCAGGTTGCGCCACTAAGGCATGCGCCAATTGCGCCAGCGTGCGTCCAGTTGATATTTCATCATCGACTAGCACAAGGTCTTTCGTGGTTTGAACGGCCAGAGACACATCATCCTCAAGACGGGCCATGTGCATTGTATCGGCGTGTGAGTGTGCCTCTTGGATACGAAGCCAGGGATCAGATACAAGGAAACGAGTTGTGTGCTGGAACAGACTGTAGTCATGGAGCCTGCCGAGGTGGCGTGCGACCCCGGCACCCAAGCCCACGGCGGTTTCGGCCATGCCGACGACATAAGCGGTGTCCCCTAATAGATCGATTAACTGCGCTAGTTCGGCGTGAACGCTGTTCATCTTCGAAGGACGAACCGGGATGTGCTTTCCAAGCACGCGGGAGACGAACAGATAGCCGCGGCGAGGGTTTAGCCGTGAGGCAAAGGCAATCAATTCGTCGAGGCGGTGACCGTTTTCTTTCATTGTAATCGTTAGACGACCAGCCTGTATGTCTTTAATCACTCTCTGCACGCTCATAGCCGTAATTCCATGAAGGTTATAAGCTCTGGAAAACTCATTAGAAACTACTAAGCGGTTTTCAGAACTGACAAAGCCTACCATTGTAAACTAGGGCTATTTGCCGCTAAGAGGGGGAGATAATCAGATAACAAGCGGGAGCCGCAGCTCCCACTCATATGTCTCCTACGAGGCGCTTAAGCCATACTTAGAGGCCAGATCGCCCAAACCACCGCTAAAACCTTGACCAGTGGCGCGGAATTTCCATTCGTCGTTGTTCCGGTAGAGCTCACAGAAGATCATGGCGTCTTCTACCGAGTAATCTTCTGTGAGATCGTAACGAACGATCTCTTGATTGTTGGTTTCGTTGATGACACGGGCAAAAGCGTTCTCAACCTGACCAAAGTTTTGGCCGCGAGTGGCGGAATCATGAATGGTTACTGTGACGGCAATTTTGTCGACGTCAGCGGGTACCATAGAAAGGTCTACCTTGATGACTTCATCATCGCCATCGCCTTCACCTGTCTTGTTGTCGCCAGTATGTTCAACAGAGCCGTCAGTAGATTTCAGGTTATTATAGAAAATGAAATCCTTATCAGTGCGGCACTTACCGTCTTTATTGATCATGAAGACGCTGGCATCGAGGTCAAAGTCTTCGCCGGTCGTAACGCGGTCATCCCAACCCAAACCTATACGGATTTGCTTGATACCCGGCACTTCTTTGCTTAGTGAAATATTCCCACCCTTGGAAAGCGAAATAGACATGCTTTAACACCTCATCGTCAATTTGTAAGTAAATCGAATTGGTCCAGCAATCTGCTGACCAGGAAACAAGCCCAAGCTCAGGCCATAAATGAACTATCACGAAGACTGCCAAGCCATTGGCAAACCATCACCCTTTGTTGCAAAGAACCACATGTCAACTTTTTTGTACAGCTCAGCAAAATTTATCGCAATTTCGGTTGAGTGAACTTTAGGGACATCTTGGCAAGCGCCAGGATCGCCGTGCTCAGGAAACTGTCGTTTTCGACCTTTATTGCTTTATTCTTTATCGCCGTGAATAGCTCACCTGCTTTGCGACAAGTTCTGGGACAATCGGCGTTGTGCATAATACCTCGGGTGCCTGCGTTTGAATCACGGATCCCAGAGTAGATTACATTAATAAAGACTGGATGCAATAGAACCAAAAGTCTTCTATTAGTAAATCTCTGGCCTAATCGTTTTCGACTCAAAACCACCCATTCCTGAAGCTGCAGACTGATTTCGTCCTGCGTTTTGAGGCTCGGGGTCAACACGCTAGCAGACTGTAGCCCTCTCGTAACAGCCGGGATGTCGCTAATGAGAACGGGGCTATCGAATCATCTAACAACAGCCCAGCAGGCTGTGGTGATTAGTGAGAGCAACGTCTTCAGTTACCGCAAGGCCTACGGAGCTGTTGTAAATCGGAGCCGTAATGTTGCTTTACTAATGTTGCCTTACTACCATAGATTGTCAACCGACTTGTCCAACTAACAGGGTTTAAGCTGCGCATTTATTGAGTTCAATTTCATGTGCGCGGCCAGGGTTTAGGGATACCTCTTTTACTGGGCGCCAGTCTCGGGTATCGCCAGACCAACGTCTTGGATGCTTCGCTTTTGCTGCTTCAAAAACCCGTTCGCGATTCTTCAAGATGGCACTGTCTTCACAACGGTGGCGACTGGCCGGAGTGACGAAGTTGATGCCACTGTGCAGGTGCGTCTCATTGTCTGAGTGCAGAGCCGGCGGAGTATTGGCGCAACCTTCGCGCAACAGCGCCCGCTGAGCCAAGTCTTTAGCATGCTCTCCGGTCTCATCCTCATGGACTTCCCAGGCGACGATTTTGCGGCTGTAGATGTCCACGATCAGGTAGAGGTGCCAGTGCTGGCCTCGCGTCTGGGACGCACTATAACTGATATCCCAGCTCCACAGCTGGTTCGGGCCGTTCGCTGTAAAACACTTGGGCAGTGGATGCGGCGCTGCAGATCGAGCACGGCCTCGGTGCGGCACCTGCTCATGCTTTTCAAGGACCCGGTAGACGCTGAGATCTTCTTCGGATAGCGGGGGAGGTTTCGATGACCACCGCCAGCCTGGCTTCTCCGGACCATTCCTCTGCAGTTTTACTAAGACCTGGCACTGGTTTCCCCTGTTTTCGGCCTTGTTTGAGCCAATTGTACAGGGTCGCATCTGAGATACCTTCCTCTGTTGCCACGGCAACCACAGTTCGGTTCTGCGGCGGTAGGAGCTTTTTGAGGATTGCTGATTTACGTTCTTCTGAATATCGAACCATAGAAATTCTCAAACCACCCACCAGGGATAAATTTAGGCGAAAACGCCAACTGGACAACTACGGTGACATGGTGGGCTAGAGCCAATAGTAAGTACGGCAACAATTAATTAATGCCGCGGCGAGTCCGGAATTGATAGCTACGGTGTGGAGCATGTCAATTCACTTGTTGGTCGGGTTGTTTTTTTTTGCACTTTAGGCATGCTATTGTTAACGATATTTTTAACTTCCTTATATAGATATCCTTTTATATCAATGCCTTATTGGTTTTTTAAGGGTTCTGGTTAGGCGGTTATCGACACGATTAGGGATATATCGCATGGGTAGCACGCTGATTGCAGGGCAAAATGCCAAGCTAAGAGATCTACAATTCACTTTTCGGCTCATCGTCGCTGATGACCAAGGTGCCAGCCTTGATGCTTCGGCCATTCTTCTGACCACCACGGGGAAGGTGTCGAACGACGATGACTTTATTTTTTTCAATCAGCCGCAGCATCCATCCGGCGCATTAGTGCAGAAAGATGGGTCAACCTTTGTGGTCGATCTGACCATGCTGCCTGACCACCTAGAGCGAATTGCGTTTGTACTTAGCGTGGAGCCAGGCTTATCGGCTCTGAGGAACGGTTACCGCTTCGAACTATCAGGAAACACTGACCAGTTTGATTTCAGTGGTGAGAGCCGCGGTCGTCCAGAAAAGTCGCTCATCGTGTGTGAGCTGTATCGTCGCAACAGCGACTGGAAAGTCAAAGTCGTCGACCAAGGTTTTGCTGGTGGCATGGCGCCTCTAGCCGAACATTTTGGCGTTGAGGTTGACCGGGATTCCAAGCAAGGACCCCGGCGGACACCTGCCCCTGCGCCAGCACCTCCAAAGCCCGAAAGTAAGCCGTCAATTAGCCTCAGCAAGATTACCCTGGAAAAAAAGGGAGACACTATCTCGCTTGAGAAAAAATCCGGCAGCTTCGGCAAAATTCACGTTAATCTGAATTGGGATCAGACAGCGGGCAACAGCAAGAAAGGTCTGTTTAGCTCTCTTCTTGGCGGTAATCAAAGTGGTATCGACCTCGATTTAGGCTGTATGGTTGAGTTTAAGGATGGTTCTAAAGGGATAGTCCAGGCGTTAGGCAATAACTTCGGTAGCCTAGACAGAGGGCCATATATCTTTCTCGATGGTGATGACAGAACAGGTTCTGTCAATCAAGGCGAGAACCTGTACATTAATGGCAAGCACTGGGGCGACATCAAGCGCGTTATGATCTTTGCCTTCATCTACGAGGGGGTCGCTAACTGGGCGCAGACTAATGGTCGGGTTTCGATTAAGGCACCTGATCAACCTGAAATCGAAATCCGTTTAGATGCTAGCGGCAAAGACCAAAATTTCTGTGTGATCGCGATGCTGGAAAATCGCAGCGGCGCCTTTAATATTTCTAAAGAGGTGAGCTATTTCGGGAGTCATAAACCAGCGGATGATCACTATGGTTTCGGGTTCAAGTGGAAAGCTGGCAGTAAGTAACGACAAGCAGACTTTGGGTAGTGGGTACACTCCCTAACATTACCTTTCCTGCCTTTATTGATGAAATGAGGAACCCATGAGACGACTCCCTGTGTATCTTGTGATAGATAAATCTTATTCTATGGCCGGTGAGCCCATCAATGCCGTAAACCAGGGATTGCAAGCGTTAGTCGACATGCTTCGCCAAGATCCCTTTGCTCTTGAAACAGTCTACTTATCGGTTATCGAGTTTAGCTCTGAAGCCAGGCACACCGTTCCTCTCTGTGACCTGATGACATTCCAACCACCCACTCTGACACCTGACGGCATGACGGCGCTGGGAGCCGCACTCAAACTCACTGCTGAGAGTATCCGCGAAGAAGTAAAGTCGTCCTCAAGCAGCGCGAAAGGCGACTGGCGCCCCTTAGTGTTTGTCTTCACGGATGGTGCAGCGAACGACGATCTTGACCTGGGCATTGAGGCGATGAACAGTGTCAGCGTGGCCAAACTGGTCGGCTGCGCTGCTGGCGCCGATGCCGATATTGCTGATTTGCAACGCTTTTCCACAGACGTCGTTCGCCTCGACAGCAACGATGCCGAGTCTATCCGCGCCTTCTTCTCCTGGGTGTCTGCAAGTGTGTCAATGACCAGCCAGTCGGTTGAGTCCGGAGGCAGCGACGGCAGTGCCGAATTACCGCCGCCGCCGAATGAAATCAGTGTCATTAATCTAAGCAAAAACTGAGCTAGGAGCTACCATGGATCGTCGTTTACCCATCTATCTACTCATCGACTCTTCGGGCTCAATGCGAGGCGAGCCCATTCAATCCGTCAATGTTGGCCTGACCGCCATGTTGTCGGCATTGCGCCAAGACCCCTACGCGCTCGAAACGGTTTATCTATCAATCATTACATTTGATCATGAAATCAAAGAGCTGCTCCCGTTACAGGCTCTGGAGAGTGCTCAGGTGAATGACATTGAGCTGCCGCGCTCTGGGGCGACCCACATGGGCGAAGGTCTCAATAAGGTTTGCGACTGTGTTGAGCGGGATGTCTTAACCTCCACATCGGAACAGAAAGGCGACTTTCGACCGATGTTGTTTGTCATGACTGACGGCGCGCCGTCTGATCTGATGGATTTCGAGGTGGCAGTGCAGCGCATCAAAGGAATGAAGTTTTCTGAGATTATAGCCTGTGCGGCGGGTCCTAAAGCAAAGCAAGAGCACCTGAAAAAGTTTGCAACCAAGACTGTTAGTTTAGAAAACATGGACAGTGCAGGCTTTGCGAACTATTTCCAATGGGTGTCGGCTTCCATTGCGGCCAATGCCAGTGGTCAACAAAACGGTGCAGGAGACGATATCACTCTGCCACCGCCACCCGCAGAAGTGCAGGTCGTCCTGTAGCCGAGGTAGTAATGAGACGCTTACCCATCTTCTTTGTACTCGATGTATCGGAATCCATGGCTGGTGAGCCCCACGCTCAGCTGCAACGTGCAATGGAATCGATAGTCGAGCAGTTACGCCAAGACCCTAACGCTCTTGAAACCGTGCATATTTCGGTGATCGCCTTTGCTGGTAAGGCGGGGACCGTGGTGCCTATGGTTGATCTCATGAGCTTTTATCCTCCTCGCCTGCCGCTTGGTGGAGGCACAGCACTGGGCGAAGCTTTGGACGAGCTGATGACTCGTATCGAAGTGGACGTTAAAAAAACGACACCGAATCAGCGCGGAGACTGGGAGCCCGTTATCTATTTGCTGACCGACGGTCGCCCAACGGATCGTACCGAGGCTGCTATCAAGCGCTGGCGCCAGCACTATGCCAGTCGCGCGCACTTAATCGCAGTCACTTTGGGGGGCTTCGCAGATACGCAGGTGCTTAAGCAGCTCACTGATGATGTGGTGTCGTTGGATAACGGTAACGGAGAAGATTTGAGTCGCTTTGCCCGATGGGTATCTGCGTCGGTGGCTGCCCAGAGTCAGGCATTGGAAACTGGTAAAAACGCACCTGGCATTTCACTTTCTA
>Ga0307939_1000216_pt1 | contig 35141 bp, 26 predicted proteins | sample OrgLakmetagen122_FD_201844 | JGI IMG/M metagenome (GOLD analysis project Ga0307939, IMG submission 201844) | Saline water microbial communities from Organic Lake, Antarctica - #122 | ecosystem: Environmental > Aquatic > Non-marine Saline and Alkaline > Saline | place: Antarctica: Organic Lake... | reverse complement strand
CGCCTGGGTAGGCTTGCCCTCATCGATACCGGATTTGAGCAACGAAATGATCGCACCCTCAGACTGCGTTTCGACCGATGCGGCCACAGCTTTCCGCTGCTCATCAAAGGTCGCCGAGAAAATCGGTGTCGCAGTCAGGAACAACAGGATGGCCACGCCCGCCGCTCTATTGCCAAGCGTGTTTCCAGGAAATAACCGTCGCGTCATTTGTGAGTCCGATTTGGGATTATGTATTTCGATTCCGGATCTCATTTACTCAGCCCCTTCCGTTTCTCCCGTTTCTTCCTTCAGGCCTGCGAGCTTCTTGCGGGCTTCGGAAACCAAACTACTGGAAGGATAGTCGAAGACCAGTTGCTGGAGTTTTGCTTTGGCGGTTTCGGTATCGCCCATGCGGAAGCCGACATTGGCCCAGAGCATAAGCATTTCGTCGAGGAAAGCGGCATCGGGATAATCACTAAAGACGCTTTCCAGAAGATCGGCCGCTTGGGCAAAGTCTTCGGTATCGACAAAGTGGCGGACGACGCGGCCGAGTGCCTCGGCGGCGAAGGAACTTTCCGGATAGGTTTCGTAGGTCCGGCGGTAAGCCTGGATGGCCGGGCTCATGCGGTTTTGCAACGCGGTCTCTTTGCTCAAGCCGGCCTTGCCCCACTTGCTGTTATGCCCGTCGGCAGCTTCGACTTCTTCCTTGGCTTGTTTCTCCAGGGCTTCACCGATCCGGAATTGTGCCTCGGCACCGGAGATCGGGTTTTCAAGTTGAAGCACGCGGCCATAGACATCGACCGCTTGCGAGTATTCGCCGCTATCGGTCAGGCTGCGCCCGAGGGTCATCAGCGCTTGGTCGGCGAGAACCGATTCCGGATAGAGGCGGTTGAAAGCAAGGCAGGTTGCGGTCGCGGCATCGAAGTCATCCTTGAGGAGTTCGCTTTCCCATTTGAGCTTGAAAGCACTTTCCACCAGATCGCCGGGAAGTTTGGCGCGGTTGATGATGATGGGATTGACCTTATCTAGTGCTTCGCCGGCGCGCATCGCGGCGCGTTGGTCGAGACCCATGTCCTTGTAGATGTCACCGAGCCCTACGAGCGCCTCCGCTTCGACGGAGCCTTTGCGTGCCTTGAGCAGTTCCTCAAAGACCACATACTGGTCGGCTGTGACGCCGGAATTCACCGAACCGGAAACCTTGATCCTCGCTTCGGTTTCGCGTGGATCATCGCCGTAAAGATGGACGTCGTCGGTGTAGGTCACCACGAGTTCGTCGAGCTCATCGCAGTGGAGAACATCGTCATTACCTTGCGGTGTGGTTCCATCCTCGATGGCTGCAAGTTGGATTTTTCCGAGAAAAGCTCCGGTCCGGATCTGATCGCCCTCGCCGGTTTCAGTGAGCTTGACCGTGACACTGTCGCGATCCTTCCAGACATCCTCCTCCTCATCCTCGAGAGCGAAAATATCGAGCATGTCATCAGAATCGGCGGCGTCCTTGGCCTCGACCTTGTAGCGTGAAGTGACAACGAGAGTCAGTGATTCCGCTTTCGCCGATTTATCGAGGTCGGCGTCGCGGAGCATCACCACCTGCGGCTGTCCGGGATATGCGACGTAAGCGGGGGTTGAGAAATCGCCGAGATAGAATCCGACGGTTCCTGTACTGACCGCGCGGACTTTACCGACGCGATCGACACCTTTTTTACCATCGTAGGTGCTTTCGTCGGTATAAGTGACAGTGAGTGTGTCGCCACCTATCATTTGGAGGACACCATCATTGGGCTTCGCATCGCCGAGAGCAGTCGGGGCCGAGGCGAGCATTTCGTTATCCTTACCGGGGACAGGCACGCCGGTGATCATTTCCGAATCGCCGCTGCTGACTTCGACCTTGGCAGTCACGGGGATGTCGAGCTTGCGCATCACGGGGATATCGGCGTCTTCGATTTTCGAGTAGAAACGCTCACCGATTTCGATGCGTCCGAGTTCGTCGGTCGCACCTTCTTCAGTACTTTCTACCTCCGTGCCAACGAGGGAGAGTGAATCGATGGCCTTGTTCCAGTTCTTGAGGCTGTAGTGGCTCATGCCGATGTAATAGTAGGCCATGTTCGCCCACTTGGTTTTTCCGGCGACTTCGGTGAGGCGACGGAAAAGCGGGAAGCCGGCGGCGTATTGGCCGGACTGGTAATGGCTGAAACCAGCTTGGAAGAGGGCTTCGTGATAGAGCTCTTTTTCCGCATCCGGTTGCTTCTCGCCGGGGACTGGAGTGAGGAGGCGGGTGAGGAGAACAAAATGACCAAGTGCTTCTTGGGTGTTACGCTGGTCGAGGTAGTGCTTGCCCATCGCCATGTGTGCCATGTGGGCGAGCACGTTGCCCTGATTGTCGCGCACCACGGTGTTGAGCATCGCGAGACCTCGCTCGTATTGCTTGTATTCCATCAACTCGATGGCCTTATCGTAAAGGTGCTTCGCCTGACGGTCGATGTCCGCAGAGACTCTTACTCGCGGGGCGGCCTCCTCCTGTGCGGTGGCCAGAGCCGGAGCCGAAACGAGGCATGCGAGCAGAAGAGCCGTCCGATTCCAATGGGTGATTTTGAAGTATTTCATGTTGTGGTGATTTTTTAATCGGGCAATCAGTCTTCCGCCTCGGCTTCACCGCCGGTCAGGGCGACGCCGTAGCTTTCGAGGCGGTTGTGCGCTTCGCTGGATTCGCCGCTTTTCTTAAAGTTACTTAGAATAAAGCGGAGTTGGTCGACTTCTTTTCCTTTGTTTCCAGAATTACGGTAGAAGTCCGCGGCTTTTAAGGCAGCCTTGGAAGCGACACTGCCGCCGAGCGAGTAGAGCTCCTTGACGGTTTTCACCGCTTCGTCGAAGCGCTGAAGCGAGGCCATACAGTTGGCGACTCCGAAGGTGGAGTCCGGTTGTTTGTTGGCGCTGCGGTAGGCTTTTATAGCCTCTTCATATTGACCGAGATCCTCAAGTAACTGGGCTTTCCGGTAGGCAAGTCCTTCCGCGTATTTGGGTGACTTGATAAGTTCCGGCATCTCCGCGAGAGCCTTCTCCATGTTTGGTTTATTTTTGTGAGTCCGCGCGTCGTAATAGTCGAAGCGTGCCTTGGTGGCGAAAAGTTTATCCTTCATCCGGGCGATGTAGCGGAGGACGGTCTCCTCCGGCTCGTAATGCGCGACCAGCTCCACGAAGCCCTTGATTTCCTCATCCGACATACCATCGGTGCGGATGGAGGTGATCATGCGCTGCGCTTCGTCATGCATGCTTAAGGGATAGCGGAGCCTACTCATTACGTTGACCTTCGCCTTGTCATCCAGCCCACTGAGCAGGGATTTGCTGCGTTTTTCGAAAAACTCCGAACGGAGCTCCGTGCGCTTACCATAGTAACCGCACCATTTCAAGACACGGTCGATGTCCGCCGGCTTGCTCTCGAATTGTTTGATCATCCTCGCTACCCAGCCCTTCAGATTTTTTTCATGGGCGTATTGAGCATCACACCAGAGTTTCCTAAGATCGTCGTTTTCCGGCAAACGATCACCCAGTTTCGAGGCCCAGTAGGCGCAGGATTTTTCGCGCATTTCGGATTCTTCCGCATTGAGCGCTGTGCTGAGAATCGTTTGCCAGTAGCGCGCGTCTTCCTCGGGATGGTCGGTTTGCTGGCCACGTCCATCGAAGCCACTGGCGGCGGTGTAAAACTCCTTCAGCTTATCGTGGTTCGGGCTGCGTAGGACGTAGTGAGCGAGGACAGCTTTGCGGGCGTTCGCAGCAGCCTTCGGATTACTTTTCAGGAAAGCAACCGCAGTGCGCCAATGATAATCGACCGCTTCGTTGTATTTACCGAGTTTATCCATCGCATCACCAAGGTAGGTCAAGGCAGCCCCGGAATTCGGCTGAGCGACGTAATCATCGTCTTTAACCATCCGTGCCCAGGTGGCGGTTTTCTTCGCGTCATCGCCGTTTTGGCCGTGGCACTCGCCGATATGATAAAGGGCAGCAGCGGCATAGCGCACCGCGTCAGGGAAATAATCCACCACATCCTGATAATCAACAATCGCCGCATTGCGTTTTTCAAGCTGGTGCAGGCAGCGACCCATGCGGAGCAGGACGTAAGGAAGCGCCGCGCTTTTGGGAAATTCGAAGGAGTATGCTTTGTAAGCTGCATATGCGCCTTTGTAATCCTCTTTGTTATAAAGCTTGTCCGCATCTTCAAGATTCAAGCCTTCGAACGTATCAAGCTTTGCGAAACTATCTCCAGGGTAACCGATCTCCGTCTCTGCCAGACAGGGAACAACAAGGAAAAATAGGCTAAATAGCCCGAGGAGTTTAACGTGGCGGGTTTTCTCGATCATATCTCTCGATTAATATACGGGCTCTTTATCTGAAATTCTTCAACCCAGAGCGCTGTTACACTGAAAGAATACTCTGAGACTACAAGCTACCTTTCGTAAGATTCCAAAAACAGAGCTCTTTTTCCCAGTAATAATTATCTTCCATCCATCATCGAAAAAACCAATACCGATCAATCCGCACGACGTTTCGCACGACGCATTCGCACTTCATTGCGCCTTTCCAATAAATCGGCCCGATCCGAATCGCCAGCCTTCCGGTAAAATGCGCAAATCATATCGAGAATAGAGGCTTCAGTCTTCGCTCGAAACCATTCGGTTGTATCCGACTCCACCACACGCTTGAACGCTAGCTCAACATCTCTGGCGGCTTTCCGGCCATTTTCTTGGTCCTCGTTGAAGAAGCTAAAATAATCGCGAGCCATCATTTTAAAGCCAGTGATGTTCTGCCCGTAATCACGCAAAGCGCCATCGTAGAGTTGCATTATTTCCCTTTCCGCATCGGCATCGCCACGCTGAAGCATCAGATCCGCCTCGCGTTTGAGAGACTCCGCAACAAGGTCCATTTGCTCGCCGGATTCCCGTTCGATACGTCGGCGTTCACGAATGAACGACCGCTTCGCATCTCCAGCGCTGCCGTAAGGAAAAATATATTTCATTTCAGCTTCGCTAGCGAGCCCGGCGATACGCGGATTATCAAGAAATTTGCGTCTCATATCCTGAGCGAAAGCTTTCCAAGCCTCAAGATTTCCCGGCTTTTCGGGTTCACCAACCAATTCAGTTTCGTCTTCCAATAGCGAATACAGTGCCTGCCAGGTTTCGAGAAATGAATGTCCCTGATGATTGGCAATACGCACAGCAGCAGCGCGCTCTTCGGGCTTCTCCACAGCCTCAAAAAAACTGGAGAGCCACAGCAAGCGATGGACATTGAGCGTGACCACAGAACTCTGATACAAACGGTCATTCCATAACTGAATCTCTTGTTCTGTCATGTTTTTGGAGGTCTGCGGGTTACTTGTTTGCCCCTTAGAAACACCACCGATACGGCCAACTCCCGTGGACCATTCGCGTGAGTCGATCTTCAATCCTGCCCATGCGTGCGGACCGCCGCTTGTTTCGCCGGTAATGATCATGCCGGGAATGCCATTCGCCCTAGCGGTATTCACACAGAAATAACTTTGATCCCCACAGATTCCACCTTCTTTGAGAATTTCCTCAAACGAGTATTCTTCATACGGATCCAAGCCCTCAACAGCACGCTCCATCAGATAGTTCACCATTCCGTAAGCCCTGCCCCAGCTAGCACGGCTGAGCCGAACTTTCCGAATTGCCCAGTCGAGCTCAGACGTCACAACCGGCGCGCAAACTACCCAAACGAGGTCACGTGCAGACATACGGTTTACCGGAGCTTCGAACCTACCCTTCTCGTTATTTTCGAAATACCAGATATAACGCCGAATCGGATCAACCACCACTTGGCTCTCAGATGCGGAGGATTCCAAAGCATGTGGTATCCTCATCGGGCGATCGAAAACCACTGCACAGGCGAGAGCTAGAGGAAAATATTCTTCATATTTCTCTTCGTTCACAGTCCATGCTTCGTTCAAAAACTCCAGCACCTTGCCAGCATCGTCCTCCGGCTTGATTACCAGAAGGAGCTCCTCCATCGCCTCGTTGTCTGTGAGTATCCATTCGAAGAACTTTCCGGAATACGAGTCGGGGCTTACCGATTTTATTTCGGATTCCGAAAACCAGCCCAGCACACTCCATCGCAGAAATGCTTGATACAAAATGGGTTGCTCCAGAAGCGGGTCAAATTGATTCAATCCGCTACCTGCTTCAATCCCCGCAAGAGCCGCCACAATCGACTTCTGTAGTAAGCTTCGATACGCATTCCAGGTTCCCTCGTTAAAAACTTTCTCTAGGGTTTCCTGATCACGGAGAAGCGCTTGTTCACGATTCGAATCCATTCCTACCAGAACAAACTCATTCTCGGCCGCAAGCTTCTCGCTAGCCGTCAGCTTACTTTCTGGTTGAGTATTCTCGATGAAAGCCTCCGGTTCAGGCTCTTTGATTTCAACTAGATCTAATTCCTTTTGTTCGTCCTTTTCATCAATCACCTCTACTTCAATCGAGGACACTTCTAAGTCTCCCCCCACCTGCTCTTTCGGCACCTCATAATTAACCTCCGTGTCTTGAGAATCACTTGAATCAGGTTTGGATGAATCACTTAAAGGCAAAAGAAACTTCGCCGCAACGAACAGGATACCTCCAAGCAGCGCCGTCGCGATGAGTTGATTCTTTAAACTCTTCCTTTTCCTGGCCCGCGCCTTCGCGTTGAACTCGGCAACCGGATCGCGGCGAACATGATTTGGGTCGGATGGATTCATACAAATTAAAGGCCAATGCTCTGACTACTGAAAGCAAAGCAGAAATTTCAATTACCAGTTAATAGATCACCACGATCGGCTCAACAATTAGAAAAATAGCTACTTCACGGATACGCCGAATCGAGTGCCATCGCCTCACCCGATACGAATACTTGAACTTTAGTCTCCTTTCGCCCCTGATTGTAATAGCTCATGAAAATCTTCACCGCAGAAAAAGTTCACCAGACCCTGAATTACCCAGCCTTTCTAGAAACCCTAGCTTCAACCTTCGGAGGCGATTTCACCATGCCGCCCCGCCAGCTGATGCCGCTAGCTCCCGAAGGAGCAGGTCACGAAGCCTTCGCGATGCTGCCCGCATGGAATGATGAAGTCATCGCACTCAAGGCCTTTACCTATTTCCCAAAAAACCAATCGCCCGATCTCACCGTCTACGCTCAGATTTTACTTTTTAGCCGCAGCAACGGTGCGCCGCTCGCCTTGGTCGATGGGACCTCCGTCACCTACCGCCGCACCGCCGGTGTCTCAGCCCTTGCATCGCGATTCCTCTCCCGCCCGGATTCCGAGGAAATGCTACTCATCAACACCGGCCGTCTCGCACCGTTTCTCATCGACGCACACGCCAGCGTCCGCCCTCTCAAACGAATCCGCATATGGGGCCGTAATTCTGAAAAAGCCAGGCAACTCGCTGAAGATCTTGGGAAAGAAAGACCCGAACTAGACATCTCTTCCGTAGCCAATATCGAAACCGGCTGCGCCACCGCAGATCTCATCGTCTGCGCAACCAACTCCCCCGAACCGCTCGTTCAAGGTGCATGGGTGAGACCTGGAACTCACACCGACTTCCTCGGCAACCACCATCCGCAGCAAAGCGAATGCGACAGCGCCTTGGTCGAAAAGGCGAGCGTCTGGGTCGATAGCAAAACCAATTGCTTCCGCGAAGCCGGCGAAATTCTCGTCCCTATCGCCGAGGGGAAAATCACCGAAGAACATGTCCTAGGCGATCTCGCCATGCTCTGCCGTGGCGAGACTCCAACGCGGACTTCGCCCGAAGAAATCACCCTATTCAAATCCGTCGGCAGCGCTCTCGGGGATCTGGCCGGAGCACGCGCCGTCTGGGAGGCGTGAGAGGGCAGAATATTTATCGGCGTCTAACGAAGCGTTTCCAGACCGGTTTCGGTTTTGGGTGAACTCGCGGCACTCATCAAAAATATTTTCCGATAACTGGCGTAGCTAATGACAGCCATCAGCGGCACGACAAGCACACCGACGATTGGCACCACCTGAACCCAGATCAGGATCAGGTAAAATAAGCGGATCGCCCACCTGAGAATCAGACCCCGCCTGAACGGCGTGTAGCGGGACAACGGCACCACCAACTTCTGACGATAATAGATAATACCGGGAATTAGGCCGATGACAGGAATCGAACTCAACAATGCGGAAACCACCAGCACCTTCGGCAGCCTCGAGTCAATGGCCTTAAGATAGCTTTCAACCTGCTTGGAGTCACCGAAAACCTCGTGATCGCATTGGGAGCAACTCTGTGCTGGTAGACCTGGCTTGAGCCGATGAGCACACCTCGGGCAGCGTTGCTTTCTCAAAAGTTTTTGCGCGTGATTCTCCTTATCCAAGACCAAAGAATCGACCTTCGACCGCCCCATCCAAGAGACGTCGACTACGTTGGGATTTTCCTGTTTACAGTTTTCACAGATGACAGCAGACGGATACATCATGCTTCCACAGCTAGCGCAGGCCACGCGGGATTTTTCTTCGCGTCGACGGGCCTGATACTCAAGTAGCCAAATCACCAAAAGCACGATGGCCGTCACCGCGACCATTAGCGGTGGATATAAGATCAACAAAAGCGTGCCTAATAACGCAAAAAGATCCTCTCCCCAGCTGAGCAACGACTGCAGCAGAGTGACATCATCGGGATCCACGTCACCGATGTTTTCCATCAACCGATTTCTGACAGAAGCCGAATACCAAACCGCCATTCCCGTCACAGCCGCCCCGATCAAGCTCAGCGGATCACCCAGACCAAATCCCGCCCTCATCGGCTCAGATCCCTCCAAGACAATCTCATTGATGACTCTGACATCATTGTGACTAATCACACCTAAGACAGCTAGATGCGTTACAAACGCCATCACCGATTTAAGATAGCTGTCCACCTCACGAAGCGCCGCTCGAACCTCAGGAGACTTGGTTGCCAGAATTTCCAGTAACCCGAGAACACCAAGGACCGTCAGGGTAATGTCGTGGGTGAACCACGTCGGCACACCATGCACCTGCTGCAACAATCCCATTTGATTCACAAAAGCGATATCCGGCCCCCACCTCAATGCCGCCGCAATTGCAAAAGCCGTTAAGAAAGCCCGGGACGAAAACATTCCGATCGATCCAACACCGTTGATTAATAACGCTAAATTCATAACCCAACCATCTTCGAAAACGACAAACAGTTCTGCCCTTTCAGAGATACTCTTATCAGAAATGAATAATTCCTGATACCTCAGAAAATTTGAACCAGAATTCTAATTGTGATCCACCCAGAGGCTGACTCCGCTCGGCGCCCACGGTATTTGGCGCTATGGCTTGAACCAAAAAAGCGCTCACCGAAATGGTGAACGCTTTTCTAAAAAGATGGTGGGCAGGGCTGGATTCGAACCAGCGTACACTTACGTGAGCAGATTTACAGTCTGCCGCCTTTAACCACTCGACCACCTACCCGATGACCTCGCTAATGCGGGGCGGGATGTTTGTTTTGAAGGTGGGTCGCTGACAAGCAAAAAGAGGGGGAAATTAGGAAGTTTTTAGAGAGGGGTGTCCGATATGGTTGCTTGGAGGGAGATTCTACTTCGTTTAGGAGGAAATTCACGTTCTGCTCCCCGTTCATGGAAACCCTCTTGATTGCAGTCGGCGCATTGGTTGCGTATCTAATCGCCTACCACACTTACGGACGTTGGTTGTCCCGGAAAATTTTCAAGTTAGATTCCTCCAATGTAGCTCCTTCGATCGAATGCGACGATGGCAATGACTTCGTCCCCACTAGTAAAAGTATCGTCTTCGGGCACCATTTCACTTCTATAGCAGGGACAGGGCCCATCGTCGGACCGGCGCTTGCAGTGATCTGGGGTTGGTTACCCGCGCTGCTCTGGGTCCTGTTCGGCTCGATTTTTATCGGTGCGGTGCACGACTTCGGCTCACTTGTGATTTCCATGCGTAACAAAGGCCAGACGGTTGGCGATATCTCTGGGCGTGTGCTCTCTCCGCGCACGCGCATCTTGTTTCTATCTGTGTTATTTATGGCTTTGACCATCGTGCTGGCGATTTTTGGCTTGGTGATCGCGGCGGTTTTCAAAATGTTCCCTAATTCGATCTTTCCCTGCTTGGTGCAAATTCCCATCGCAGTAGTGATCGGGGTTTGGCTGCACCGAAAAGGCATCAACCTGCTCCTGCCATCACTCATTGCCTTGGGAATTATGTATCTCAGTGTGGCGTTCGGAGACTGGGGGTTTCTCCATGCCTTTAATACTGCACTGGCGAGCTGGCCGGTAATCGCATGGGTGGCGATCTTACTGCTCTATTCCTACGTTGCTTCAGTGCTTCCGGTTTGGGTTCTGTTGCAGCCGCGTGATTACATCAATTCTCTGCAACTCCTCTCCGCGCTCGGAATGGTTGTCGTCGGTCTCATTGTTGCTGCGCTATTTGGTTTCGGCAGCGGAGCTGAGAAACACGCACTGGAAATCGTGGCACCCGTCGCTCGGATCGGAGCAGATGCCCCAGCGGGCGCGCCATGGATCTTTCCCTTCCTATTTATCACAATCGCCTGTGGAGCCATCTCTGGGTTCCATTGTCTGGTTTCCTCCGGAACCTCCTCCAAGCAGTTGAAATGCGAAACCGATGCACAGTTCGTGGGTTACGGCTCGATGCTGACTGAGGGCTTTCTCGCGGTGCTGGTCATTCTTGCCTGCGTGGCGGGAATCGGGCTCGGCGTCCCGGAAATGGTCGACGGAAAAGCCACTGGAGAAACTCTGTTTGGTGAAGCCGCCTACCAATCTCGATACGCGACTTGGCAGGCATCCGGTGGGCTCGCTGCAACAGTGGGGGCATTTGTCTCTGGTTCGGGAAATTTCATTCAGGCACTCGGGTTCGGCGCGACTTTTGCCACCGCTCTAATGGGAGTTTTCGTCGCCTCCTTCGCAGCGACCACCTTGGATTCCGCCTGCCGCTTGCAACGCTACGTCACCCAAGAGCTCGGAGCTGCTACCGGCATCAAAACGCTCACTAACAAGCATGCCGCCACGATTTTCGCTATTGTCGTGGCAGGTGCTATCGCTGCGATGCCTGCGCCCGGTGCAGTGTATGCGACCGAAAACCTCGGTAAGGGCGGGCTGATTCTCTGGCCGCTTTTCGGCGCAACAAACCAACTCCTTGGCGGACTGGCATTCCTCGTGATCCTGTTCTGGATGTGGCGCAGAAATCTACCAATCTGGTTTGTCGCGATCCCAGCGACCTTCATGCTCATCCTCCCCGCATTGGCAATGATTTCCCAACTCTTCATTGGCGATGCTGCATGGCTCACTGGTGAAAACCCCAACTACCTACTAGCTTCCATCGGTCTCATCACTCTCGCCCTTGAAGGCTGGATACTTATGGAGGCTGCCGCCGCTTGGCCGAAGGCAAAGGGAATGCTGGAGAAATCTGCCTGAGATTTATGATTGAAAGCGGATTTACAGACAGCGGATTGAGAAACCTTTTCCGTGTCTATTTTTCCAATGCCTCCGCCCTCGAGATCAAGGCCTGTGCGGCACCTAAATTCCGGTTCTCTGAAATCCAGATTTCAGCCAAAGCACGAAGAGCGATGGCCGTCTCTTTCGTTGCTGTTTTCGGAAAATTTCGTATTGCGATGCGTAAGCGTTCCTCAGCAGCTGGACCCTGACCTTGGTCGATCAGTTCTTGAGCAGATTCGAGCAGGAAGCCCGGCTCTATTTCCGTGAGATCGCCAAGCATCTCCTCAACCTCTCGAAACATACGTGCAGCCTTCGCTGCAGTTTCCGAGTCCTTCGCCGTGGCGAGCGCGAGTTTCATCATGAGCTGGATGTTTTCAGGATGGTTGAAAACCGCCTTTTCGAGCAGCAGCCGTGCTTCCCGAGCCTGATCCGCATCGAGAAAATCCGTCGCCAATTTTTCAAATTCCTCAGGGCTGCCACCGCGAATCTTCAAGAGCTCGGCGGCGTGATATCGCGCCTTTTTCAGATCTCCCTGCTCGCGGAAATATTTGGCCAATGACTCATGAGCCAGGGCTTTTGACGGATAAACTTTGAGAACCTCTTCTAGCTCTCTCACGCCGGCCTCCCCTTGGCCGGCTACGAAGTGGAGAATCCCGAGCCGAACCCGAAGATTTAGTGAAGAAGGAACGGCCTCCGTATGAAGCTTTAATATCTCAATCGCTTTCTCCATGTTCCCAATCTCACGGAAGTAATCGCTCGCAGCCCTTGCGGTTCCCGCCCAATCGGGATGTGCTCCAATGGTCTTTTCAAATAGTTCGGAAATGCGGCTTTGAGCGGATTCATCCCTGCTGTCGTAAAGGCTCTTCGTAGTCGCAACGTAATATTCAACGGCCTGTGGTGAATCGGTTTCCAATGCCTCTAGCAGCTCTCTCGCGCGCTCGTCATTGCCCTGCTCCCGAGCCAAACGTATCAGCCTTTCAATCGCAACATACTCACCAGGCATCTGCTCATAAGCTTTCAAATAAGCGGTCTCACGCTTCTTATTTGCAAATGCATCACCACGACCAACTCTACCGAGGAAATCTCCGTATTCGATCAGAATGGAGGGCTCGTTCGGCCGCACCCTTACCGCATTTTCAAAAATTTTAACGGCACCTCTTATATCATTCTCCTTGAGACGAATCTCGATAACTCTCTTCACCAACGGAAGCGATACAGAGTCATCTAAGTAGGCTTTTCCAAAATGCTCAGCAGCAAGTGCCTGATTGCCTCTTTCCTCTTCGAGAATACCCAATGAAAAATCGAGCAAGCTTCCTGCGTTTAATAAGCTCGCCATTCCAAGAAAGCTCCCGAGCCCTGAAAAACCAATCGACGCAACACGCACACCACCTGCTTACACGTCCCTACCCTTAATGAAAAGCCTGCATACTCTTCAAACATTCATCGTCCTCTTGTTCGCGATGATTTCTGCGCACGCCCTCCCTGAGCATCCGCGCCTGTTGGTAACGGAGAAAGACTGGCAGAATCTACCCCAGCGCATGCAGCGTATACCGGAAGTGAACGAGATCATTCGCGTAACGATCGCACGCGCGGAGGCAACCCTCCAAGAACCTCTCCTGACGCCAAAGGTCACGGGCCGCAGAATGCTATCGGTATCCCGTGAAGCGATCATGCGAATTCTCGACTTTTCCACGGCATGGAAAGTTACCGGCGAGCGCAAATATCTCGAACGCTGTAAAACCGAATTGCTTACCGTCTCTTCATTCAAAGACTGGCACCCCATACACCACTTGGACACAGCGGAAATGCAGATAGCGGTGGCAATCGGCTACGACTGGTTGTTCGATGAATTCACCGAATCAGAGAAAAAACTGATCGAAAATGCGCTATTGAACAAAGGCCTGAAATCCACTCTCGCTCGCGACGATATTCAACGTAGGGAAAACAATTGGAACCAAGTCTGTATGGGCGGAATGGTGGTCAGTGCGATCGCATTACTCGATGTGGAACCGGAGATTTCCAAAAAAGCTCTCGATGTTGCTAGGCAAGCCATCCCCAACGGCATTCGTGGAGGCTACCCTGCAGAAGGTAACTATGCTGAAGGTGGTGGTTACTGGGGATACGGAACCACTTACTCCATTCTCACCGCAGAAGCATTCCGCTCGGCCACGCTCGAGGGCGCGGAAATCCTCTCTCATCCCGGCTTTCTTCAAAGCGGGGAATACCTAACCCAAGTTCATGGCAATTCCGGACTCCTATTCAACTACGGCGACAACCGCGCTAACCCCATTGGGGCCAATCCTGCCGCTGTGTGGATGGCACGGGAAACCCGTAGCTCCGCGCTTCGTGACTCCATCTCTCCGGCATTTCAGAAGATCGATGCTGAAAATTTTAGCCGTATTCTAGTCCTAGCGGCCTTCTGGTTTCCTGACGTAACCGAAGTAACGAGCAAAAAATCACCACTGCATTTCCAAGGAGGTGGTAAAAGTCCAGTGACCCTTCATCGCACCGGTCACGGCAAAGACGATCTATTCCTTGGTGTTAAAGCCGGAGCAGCCGGAGTTAATCACGGCCACATGGATGCAGGCTCTTTTGTTATCGATTGGAAAGGCAAACGATGGGCGTCCGATCTCGGCCCACAGAGCTATCACCCGCTGGAAGAAGCCGGAATCCAGCTCTTTGAAATGACGCAGGAAAGTCGCCGGTGGTCGGTCTTCCGGCTCAATAATTTTTCTCATAACACGCTTACCTATAACGGGAATCTTCATCGTATGGATGGCGCAGCGAAAATCATGTCGTCCATTGGAATGCCGAAACATGAAACCGTCCTCGATATGGCGGCTCCACTTGGCTTACCAAAAAGCGCTTCTGCTCAAAGGCGTTTTATGATCGAGGGAGATTCCACAATCGTCATCGATCACCTCACAGGCTTGAACCCGGGTGACGAAATCACTTGGAACCTAATGACGCCTGCTGAAGCCTCAAAAAACGAGAATAGCTTCCGTCTTTCGGTCGACGAGTCCGCGATGCGCCTGGATCTTTCATCACCGCAATTAAAGACAATAACCAGCGCCTCAGCCGAGCTTCCGCCGGCGCCTTACGATCAGCCAAATCCTGGAATGAACCGCATTCAATTGAATGCCAAAGCCGGAACCGACGGAGAAATTCACATAAGAGCCGTTTTCACAGGCTTGGAGTAATTTGATGATGCGCCTGAGCACTGGGGCGTAGCCTCCACAAAAGCGATTTCTAAATCACTCGTCCCTTCTTTCACCCATACAAAAGATTCCCGTTTCTTCTCTTTCCTCAATGACAGGTATGTGCTGTTTTTGATGACCGCATGACTGCTCATGAAAGAGCTTCATGCTGAAACTCATCAAAACCGCGTTTCCATGGCTAAAAAATCGAAGACACGTCCAACCGCTTCTACCCTTTCCCAATCCTATTCTGTAGCCAAAGCACGCTACGCCAAAATGGGCGTCGATACGGAAGCGGCAATGAAGAAACTCGCTACCATTCCAATCTCTCTACACTGCTGGCAAGGTGACGATGTTGGAGGATTTGAAAACACCGGCCAAGGCCTGAGTGGTGGAATAGCGGTCACTGGAAATTATCCCGGGAAAGCGACCACACCCGAAGAGCTTCGCGGCGACTTGGACAAAGCACTCTCACTCATTCCCGGCAAGCACCGACTCAACTTACATGCCTTCTACGGTGAGTTCGGTGGCAAGAAGGTCGATCGTGATGAAATCGAACCCAAGCATTTCAAAAACTGGATCGACTGGGCAAAATCAAACAAGATGGGCATGGATTTTAACCCGACCTGTTTCGCGCACCCGAAAGCCGCCGATGGCTTCACCCTTTCCCATCAGAAAAAAGGCATCCGTGATTTCTGGATCGAGCATTGCAAGCGCTCGCGCGATATCTCCGCCGCCATGGGAAAAGCGCTCGGTTCACCCTGCGTCATGAATGTCTGGATCCCCGATGGCTACAAAGACACCCCCGTGGATCGCGTCTCACCACGCAAGCGTCTGGAAAAATCTCTCGATGAAGTGTTCGCCAAGAAGAAAAATCCAAAACACATGCTCGACGCAGTCGAGTGCAAGCTCTTCGGCATCGGCAGCGAGAGCTACGTCGTCGGCTCACACGAATTTTATATGGGTTACGCGATCAAGAATCAGAAAGTCCTCTGCTTGGACGCCGGCCATTTCCACCCAACCGAAAGCATCACCGACAAGCTCGGCACGGCCTTGATGTATGTCCCGGAAATTCTCCTCCACGTCAGTCGAGGGGTTCGCTGGGACAGCGACCACGTCGTCACGCTCGACGATTCCCTGCAATCCATCTCCGCCGCCCTAGTGCGCGATAACCTCCTTTCCAAAACACACATCGGTCTCGATTTCTTCGACGCCAGCATCAACCGCATCGCCGCCTGGACCATCGGCACACGCAACACACTCAAGTCCTTGCTCATCGCCCTGCTCGAACCCGCCGCCCTCAAACAGGCGGAAAAATCCGGCGACTACACCACCCGCCTCGCGCTGATGGAGGAACTTAAAACCATGCCATGGGGAGCTGTTTGGGATCAATATTGTGAGCAGCAAAATGTCCCAGTCGGAACCGCCTGGATGGATGAAACCAAGACCTACGAGAGCGAAGTCCTCTCCAAACGGTAATAACCTTTCACCTTTTTATCGTTTTAGCTTTTCAGCATTTACCCAAAACCCACATGTCAAACGTCCATATTGAACAAGAAGCTGTCGAAGAAATCACCGGCGGTGAATACGAACGCGAACCAGTCCCGAAGCGCGCCTGGAAAGGCCCTAAAGCCTTCTGGGGAATGTATGCCGGTGAACACGCCGCTGGAACCGAGTTTATGATCGGACCTTTGTTCCTCGCTGCCGGAGCTAGCCTAAAAGACCTCATGTTCGGGCTCTTACTCGGAAATATTCTCGCCGTTCTCACATGGCGCTATCTGGTGCTGCCCATCGCCATGAACCGCCGCCTCACCCTCTATTACCAGTTGGAGAAAATCGCGGGAGGTAACATGGTGAAAATCTACAACGTCACCAACGGCATACTTTTCTGCTTCCTCGCAGGAGCGATGATCACTGTCTCCGCCTCTGCCGTCGGCGTGCCATTCGATATACGTTTCGAGGTCCCAGAAGCCACCTTCGGGCTCGGTAGCGGTGCCTTCACCGTGATTGTTGCAATTGTCGGTCTGGTCATCGCAGCCGTTGCAGCCAAGGGCTATAACATGGTCGCGCGTTTCTCCAATATCTCCGCGCCGTGGATGATCCTCGTCTTCGTCGCCTGTGGAGTCGTCTCTCTCGCCAAGATGGATGTCGATTCGTTTGGCCGGCTGAACACAGTCTGGAACGAAGGCGTCGCCTTTGTGCAAATCGCCAATGGCGAAGTCGAATTCGGCTTCTGGAAAATTGTCATCTTCGCCTGGCTTTGCAATGCTGCGATGCACTTTGGCATGGCGGACCTATCCATTTTCCGTTTCACCAAATCGAAATCGGCCGGTTGGGCGCCAGCCGTTGGTATGTTCCTTGGCCACTACATGGCATGGATCGCTGCAGCTCTGCTACTTGCCGCGCTCATCGCTACCAGCCCGGAATCAACGATGAACTCCGCAGGAAAAGTCCAGGCAGATCCCGGATTCCTCGCTTGGAGCGCACTCGGCTGGACTGGAATTATCTGCGTCGTTATCGCCGGCTGGACCACCGCGAACCCCACCATCTATCGCGCTGGCCTAGCCTTCCAAAGTCTCTTCCCGAGAAAAGCGCACCGCACGACGGGCGTAATCCTTGCAGGCATCGTCGCCACCGTTGCAGGTGCATTTCCCAATCTCTCCGTTCAGTTGCTGAACTTCGTCGGAACCTACGGCATGATACTCGGACCGATGGGCGCGATTATCTTCGTTAATCATTATTTTGCGAAACGCCTCGGCTTCTATGAAGACGCGGCCGAAGCGACGGGCTCAAAATTCAACATGGCGGTGCTTCTCGCTTGGTTAATACCGGCCGTCCCCGGACTTTGGCTCATTTTATCTAAAGGCGTGTTCGCCGCCTACCTCGTGATCCCCGCATGGATCGCTTCCGCCATTCTTTATGTGATCCTCGGGAAACTGATGCTCGCAAACAAAACCAAAGCTTAATTCCGATGAAAACCCTACTCACTATCGCAAAACCTGTAAGTTGGATCTCACTCCTGCTAATCATCGTTCCTCCAGTCCTCTATTTCACAGGCACGCTCTGCTCAGAGATGATGAACGCACTGCTGCTCGCCGGGACTTTAATCTGGTTCATCACAGCTTCGCTTTGGATGAAGGCTGAATGAGCCATCCCCTCCTTACCCTAGCGAAACTGCTTCTGCGCCACTTGGAATTCATAACCAGCAGCCCGTAGTTTTTCGATCAACTCGTCTTCTAGAAGACCATGCGTCTTTACCAAGTCTTCAAGAGACTCTGAGTGATTGCGTAGCTCGGTATTCACTAACCCCACCAGCAGGTGCGGATCCATGCGCTTCCATGTTGAAAAATCCATAGACTGAGAATATTTCCCTAAAAACCTTCGCGCAAGCCCGCGTTCTTAAAGCTGGCGGGTAACAGACCATTGCATCTCAGGCACGCTGAACCCTTAAACTTTGGAGAATTCGATTTTTCCAAAGCTTTCTGAAAAGCGGCCATGACAAATCCGATCTGATGCCTATCATACACACGTGAGCTACCAGGTCTTTGCCAGAAAATATCGTCCCAAAACCTTCGAAGACGTCTTGGGACAAGATCATGTCATCCGCACCCTGCGCAATGCGATCGACCAAAAGCGTCTCGCGCACGCCTATTTGTTCGTCGGCCCAAGAGGCACTGGAAAAACATCCACCGCACGAATTCTTGCCAAGGCCCTGAACTGCAAAGATGGCCCGAAAATCGATTTCGATCCCGATGAAGATGTCTGCCAGGAAATCGCCGAGGGCCGCTCGCTTGACGTGCTGGAAATCGACGGTGCTTCCAACAACGGCGTCGAGCAAGTTCGTGATTTACGCGAATCAGTCAAATACGCCCCCAGCCGCGGCCAATTCAAGATCTACTATATCGATGAGGTTCACATGCTCTCGAACGCCGCCTTCAATGCCCTATTAAAGACGCTCGAGGAACCCCCAGAGCACGTAAAATTTATCTTCGCAACCACAGAGGTGCAGAAAATTTTGCCTACGATCCTCTCTCGCTGCCAGCGCTTCGATCTCCGTCCCATCCCTATCCAGACCATCGCCGATCACCTGTTGCACATCGCCAAGGAAGAAAAAATTAACCTCGACGAAACCGCTGCATGGGCGATCGCCAAAGGAGCTGATGGCGGAATGCGCGATGCGCAGTCCATGCTCGACCAACTCGTCGCCTTCTGTGGGGAAGCCATCACTGAGGCAAACGTGCTCGATATTTTCGGTTTCACCTCACGGGAAAAAGTCGCGGAGCTAACCTCCACGCTCTTGGCACGCGAGACGCCTACCGCCCTCAAACTGATTCAAAACGAGGCGGAAAGCGGGCGCGAGCTCTCTCAGCTCCTCGGCGAACTTATTGGCTGCTTACGTGGACTTCTGATCGCAAAGCTCGATACCACCGCTGATGGCGAGGGTATTCCCGAAAACCTCTGGAACCAACTCCTCGCTAGCGCGGATGAATACGCTCCCGAGCGCATCCTCGCTTCTATCGACGTCTTCGCAGAGACCGAGAACCGTATGAAGTGGGCCACCAACAAGCGCCTTCATTTCGAACTCGGTATCATCAAGGCCATCCAAGTCCTCTCCGAAGTCCGCATCACCGATGTGATCAAGGTCCTCACCAAAGGCGCGGACTATCTGCCTGAGACATCGGCGGCTGCAGTAAAAGCACCAACTAAAGAACCTTCCGCACCCGCGAGCCCGACACCAGCACCGGTGAAAGAAGAGGCCAAAGTTCAACCAGAACCTACCGCAGAGCCTACGCCCGTTCCCGAAGTGAAATTACCGGAGCCAGCGCCAAAGCCAGAACCAATACCGCCCACCAAATCAGAGCCGGCAGCAGTGCCCAAGCCCACGAAGGAAACCAAACCCAGCGATACTCTCTCGGACTTTGATGCCTTGATCGAAAGCGCCCCGGATGAGGCCGACGAGCCAGATGAGCCCGAACCGGAAATTACGGCTGCCGCGGTCGAAGAGGTTACTGCCCAAGCAGATAAGGTCGACGAAGATACGTTCTACAAAGACCCTTTGATCCAAGCCGCTCTTGAGAAATTCGAAGCCAAAATCATATCCAGCTAATTCCTTTAATCCTATGAACATCCAGAAACTCATGAAACAAGCCCAGCAAATGCAAGCTGGGCTTGCCGCCAAACAAGAAGAGCTCGCTGCACGCGAAGTCGAAGTCACAGCTGGCGGAGACAAAGTTAAAGTCCGCGCGAATTGCGCCGGTGAAATTCTCGAAATCAAGATCGATCCTGCGATCGTCGACCCGTCAGACACAGAGTTCCTCGAAGAACTTGTGCTCAAAGGCGTGCAAGATGCCATCGCGAAGGGCAAAGAGGAATCTGCTACAGAAATGGGTAAACTCACCGGTGGCATGGAGATACCAGGCATGCCTGGAATGTGACTTCCTGAGATTTTTAAAAATTATCAAATTTCCAAAAAGCACGTGAAGAGAACTCTAATTTTACTCCTACTTCTTCACCTGCCCTGTCACGCGATTGGATTCGCCAGCGGGGTCAAAATCGGTGAAGTCACTCCCACCTCGGCCGTCCTATGGACCCGCCTTAGCGAGAATCCAGACGCAACGAATCGAGTGCAAAACTGGACAGCAGAATCGCCTAACTGGACGGTTCCAGGCTCAGTAGGCAGTGTCCGTTTTACCTACTGGCAGGAAAACGTCAAAATGGCACCTATGGCCACACCTTGGGTAGAGGTCGATGCATCATCGGATTTCTGCCATCAGACACGAATCGATGAGCTCGCTCCCGCGACTCTTTACCATTACCAAGTAGAGGGCAAACAAGGTTCAGAAAACGCCAGCTTTTCTGGGACGTTCACTACTGCACCCGATAGCGCATCTGAAGCACCGTTAACCTTCACCGTTTCCACCTGCCAAGAGTTCGAACTCCGGGACGATGCTGAAAACGGCCATAAAATCTACCGCTCCATGCTCGAGCTCAAGCCCTCGTTCTTCGTCCAGACAGGAGACACGCTCTACTACGACCGCAAGCCACCACTCTCGAAAAACATGCCCCTCGCCCGCTATCGTTGGGGACGTATGTATTCGCTGCCATTTCAAAAAGCGCTCCACGCTAAAATCCCGAGCTATTGGATGCATGACGATCATGACCTCCTAAAGAACGACTGCTGGAAAGGCCAGACATACGGTGAGCTCACATGGGACCAAGGCCTGCAAATCTGGCATGAACAAATTCCACAATCCGAAAAACCTTACCGCACCTTCCGCTGGGGCAAGGATCTACAGATCTGGTTACCGGAGGGCCGTGAATATCGATCTCCGAACAACATTCCGGATGGTCCAGAAAAATCCATTCTCGGCAAGGAGCAGTGGACTTGGCTCGAAAAGACCATGCGCGAATCCGATGCCACTTTCAAACTCTACATCTCGGCCACTCCCGTCGTCGGACCCGACCGTGGCGGAAAGAATGACAACCATGCGAACGATGGTTTCGAATACGAAGGCGAGCGCTTGAGAACGTTCCTCAATTCGATCCCAGGTTGCTTTGTGATCAACGGTGACCGCCATTGGCAATACCACTCCATCGATTCTGAAACTGGGCTCAACGAGTTCGGCTGCGGTCCTGCATCCGATTCACACGCCCAAGGTTGGAACCCAAAGAACAAACGCCCCGAACATCAGTTTCTTCGCGTCAAGGGCGGCTTCGCCTCGATTAAGATCAACGGCAAGACCGCGACATTCACTCACCACGACGTCGATGGCAAACCGACCTACTCTACCGAGATTCAAGCAAGTGTCACAGAGTAGCGAGCAAGGAGAGGCTAAGCTCTTACTTCCAAAGTAAAAAAGCGGACCGTGCTTTCACACAGTCCGCTTTGAAATAGTTGACCGTTTAAACGGCCCCTCGATTAGTAGCCTTTCTTGGCAACATCGTCGAGAAGATCGATCACGCGGTTGGAGTAACCCCACTCGTTGTCATACCAGCTGACCAACTTGAAGAAGGTGCTGTTAAGCTCGATTGAAGAACCAGCATCGTAGATGGAAGACGCTTTATCGTGGATGAAGTCGGAGGAAACCACTTCGTCAGTGGTGTAGTTGAGAATTCCTTTGAGGTAGGTCTCGGAAGCATTTTTCAACGCTGCGTTGATTTCCTTGAGCGAAGTTTCCTTTTCGGTTTTGACGGTGAGGTCGACGCAGGAAACGGTCGGAGTCGGAACGCGGAACGCCATGCCGGTGAGCTTACCTTTCACTTCTGGGCAAACGAGAGCAACTGCTTTCGCGGCACCGGTTGTGGAAGGAATGATATTGATCGCTGCGCTACGGCCGCCTTTCCAATCTTTCTTGGAAGGACCATCAACCGTTTTCTGGGTCGCTGTGTAAGCATGGATCGTGGTCATGAGACCTTCCTTGATGCCGAATCCTTCTTTCAAAAGAACGTGCACGAGTGGTGCAAGGCAGTTGGTTGTGCAGGATGCGTTGGAGATGAGGTGATGCTTAGCAGGATCGTAGTCGCCGTCATTGACGCCTTGAACGAAGGTCGCCACGCCGTCGCCTTTACCAGGGGCGGAAATGATGACTTTTTTCGCACCAGCAGTGATGTGGCCTTGAGCAAGCTTGTCTTCAACGAACAGGCCGGTGGACTCGATCACGATGTCCACGCCGAGCTCTTTCCAAGGAAGACCTTCTGGTGTGCGAGCGGACACAACTTTGATTTCGTGGCCGTTGACCACGATGATGTCATCCTCTTCAAGTTCTGGAGAAGATTTTTTGGATGAAACTTCACCGTCGAACTTGCCTTGGGTGGAGTCATATTTGAGAAGGTATGCAAGGTTGTCTGCTGGAACCAAGTCACCGACAGCGGCTACTTTGAAGTTCGTGCCAAGATGGCCCTGTTCGACGAGTGCACGGAAGACGAGACGTCCGATGCGACCAAATCCGTTAATTGCGATGGTAGTCATATATTTGCTTAATAAGAATGTCCGGAGACTTTGTTTGAAACTTGCCGTAGCCATTTCCGGGCACGGCGGCGGGATTGTGCACGGAACGGCGGAACCGTCAACCCCGCTCTAGAGGTAGAAAATCTTTCGGATCAGCTAGATCAAGAAGCGAAAATCACTTTGTAGGCGTGATTTTCCGCGATCTGCCGGGCTCGTAGCCCGAGCTCTGTAAGGTGTGCTTCGTAAGGAAGTTGCCGATTTGCCACCAGATACATGCTACCCCCGCGCCTCAGCGATGCGGCAGCAACGGAAAGGAATTGTTTACCCAGATCCACGTCTTTCGACTGAGCGGTATGAAAAGGTGGGTTGGTAATGATGTAATCGTAGCTGTCCGGCAGCCCGCTAGTGACATCGTGCCAGTGAAATACCGCTTTACCGGAAATATTTACTTTCGCGCACTTCAGGGCCCTGCGATCTGCCTCAAATAAATCGATCTGCTGGATGTTGGGAGCTTTACCCAGAGCCGCATGACTCAGAAAACCCCAGCCAGCTCCCAAATCGGCAACCTTACCCCGCAATGATGCCGGCAAGTGCTCTGCCAGCAAAGCTGAACCGGGGTCGATGTGCTTTGCACTGAAGACACCGGGTTCGGTCAGAAACGGGGTCTCGGGGATTGTCGTGGTTTTGCCTAACTCACGCCATTCCGCGAGCAGTTCCGCATTCCACGGCGTTTGTTTTGAAACCGCAAAAGTGCGGCACTTGTTCTTGGAAACCGAATAGAGAAGTGGGGTTGCCTTCTTTAGCTCTTTTTCAAATCGCGAAGCTCCGGCGGAATTCGCGATCCCGACCACCAAGGTTCCATTTCCACCCAGCAGGTCATACGCTTTCGCAAAACCCGCGAGCGTCTCCTCCTTGGATTTACCCGGCAGGGAGAAAATGGTTTGAAACACTCCACTTGGCTCTTCAACCAGTTTCATACCCGCCGCTTCACACACCACCGCCAAGGGTTTCAGCGGCTGCCAGCCTACTACTTCAGGCAGCTCTGAATCTGGTTCCGCACCGAGAAATAAAATTTCTCCTTGGGAAGGTGGCTGCTCGTTTAAAGCAAAGATAAGAGACTCGAGGGCTGGGTTCATTTGAGTAGTTTCAACAGCTCCAGCTCGATGATATTTTCACATTCCAGAATCTGTTTGATCCGCCTCGCTTTTGCTTGGTCAGCCAGCTGCTCCAGCGCGTCGATATCGTAAAGATACACCTCATCGATTTCACCGACTTCGTGCTCGATGTCCCGAGGCACGGCGATGTCGATTAGAAACAAAGGGCGAAACTTTCTGGCGCGTCGCAGAGACTCGATCTCCTTGCGATGGATGATGGTGTGTGGAGCACCGGTCGATGAAATCACCACATCCACATCCTTGAGCACGTCCAACCAATCGTCGAAACGCACCGCTCGGCCTTTCATCTCTGCCGCCAGTTCGATCGCTCTGTCATGCGTTCGGTTAGCGACGATGATGGATTTCGCTCCACGTGAAACGAGTGCTTGAGCAGTCAGGCGGCTCATCTCCCCCGCCCCCAGCACCATCACCTCACTATTCTTCAGGTGTCCGAAAATCTTTTCCGCCAACTCCACCGCAACATTACCAATGGAGGTCGAGCCCTCTTGGATCGATGTCTGGGTCCGGACTTTTTTACCGACGCTGAATACCTTCTGGAACAGCTTGTTGAGGGTCGCGCCCGTTGTCCCTGCGGCGTGCGCCGCGTGGTAGGCCTGCTTCACCTGCCCGAAGATTTCCGTTTCACCCAAAAGCATCGAATCCAGACCGCTAACTACCTTGCAGAGATGCCGCGCCGCATCTTTTTTCTCAAAACGATAAAATGGCTCTTCGTGGCCGTGAACCTTTTCCGCAAGGCTGCTCTCGAGTCGTTTGAGCGCATCTGTGGCACATTCCGCGGCTAGATAAAATTCGGTGCGGTTGCAGGTGGAAACCACCACACCCTCCGGCACATCGGCCATTTTGAGAAGTTCTTGCGAAGCCTCGCCCAGCCGAGTCGTGCCCACTGCAAAGCGCTCGCGCACCTCGACAGGTGCGGTTTTGTGATTCACTCCCAAGCAGACCAATTCCATTTAGACAAAAGCGAAGACTCCCAAAGAAAGGACAAACAACCCGACTGCTCCAAGCGCAAACCACCGACCAGCAATTCCACGAACTCGCTTGATCATCATCAACGCGATGTATGCACCCCATACGCCGAGTGCCACAAACACATGCTTCCACGCATCCGCTGTTTCATGCGGCATCAAAACCCCGGCGACCAAGCCAATCGTGAGCAGTCCTACCCCCAACCACAGCAGCCTCTCCAAAGAAACCAGTAGCTCGCGCACCGGCGGGAGATTACGGAACAAGCCACTCTTCAGATCATGTTCTTTCAACTGGTGATCGAGCACCATGAACATGACTCCAGCCACGGCGGCAAGTGCCAGCGCCCCGTAGGCAAGGACCGACATTGAGGAATGTATCTCACCCCAAAAGCTGGTGTTCAATACCCGCTCCGGGTTAGCCGCAAGGTTTCCCGGAATCAAGGCGAAGCCCTGAAACAGAGCCACCAGCGGAGCGGTGAAAACTCCCAGCAGGGAAATCCGATACATCGGACCAACCAGTAGATAAAACAAAGTCAGCGACCACGAAAGAAAAACAAAGATCTCCGCCAAGCTCCTCAACGGGCACGCACCGCGCATTTCGCCACGAACACCGAGGTAGCCGATCTGGCACAGGAACACCGCTATCATCCACCAAACCGTCCACCGACTCTTATCGCCATGACGCAAAACAAATAGCCCACGCACTCCCGCCACAGCAGCGAGGCACGTCGCAATGATTAAAAACCAGCGGTCCACCCCCTTTCAATCGCCTCAAATAGCCCATCTTGCAAGCTTCCATGGGGTGCGATTTTTTTAGCCCCAAAAAACCACCCGAAGCAGTCTCTGCAAACAACCGCGCTTAAATGGTAAAGCGCCGATAACTTACAACTCTACCTGCCGCAGCCACTTCTCACGGCGAAACCATGTTTCTTGGCGCTTCGCGTACTGCCTAGTCGCTATCACGATGAGCCCCTCACATTCCGCACGGGGAATTTCTCCCGAGAGCAAGCGCCGGATTTCTTTCACTCCGATCGCCTTCTCCCAGTTTCCAGAAACGCCATCCAGATCCGCGACTTCATCTATAGCTCCCTCATCCAGCATTTGCTTGGTCCGTATGGCGATGCGCCGATGCAACTCTTCACGCTCGCGCAGCAACCAATAACCGGTCAGCGAAGCATCGAGCTCACGGGTTTTCTGTTCCCACCCGTCGCGGAGTTCGGAAGCCTTTTCTCCCGTTAGCAAACAAATCTCCAAAGACCTCGAAACGTAACGCTTGTTTCCGCGATTCACCTGCGCCGCCTCCACAGGGTCAATGCGCTCCAAATCCGCAAGCAGATCCTCCAGCGGCCGCTTCTCCATTTCCTCCCGCATCACCTCATCCCCTTTCGGTAACGGCGAAGGCCCATGGGTAAGGAATTTCAAATAAAGGCCCGATCCGCCCACCAGCACCGGAACTTTTCCGCGCGACTGAATCTCGGAAATCACCGGCACCGCCATCTCACAATACCGGCCCGCATCACAATTCTCGCCAGCCTCTAATACACCAAAAAGATGATGCTTAATCTCTCCCTTCTCCTCCTCGCTCGGCGCAGCACTCAGCACCTCAATCCCCTGAAACAACTGGAAAGCATCACCGTTCACGATCTCACCACCCAATTCCTGCGCCAGCTTCAAGGCATAACCCGTCTTGCCAGACGCAGTCGCCCCACAAACAAACACAGGAGCTGGTAAATTAGACATGGCTCAGTTCAAGCAGCACCTGACCAAACGCAAAAGCCAAAAGTCTACTCCGACATCACGATTCAAGGCCAAACGGTCAATTCCCTCCACCGGGCAACGCGCATTTCAGACTTTCAGACTTTCAGACTTTCAGACTTTCAGACTTTCAGACTTTCAGCTTTTATCCCTGCATCAACTTCCCCTTCGACAACACCTACACCAGCTTGCCGGAACGCTTTTTTTCCAAACAGCTTCCTGCGAAAGTTCCCGATGCCCAACTCATCCGCACCAATTCGGACCTCGCTAAAGAACTCGGTATCGATCCCGCCTCGCTAGCCTCGCCCGCAGCACTTGCCATTTTTTCTGGAAACGAGATTCCCAAAGGTGCGGAGCCCATCGCACAAGCCTACTCGGGCCACCAGTTTGGCGGCTTCGTGCCACAACTCGGCGATGGCCGCGCAATCTTGCTCGGAGAAGTTATTGATACCAATGGAAAGCGACGCGACATCCAACTTAAAGGCGCCGGCCGCACGGTCTTTTCCCGCGGCGGAGATGGTAAATCCGCACTCGGCCCGGTACTGCGCGAATACCTCGTAAGCGAAGCAATGCATGCGCTCGGCGTGCCGACCACTCGCGCCCTCGCTGCTGTTGCCACTGGCGAGACTATCACCCGCGAGGAACCAACCCCCGGCGGCGTTTTCACCCGAGTCGCCGCCAGCCACATCCGAGTCGGAACCTTTCAATACTTCTCCGCACAACGGGATACCGAAGCATTAAAACTCCTCACCGAGCACTGCATTCAGCGCCACTACCCCAGCGCAGCCGAATCAGAAAACCCCACTCTCGCGTTCCTCGAACAAGTCATCGCCGCCCAAGCAAAACTCGTCTCCGCCTGGATGCCATTAGGTTTCATCCACGGCGTGATGAACACCGATAATTGCTCCGTATCCGGAGAGACCATCGACTACGGCCCATGCGCTTTCATGGATAATTTTCACCCCGATCGCACCTTCAGCTTCATCGACAAGCGCGGCCGTTATGCTTGGGCAAACCAAGCCACCATTTGCCACTGGAACCTCACCCGTCTTGCCGAAACTTTATTGCCCCTGATCACTACTGATCCGGAGAAATCCAAAGAACTCGCTCAAGGCGCGTTGGAGAAATTCATCGGTCACTTTCAATCCCACTACCTCACACGCTTTCGCGAAAAACTTGGGCTCAGCACCGAGACGGATCTCGAAACCAGCGCCACTTTCCTCAAAACTACTCTCGGCACCCTCACAAAACACGAGGTGGATTTCACACTCTTCTTCCGCCATCTGACACTCCTCGCTGCGGAAAGCGATCGAGCCGATCTCACTGGCCTTTTCCCAAATGCGGGATCTGTAAAAGAATGGGTAGGCCAATGGCAGTCGATTCAGAAGCCCACGGGATATCTTCAGAAAATGCGCGCCTCAAACCCCATTCTCATCCCGCGCAACCACCGCATCGAAGAAGTCATCCAGGCCGCCTACCAAAACGACTTCGCCCCCTTCCATCGCCTTACCGAGGCGCTTGCAACGCCATACCAGGAAAACCCGTCCTATACCGACTTGGAAGCCGCCCCGCTACCGGAAGAAATTGTCCAAAATACGTTCTGCGGAACGTAATAAACCTTAACAATTGGTCGGTACAGTCATCTATTCTCCTAGACCCGACCCCGAGAGCTTCCGGCGGAAGAATTCTTTATCCAAGTTGATCGTTCGCGGCCAAGAGGAGGCGCTCGGTGGCATCCCAAGCGATGCATTTATCGGTGATGGATTTACCGTAGACCAGTTGATCAAGCGGCTGGGGAAAGCTTTGACTACCCGCCACCAGATGGCTTTCCAGCATCGCACCTATGATGCCGGTATTCCCAGCAGTTCGTTGCGCGATAATATTTTCAAATACCGCCGCCATCTTGGTATCGTCCTTACCACAATTTGCGTGGGAGGCGTCGATCATTAGATAAGGCGGCAGATCGGCAGTTCGTAAAATATCGAGCGCTTGCTCAACGCTCCGCGCATCGTAGTTTGGCCCGTCCGCTCCGCCACGAAGGATCACGTGGCAGTCGGGATTTCCTGAAGTGGAAACAGCAGACGCGACTCCTTGCTCGGAGACTCCAAGAAAGGTCTGTGGCTTGCTCGCCGCACCAATTGCATTCACAGCCGCGACCAAATCCCCGCTCACCGTATTTTTAAAACCGATGGGCATCGACAGGCCGGAAGCCATTTGCCGGTGCGTTTGGCTTTCGCTAGTGCGCGCTCCTATCGCGGACCAGCAGATGAGATCCGCGATGTATTGCGGCGTGATGGGATCGAGTAATTCCGTGGCGGTAGGAACACCGAGCGCAATGACCTCCCGCAGGAAATGCCGTGCCATGTGGAGGCCCTTGGAGATGTCATCACTGCCATCCAGATCAGGATCCATGATCAGCCCCTTCCAGCCGACCGTAGTTCGAGGTTTCTCAAAATACACGCGCATCACGAGGAACAGCTTGTCCGAAACGCGTTCGGACAGTTCCTTCAGGCGCTTAGCGTATTCCAAGCCGGACTTGATATCATGGATCGAGCAAGGACCGACAATCACCAGCAACCTGTCATCCTCACCATTTAGAATACGGCGGATGGTATTGCGTGACTCAGCCACAAAAGCCGCTTGCTTATCACTGCGCGGCAGTTCGGAAATCCCGAACGCCGGTGTCGGCAGGGGAACATTTTTGACGACGTGGAGATCCGTCGCTTTTGAGTCGGTATGCATCACTTCTCAGAGAGATCTTTTCTGATCCAATGTTTACGCTTTCACGTAAACCTCAGAACCCTTTTCTGAAAACTCCTTGGATTTTTCCTCCATGCCTTTCTCAAGCGCTTCCTCTTCGGAAAGCCCCTGCTTGGCAGCGTATTGGCGGACGTCTTCGGAGATTTTCATCGAGCAGAAATGCGGGCCGCACATCGAGCAGAAGTGAGCGGTTTTCGCACCTTCCTGCGGGAGGGTTTCGTCATGGTATTCACGTGCCGTGATCGGATCGAGACCAAGGTTGAACTGATCTTCCCAACGAAACTCGAAACGTGCTTTGGAAATCGCGTTATCGCGATACTGCGCACCAGGATGGCCTTTTGCGAGGTCGGCCGCATGGGCAGCAAGCTTGTAGGTGATCACGCCCACTTTGACGTCATCCTTGTTCGGTAGGCCGAGGTGCTCTTTTGGAGTCACGTAGCAGAGCATCGCACAACCATACCAGCCGATCTGAGCCGCGCCGATTCCGGAAGTGATGTGGTCGTAGCCGGGAGCAATATCCGTGGTCAAGGGCCCAAGTGTGTAGAACGGCGCTTCGTGGCACCACTCAAGTTGCTTAGCCATGTTTTCCTCAATCATGTGCATCGGCACGTGGCCGGGACCTTCGTTCATGACTTGGCAGCCTTTCGCCCAAGCACGCTTGGTTAGTTCGCCCTGAACCTCGAGTTCGCCGAACTGTGCCGGATCATTCGCATCCGCAATCGAACCGGGACGGAGTCCGTCGCCGATGGAGAAGCTGACGTCGTAAGCTGCGCAGATGTCGCAGATTTCATCCCAATGCTCGTAGAGAAAGCTTTCCTTGTGATGCGAGAGGCACCACTTCGCCATGATGGAACCACCACGTGAAACGATGCCGGTCATGCGACTGGCAGTCATCGGCACGAAGCGCAGAAGCACTCCGGCATGGATGGTAAAGTAATCGACGCCTTGCTCGGCTTGTTCGATGAGGGTATCACGATAAATTTCCCATGTCAGGTCTTCGGCCTTGCCGTTTACCTTCTCCAGTGCCTGGTAAATCGGAACCGTGCCAATCGGAACTGGGCTGTTGCGGAGAATCCATTCGCGTGTCGCGTGGATGTTTTTCCCGGTGGAAAGATCCATCACGTTATCGGCACCCCACTTGGTGGCCCAACGCATTTTCTCAACCTCTTCCTCAATGGAGGAAGCGACTGCAGAGTTTCCGATATTCGCATTAATTTTCACTAGGAAATTGCGACCGATGATCATCGGTTCACATTCCGGATGGTTCACGTTCAACGGAATAATCGCGCGACCTGCGGCGACCTCGCTACGTACGAACTCAGGAGTGATCTCCTCTGGAATGCGCTGCGGGAAACGCTTGAAAATACCCGGTGTGTAAGGGCTGTCTGGTGATTGGCTAGAACCAGCGTGCTGCTTGTCGAGTTGATTGCGGAGAATGTCCTTCTTCTGGTCGGAAATCTCGGCACGACGCATGTTCTCACGAATCGCTATGAACTCCATCTCTGGAGTGATGATACCTTGGTCAGCATAGTATTTCTGAGTGACCGGTTTACCCGTGCCACGTAGCGGCTTGCGACGCTCAGCAGTGAGACCTGGGAACTCGATGAACTTGTTCGCTTTCTCAGATTTGGAGGCGAACTCCGCATGCTTCTCGGTGAGATAGCCGTTATCCTGTGGCTGGACTTCGCGCCCTTCATAGGCCTCTACATCTCCGCGCTTGAGAATCCATTCGCGACGCATTGGAGGAAGGCCCTCACTGGAAGTGCCCTTGAATTCAGGATCACCCCATGGGCCGGAGCAGTCATAGACGCGGACCGGCTCGTTTTTGATGACCTCACCGGTGTAGCTCTTTGTGTCTTGGAGCTCGATCTCGCGCATCGGCACTCGGACTTCTGGATGGATTTCGCCGTTCACATACACACGCTTCGAGGCAGGCAATGGCGTACGAGATTCGTCGTAATTGGGAACTTCGGTGCCTGTGGTTTCTTCGGGGCTGATCATGATGGTTTCTGGATTCGTGTTTTAAAAATGCAACGCGGAATCAGAAACCTTCGGCAGACAAGAGAACCATTATAGCTATCCCGACTCCCTCCGGCGGCATGATCCGCTTCAGGTTCGAAGGGTTTTTTCCGCGCGCCGGAAAATCTCAGCCCCCCGTTCGGAAAGCTCCCCTGTCGTCACAAGAGACTCAGCCAGCGCCCCCAGCTTGTCAAGAACCCGAGGCGGACCTTCCGAGGCTTAACAACGATAAGCTTGCCCCAGCCGCCTTCCTCCGTTACTCAAACACGATATGAGCGAAGCTAATTCCCAACCCCAGTCCACCGAAGCCGAACTGATCGCCGTGCGGCGCGAAAAACTCGCCAAGCTTCGCGAGTTGGGTGTCGACCCTTTTGGTGCACGCTTTGAAACCACGGTTTCTCCAGCCGATCTCAGAGCAGACTTTGCCGTAGAGCGGAAAGTCACTACCGCTGGCCGTATTATTGCGCTACGCGACATGGGGAAATCCGTATTCTTCCAGATCGGTGATGCCAACGGCTCAATCCAAGGCTACATCAGCATCAAGCATTTAGACGAAACTCAAGCAGCCATCTGGAAATGCCTCGATCGTGGTGACTGGATTGGAGTCACTGGAGAAACGTTTCTCACACGCACCGAGGAGCCGACTATTAAGGTAGACTCCTTCACCGTGCTTTCGAAATCCCTGCGCCCCATGCCGGATAAGTTCCATGGCCTCTCCGACCGGGAAACGAAATACCGCAAGCGCCACCTCGACCTCATCGGTAACCCCGATAGCGCGACTCTGTTCATCACCCGCTCCAAGATGATCGCGGAAATTCGTAACTTCCTTCACGACCGCGGCTTCCTCGAAGTAGAAACCCCCATGTTGCAATCCGTTGCCGGCGGCGCAGCTGCACGCCCCTTTGAGACACATCACAACGCGCTCGGCATGCCGCTCACCCTGCGCATCGCGCCGGAGCTTTTCCTCAAGCGCTTGCTTGTTGGTGGCTTCACCAAAGTCTTCGAGCTCAACCGCAACTTCCGCAACGAAGGCATCTCCCGCCGGCATAATCCCGAGTTCACCATGTTAGAAGCCTACTGGGCGTTCTCCGACTTCGAGGAAATGGCCAACATGGTTGAAGAAATGACCTGCATGCTTGCAGAAAAATTCTGCGGCGGACTGAAAATCGATCATAAGAACGAGAAAGACGAAGTCATACGCACCATCGATCTCTCCCGCCCGTGGAAGCGCGCGAATTACCACGACCTCATTAAAGAAGTCGCCGGAGAAAACTTCTTCGACATCACTCCTGAACAACGCCGCGCCAAGTGCTCCGAACTCGGCGTCCAGGTATCCGATGGAATGGAGGACTACGAAGTCGTCCAGCAAGTCTTCGAGAAAAAAGTCGAGGAACACACCTTTGATCCCTGCTTCGTCACCCGTGTCGCCAGCGAGCTCGTACCGCTTGCCAAAGTCACCCCCGGCGGCAAGACCGTGGAAGTTTACGAACTCATCATCAACGGCCAAGAAATCTCCCCCGGCTATTCCGAGCTCAATGACCCCGACGTCCAGAAAGAGCGCCTTGAGCACCAAGCTGGTGGAGAAGAGGAACAAAAAGTCGATTACGACTTCATCGAAACCCTTGAACACGGCATGCCACCAGCAGGCGGCATCGGCATCGGTATCGACCGCCTGATCATGATGCTCACAGGTGCCGCGACCATCCGAGACGTGGTTCTCTTCCCGCTTCTGAAGAAGAAAGAATAGAGCTTGTGATTACGGAATCCGCGCGACCGAAGCCCTTTTAAGAGAAATGCTCTACTTCATCGCAGCCACGGCAATTCTAAGCTCTCTTCTCGTTTCAGGCTGCGGCTTCAGCCACGACGAGCACATCACAGGTCCCTATCGACTCATTGCTGTCGATATCGATTCTCAGATGAGTATCTGCTACCAGAATCAAGACGGAGGCGCTGTTGGACGTATTAACGAAACCGTCTTCTCATACGGCTTCAACGACCGATTCATCGTCGCCAAACAACATCCGAATAATGACCGAACGGTCACTAACTATTTCTTCTTGGATATGACGAACGACAGCGAATATGCCGATCCTTCAGGCAGCGTCACCGGACCACTCAACAAAAAGCAATTTGAAGATGCCTCTGAACAACTGAGGCTCCCAAAGTTCAGCCGGACTTTGAAATCACTGGAATAAGCACAAAAAAAGCGCACCCGCTTTTACGGATACGCTTTTCTGAAAAAGTTAAGGAAAGATTACTTCGTAGCTTCAACGCTCGGACCGTAACCTTCGGTGATATTGCCTTTTTCATCCATTTTTCCGCAAGCCCAGAGGAGGCCGCGGGTTACAAGATCTAGGTAGCGAGCATCCGCTACGGTCTCATTGAAATGGCCAATGGTTGTGTTGAAAACCTTGGTTCCATGGTAGTCATTGGTCCAGGTGACAATAGCCTCCTTGCCATTCTGTTTGCCCGTGGAGAGCGCGTGAGCGGTATCGAAGACCTTATGGTTGTTGTAGAGTTCTTCTTTACCAGTGGTCCAGTCTTCAAGGGGCATGGTGATTGGATGTTTCTTGTCGGTGTAGATAATTTCCACCGGAAGTTTCGGGCCGTGGCCGCTGGATTGTAGCCCAAGGTATTCAAACCACTGGGCGAAAGGGGTATCAACGTCTGTGATTTCCTTACTCGGGTCACCAATGCGGTAGGAATGCATCGCGCAATGAAGATTCACGCCGGGAGTGCCGGCCTTGTGCGGAGCGAGAACTCCCTTGATGACTTCATCTGCAGAAATACCGGCGGCGCATTCGTCGTGAATCACCACGTCATATCCATTGGCGTATTCCGGCATGCCGTAAATCGGGAGATCTGGTTTCGCCGTGCTGTTATCGGTATGGATCTGGTCAACGATGATGTTACCCCGCGCTTCGATTCCTTTTTTCAGAATGTCTTTCTGTGCCGAGTAGTCATGGCAGCAACCGCCGGTAAGTAGCAGCGCCTTTAGAGGCTTGGTTTCAGCGTATACGCCTTGGATCAAGGCGAGGCTGGTGAGCGCGATAGCGGTAATTTTGATATTCATCTTCATTGATTGTTCGTTGTGACGATGATGAAATTTACTCTTCATAGCCTTTGAGGGAAACAAGATAATCAATGAGGTCTGTAAACTCATCTGCGGAAAGGGTGTTCGCAAGTCCAGCCCGCATCATCGACTGGGGCAGATGTTGCTCCCTCGTCACGTCAGAGCACTGAATTTTGGTCACTTGCCCGGCGATATCGCGGAGAACAATCACTCCGTCCGCCTCATTGGTCACAAAACTCATTACGATTTTTCCTACCTTGGTAGTAAACGCTACAGCCGGCTCCATCTTCCAGACTTTTATACCACTGGCGGAGCCTGAGAAGAGCAATTCCAGCGCAGAGCAACACTCGTTTTCTACAGGTTTCTCGACGAACTGATACTGACTAAGAAAGGTTCCACATCTGAATGTCAGGGCTGACTTTAAGGTTAAAATCAGCTGGATTCTTTCATCTCGTAAAGGCTCTGCCCGGCTTTTTCCATGGCTTGTGAAGCTTTTGCATACGCGGTGATTTCCTGACTAATCAAACCAGTGATTCACCTTCCGAAAATCCCTCGGAGGCCCTTGATAATGACCTCGGCCTCCTTGATCGTCTTCTCGCCCTCCTCAATCAGCTTACGGCTGTTAAGAATCGTTTCCTCAGGAGTTTCTCCGAGCATGCTACGAGTGAATTTCAGAACAGGTTCACCACTCTTCGGAAGTAGTTCAAACATGCGCATACCTGCAGCGGCAATCAAGCGGCCGGTCAAATCTTCCTCTGGGTCAGCGAGCGTGCCCGCCACACGAACCGGAGTCCA